>Ga0181374_1000004_pt1 | contig 326847 bp, 294 predicted proteins | sample LowvirmetaG_2_FD_130086 | JGI IMG/M metagenome (GOLD analysis project Ga0181374, IMG submission 130086) | Marine viral communities from the Subarctic Pacific Ocean - Lowphox_10 viral metaG | ecosystem: Environmental > Aquatic > Marine > Oceanic | place: Subarctic Pacific Ocean | collected...
CTAACTGCGCATGATCAAGCGTTGCAGTAGCTTCAGGAGTAAGCTCTGCTTCGTCGCTATCGAAAAAGATTAAATATGGTCCGGCTTCGCATGGCGTGGGAGGAGGTGGAGGAGGAGGAGGAGGAGGAGGAGGAGGAGGAGGAGGTGGAGGCGCTGGTGCTGGTGGTGCAGAAATGGGCTCACCAATCGGATTCCAATTCGGATTAAAAATACAATGAAAGAACCCATAGTGCTTTCGGCAGTGTGCAAATCTGGAGTCCGTGCGAGAATATCGATGCGACCCGTCATGCGCCTGTGCAGGCGCACAAAAATTAATAGATAGCGCCATGGCTGCACAGCTCAATGAACAAAGGACCTTCATCTTAGCCTCCCCAATAATTTGGCCATATGACTGCTGAATCTACCAATAGCACGAAAATAAACACGGTAACCATCGATAATCGTGACTTCCAGGGTGCAATGTCACCTCCGGCACGTGCCTCACGAGCAAAGTAAAGAAAAATAATTACTAGCTGTACAAGCATGTGCGCTAGATTAGGCGCAGCCTGATATACCCCCAGAGAAAATTTCTCTAGCGTAGTTTTTAAAAAGAATCCTACACTTGAAGCATATGCACCAAACAGAAAAGCTATTGGTATTGTGATAAACACTGCGCGCAATGAGACTGCAGCGCCATCGGGGACGCGCAAGAGTGCAAGCAGGGCGCGCATTATCAGATAAATAAGTATCCAAAATACCATCTGATTTACACCGCGATCGAACCAGTTGGATTCGCTTGGATTTATGCGCGAAATGAACGTGTCTTGCAATGTGATACCCACGAGCATGCACACAGTCGCGTTGATTGCGATATCTTCGATACTGGGAGTAGCGCCGTCATCTTCGGCGCCTTTGCGAAAGAATCTCCCTAAGTTGATAAGAAAAGACGAAGCCACGAACTTGGTTGCATCCACAGAACTCTCTATACCCATGCCCACCCCCCACTAACTGATCATACCAATTTATAGTGTTTGCATACATCTTTTAAGGGTAGGGGATGTGATTTTAATCACACCTAAAATTCCAGGGACAGTTTGCCTACTTTAACCAACTTCGAGCCATAATCAGGTTCCCCCCAATAACCCCTCCCTTAACAGGCCTACCGATGCCTACCCTCGCCCGCTTCTCTTTCCACAAACTTCCGCAGCGCCGCGTTGATACGCAGCTGATACCCGCGCTTCCCGCCTTCCTTAGATTTGCACCAATGGAGCAGGTCGGCGTCGAGGCGGAGGGTGACTTGTTGTTTGAACGGGCGGTAGAATTTGCCGCGCACGGCGTTCTACCAGTTGAGCTTTCCCGGGGCGGCGGAGGTATCGATATCCTCTTCGGCATTGCGGCGATGCGTTCGATTTCCTCGCGCTGCGCATCGGTCAATTCCGGCGGGTTGGCCGGATCATATTGATAGGTCACCATTTTCTTGCTCATAGCGCCGCTGAGAGAGCGTCTTCTGCTTCTCGATGAACCATGGCAATGTTAGTTCATCCATATACAAGTCCAGCTCTTCCAAGCAGCGGTCATAGGTGCTCGATGTCTCAGCATTGAAACGATGATGTTAGCAATATTCCGTCTCGCGACGAACCAGTTGGCTGGATTTCGACGCGAGGACAGCATCATTGTCCGCACTCTCTTTTCGTAACGTCAGGACTTCGAGGTCAATTCCCGCGCTTATCGGAAGGTAATGGCTGCGAAACAGACAGATGGATTATTTGAATTGAACTTTCCTTCGAACCCAGAGGCGAGTTTGCGCTTTTTTGAAATCGTGCGGTGAAACAATATCTGCGAAGTCAGAACATATGCGTTTCATACTGTCCTTAATGACTGCGGATTCTTGCTGTCGTTCGACAGTTAACATTCGCTTTTGTCCAGATACAACCGCTCGCCCTTCTCCTTATAGACCTGCGCCATTTCGCGCATTCCCTGTTCCGCCGCAACCTTGCTCGCCGCTGCGGTGTCCGCGCCCCACTTCTCGCTTTCCAGGAACCCATCCGCGCTCTGGTTTTGCTTGCTCGCGAAATCGCGAACTTCCTGGCTGATCTTCATGCTGCAGAACTTCGGCCCGCACATCGAACAGAAATGCGCGGTTTTCGCGCCTTCGGCAGGCAAGGTCTGGTCGTGGAAATCTTCGGCGGTGTCGGGGTCGAGCGACAAATTAAACTGGTCGCGCCAGCGGAATTCAAAGCGGGCTTTTGACAGCGCGTCGTCGCGGACCTGGGCGGCGGGGTGGCCCTTGGCGAGGTCGGCGGCGTGGGCGGCGAGTTTGTAAGTCACCACGCCCACTTTCACATCGTCGCGATCGGGCAGGCCGAGATGTTCTTTCGGCGTGACGTAGCAGAGCATCGCGCAGCCATACCAGCCGATCTGCGCCGCGCCGATGCCGCTGGTGATGTGGTCGTAACCCGGCGCGATGTCGGTCACCAGGGGGCCGAGCGTGTAGAACGGCGCTTCGCCGCACACTTCCAACTGCTTGGTCATGTTCTCCTTGATCTTGTGCATGGGCACGTGGCCCGGCCCTTCGATCATCACCTGCACATCGGATTTCCATGCGCGGTGGGTCAGCTCGCCCAGCGTGTAGAGCTCTGCAAACTGCGCCTCGTCATTGGCATCGGCGATGCTGCCGGGGCGCAGGCCGTCACCCAGGCTGTAGGCGATGTCATACGCCTTCATGATCTCGGTGATGTCGTCGAAATGCTCGTAGAGGAAGCTTTCCTTATGATGCGCGAGGCACCATTTCGCCATGATCGATCCGCCGCGGCTGACGATGCCGGTGACGCGCTTGGCCGCCATGGGCACATAGGGCAGGCGCACGCCGGCATGGATGGTGAAGTAATCGACGCCCTGTTCGGCCTGCTCGATCAGCGTGTCGCGGAACACCTCCCATGTCAGGTCTTCGGCCACGCCGCCGACCTTTTCCAGCGCCTGGTAGATCGGCACGGTGCCGATCGGCACGGGGCTGTTGCGGATGATCCATTCGCGCGTGTCGTGGATGTTGCGGCCTGTGGAAAGGTCCATCACCGTATCCGCGCCCCAGCGGATCGACCAGACCATCTTGTCCACCTCGCTGGCGACGTCCGACGCCACAGCGGAGTTGCCGATATTGGCGTTGATCTTGACGAGGAAGTTGCGGCCGATCGCCATCGGTTCGCATTCCGGGTGGTTGACGTTGGAGGGGATGATCGCCCTGCCCCGCGCCACTTCGTCGCGCACGAATTCCGGCGTGACGTATTCGGGGATTTGCGCGCCCCAGTTCTGCCCCTCCACCTCGCGGCGGACGAAGTCGCGGCCAAGGTTCTCGCGCTCCGCCACATATTCCATTTCGGGCGTGATGATGCCGCGGCGGGCATAGTGCATCTGGCTGAGGTTCTGGCCCGCCTTGGCGCGGAGGGGCTTGCGGAGTTCGGTCGGAAAAGCGGGCACGCCGCCGCTGCGGTCAGGCCCGAGCTGACCATTATCTTCCGGCTTCACTTCGCGCGGGGCATATTCCTCCACATCGCCGCGCGCGAGCTGCCAGTCGCGGCGCAGCGGCTCGAGGCCGGCCGCAATGTCGATAGTTGCTTCGGGGTCGGTATAGGGGCCGGACGTGTCGTAAACCCGCACCGGCTCCTCGCCGCCTTCAAGATCGATCTCGCGCATGGCGACGCGGATGCCGGAGCCGGTTTTCGCCCCGATATGAACCTTGCGGCTGCCACGGATCGGGCCGGTTGTGACGCCTATTTCGAATTTGCTGTTGATGTCGGCCATGTGCTCAGTCTCCGTCGGCGGAACTGGAGCGGTTTTGCCGTGTCGCACTTGCCACCGGCCCACTCCCTCCGCCGATGTTAGTCGGTTCAGGTTCGACGGGTCGTGGGGCGCTAGGCCCACCTCTCAGCGCAAGCGCGCTCCCCGGGGATGGGAAGGGTGTAGGCGGTGCAGACGGAGAGGTAAAGCGATCAAGCGATGCCCTAAAATAAAACCAGAACCTTCCCCCCTTATTAGGTGATTACGCCCCCGTCTGCCATGGACATCTGACACATCGGCTCGAAACGAGTCGCAAGAGCGCGTGTAACAGGGCGGCGGAGTCCGGGACCGAGCTCTTCACGTTCATGATACCCGGACCTGTGGGTCGCCACTGCCCTTCGATTTATTTGGAGGGAATTGGGTATGAAAACGGTAATTTACAGCACAGTTGCATTTGCAGCGATTGCAGCGGCGATAGCCCATTCGGATGAGGCACGGGCGGAAACCTGCCTGCTCGATACTGATGGTGACGGGGTGGCGGATGACACAATTGAGCTTGACACCGCGATTGCAAGCGCAACATTTGGCAGCGCGGATTATGTAGCTGTCAATTCTGGCGGAACCGCAGCATCGGCCACAGGTGTTGACGCCATTGCAATAGGTGAAATAGCAATCGCAACCGGGCAAAGTGCCATTGCCATTGGCAAGAATGCCCAGGCAACCGTGGTAAATGCAACCGGCATCGGTGCAGGAGCACGGGCAACCGAAGAGAGTTCAACCGCCATTTGGGCAAATTCAGTCGCGTCGGACCGCGAAGCCAGCGCGCTGGGCGCGGGAGCACGAGCGACCGGATTTGGCGCAACCAGCGTCGGGACAAATTCAGGTGCTACGATGAACGATGCCACCGCGCTGGGTGGTGACGCGCAAGCAACCGGACTGGGCTCAACCAGCATTGGTGGAAATTCAAGTGCGTCGGCGTTCGAAACCATCGCGCTGGGACGTAGTGCGCTGGCAACCGCAGCGCAATCAACCAGTGTCGGCGGATTTGCTGCTGCAACAGGGACCTTTAGCAGCGCACTGGGCCACAAAGCACAGGCAACCGGATTGCAATCAACCAGCATCGGGTCAAACTCAGATGCGACGATGGCCAATGCCAGTGCTCTTGGCGTAGGCGCACAGGCAACCGGATTGCAATCAACCAGCATCGGAACAAATTCAGGTGCTACTATGAACTTTGCAAGTGCGCTGGGAGTGGACGCGCAGGCAACTGGAGAGGGTTCAACCAGCATCGGGGCAAGTTCTGATGCTACGATGGCCAATGCCAGTGCACTCGGCATAGGCGCACAGGCAACCGGAACGGCATCAACCAGCATCGGAGCGTTTTCAGTTGCGACGGAGGATTTTGCAACCGCACTGGGAGAAGATGCACAGGCAACCGGGCCACTCTCCACCAGCATCGGGAGAGGATCCCGAGCACTCGGTAACGAATCCAGCGCGTTGGGAGTTAGCGCACAAGCAGGCAGTGCGCAATCAACCAGCATCGGGGCATTATCTGCGGCAACGGCCCAAGCCAGTGCTCTCGGTGCTCGCGCACAGGCTACCGGGTTTCAGTCAACCAGCATTGGGTATAATTCTGCTGCCTCCGCCACAGGTTCCGTTGCTCTGGGTAAAGGATCGGTCGCAGATGTCGCGGATACGGTATCGGTAGGCGCGTCCGGAAGCGAGCGCCGGATCGTCAATGTCGCTGATGGCACGGGCGCGACCGATGCTGCCACGGTCGGTCAGCTCAACAGTGCTATCGCTGGTGCGGCATTTGGCAGCGCGGATTATGTAGCTGTCAATTCTGGCGGAACCGCAGCATCAGCCACAGGTATCGACGCAATTGCAGTGGGCGAAGCGTCAGACGCAACCGGGCAAAAAGCCATCGCCATTGGCTCTCTTGCTCAGGCAACCGGAGCGTCATCAACCAGCTTTGGGGCAGATTCAGCAGCGACGATGAACAATGCTAGTGCTCTCGGCGTAGGCGCACAGGCAACCGGATTGCAATCAACCAGCATTGGGACAGATTCTGCTGCTTCCGCCACAGGTTCCGTTGCACTGGGTGAAGGCTCGGTCGCAGATGTTGCCAATACGGTATCGGTAGGCGCGTCCGGAAGTGAGCGCCGGATCGTCAATGTTGCGGATGCTACCGGCGCGCAGGATGCGGTGACGCTCAGCCAGCTTAACAGCGCAATTGCGGGTGTTTCGGGCGGCGGCTCGGATTTTCTGGCGGTCAATGCCGCCACCGGTAGCGCAAGCGCAGCAGGCACTGACGCGGTGGCTGTCGGCAGGGCAGCATCGGCATTGGGCGCGGATAGCCTTGCCTTGGGGCGCGGCGCTTTGACCGATGAAGAAGACAACGTTGCGCTCGGTTCCGGCAGCCGGGCACGCGGGGTGGACTCGACCGTGGTCGGCGCGAATACTTTGGCGAATGGTCAACGCACGGTCGCTATCGGCAAAGGCTCGACCGCCAATGGCAATGATGCGGTGGCCATCGGCTTCGGCGTTGGCGCAAACAATGGCAGCACCGTTGCCATCGGCTCGGGCACAAGCGCCGCAGGGTTTGCCTCGACCGCGCTCGGTGCAGGCAGCGCAGCAAATGGGTTCAAGGCTGTCGCTATCGGTAACGGTGCAAGCGCCTCGCAAGGCGGCAACGCTGCCATCGGCGAGGACTCCACCGCCAGCGGCACACAAGCCTCGGCCTTCGGGCAAGGCGCAACCGCGAGCGGCAATGCCTCGCTGGCTTCGGGCAGCCGCGCAAACCAATGCGGTTGGTGACAACACCGCTGTCGTCGGAGATGGAGCCTCTGCGCTCGGATCGGGCGGAACGGCGTTGGGTCGCAGTGCAGCAGCAGGCGGCGCAGATACGACCGCTATCGGTAGAGGCGCGACTGCCAACTTTGCAGGGTCCACAGCAGTCGGTGCAGGCGCAGCGGCGACGGCGGGCAACCAAGTAAAGCTGGGCGCAACGGGGACTTCGGTCCAGATTGGCGACATGGATGCGAGCACTCTGGCGCAGGTCGGGCCGGTGGATGTGGTCACGGTCGATCAGAACGGTACGCTGGGCCGCCAAGCGGTTGCGAGTGCTTCTTCGGTACAGGATGTGCGCGTCAATCTCGACTATATCTCCGCCGTTTCCGACGCACAGTTCAATGCGCTTAGCGGACAAGTCGGAGCGCTCGACGGGCGGGTGCAGGAGCTTGCTTTCCAGCTTGATGATGTCGACCGGTCCGCGCGCGGCGGTATCGCTGCCGCCGCAGCGCTTGGCAGTGCAATCATGCTGCCGAACCAGACCTTCAGCCTCTCCGGCAATGTCGCCACCCATGGCGGTGAGCAGGGTTATGCTGCCAGTTTCACCGGCCTGGTAAGCGAGAACTTTGCACTGGGTGCGGGCGTTGCCGGCAATACGGGCGATGACGAGGTGACAGCGCAAGTCGGCTTCGCGTTCGGGTTTTGAGCCGCAGGCGGCGCAAGGCGGAAGAATGGTTGCCTGACACTCTGGCGTCGTTTTGGTGGGCAGTGGAAGGGCGTTCACCCGCATAACCGGGTTACCCTGCCCTATGGCCTGTTTACCGTACGATGCCCGCGCCGCGCATTTCCGATGCGGTGATGGTGCCGTTGCGATCGGCATCGATGCTGTCGAAACTGGCCTGGGTGGCAACACGGTATTCGATCAGCGTGATCGCGCCATCGCCATTCGAGTCATATTGCGTCAGCAGCGGGCCGGCATCGATCGGCACCGCTTGCGGATTGGCAAGCTGGGCGAATTCTTCGGGCGACAGCATGGCGTTGTCATCGACGTCGAGGGTCTCAAACACCGCTCGGTTCTGCCGCAGCGCCTCGCTTTGCGCAGCTTGGCGCTGGTTGGTGAGGATTTCCTCCCGCGTAACAGTACCATCGCCATCCGCATCGAGCTGGACGAAGTCGGCATCCATCTGAGCCACGAATTGCGCACGCTCGACGTCGGGAATGTCCTGAGCCTGGGCAGATATGCTCAACCCAAGCGCCACTCCGGCGAAAACCAGTTTACCGCGCATTTCGTGCAAGTCCCTTATGCCTCAAAGCCGCAGCAGCGCCGCGATAATTGCGGCGACGCCGATCAGTGCGGAAAGCCCAGCCCACAGCATCGATGCCGCCCCCATCAGCCGGGCGGCGAATTTCATGAACAGATCGCCGAAAGCCAGGATCAAGGCACCCTCGATCACAATCCAGCCGCCCAGCAACGCCACCACTACGCTCATCCAGTCAGAAGGATTCCACGGATTGGTGAGGTAGATCGCCGCACCCAGCACGATACACAGCAGCCCGGTGAGGAATTGCAGCGCCCTGCTCTGGTTCAATTCACCGACCATCCGCGCCCAGAACCCCGGCGCACGCAATTCGCCAATGGCGGCGGCGAGCGCATAGATTCCCATGAACAGCAGCACCCAGGCTGGCGTGTTGGCGGCAGTATCGATCATGACTAATTCCTTTTCGGCCAGTACGATACACTTTTTCGCAGAACTTCGCCAGAACCGTTGGGGCGAAGCGCGCGGGTGGTTCGGTTCGATCAGCGGTGAGTAGCGGTGCCCGCCTGCGGCAATATCAGCAGCGCCGCGGCCACGAATGCCGCTGCGGCGGTGCCTGCACCGCCCGCCAACATCGCCAGATCGCGCCCCAGTATCATCGCCGCAAGGTTCATGAGCAAGGCGGCCAGACCAGCCAGTGCGGCCAGCGCCCCGACAGTTTTGAGTACCGCCCCTGGCTTGCCGAGCAGCGCCAGCCCGAACACCAGTCCGGCAACGCCCATCGCCGCCTTGCCGGTGAAAAAGAAGAAAAACGCCCCTGCCAGGATGGCTTCCATCGCGGGGGCCAGCGCATCGCCCGCCTCGCCCAATGGGCCGAACATCGTCAGCCCCATACCAGCTTGCACCAGGTTGAATACGCCGAACAACGCCAGCCCCGCCCATCCTGGCGCGTGCGGCCCGCCGCGAAGTGCCGGAACCAGCGCGAACAGGCCGATTGCCAGGAATACAACCGCCTCCGTTCCCCAGATCATCGGCGCGGTAACTACCGGGCCCTTGATGGTGAGATAGGCGATTTGCGTGACCACCGAAACGATGATTGCCCCGGCCACGATCATGGCCGAATTTCTGGCGGTAATATCCATGCGAAGTCCCCTGTATGATGCGGCGCTATGCCGTTCATCGGTCATTCGCAAGGGCGAGCGGGACGGTTACAGTCCTCCGCCCGGTATTCCGGTCAATCGGTGAATGTCAGCGTTACCGTACTGGTTCCACTCTGCCGCGAAACGGCATCGGTAATGGTCAGCGATGCGGTGTAATCGCCTGCCGGATCGTCATCGCCGATAAATGCGCCGATATTCGCGCCGGACAGCGCTAACTGACCCTTGGGCGGGGCCTTGCCCTGCCACGCGGTGAAGATGATCGGGTCGCCATCGGGCGAGCCATCGGGGCGGCGCAACTGGAACGTGCCCTGCAACATGCAGATACCACGCCGGTCGCGCTGGCAGCCATCAATCGCGATATACATTTTCAGCATCTCGCCCCGCCGCGCGCGGTGCGAAGTCACGCCGTCGGGTAACTCGCCGCTCGACCAATGGCTGGAAAACGTATCCGGATCATCGGTCCATAGTTGCACGAAGCGCGCTTCGCCCAGCCGAGCTTCCCCGGCCACCGCGGCGGCCATGCCATAGCTGGCTTCCAGCTGCTGCACCGGCTTTGCGGCAAGCGGCATTGTGGCGGTTAAGCCAGCGGCACCCAAAGCGGCGAACAGGATGGACTGTATTTTCATGTCCCCCGAACTAACGAAGGACAACTAACGTTCCCCCACCCAAACTGGTTAACGAGGCGCGCGCTGGCATTTAGCCGCCGCCCGCGGCAATCCAGTCATCGATCTTCTTTTCCAGCACCGGCAGCGGCAACGCGCCAGTGCCCAGCACCTGCGCATGGAAGTCCTTGATATCGAACGCGTCACCCAAAGCGGCCGATGCCTTGGCGCGCAGTTCCTGAATCTTCAGCGCGCCAACCTTATAGGCCAGCGCCTGCGTCGGGATGGCGATATACCGCTCCACCTCGGCAGTCGCATCGGTGCGGCCCATGCCCGAATTGTTCAGCATGAACTCGATTGCGCGGTCCCGGCTCCAGCCTTTTGAATGCAGCCCGGTATCGACCACCAGCCGCATCGCGCGCAGCATCTCGTCATCCAGCGTGCCCTGCCGCGAATAGGGATCGGTCTCGATATCGAACAGGCCCATTTCGTAGCCCAGAGTCTCGGAATATAGCGCCCAGCCCTCGACATAGGCGGTGTTGCCGCCAAAGCGCATGAAGGCGGGCAAAGCCTCGTTTTCCTGCGCCAGGCTGATCTGGAAGTGATGCCCCGGTGCGCCTTCATGAAGGTAGAGCGTCACTTCGCCCGGCGTCGTGCGGCTGGGCAGATCGTAGGCGTTGAAATAGAAAATCCCGGGCCGCGAGCCATCGGGCGCGCCCGAACTATAGGATCCGCCAGCCTGGAATTTCTCGCGGAACGGCTCGTAAGGCCGTATTTCCAGGGGCGTTTCCGGCACCAGGCTGAAATATTCCGGCACCAGCGCATCGACCTTGCGGCCGATTTCGTAATAGCGCTCGGTCAGTTCCTCGCGCGTGTCGCGCTTGAACCTCGGATCGGTCCGGATGTGGTCGAAAAACGCGTTGAGGGTGCCATCGAAGCCCACGTGATCCTTGATCTTTTCCATCTCGCCGCGAATGCGCGCGACTTCGGACAGGCCCAGATTATGGAGGTAATCCGCCGTCAGTGGCAGCGTCGTCGTATCCTCTATCATCTTGGCGTAGAGCCGGTCCCCGCCCCGCATTTCGGTGAGGCCTGTGGTGGTGCGCGCGGCGGGCAGATATTCATCGCGCAGGAAATCGCGCAGCATCGTGTTGGCCCCGTAAACCTCGCCGATGGAGGTACGATAGGCAGCCGTCAGCCGCGTCTTTTCCGCATCGGAGAATTCCTCGGGCATATTTGCCACCGGCCCCCAATAGGGCGATTCCTCGATCGGCATGGCGAGCTGCGTATCGAGTTGTTCGATCACGTTGCGGATGGTCAGCGCGGTTTCCAGCACGCCGGTGTCTATCCCTTCGCGAAACTTGGCAATGGCGCGCGGAGCAATCGCGACATAGTCGGCATTGCGCGACAGCGCGTTTTCGTAGTCCTCCACGGTCTTGAACGGTGCAGCGCTTTGCCCGCTTTGCAGGGTCGGGAAGAAGGTGTGGAAGCCGGTAAAGTGGTTGATCGGGCGCACTTCGGTCAGCGCGAGAATGCCGGGCTCGTAACCGGCCAGGGTCTGCTGCTGGTTATATTCGAAAACGTCATAGGCGATCTTGTCGGTTGCGTTCAGCGCAGACCGGTCGATTGCATCCAGCCCCGCCAGATTGTCGCGCGCCAGCTGGATCGAAGCCGCATTATATTCCGGGGTGAGGAAATCCCCCAGCCTGTCCGCATAACGCATGTCGCCGCGAAACAGCGCACCCACCGGGTTGAGCTCCAGATTGCGTTCATCCGATGCAGCGAACAACGCGAACAGCCGGTCATGCGCCGCCTCGGCATCGGCCGTGTGGTCGGACATATCCGGTTCGCCAGCCATCGCCATGTCATCCGCAGATGAAACGCGCGCCAGTTCGGCATCGTCCGCCATGGTCTGGCAGGCGCCAAGCGAGAGGGCAGCGGTGGTAAGCAGTGCGGCGCGAAAGAATGTCATGCGATTTCCCCTGAAACTATTATGCCTGCGCTAGCCAAGCTCGCCTGCGCGCTCCACCGCGATCGGACGAATGACTTGCGGCGCTCGACCGAAGCCTATTCGATCACCCGGCCCCGCGCCATGACCCAATCGACCTGCTCCAGCACGGTTACATCCTCCAGCGGATTGCCATCGACCGCGATGATATCGGCCGCAAAGCCCGGTGCCAGCCGCCCGATCTCGCCTTCCAGCCCCAGCACTTCGGCAGCGACGCCGGTTGCGCTGGCAAGCGCCTCGCGGTCGCTGAAGCCAGCGGCTTTCAGCAAGGCGAACTCGCCTGCATTGCGACCATGGGGGAACACGCCCGCATCGGTACCGAAAGCGATGCGTACGCCGCTTCGCCGGGCACGCTGGACGATGGTTTCGGCCACTTCGCTCACTGCGCGGATCTTGTCTTCCACCACCGGCGTGTAAAATCCCGTACCGAGATTAACCTTGATCCCCTGAAACGCCATCAGCGTGGGGATCAGGATGGTGCCGTTCTCGCGCATCGCCCGCGCGGCGGCCTCGTCGATATAGGTGCCGTGTTCGATCGTCTGGACCCCGGCCCGCGCCGCGGCCTCTATCCCGCGCGCGCCATGGGCATGGGCGGCGACATCGAGGCCGAGCGAGCGAGCGGTATCGACGATGGAGCGCATTTCGGCGTCGGAAAAATGTGCCTCCAGCCCGCGCCCCTGCTGGCTCAGCACCCCGCCGGTGGCGGTGATCTTTATCAGGTCGGCCCCGTATTTGGAGGCAAGCCGCACTTTCTCCGCACATTCCAGCGGGCCGGTGCAGGTAAAGTCCGAAGCAATGGCATCGTTGACCTCCTTGCGGAAGCCATTGGTATCGCCGTGCCCGCCGACAATGGCGATAGTGCGCGCAGAAGTTACCACACGCGGCCCCGGCACGATTCCTTCGGCCGTCGCGCGGCGAAGCGCCTGCATCACCTGATCGGTCCGCGATCCGACATCGCGCACAGTGGTGAACCCCGCCAGCGCAGTGATCCGTGCATTCTTGGCCGCGATCAGCGTGTACCATTCGGGCGGATTGACCGCGCCCCGCCAGAACTCGCCGCTGGGATCGCCCGACAAATGCGTGTGCAGATCGATCAGTCCGGGCAGGACGGTCTTGCCGTCAAGGTCCACATCGGCTGCGCCCTGGTGCCCGTCCACGATACTGACGATACGCCCGTCCGTTACCGTGATCGTGGAAGGACCGCGCGGTGCGGCGCTGGCATCGGTGATGACCGAACCGGCATGGATGACGGTGGTTTGCTGCCCATCTTGCGCCAGTACCGGCGCTGCCAGCGCAAACGCCATCGCCGCGCCAATTGCCAAGATAGATTTCGTCATCCTATACCCCTTTTCCATGATATTGCGCATTCATGCCGCGCGCCGGGGCATCGGGCAAGCTTGCCTGATGTTTTGCGCGCTCTCAGCCTCGCCCGTCGTAGCGCAGGTCGATACGATTGCAGATGCAACCGCGCCCGAACCGCTGCCCGCCCCGCCGATCGTGGTGATCGGCGATGGCGATCCGGATGAGGCTGGGCGCGGCATGGTCACTGCAGGTTCCCGTCTGCCGCAGCAACCGATCTTTGCAGAGGGCGTGGTCGCCACCAATACCGGTACGCCGGGCCTCGTTCCGCAAAGCGGGATGGATCCGGCGGGCGGCTACGTTCGGCTGCGCAAACGCACGGTGTGCACGGCGGAAGACCCGGCCATCGGCATGGAAGTCGCCTGCATCCTGATTGCTGCCGCAGAAGCACGAGAGCGCGGCGATAGCGAAACTTTGCGCGGACTGTTGCTGCCTGTCGCCCTGGAACCGGTGCGCGCCGATGCCGAGCGCCGCGCCGCAGCATTGCTGTTGTGGCAGGATGCCAATGCAGCCGGCGATCCGCGCCGCGTCGAAGAGGCGCTGGAGACGCTGATCGCCAGCACCACACTGACCGCCCGCAAGGAATCCCAGGCTTGGCAATCGCTGGCCCGCCTGTCTGCAGATTTCGGCAACAGTTCGGAAGAGCGTGAGCGATTGGAGCGAGCGGCGGAATATCCGGAAGCTTCGCCGCAAGCGCTCGCCCGGCTGGCCATCATGCAGCGGCAGGATGGCGATGAACGCGCCCCGGCCACCATGGCCCGGGCAGTTGCAGCGATGGAGCAGAGCGGGCGCGACGTTCCGCCGGGCTGGCGAGAATTTGCTGCTGCGGATTAGGCGCTTTTGCCTTCCGCGCTCAAGCGGTTATAGCATGCGACCATTAACCAGTTTGCAAAGGATCGCATGACCTTATGAAAAGCCTCCCCAAGACCAGCATACGGACCGCCGCCGTGGCAGCCAGCCTGCTTGCCACCACCGCGCTTGCCGCGACGGCCAATGCCCGGCCGATGACGGCGGAAGATGTCGCCAAGCTCGAAAGCGTCGGCCAGATCACGATCAGCCCCGATGGCAGCCGCGTCGCCTTTACTACCGCCAGCCTGCCCGACGTGACCGAAGGCGAGGAAAACGGTTCGACCACGCAGCAGCTGCGCGTGTCCTATGGCCCGCAAAATGCCCGCGATTTCCTGCCCGACGATATGAGTGTGGGCGGGGTGGATTTCTCCCCCAACGGCCGAATGATTTCGTTCCTGTGGAAGAAAGACGATGAGGACCGCGCCGTGTGGGGCATCCCCGTCGATGGCGGTGCGCAGCGCAAGCTGGCAGAGGTCGCCGATTCCGACATTCGCTCCTACGTCTGGGCACCCGATGGCTCGCACATGCACCTGCTGGTCGCCGCGGAGGAAGATACCGAGCGCAAGGATGAGAGCGATGCCGGGTTCAACGCAATTGTCTATGAGGAAGAAGCGCGGCTGAACCGCCTGTTCCGCGCCAATATCGGAGCCGAACTGGATGCGGAGCCGCAGCAGCTTTCGCTGTCCGGATATGTCAGCGCGTTCGAGATCGCGCCCGATGCGCGCACCGCCATCGTGCAAACCGCGCCGACCCCGAATGTCGATGACAGCTACACCGCCAAGCGGATCAATATCGTCGATCTTCCGTCCGGCACGGTCCGCGCGATTGTCGAGACACCGGGCAAGTTGGGCGATGTCGAAATTTCCCCCAACGGCTCGCAGCTGGCGTTTATTGCCGGGATCGATATCAACGATCCGGCAGCCACCACGATCCATTTTGCCGATGTTTCGACCGGCGAGTTCACCGTGCACAATGCCAATGCGCCCGAAGCGGTAATCGACACGGAATACCTGTCCAACGGACAGCTTGTCGCGGTAGTCCATGTCGGCGCGCAGAGCCTGCTGCGAATTCATGACGGCCAGGGCAATCTGGTCCGCGAGATCGACCCCGGCGCGCTGATCCTGCGCGATGTGGAAATCGGCGGCGACCGTATTTTCGTGACCGCAGACAGTCCGCAGCACCCGTCCGAGCTATATGCGTTGGACGGCAATAATTTCGTGCGCTGGACCATGCACAATCCGTGGCTCGCCGATATCGACATGGGCGCTCAGCGTACCTTTACCTACACGGCGCGCGACGGGCAGGAAGTCGAAGGCGTGCTGGTGGAGCCGGTTGGCGGCATCCCTGCAGGTGGCGCGCCCTTGATCCTGGACGTGCATGGCGGGCCGGAAGCGCATGATTCCAACGGCTTCACGACCAATTATTCCGGCCCCGGCCAAGTCGCGGCGGGCATGGGCTATGCCGTGTTCCAGCCCAATTATCGCGGCTCCACCGCTTACGGCACGCCGTTTTCCAAACAGCATCAGGACGATTATGCGGGCAAGGAGTTCAACGACCTGGTCGATGCCAAGCGCGCCCTGGTGGCCGAAGGTATCGCCGATCCGGAGCGGACCGGTATCACCGGCGGATCCTATGGCGGTTATGCCACCGCCTGGTCTTCCACCGCATTGTCGGAGGAATTTGCCGCCGGGGTGATGTTCGTCGGCATCTCCAACCAGATCAGCAAATTCGGCACCACCGACATTCCCAAGGAAATGTTCAACGTCCACAGCCGCAAATGGCCTTGGGAAGACTGGCAGGGAATGCTCGAAGTCAGCCCGATCTACCACGTGGAAAAGGCCGAAACGCCGCTGCTGATCATGCACGGCGCAGAGGATACCCGCGTGGCGCCCAGCCAGTCTTACGAGCTGTATCGCAACATCAAGGTGCGCAAGCCTGATACGCCAGTTCGGCTGGTGCTGTATCCCGGCGAAGGCCATGGCAACCAAAAGGCTGCCGCGCGTTACGATTACAATCTGCGCATGATGCGCTGGTTCGACACCTATCTGAAAACCGGCGACCGCGATGCACCCATGCCGGGGCCGCGTCCGGAACTGATGCTGGGTGACGAGGACGATAGCGGCGAGGATTGAGCCGCAGCCGGGCGGCGTTCGCCGGTGCCTAGCGCCGGTCGAACGCCGCCTGCACTTCGCCCAGATCGCGGACATCGTTGGCCAGCAGCAATTGCAGCAGGATGCGCGCCTTGGCCGGGCCGAGCGCGCGCGCTGCAATGAACCCGTGCCTGGCATCCTCCGGCTCGCGATCAACCAGCCCTTCATCCACCCGCGACGATCGGACCACCAGCACACCGCGCGCGGCAGCCTCGGCCATCTCCTCGCGAATGATGCCCGGCGCGTTGCCCTGGCCGAATCCGGCCAGCACCAGCCCTTGCGCGCCGCCCGACAAGGCACGCGCTACCGTGTCGCGGCCCATTCCGGCAAAAGCGTGCAAAATGGCGACTTCCGGCATGGATTCGTGAAACGCCAGGCGCGCATTCTCCCCCAAGCGCCATGCCGGGCCGAACCATTCGAGCGAGCCGGGCGTGACATGGCCGATTGCCCCGCGCGGATAGCCGCGAAAGGCCTGTACCCCTTCGGTCCGCGCCTTGCGGGCATCGCGCGCGGCATGAATCTCGTCGCTCATCACCAGCACCGTGCCGCGCCCGGCGGCCTCCGGGTCGCTGGCGACGCGCACGCCATTGGCGAAATTGCGTAGCCCATCGCTGCCCACCGCATCGGCCGCGCGCATCGCGCCGACCACCACCACCGGTTTGTGCGTGGGCAGAGTCTGATCGAGCAGGAAGGCGGTTTCCTCCGCCGTATCGGTACCGTGGGTGATGATGATACCCTGGCAACTATCATCCGCCATCGCTTCCATCGCCGCGCGGTGAAGCGCAGCCCAGATGGCGGGCGTCATATCCTCGCTGCCGATATTGGCGAATTGCCTGCCGGTCAGGCATGCAGGCAGGTCGAGCTTGGCAATATCGCCCAGGAATTGGTCGATGCCGATCTGGCCCGGGCGATAATCGCGCCGAATCGCGCTGCCCGCGACACCGGCAATCGTGCCGCCCGTGGCGAAGATCTGGATCATGCGCTCGGTCATGCCAGTGCCTTTTGCACCGCGCAGCGCGGTTCGCAATTGATTTGCAGAATTTCGGCGCTAGAAGCGCGTGACCCGTGTGGGGCGCTTAGCTCAGTTGGTAGAGCATCTCGTTTACACCGAGAGGGTCGGCGGTTCGAGCCCGTCAGCGCCCACCAGTTTCGACCGGAGACAATAATCCCGGGGGATCGTTTTCCCCCGAAACTCCCAAGCGTGATCGAAGGGCTATCATGGCCGCGCCCTAGTTGACTTTCCGCAGGATCGATGGCCGCCGATTGTCGCACGGTGATCCGCTGCCATCCAGCGCACGGCGCGTGATTCGCCGCGCAATATCCTCATGAACATCCTCCAGCGCCTCGCATCTGTCGTCGGCCTCGACAATATCCGCGATATCCTCGATCGCCTCTTCACCCTTCTCAATCTCGCGAGCGGCGACGTGCTGGCCCTTGCGGTCCATTTCGGCCTCGACCAGTTCCAGCATCCGCTGCACCAGCCGCAATTCATCGGCGAGACGGCGGCTCATCGTGTCGTCTGTCTTGTCACCCCTGCGCGGTCCCTTGGCCGAGAATGCTTCGCGCAAACTCGCCAATTGTTCGTGGGCTAAGTCCTTGAGTTCATCCTCAGTGAGTTCGCGCCCGCCCGAGATCGCTTTTCCGTGTTTCAGTTCCATGGCGCAGCCTTAACCGGCGAATGGTAAACCGAGCGTTAGCGATGGATTACGGCGCCTCCAGCCCTTCATCCACCAGTCCGCGCGCTGCAGCGTCCGACCAGTCGTAATCGCCGACCACGCGCCAAACCTCGCGCCCGCTCGCATCGTACAGGATCGTCGTGGGCAGGACATTGGCCTCGGCACCTTCCATCACCCGGCCTTCTGGGTCGAGCCAGGGTTCCAGCGCCGCGAAATCGCGCTCGGCAAAAAAGGGCGTGACCGCTTCGCCGCCCTTGAAATCCTGACTGATGGCGAGCACCCGCAGCCTACCGTCATAATCCACGGCGAGTTCGTCCAGCAGCGGCATTTCCGCGATGCAGGGGGCGCACCAGGTAGCCCACAGATTGATGAGCACCGGCTCGCCCTGCACCGCGCCGAGGTTAAGCTGCGCCCCGTCGGGGTCGCTCAACATGATTGCAGGCATCAGCTCCCCCGCCCGGCTACGATCCACTTCGCCGACAAACTCTGCCTTCGCACCCGCCAACTCGCCCTGTTCTTGCGCCGCATCGGGCTGCCCCCTATCGCAGGCCGCAAGGCAAAGGGCAGCGAATATAGTGAGCGACAAGCGGAACGATAATGACGGCATCGGGGGTTCGGGCTCCAACCGGATGTGGGGCGGACGCTTTGCCGAAGGGCCCAGCGCGATCATGCGCGAGATAAATGCCTCGATCCCGTTCGACAAGGCGCTGTGGCGGCAGGATATCGCCGCCAGCCGCTCGCATGCCGCCATGCTGGCCGCGCAAGGGATCATCGGCGCCGCCGATGCGCAGGCGATCGACGAGGGGCTGCAGACCATTGCCGCCGAATATGAAACAGAAGGCGTTCCTGAAAACTGGGACCTGGAAGATATCCACATGACCGCCGAATCGCGCCTTACCGAGTTGATCGGTCCGGTGGCGGGCCGATTGCACACCGCGCGCAGCCGCAACGATCAGGTGGCGACCGATTTCAAGCTATGGGTGCGCGACACGCTCGACCAGACAGATGATGCGCTGGCCCATCTGCAACGTGAACTGGTGCGCCGGGCGGGCGAACACGCCGCGTCGATCATGCCCGGCTTCACCCATCTGCAGACCGCGCAGCCGGTGACGCTGGGGCATCATCTGATGGCCTATTTCGAGATGATCCAGCGCGACCGTTCGCGCTTTGCCGATGCGCGGGCGCGGATCAACCAGTCGCCGCTCGGCAGTGCGGCGCTGGCTGGAACGGGCTTTCCCATCGACCGGGACCGCACGGCGCGGGAATTGGGATTCGACCGCCCCACCGCCAACAGCCTGGACGCGGTGTCCGACCGCGATTTTGCGCTCGATTACCTGATGGCGGCGAGCCAGTGCGCGCTGCACCTTTCACGGCTCGCAGAAGAATTGATCCTGTGGTCCAGCCAGCCTTTCGGCTTCGCCAAAATGCCGCATACGCTCAGCACCGGCAGCTCGATCATGCCGCAAAAGCAGAACCCCGATGCGGCGGAACTGGTGCGCGGCCATGCCGGGCGGATAATCGGCGCAGCAACCGCGCTGATGGTGACGATGAAGGGCCTGCCGCTCGCCTATTCCAAGGATATGCAGGACGACAAGCCGCCGGTATTCGAGGCGGCGGGCCTGCTGGGCCTGTCCATTGCGGCGATGACCGGAATGATTGCCGACTGCACCTTCGACACGGCGCGGATGCGGCAGGCGGCCGAGCTGGGCTATGCCACCGCGACCGACCTAGCCGACTGGCTGGTGCGCGAAGCGGATATCCCGTTTCGCGAGGCCCACCACATAACCGGCGCGGCGGTGAAGCTGGCCGAAAGCAAGGGCTGCGCGCTGGATGCGCTCTCGCTGGCAGAATTGCAGGCGATCGACGGACGAATCGGGAATGCCGTGTTCGAAGCGCTGTCGGTCGATGCCTCTGTCGCCAGCCGCAACTCCTATGGCGGCACCGCGCCGGAGCGGGTAAGGCAGCAGGTGGCAGAGGCGCGCGAAGCATTGGGAATGGACGAATGACCGGAACATCGAAGTGGCTCTGCGGAGGTGCGGCGCTGTGCCTGATCCTGGGCGCATGCGGCCAGAAGGCCGATCTCGAGCCGCTGGCGGGCGCGAGCCTGCCGCCGGCTCCCTATGGCAGCGCCGCCCAGCCTTCGCCGGAAGAATTGCTCGATCTACCGACTCTCGCCGCGCCCCAACGCAGCGTGGAACTGCGTCGCCGCTCCGAAGAGCGCGAAGACGATCCGTTCGACCTGCCGCCTGAATAATCGCCGCAACAGATGGATCATTTCACTCCCCGCAGCGGCATTCTCCATGCCGAAGACGTGCCGATGCCCGCGATTGCAGAGGCTGTCGGCACGCCGGTCTACGTCTATTCGCGCGCCACGCTGGAACGCCATGCCCGCGTGTTTCGCGAATCGCTGGATGGGCTGGCCCGGAACGGACAAGCGCCGCTGGTCGCCTATTCGGTCAAATCCAACCCAAACCTTGCGGTACTCAAGGTGCTGCAAAAGCAGGGTTTCGGTGCCGATGTGGTGTCGGGCGGCGAATTGACCCGCGCTCTGGCTGCCGGGTTTGCGCCGCAGGACATCGTGTTTTCGGGGGTTGGCAAAACCCGGGCCGAACTGGAACTCGGGCTCGACAAATCGATCGGGCAATTCAACATAGAATCCTCCGAAGAGGGGCGAGAGCTGGCCGAACTGGCGGCTGCGCGCGGCGAGAACGCCCCGGCGGTGCTGCGCGTCAATCCCGATGTCGATGCCAAAACGCATGAAAAAATCTCCACCGGCAAGGCGGAGAACAAATTCGGCGTACCGCTGATCCGGGCGGCGCAAGTCTATGGCGAGCTGGCGGGGCTGGATGGGCTGAACCTGCGCGGTATCGCGATCCATATCGGCAGCCAGCTGACCACGCTCGAGCCGCTGGAGACGGCCTTTGCCAAGATCGAGACGCTGATCGCGGAACTGCGCGCCGACGGTCACACCATCACCCATGTCGATCTGGGCGGCGGGCTGGGCGTTCCTTACGAGCCGCATGACAACCCGCCCTCGCCAGCGGAATATGGTGCGATGGTGCAGCGCGCGACCGAGGGCTGGGATGTCCGGCTGATTTTCGAACCCGGCCGCGTGATCGCGGGCAATGCGGGCGTGCTGCTGACCCGCGTGGTTCGCGTCAAGCGCGGCGGCAACGGGCCACCTTTCGTGATCGTCGATGCAGCGATGAACGACCTTGCCCGCCCGGCACTTTACGGCGCCTATCACGCCTTCGAAGCGGTCGAGCCGACGGGTGAGAAAATGACCGCCAACATCGTCGGCCCGATTTGCGAAACCGGCGATACTTTCGCGACCGACCGCGATGTACAGGCAGTTGCATCGGGCGACCTGGCCGTATTCCGCACCGCCGGGGCTTATGGAGCAACCATGGCCAGCAGCTACAATTCGCGCGGCTTCGTGGCCGAGGTGATGGTCGATGGCGACAAGTTCGCCGTGGTCGCCGACCGCATCGACGCGGCCGCCATTCTGGATGCCGAGCGCGTTCCGGACTGGTTGTAAGAGGCAGGCGTGGCGCTGCATTCGCTCCCGCTGTTTCATCGCCTGTCCGGCACCCGCGTGGTGGTGGTTGGCAGCGGCGACATGGCCGAGGCCAAGGCGCGGCTGGTGGAGCGCGCGGGCGGCATACCCTGCGCCGAGACCGAGGCCCATCATGCCGCCATCGCGTTCGTCGCATTGGAGGATGAACGCGCCGCCACCGCTGCGGCGCTGCGGCTGAAACGGCTCGGCCTGCTGGTTAACGTCGCGGACATGCCCGAGCTGTGCGATTTCACCCTGCCCAGCATACTCGAGCGTGATCCGGTGCTGGTGGCGGTGAGCACCGGGGGCACGTCTGCCGGTCTGGCGAAGCAATTGCGGCTGCGGCTGGAGCGCTGGCTGCCAGCATCGCTCGGCGCGCTGGCGGCCGGACTAGGCGAAGGGCGCGAGGCGATTCGCTCGCGTTATCCAGACGGGGCGCAGCGGCGGCGGGCGCTCGATACCGCGCTGGGTGAAGGCGGGGCACTGGATTTGGCGCAGGAAGGGTCGGCGCAGCACATAGGCCACTGGCTGGCGCAAGACGACGCCCCGCGCCGGACGGGCCTGGCCGAATTCACGCTATCCAGCATGGATGCAGAGGATTTAACTCTGCGCCAGGCGCGCCTACTGGGCGAAGCCGATACCGTGTGGCACGATCCTGCTATCCCGGATGCCATTCTCATCCGGGCGCGGGCGGATGCGGTGCGGCGCGAGCTGGGGCCGGAACTGCCGAAGGCAGCCGAAGGCAAGCTGACCGTGATTCTACGGCGCGGTTAGATGACCCCGCCAACCTTTTCGCTGGCTATCTCGGCGAAATAGCGGGCCATGCCGTCCACCGCCCGGTCGCTCAGCCTGATAAAGGCGCGGCGCTTGTCGGCGCTGTCCTGCACCCGTTCCAGCAGCCCTGCTTCCACCATCTGCGTGATCCAGCGCAAGGCGGTGATCGGCGGTACGCCCGATGCGATGCAGAGCGAGGTGACCGACACGCGCTTGTGCTCTGCATGGGCGGCAGTCAGATCGAGCAGCATGTCCCACGCCGGATCGGCAAACATCTCCTCCCCGAAGAATTTCGCACGCGCCTGCCGCTGGCGGATGATCGAACGGATGAGGCGCGGATCCGGCAGCGTCGCACGCTTGCGCGCAGCGGCGGGGCCATCGCCCGGCTGACCGTGATTGAATTCCTGGTCCGGCGAGTTGAACCGGAACGCACTGGTGGATGACCGGTCGCCGCTTTCCAGCCCGTCCAACCGCTCCGCAATGCGGTTGACCTGCTCGGCCAACCGAAACATTTCCAATCGGTCCCCTTCCGACAAATCGCGCACACCCATGCGCCCGAGTGACGATAATAAACCGCCAAGCGCAATTACGCGTTCACCCATAGTCGGATCGACCAGCAGCGGAATATCCCCGTGAGGAAGGCTGGCATAAACCGTCTCCAGCGAATCCAGCGTGGTGGAAACCAGCAACCCACCGCCATTATCGGCAGCGCGGGTCGCAAGCCTGCCCAACGCCGCAATCGCTGCCTCGTCATCGGTTGGACAATCGACCAGCACGACATCGCCAGTCGCCAGTTCGCCATTCTCGCCCTCGCCCAAGGCCCCTTCGTGAGCGATCCTCAGCCCAGCCGCGCGGGCATCTTCGGCCATTTCCGCGCGCAGCCAGCTACGCGAGGCGACGATAGTGCAGCTGCGTGCCGAGCGGCTGGCCGGTTCATACTCAAAATGCGCTTGCGCCATTGCGCTGCTCCCCTGTTTCGGAACAGGAGTAGAACGTGGGAAGACCGAGTCAAGCCGCTTCGGGGTTGATCAGGGACGTATTTCTATCGGTGTCCCGTCGGGGATCAATCGCCACAATTGCTCCATCTGCGCATTGGTCACGGCGATGCAGCCATCGGTCCAGTCGCCCGGCATCGTGCCAACGCGAAGCCAGTTTGGCTGGCCGTGGATAAAAATATCTCCGCCCGGATCGCCTCCCAGCGATGCCGCCAGCTCACGGTCGGCCGCGTTCGGGTAGGAGATACGCAAACTGAGATGATAGGCGCTGTTCGGATTGCGCGTATCGATGGTGTAGCGGCCTTCGGGAGTACGCTCGTCGCCCTCGAACCGTTTGTGGTCAATCGGAGCGTCACCGAAAGCGAGATCGCCATAGGCCGCGATTTGCTGCTCCCCGCGATAGAGGGTCAGCGTGCGGTCGGACTTGTCGACCAGCACGAAATCGGCAGTCAATGGCGGCGGCAGCGCGTCCGGCCCCGCCGGGGCGCAGGCGGCGACGAACAATAGCAGGAGCGGCCAGAGGATGCGCATGAATGCCTTCTAGTCTATTACCGCCTGCTCAATCCATGAACGGATCGCGCACCAGGATCGTGTCGTCGCGTTCGGGCGAAGTGCTCACCAGCGCTACCGGCGTTTCGATCAGTTCCTGCACCCGCTGGATATATTTGATCGCCGCTGCCGGAAGGTCCGCCCAACTGCGGGCACCGGCGGTGGTTTCCTGCCAGCCGTCCAGTTCCTCGTAAATCGGCTCGACCCGCGCCTGATCGCCGGCGTGGCTAGGGAAATAATCGAGTATCTTGCCGTCGAGGCGGTAGCCGGTACAGATTCTCACGGTCTCGAACCCGTCCAGCACGTCCACCTTGGTCAGCGCGATACCGGTCACGCCGCTGATGGCGCAGCTTTGCCGCACCAGCACCGCATCGAACCAGCCGCAGCGCCGCTGGCGTCCGGTGACGGTGCCGAATTCATGGCCCCGTTCGCCCAGACGCTGGCCGACATCCGCTTCTCCACTGTCCGGGCCAAGCTCGGTCGGGAACGGACCGCTGCCGACGCGGGTGGTGTAGGCCTTTACGATACCCAGCACGAAGCCGGTGGAGTTTGGACCAAGCCCGCTGCCGCTCGCCGCCGTACCGCTGACGGTGTTCGAGCTGGTGACGAAGGGATAGGTGCCGTGATCGACATCCAGCAACACACCCTGCGCGCCTTCGAACAGGATCTTCGCTCCCGCCTTGCGCACTTTTTTCAGACGCTTCCAAACCGGCTGCGCATATTGCAGCACGAAACCGGCAATATCGCGCAATTCATTCAACAGCGCCTCGCGGTCCACCGGTGGCTGATCGAAACCGGCGCGCAAGGCATCGTGATGCGCACACAGCCGGTCGAGCTGCGGCTCCAGATGATCAAGATGCGCCAGGTCGCACACGCGAATCGCGCGGCGGCCGACCTTGTCTTCGTAGGCCGGACCGATGCCGCGCCCGGTGGTCCCGATCTTGCCGCTGCCAGCCGCCGTTTCGCGCAGGCCGTCCAGGTCGCGGTGGATCGGCAGGATCAGCGGGCAGTTATCGGCGATGGCGAAATTTTCGGTGTTGATCACCACGCCCTGGCCTTCCAGCTTCTCGATTTCCGCCTTCAGCGCCCACGGGTCCAGCACCACGCCGTTGCCGATAATGGAAAGGGTGCCGGTCACGATGCCGCTGGGCAGCAGGCTGAGCTTGTAGACAGTCTCCCCCACCACCAGCGTGTGTCCGGCGTTGTGGCCGCCCTGGAAGCGCACCACGGCATCGGCGCGGCTGGCGAGCCAGTCAACGATCTTGCCCTTGCCTTCATCGCCCCATTGGGCACCGATTACGGTTACGTTGGCCATAGTTTCACCTGTCCCCCTGCCCGGGAGATCCTCTCACATCCTTCGACAGGACTCGACGCGTAGGATTGTAAATGGGGGGAGCGGATGCACCCCCGTTTTGCGAGGCGCGGCGTAGTTGCCCGCGCGCGGGCGGTCAAGCAGGCAGGTGGTGGAAACGCAGCGCACAAGTGCTATCTGACAGGGCAATCATGTCATCCGAAACCCTCCCCATCCGTATCGCCGCGCTCTACCAGTTCACGCGGTTTGCCGATCCGGCATCGCTGAAACCCGCATTGCTTGCCGCTGGCGATGCCGGGGAAGACGCTGGGGGCGTAAAAGGCACGCTGCTGCTCGCGCCGGAAGGGATAAACGGCACGATTGCGGGCGACGACGCCGCGGTCGAAGCGGTGCTGGATCACATTCGCGCCTTGCCGGGCTGCAAGGCACTGGAAGTAAAGGAATCGCGCGCCGCAAAGCCGCCTTTCCTGCGCTTCAAGGTGCGGATCAAGAAAGAGATCGTCACGATGCACCAGCCGGACCTCGACCCGGTCGGCAATGTCGGCACCTATGTCGATCCGCATGACTGGAATGCGCTGATCGCGGACCCGGACACGATCGTGATCGATACGCGCAACGATTACGAGGTTGCCATCGGCACGTTCGATGGCGCGATCGACCCGCAAACCGCGACATTCGGCGATTTTCCGGAGTGGTTTCGCAGGCGTCGCGCGGAGCTGGACGCACCGAAAATCGCGATGTTCTGCACCGGCGGTATACGCTGCGAGAAGGCGACCGCGTTCCTGAAGTCCGAAGGGGTGGAGGAAGTCTATCACCTCAAGGGCGGGATTTTGAAATATCTCGAAAACGTCCCCGAAGACGAGAGTTGCTGGCAGGGCGAATGTTTCGTGTTCGACGACCGGGTGGCAGTGAAACACGCATTGGAACGCGGGACGCATAGGCTGTGCCGCGCCTGCCGGATGCCGCTAAGCCCGGCTCAGCGCGCTTCGGAGCATTATATCGAAGGGGTGGCGTGCGCATATTGCCACACCAGCCGCACCGATGAGCAGCGCACCCGCTATGCCGAACGCCAACGGCAGGAGGAGTTGGCGGCGAAGCGGGGTTTGGATCATCTGGGGGCGAAATTGCCCGAAAAGCCTGCCTCACCGCGCGATCCGATGGACGATCTGCTTACGGATCTGTTCGATGATTGATCCAGTCGCCCTGCCCATTCTCTACAGCTTCCGCCGCTGTCCCTATGCGATGCGGGCGCGGATGGCGCTGCACATAGCGCAGATAGAACTGGAACATCGCGAGGTGGTGCTGCGGGACAAGCCGCCGGAAATGCTAGAAGTGTCGCCAAAGGGAACGGTTCCTGTCCTGGTTCTGCCCGGCGGCGAAGTGCTGGAGGAAAGCATCGAGATCATGCGCTGGGCGCTGGCCCGCAGCGATCCCGAAAGCTGGCTGGAGCGCGATGACGCGGCGCTGATCGAAACAATCGACGGCCCGTTCAAACACCATCTCGACCGATATAAATACGATACACGCTATGCAGATGCGGATTGCGAGGAACATCGTGCCGCCGCCGCGCAAATCCTGCGCGGCATGGATGAACGGCTGTCGCAGACGGCCAACCTATCGGGCGCAGCGCGCGGCCTGACGGATATCGCGACATTCCCCTTCATCCGGCAATTTGCCAATCACGACCGCGAATGGTTCGAAGCGCAGCCCTGGCCGCATCTGCTTCGCTGGCTGGACGGGCACCTTGGCTCGCAGCTATTCGTAGGCATTATGGTGAAGCGCGAACAATGGCGCGCTGCGGAGCATGGTGCGGCCTAAAGCTGCCGAATTTCGCTGCCTTCCAGGCGGTGGGTGGCGCCCAGCGCCGCCGGATCGTCACTTTCGGCCAGCGCCTCGACGCTGCGCCAGCCCTCTGCGCGCAGGCGGTTCGCTTCGCTACGGTCATGGCCGAGTGGGAGGAACAGCAATGCGCGCGCAGCCTGCTGCGGCAGCGCATCCAGCAGCGGTTCGAGATAGAGCGAGAAGCCCGTAGCACGCTCCCCGGTGCCGGCAATCGCATAGGTCCCGCCGCGCCCGATGGCCCGGCGGCTACCCTCGGCATAGATCGTGAAACCGAACCAGTTCTGATATTCGAAGCCGTGCCGTTCGGTAGGATCGAGCGTCAACCGGGCGCGATCGCCAACTCGCCCTGCCACCGATTTCAACCCGTCTATCCGGCTGGCAAGTGCGCCGCCCGCATCGATTTCGGCCAGTCGCTCGATCGCCTGGTCGAGCGGGCCGGTCGCGTGGATCAGCGGCAGATAGGCCGCGCCGCCCGCCTGCGACAGACCGCCCGCATCCTTCGTATCGAGCTCCCGCCGAACAGCGACCACCTGTCCCTGTTCAAGCGGCAGGGCATCCCGGCTCAGCACATCGACCAGGTCGGGCAGCGTGAAATCGACCGAAATCCCTCGCGCGCCGGCCGCTTCCAGCGCCGCGATAGCCAGCACGACCGCCTCGCCAGCCGCCGCAGCCGTATCGCTGCCGATCAGCTCCGCACCGATCTGGAAGCGTTGGCGCGCCGGGTCGAGCTGGTCCGCGCGGATAATCGCGACTTCCCCGGCATAGCACAGCCGCAGCGGGCGCGGCGCGGCGGCCATACTGGTTGCGGCGATACGGCCCACTTGCGGCGTGATATCGCTGCGTAGCGCCAGCGTGCCGAGGCTGGCCGGATCGGTGAAGCGAAACTGGCGCCGCGACTGGCCGCGTCCATCGGCCATACGTCCGGCCAGCGACCGTTCGAATTCCACCAGCGGGGGCCGCACCCGGTCATAACCATGCGCATCCATCGCGCTCAGAACCGCGCGCATTGCAGCGGTTGCCTTCGCGGCAGTTCCGGGTAGCTGGTCTTCCAGCCCTTCGGGCAGCAGATCGTCGGTCTGAATCATGGTGCGGCCTTAAAGCGCCGATGGGGGCGGTGGAAGCGGCAAATCGCCCGCCGCCCCCGCCCCGTACGGTATGAGAACGCAGATCCTTTAAAAGGACAACGCCTTGACCATCTTCACGCCTTCCAGCGCTTCGGCCTGTTTGACGACTTCGGTAGCGATCGACTGATCCACGCTGAGCAACACGGTCGCCTCGCGCCCCGCTTCGCGGCGACCCAAATGGAACGTGCCGATATTGATACCGTTTTCGCCCAGCAGGCTGCCGATCCGGCCGATGAAGCCGGGCGCGTCCTGGTTGACGATGTAGAGCATGTCACCCTGCAGGTCGGCCTCAATCCCGACACCGAATATCTCGACCAGCCGCGGCGCTTCGCTGCCGAACAACGTGCCCGCGACGCTGCGATCGCCCTGGCTGGTGGCCACGGTGACGCGCAGCAATGTGTGGTACACGCCCTCTCCCTGGTTGCGGATTTCGCGCACTTCCATGCCGCGTTCCTTGGCCAGATACGGTGCGTTGACCATGTTCACCGTGTCGGAATATTGCCGCATCAGCCCTGCCAGCACCGCGCCGGTAATCGGCTTTCCGTTCAGATCGGCAGCGGCGCCTTCGCGCTCGATACTGATCTTGGTCAGTTCGCCATGCGCCAATTGCCCGATCAGGCTGCCAAGCTTCTCCGCCAGCGCCATATAGGGCTTCAGCTTGGGCGCTTCCTCCGCGCTCAGGCTAGGCATGTTAAGCGCGTTGGTCACGCCGCCATTGACCAGATAATCGCTCAACTGTTCGGCCACCTGCAGCGCGACATTGACCTGCGCCTCGGTCGTCGAAGCGCCCAGATGCGGGGTGCAGATGAAGTTCGGCGCGCCGAATAGCGGGCTTTCCTTGGCCGGTTCCACCGCGAACACATCCAGCGCCGCGCCAGCGACCTGGCCGCTTTCGAGGCAGTCCTTCAGCGCCGCTTCGTCGATCAATCCGCCGCGCGCGCAATTGACGATGCGGATGCCGGGCTTGGCGTTCTCCAACCGTTCGCGCGATAGTATATTGCGCGTCTGGTCGGTCAGCGGAGTGTGCAGCGACACGAAATCGGCGCGGCTCAGCAGCGTGTCGAGGTCGACTTTCTCGATGCCCAGCTCCACCGCACGATCTTCGCTCAGGAAGGGATCGTAGGCGATCACTTTCATTCTCAAACCAAGCGCCCGGCTGGCGACGATCGCGCCGATATTGCCGGCCCCGATCAGGCCCAGCGTCTTGCCGGTCACTTCGATGCCCATGAAATCTTTTTTCGGCCATTCGCCATTTTGCGTACGCGTATTGGCCGCCGGGATTTGCCGGGCCAGCGCCATGATCATCGCGATGGCATGTTCTGCGGTCGTGATCGAATTGCCGAACGGCGTGTTCATCACCACCACACCCTTGGACGAGGCATAGGGGATATCGACATTGTCCACCCCGATCCCGGCGCGGCCGATGACCTTCAAATTGGTCGCCGCGTCGAGGATCTCCGGCGTTACCGTGGTGGAGGACCGGATGGCGAGACCGTGATATTCGCCGATCCGGGCCTTGAGTTCTTCGGGGCTCTCGCCGGTTATCACATCGACATCGCAGCCACGCTCTTCGAAAATGCGTGCGGCGTTGGGGTCCATCTTGTCGGAGATGAGGACTTTGGGCTTGGTATTGGTCATGATCTATTCCCGTAAAGAGAGAACCGTTCGCCCTGAGAAGCGAGGATGAAATCCGAGCGTCTCGAAGGGTCTGCAGGTGCTTCGAGACGGTTCAGCCTGCGGCTTCACCTCTCGGCACGAACGGAAATTGTCAGCTGTTGCGAAGGCTTTCGTAAGCCCATTCGATCCACGGCAGCAGGCGTTTCAGATCCTCCTGCTCCACCGTTCCGCCGCACCAGATGCGCAAGCTTGGCGGGGCATCGCGGTAGCCGTTGAAATCGTAGCCGACATCGCGCTCGTCCAGCATGCTGGCGATCTTCTTGGGCACCGCGGCCTGCTCCTCGCCAGAGAGGCTTTCATACCAATCGCCCTGGAACACCATGCACACACCGGTATTGGTGCGCTTGGCCGGATCGGCGACCATGTTGCGCATCCACGTGGTGGATTCGATCCAGTCGGTAACAATCTTGGCATTGGCATCGGCGCGTTCGAACATCGCCTTGCGCCCGCCGATCGACTTCGCCCATTCCAGCGCCAGAATATAATCCTCTGTCGCCAGCAGGCTGGGCGTGTTGATCGTTGCGCCTTCGAAGATCGCACGGTTCAGTTTGTCGCCCTTTTTCAGGCGGAACAGCTTGGGCAGCGGCCAGTCGGGATCGTAGCTTTCGATCCGCTCGACCGCCTTGGGGCTGAGTACCAGCATGCCGTGCTGCGCTTCGGAGCCCATGACTTTCTGCCAGCTATAAGTCGTGGCATCGAGCTTCGCCCAATCCATTTCCTGCGCGAAAATCGCGCTGGTGGCATCGTTGATCGTGATCCCTTCGCGGCCCGGCTCGAGCCAGTCCGTATCGGGAATTTTGGCGCCCGAAGTGGTCCCGTTCCAAGTAAACACGACATCGTTGCCCTGGGGAATCGATCCAAGGTCCGGTATCTCGCCATAGTCGGCGTCCAGCACTTGCAGATCGGGCAGCTTCAACTGCTTTACCGCGTCCTGAATCCAGACATTGCCGAAGCTTTCCCATGCCGCGACGGTGGCCGGGCGCGCGCCCAGCATCGTCCACATCGCGCATTCCAGCGCACCGGTATCGGAGGCGGGCATGATGCCGACGAGGTAATCCTCGGGCACGCCCAGCAGCTCTTTCGACAGGTCGATGGCATATTTCAGCCGCGCCTTGCCGGTGGCGCTGCGATGCGACCGGCCGAGAGCTTCGGTTTTCAGATTGGAAGCGGACCAGCCGGGAAATTTGGCGGTGGGTCCGGACGAAAAGAAAGGACGCTCAGGTTTGAGCGCGGGTACGTCAGTCATGTATTCTCTCCTTACAGAGAGCTCGCGCGGCGTTGGGACCGCGTGGCCCGGAGCCGCGTTGGATGTTGCGATGCAACAAGTCAAGCGTGGTTTGATTGTACCTGTGGTGAAGCGGATTGTTCCGAACAACCCGCCACTCGCCAACCGGGCCCGACCGCTCTAAGAGCGCCCACAATGCAATTGAACGACCTTCGCATCGCGCTGTTCAGCGGGAACTACAACATCACCCTGGACGGTGCGAACAAGGCACTGAACCGGTTGGTGGAATATCTCACCCGCCACGGCGCGACCGTGCGGGTCTATTCGCCCACGGTGCCGGAGCCTGCCTTCGCGCCGCAGGGCGAATTGGTCAGCCTGCCATCCTTCCCCATCCCCGGCCGCGGCGAATACCGTGTGCCTCTGCCCCTAATGGGCGAGGCCAAGGCGGATCTGGAGCGGTTCGATCCGCATATACTGCATGTCTCCAGCCCCGATCCGGCGGCTCACCGCGCGGTGGCATGGGCGCGCGAGCAGGGAAAGCCGATCCTTGCCAGCGTGCACACCCGCTTCGAAACCTATCCGCGCTATTACAAGCTCGGTTTTCTGGAGCCGCCGCTAATGGCGATATTGCAGCGATTTTACGGGCGCTGCGATGCTCTGGTGGCTCCCTCGCCCTCGATGATCGATGAATTGCGCGAACAGGGAATGCATGAAGATATTTCGCTGTGGACCCGGGGCGTGGATCGCAGCGTGTTCGACCCGTCGCGGCGAGATAGGGAATGGCGGCGGGGCCTGGGGCTGGCCGATGACGATGTGGCGATCGCCTTCCTTGGCCGTCTGGTCATGGAAAAAGGGCTCGACATCTTTGCCGAGACCATGGCGCAGCTGCAGAAACGCGGAGTAGCGCACAAGGTGCTGGTGATCGGCGACGGTCCGGCGCGAAAATGGTTCGAGGATCAATTGCCGCAGGGCATCTTCGCCGGCTTCCAGACGGGGCCGGATCTGGGCCGCGCGCTGGCGAGCGCCGATATCTTCTTCAACCCCTCCACCACCGAGACATTCGGCAATGTCACCCTGGAAGCGATGGCGAGCGGGCTACCGGTTGTGGCGGCAGGCGCGACCGGGTCTTCCAGCCTGGTGGCCGATGGCGAGACCGGGCGGCTGGTGCCCCCCGGCTCGGCCTGTGCCTATGCCGACGCGCTGACCCCCTACCTCACCGATGAAGCTGTGCGCCGCGCCCACGGCGAAGCAGGCGAGCGGCGCGCGCGCGACTATGACTGGGACGCGATCAACGGCGCGGTGGCAGAGACCTATCTGCGGCTAGTAACCGCCCGGGGCGGGTGAGGCTTCAGCGCAGCACGCCGCGCGCGGTCATGCGCCGGGCATAGAAAAACAGCGCCAGCGTGATCACCCAGATGGCGACGGCAAACAATGTATGCCCCGTGGATTGCAGCGATTCCGGCACTACCGCCACAAGCCGCTCGTAAATGGTCGTCCCCAGCAGCCCGACGATCGAGACCCCGTAAAGCCATACCGCCCAGCTTTTGCGTAGCAGCAGCGCGATGGAACCGAAGAAACTACCCCACACGCCCAGCGCCCAGACCGCCACGGCCCAAGCCGGAAATCCATAGAAATAGGCATGTGTTTCGGCCGGCATACCGAACGCATCGAGCTGCCCCGTCTCGGTGGCAATATAGCTGGCCACACCGCCGGCATTCCATAGCAATGACAATACGCCGATCACCCACAGATGCCACGGCGCGGCTTTTTGTCCGATTACGTTCATTTGTCCCCACTCCCATAAAGACCCGGCGCGCAGAATAGCGCATTGCGCAACAATGGCAAAATCGTCCTGCGCTCCCTAAGTTGGCGCGCATGGCAGACCTCTTCGCCGATCAGCACCCACCCGGGACGATGCGCGAGCCCTTGCGCGAGGATGCTCCGCTGGCGGACCGGCTGCGTCCCGAGACGCTGGATGCGGTGATCGGGCAGGATCACCTCACCGGGCCGGAAGGGGCAATCGGGCGGATGGTGGCGGCAGGACGGTTATCATCGATGGTGCTGTGGGGGCCGCCTGGCACCGGCAAGACGACCATCGCCCGGTTGCTCGCCGATGCGGTGGGTATGCGATATGTCGCCATCAGCGCAGTGTTTTCCGGTGTGGCGGATCTGAAGAAGGCATTTGCCGAGGCCGACAGGGCTGCACAGGTCGGCCCCGGCAATAAAGGGCGAACGTTGCTATTCGTGGACGAGATTCACCGCTTCAACCGCGCGCAGCAAGATGGTTTCCTGCCCTTCGTGGAGCGCGGCACGGTGACGTTGGTCGGCGCGACGACCGAAAACCCGTCCTTCGAACTGAACGCCGCGCTGCTCAGCCGCGCGCAGGTATTGATTCTCCACCGGCTGGATACGGAGGCGTTGGGGCAATTGCTGGACCGCGCGGAGGAGCTCGAAGGTCCGCTCCCGCTCACCGCAGACGCACGCGCGGCGCTGGTCGCCTCTGCCGATGGCGATGGGCGTTTCCTGCTGAACCAGGCCGAGACGCTGTATAATGCGGGGATCGAAGACACACTCGATCCGGCGGCGCTGGGCCAGTTCCTGCAGCGCCGGGTGGCGGTGTATGACAAGGACCGCGACGGACATTATAATCTGATTTCCGCGCTCCACAAATCGGTGCGCGGCTCCGATCCGCAGGCGGCGCTTTACTATCTGGCGCGTATGCTGGTCGCGGGGGAGGAACCGCTTTACCTGCTGCGCCGGATGGTTCGCATGGCGGTGGAGGATATCGGGCTGGCCGATCCGCAGGCGCTCCACCAGTGCCTCGCCGCCAAGGATGCGTATGAATTCCTTGGCTCGCCCGAGGGGGAACTCGCCATTGCGCAGGCGCTGCTTTACCTCGCCACCGCACCCAAATCGAATGCCGTCTATGCCGCGCAAAAGGCCGCCTGGCGCAGCGCGAAGAACACCGGCAGCCTGATGCCGCCCGAAAATATCCTCAACGCCCCGACGAAACTGATGAAGGATATCGGTTACGGCAAGGGATACGCCTATGATCCCGATGCAAAAGACGGCTTTTCCGGCGCGGATTACTGGCCGGAGGAGATGGAACCGCAACGCTTTTACGCGCCGGTAGAACGCGGTTTCGAGCGCCAGATCCGCGAACGTATCGATTATTGGGACCGTCTGCGGCGCGAGCGCGGGTGAGCCGGTTCAAGCATTTCCTGGCGATCGACTGGTCGGGCGCGGCAGGCGCGCGTCAAAGCGGGATCGCGCTTGCGCTGGCCGATGCTGCTGGCGGACCACCGGTGCTGGTGAAGGGGGTGTGCGGTTGGTCACGGGCAGAAGTGCTGGATTTGCTGGCGCATCACCTTCCGCGCGATACGCTGGTCGGGATGGATCTGGGTATCGCGCTGCCGTTCGCCGATTGCGGCGCGTATTTTCCCGGCTGGAGCGAGTCCCCCGGCGATGCCCGGGCGCTGTGGTCGATGGTGGATGATCTGTGCGAGCGCGATCCGTATCTCGCCGCCACCAGCTTCGTAGATCACCCGGATATCGCCCGGTATTTTCGCCGCCATGGCGGGCGCGAAGGCGCGCAGTTTCGCTGCGACGATGCGCTGCATGGGCGCGGACGATTTCGTGTTACCGAGCACGTCCAGGCGCGCATGGGGTGCAAGCCCTACAGCAATTTCAACCTCGTCGGGGCGGCGCAGGTCGGCAAGTCCAGCCTGACGGGTATGCGCGTGCTGCACCGGCTGGCCGGAACGCTCCCCGTTTGGCCGATCGACCCGTTGCCTGCCAGCGGTTCGGCCGTGGTGGAGATCTACACCGCAATGGCCGCGATGGCCGCCGGACGCAGCGCCTCGCGCTCCAAGATCACCGATTACGCCGCGCTGGGCGATGCGCTGGCAGCGCTCGGATCGCCGCGCGTCCCCGGCCAGGGTTCGCTGGACGATCACAGCGCCGATGCGCTGATCACCGCCGCCTGGCTGCGCATGGCTGCGCACCGGCCTGCCCTGTGGAACCCGCCAGATCTCACGCCGCATATAGCGCGGACGGAGGGCTGGACCTTCGGCGCGGTTTGACAAGTTGCGGCTTTACGCTAGTGGGCCAGCAACGCCGCCGAGCAGCAACGCGACGCGGCGGCCGATTATGCTGGCTTAGCTCAGTTGGTAGAGCACCTGATTTGTAATCAGGGGGTCGCGGGTTCGACTCCTGCAGCCAGCACCACACCTTCTTACCGCCCCCGGCCCATGCGAAACGCGCGCATCGCCGGGCTGCGTGTGCTAGGCGAGCTGCATGACGACCAAACTTTCCGATATTCCCGGCATTCTCGACGAGCTGGAGCAACGCTACGCCAGCAGTGCGGACAATCTTCGCGAGGCGCTGACCGCCTTCGTAACCAAGGGCACCCGCCCCTCCCCCGGAGCGCGGGAGGAAGGCTGTTTCGCCTATCCCGAATTGCGGCTGGAATATCGCGGGCAGGACGATGCCGAAGTGCCCGCGCGCGCATTTGCCCGGCTCAATCGCCCCGGCTCCTATGCCAGTTCCATCGCCAGCCCGGCGCTGTTCCGTTCCTATCTCACCGAACAGCTGGACCATCTGGTCCGCGATTTCCCCGTCACGATCAGCGTGGGCACGTCCAGCGACGAGATCCCCTATCCCTATCTGATCGGCGAGACGGGGCTCGATTTGGGCGAAGTCAGCCCGGCGGAACTGTCGCGCTGGTTCCCCACCACCGAGCTGGTTTCCATCGGTGACGAACTGGCCGACGGTACATTCGAAGCCGATCCCGACGCGCCGATCCCGCTATCGCTGTTCGATGCGCTGCGGACCGATTTCAGCCTCGCACGGCTGCGCCATTATACCGGCACCCCGGCGGGCCATTTCCAGCGCTACGTCCTGTTCACCAACTACGTCCGCTATGTCGATGAATTCGTCGCCTATGCGGTGGACGAGTTGCGGCGCGATGACAGCCGTTTCGACAGCTTCTCGACCCCCGGCGCGATGTTCGAACGCGGCGATCTGGACGGGGCGGTGGAATCGATTGCAGCGGGCGCGTGGCGGCGGCACCAGATGCCCGCCTATCACTTGACCACGCCCGAGGGAGACGGGATCAGCCTGGTCAATATCGGCGTCGGGCCATCCAACGCCAAGACGATCTGCGACCATATCGCCGTATTGCGACCCGAAGCGTGGCTGATGATCGGCCATTGCGGCGGGCTGCGCCCCAGCCAGACCATTGGCGATTACGTGCTCGCCCATGCCTATTTGCGCGACGACAATGTGCTCGACCCGGTATTGCCGCCGGAAATACCCATACCCGCCATTGCCGAGGTCCAGACCGCCATGTTCGGCGCCGCGCTCGACATTACCGGGGAGAGCGAGGACCAGCTGAAGAAGCGGCTGCGCACCGGAACCGTGGTGACCACCGACGACCGCAACTGGGAACTGCTGTTTTCCTATTCCGCGCGCCGGTTCAACCAGAGCCGGGCCGTGGCGGTCGATATGGAAAGCGCGACAGTGGCGGCGCAGGGGTACCGTTTCCGCGTACCCTACGGCACGCTGCTATGCGTCAGCGACAAACCGCTTCACGGCGAAATTAAGTTGCCCGGCCCGGCCAGCAGCTTCTACCAGCGCAGCATCGGCCAACATCTGCGCATCGGTATCGAGACGCTCGCCCGCCTGCGCGAAGAGGGCGATTCGCTCCATTCGCGCAAGCTGCGCAGCTTCGACGAACCGCCTCTACGCTAAGAGGAATAGCTCTTAGAAAGCCACCTGCCGGCTGAGGATTTCGGCGCCTTCATCGTCCAGCAGGCGCAGATGCACGTGGCGTTCGTTCCAATCGATATCGACCAGGCCGAAATTCTCCTGCGTGATCATGTCGGTCATGCGTAGCGGATCGGGCTCCCGCTCGCTCGCATCGTCGCGCACGAATGCCAGGTTGAGCGAACTTGAGGTAAGCTCCCATGCACGTTCGCCAAGCGCAGCGGGCTCGTCGGAATAGACCGCGCCCGAATGGCGATCGCCCGACAACATCACCAACCCGCTTTCCTCGCGCCCGGCCAGCATTTCGAACAGCTTTTCACGCTGGAGGGGAAAGTTTTCCCATGCTTCAAAATCATGCGCATTGGTCAGCACCTGGATGGAGGATACCAGCACGCGCAGATCGGCGGGCTTGGCCAGTTCGCCCTGCAACCAGCGCCATTGCTCCTCGCCCAGAACCGTCGCATCGGGATCGGTATTGGGGCGGTAAACGCCCAGCGGATAACGCTCCTCGCTATATGGCTTTTCCGCCAGATCGCTGCGGAAGAACCGCGTATCGAGCATGATGATCTGCGTCCGCTGGCCGTCGGGGCCTGTCATCATGGAATGGTAGATACCGGGCCGCTCGCGCACCGGTTGCGGCACATTCCAGAATGTTTCGAACAAGGTTTCCGACCATTCGCGCGCGAAAAAGCTGCCGCCCGAATCGTTCGGCCCGAAATCGTGATCGTCCCAAGTGGCATATACCGGCTGGGCCGCCATGAAGCGCTGGAATTCCGGGTAGGCGGCCTGCTGGCGGTAAGCGGCCTGGAAGCTGCCGAGTTCGGCCCCGCCGCGATATCCGTAATCGCCATAGACATTATCGCCGATGGCCAGGAACAGGTCCGGATCGGTTGCCGAAATGTGTGCCCAAACATCCTGGCTGCGCCCCTGGTGGTTGCAACTGCCGAAGGCGATCCGGCTGAGCGGCTGCGCCATATCCAGCGCCGGGCTCTTCATCGCGGGCAGCTGCGTCTGCCGGGCCAGCCGCGCGTAGAAGGGGCGCAGCAGTTGGGCCGCGCTGGCACCATCTGCCGGCGCGGTCGCCGCAACGGAATGCGCGGGCGCGTCCTCTGCGTAATTGTTGTTCACCGTTGTGGTGCATCCGCTGGCCGCAAGCATGGCCAAAGAAAGCCCGAAACCCATTTTCGTCTTCATCGCGAACCCTCTCGTTAGCCTTCGTCTCGCGGCCTTCGTAGCGCGCGAACAAAAGCGGCGACACCCCGCAAGGGATGCCGCCGCTTATTGCATCAAATTATCGCTCGATCAGAACTCGTAGCGAGCCCCGATCTGGATGCGCCATGCGGAACTGGAGATTGACAGAAACTCACGATCATCCGGGTTAAACCCACGAACGATGTAGCGGCCATCATCATCTACACCGCCATCGACAAGATCGACGAACTCGCCACGCGAACGCAAAATGTTCGCGCTGCTATCGATCAGATTCAGGAAGTTATCGATATCGGCGAACAAATCAATCCGGTCTTCCTTGATCCCCGTCAGCGAACCGACGAACGGGATTTCCTGGCTGACGCGAAGATCGACATCATAGTGCCAGCCATTGCGGCAGCTGTTCCGCGATATCGTCTGGCCCGGCGTGAAATCACATTCCCCGGCCACATCGCTATTGGCGAGGTAATCGACCAGCGATGCCACCGCACCCGCATCACTATCGGGCGAAAGGTTCGGATCGTTCACACCCGTCGGGATGTAAAGCAAAGCGTTATCGTTGCCGGACGATCCATCGTTGAACACGCCGCCGCCATCGAAGGTGAGGTTGTAAGGACGCCCTTCGCGTGCGCGGAAGAAGATGCCCAGGCTCGTCCCGAAACCTTCGAAGAACTCCTCACGGAAGGAAACGGCCGCGGTAATGTTGTGGCGCGTCTCGAAGTTGGAGGTGCTCACTGCTGGGCTCTGACGATCGAACGCCGCCGTCACGTCGTAATTCGACGTGGCGGTCGAGCTACCGACATTGCGGAAGTTGTTCGAGTCGGTGAACGCATAACCCAAACGAACCGCGGTACGGCCAGTTTCGGTAAACACGCCGCCATCGAAGTTCTTGCTCAGCAGCACCGAAGCGACGTGGCTTTCATAGCTGGGGCCATTGGTCAACTGAATGAAATCGTCGATCCGTGTACCGAAACAATCGGCCGTCACACCACTGTAGACAGGTGGCGTTCCGCCCGTGCCTTGCAGCTGGGCATTACAACCGGCGTTAAGCGGATCGATTGCCTGATAGATCGGGCGGCCATCGACGGTAAAGCCGTTGAGCCCTTCTGTGATATCCGGCGTTTGCACCAGATCCACGAAGTTCAACGGGTCGATGAACTTCGAATAGATATAGTCCAGATTCAGGCGAAGGTCGCTGAAAAAGCCGCTTTCGGTGCCAAAATTGGTGCTGAGACCAGCATTGAAACGCAGCACCGTAGGCGCATCGAATTCCGGGTCGGTGGACTGCGTATCTGCGCGGCCAGCCGCCGCACCCGCCGAACCCGCAGCAAACGCGCACGCCGGAATGCCGGTAAAGTTACCACCGGTAACTACGTCGATCTGGCCGGTTGCCGGATCGGTCGTCAGCTGGCTTGCATCGCAATCGAAAGTATCGCCATTCGCGCTGGAAAAGCCGTTATTCGAGAACGCGTTCGAGAAGAAAACAACCGGGTCACCGCCGGAGAACACGCCCACACCACCGGTAATCCGCGTCGAGTTGAAGAAGCCTTCATTGTCGAATTCGTAAGTCGCCGACGCGCGCGGCAACAGGATCGGATCGATCTTGCTGAACGGCACCGCATTGTTGAAGCCGAAGCGCTCCACGAACAGAGGATTGGAGCGCGGCGAGCTACCATCGAACCATTGAACGCGAAGACCGGCAGTCAGCGAGAGTTGATCAGTAGCCTGCCATTCATCCTGCGCGAAGACCGAGTAAATCTGCCGTCCGAAAGTAGCCGATGCCTCGTTGATATCCCCGCTTGGCGTGGCTGCGATCGTAGCGCCGCCAAGTGCCCCTCCGGCAAGGTCATCGGCACTGCCGAAGACACTGGAGAAGAAGCCATCAGCGACCAGACCCTGTTCGAAATCATCCAGATTGCGGAAGAAGATCGTGCCTGTCGCGTTGATTGCAAACAGGTTGAACACGCTGAGATCGTTGATTTCTGCACCGATCTTGATGTTGTGCTCACCAGCGTTGATGTTGGTGATGAAGCGAGCTTGGTTGATTTCCGTATTGAGCGCGTTGGCCGAACGGAAAATGCCGGGGCCGGTGCTCAGGATGCCATTGTCATCGTCATCCGTGCCCAAGACGCCGTCGGGCCCTGGCTGGCTGACGCCTACGGCCAAACGGACCGTGGGATTATCGCTCTGCGCTTCGCCAAACCCTACCGGGCCTTGAACGTCCCCCACTTCGGCGCGGCTGAGGCGCAATTCGGTCGAGATCTTGTCGCTCCAGTCGGAGTACAGACGAACGGAATAGTAATCGGATACCGTACCTTCGTCTTCGAAGCTGTTGAATCCGGTCAGGTTATCGGGACCGAAATCATCCTCGATATTGGTTTCTTCCAGCCGCTGATAAGTCGCCTCCAGACGATGATTATCGGTGATATAAGCATCGATCCGGCCGAAATACCGCTTGGAACTCTCGGGAAGGATGGCTGGGAAGCCGCCGATATCCTGGCCGTAAACCGAGCTGGCGATATTCGCAAAACGGTCGAACTGTCCTTGATCGACGAATGGCTCTTCATTGGTAAAGCCAGATCCGATCGGACCGGTGTTGTTGCCATCATCCAGAATTGTTTCTTCGTAACCAGCATAGAAGAACAGGCGATCGGGAATGATCGGGCCGCCCAGCGTTGCGCCAAAGCGTTCCTCGCTACCGGCGTTCAGCGGCAGGCCGTCAATGTCGTCGGCGAAGGTGTCATCGCCGAAATAGGTGTAGAACGCGCTACCGTGAAATTCATTCTCACCCGACTTGGTAACGACGTTTACCAGACAGCCGGTGAAATCCGAGTATTCCACATCGAACGGGGCGAACTCTACCGATGTTTCACGGATGACATCGAACGGCAGCGGGAGCGAGTTGCGTGCGGCGAACGGCGTGCCGTTCAGCCCGAAAACGTCAGCCTGCACGATACCGTCGACGGTGAAAGTATTGGAGCGATCGTTGCCGCCGAGGCAGGAAATACGATCAACTTCGTTATTGCGCTCCAGGCTGACACGGGGGTCGAGACGAATGATGTCACGTACATCGCGCGTGATCGAAGGGAATGCTTCCAGCGTCGCTTCGCCAAAAGCCGTACCGGGGCCGACGGCAAGCTGCGTGGCGTTCGCACGGCTACCGGTTACGACGATGACATTATCGGCAACACCGGCACCCAGGGGTGCCAGCTCGAACGTGTAAGACAGATTACCCGAAACAGTCAGGAACTGACCTTCGACCGACTGCCCTTCGAAACCGTCCGCTTCGACCGTTACAGTGTAGGGACCGCCCGCGACGAGGCCTTGGGTGCGGAACGAACCATCGGGACCTGCGGTGATCGTCCGCTGTGCATTGGTCCGGGTGTCGGTAACGGTCACGACAGCGCCGGCCAGTTCGATGCCGTCGGAGCTGACGACGCGGCCTTCCACGCCGGAGGTGATCTGCTGCGCAGCGGCGGGGGCGGCGACCATGGCGGTCGTGGCAGACAGGCTGATTACGCTGGCTGCGAGGAGATATTTGAGTTTCATGCGGAGGATTCCCTGTTCACCGAAGTGGCTTGAAAACAGTCATGCGAAGGCCACCCAGTGGTCATGGCGGCCGGACGGCGCCCGGTTAGGCGTTCCGACCGCTTCCTTGAAGGGAGGTTTGTTGCAACGCTGTTACAGCTTTGCAGGAATGCGACCGGGAAACATCAGAAGGCCGATAAGCACATGAAAAATCGTCGGTTTATACCTGTTGCTGCAATGCAACACGATCCCACAAATTCGGCAGGCTTGTGGAAAGCCCCCCGTTCAGGCCAGATTTATCTCTCGCAGGCGCTGCATCAGGAAATCGTGGCTCGAAATCGGGTCCGGGTGATCTTCGGGTGATTCGGGGTCGATGCACGATGGAATTGTGGTGATCGTGAAGTCGGGCCGGAAGTGCAGGAAGAACGGCATGGAATAGCGCGCCCGCCGGGCGGCTTCGCCCGAGGGGTTCACCACCCGGTGGGTCGTGGAGCGCAATCTGCCGTTGGTCTGCCTCTCCAGCATATCGCCGATATTTACGACCAGCGCGCCCGGCGGGGGATCGATGGCGAGCCATTCGCCCTGCCGCGTCAGCAATTCCAGCCCGGCTTCCTCCGCGCCCAGCAGCAGGGTGATGGTATTGATATCGCCGTGGGCCGCCGCGCGGATCGCGCCATCGGGCGCATCGTCCGGCAGCGGCGGATAGCGCAGCAGGCGCATCACCGAATTTCCGTCGCTCACGCTGGCATCGAAGAAGTCCGGCGCTAGGCCGAGATGGATGGCGATGGCGGACAGCACCCGCCGCCCTGCCTCGTCAAACGCGGCGTACAGCGTTTCGAAAGTGTCGCGAAAATCGCCGATTTCGGCGGGCCACACATTGGGGGCCATGAATTCTTCCAGCGGGTCGCCCGGCGGCAGGCTGCGCCCGACATGCCAGAATTCCTTCAGATCGTGGACCTCTGCATCCTTGGCCTTTTCCGTGCCGAACGGCGTATAGCCGCGCGCACCGCCGCTGCCGGGGATGTGATAGGCGCGCTTAGTCTCTTCAGGCAGCGCGAAGAATGCCCTGGCCAGCTCCTCTGCACGCGTGATCAGATCGGCGGGAATGCCGTGATCGCGGATGACGGCGAAGCCATATTCGGCGAAACTTTCGCCCAGCGCGTCGGCGACGTCTTCCAGCGGGCGGGCGAGCGAAACGGATGCGATATCGGACATGGGCAACAACCTAGTAGGGCAGGAACAGTCCCGCCAGAGCAGCGGACATCAAATTTGCCAGACTGCCCGCTGCCAGCGCCCGTAAGCCGAGCCGTGCGATGACCGGACGCTGGTTCGGTGCGAGGCCGCCGGTCACCGCCATCTGGATCGCGATGGAACTGAAATTGGCGAAGCCGCACAGCGCGAAGGTTATGATCGCGCGGCTGCGATCGGTCAGCCCGTCGATCGCTCCCAGTTCGATAAAGGCGACGAATTCGTTGAGCACGATCTTGGTGCCGAACAGACCGCCCGCCACCTGCGCTTCCGCCCAAGGGATGCCGATCAGGAACATGACCGGCCTGAAGACATAGCCGATGATCTGCTGGAAGGTCAGATCGCCATAACCGAATATTCCGCCCACCGCGCCAAGCAGGCCGTTGGCGAGCGCCACCAGCGCCACGAAAGCCAGCACCATCGCGCCGACTGCAACCGCCAGCTTCACACCGGTCTGCGCGCCCTGGGCGGCGGCCTCGATCACATTGGCGGGCTGGGTGCCTTCCTCGAATGTTTCGGCCACTTCGACTTCATGCGCCTTCCCGCCTTCGACCATGGCGGCGGGGCCTTCGGAACTGATCCGGCCGCGAGGCAGCGCGATATCACCTGAGGGGTCGGCAGCTGCCGAGGGCTCTGTCTCGTCGGGCATGATGATCTTGGCCATCAAAATTCCGCCGGGGGCGGACATGAATGCGGCGGCCAGCAGGAAGGGCAGATATTCGCTGCCCAGCAGCCCGGCATAAGCGGCCAGGATAGTCCCCGCGACACCCGCCATGCCGACGCTCATGAGCGTGAACAGGCGCGAAGGGCTGAGCCCGGCGAGATATGGCCGCACGACCAGCGGGCTTTCGGATTGACCGACGAAAATATTGGCCGCAGCGCCCAACGATTCCACCTTGCTGATGCCGGTCAGCCAGCCGATCGCCCCGCCGACCCAGCGCACGATCCGCTGCATGATCCCCAGATAATACAGGATCGACACGAGCGAGGCGAAGAACACGATCACCGGCAGAGCGCCCAACGCAAACGTGTTGGCGAGCGGATTGTCCGCTCCGAACAGGAAGGCCGTGCCCGCATCGGCATAGGATAGCAGCGCCGCCACCCCGTCCGACATGGCCTGGATCACGCGGCGCCCGCCGCTGGTCGCCAGCACCAGGAATGCCATCAGCGCCTGCAAAGCGAAGGCCGCACCCACGACGCGCAGGCGGATGCGGCTCTTGCCGACCGACAGCAGGAACGCGATTGCCAGGATCGCGGCGATGCCGATCAGGCTCATGACAAATGGCGGCATAATGGTTGCTTCCCCCAGAACCGGCAGTCCCCCGGCAGATTCGTTGCAGCGCGCTTTCGCCTGTTGTGTGCGCCGGGTCAAACCGGCGGTGGAAACTTGCCCGGTCAAACCTTGCGGCGTGCGCCTTCCCTTTTGGCCGCAACCGGATTAGCGAGCGCGCATGAACGAACCCGCTGCTGCTACCGCCACCGCTCCCGCAATTCCGCGCTCCCTATTCGTCCTGCCGTTGATCTATGGCGGAATGACGGTGCTGGCTGGGGTGCTGGCCTACAAGCAGGTGACGCTGCCCTTTACCGATCTGGCGGTGGAATCTGGCATATTCGCATTCCTGCTGCTGGTCGTGATTTCCAGCGCGATCGCGCAGATCCACGGGCAGAAGATCGCCACGCGGATCGTCTGGTGGGGGTTTGTGCCGCTTGGCATGTCGGCTTTGCTGATGCAGCTCGTCCTGGGCTTGCCGGCATCGGCGGAGATGATCGCGTTTCGCGGTGAGGATCTGGCCGCGTTCGAGCGGGTGCATTCGACCGTATGGCGCGTCTGGCTGGCGGGGCCGGCCGCCTATATCGTCTCGCTGTTGCTGAACGTCTGGCTGTTCGACCGGATGCGCGGGACCGGCGATGGCACATTGGGGCTGATGGTGCGCGGCGCTGTGGCCTCCGCCCTCAGCCAGGCGATCGATTCGGTCATTTTCATCACTCTGGCATTCTATGGCGAGTTCGCCATTGCCGACCTGCTGATCGGGCAGATCGTCGCCAAGGTGGTGCTCAGCATCGTGCTGGTGCCGTTCCTGATCACCGGCGGCGTATGGTTCGCCCGCTGGCTGGATCGCAAACCACTTTAACCGCGCCCTCTGTAACCCTGTACGCCCTGCTCCGGCACCCACAGCCCTTCGGGCGGCGCGCCGCTTTGCCAGAACACATCGATGGGGATGCCGCCGCGCGGATACCAATAACCGCCGATGCGCAGCCATTTCGGGGCCATTTCGTCGAACAGCCGCTGGCCGATGCCGACCGTCACATCCTCATGGAAGCCATTGTGGTTGCGGAAGCTGCCGAGGAACAGCTTGAGCGATTTGGACTCCACGATCGTATCGCCGGGTGCATAGTCGATCACCAGATGCGCGAAATCGGGCTGGTCGGTCACCGGACATAGCGATGTGAACTCGGGCGCAGCGAAGCGCACGAGATATAGCGCGCCCGTTCGCGGATTGGGGACGTAATCCAGCACCGCCTCTTCCGGCGAGGCAGGCAAGCCGGTCTGCTTTCCAAGGAATTGCGGTGCGGCTTGCGGGGCGGCTGCGGGGGCGCCTTGATTTGGGGCGTTTTCGGGTGTGTCGCTCATGCCGCGCCTTTGCCGCGAAACACTGCGCTGTGCAACTTGGGGCTTGGGTTCGCCGCTCAAGCGCCTATTCAGCGCGGCCAACCCATATTCAGTGAACCGATGAAACGCATACTCTTTTCTTCCACCGCGATGACCGCAACGCTTGCACTGTTTCTGAGCGGTGCAGCAGCGGCGCAATCGGCCCGCGATTTCCAGCTTCCGCCCAACCCATCGCCCACTCCGTCGGGGCCGGTGGTGCAAGGGCCGGTTGACGAGGAAGCGCCGGTTCCCGCCACGCCGCGCGCCATTCCGGCGCCCACACCGACCGCTGCGACACCGGCTCGTGCGCCCACGGCAACGCCAACCCCAACGCCTCGGGCCGCCGATGCGCCGACGGTGCAGCCCATCCCGCGCGCTACGCAAACGCCGCGCCCGGTGACTGCGCCTACGCGCCGGGCCGTTCAGCCGCAGCCGGAGCCAGCACCATCACCCACGGCCAGCCTCGAACGCGAGATTGCCCCGCTGCCGACCTCAACCGCAGGCCCAGCCGCGCAATCGGGCGAAGTATCGCCGGGTTTCTCGGACGAGCTTGCTCCCTCTGCCGAGGATGCAGGAACCGCGCCTGCACCAACCAGCGCCGAACCCGCATCGGACATGCCCTGGCCGTGGCTGGCTGCTCTCGCCGCAGCGATTGCCGCGCTTGGCGGGTTTTTCTACTGGCGCCGCCGGGGAACCTCCGCAACGCCCGCGACCATCGCAGCCCCGGCACCGGCAACAGGTGCCGTTGCCGGTGCCGGACCTCAGCCCACGCCTGCTCCGCCAGCTGCGCCACGTGCCTGGCTGGAGATAAATGCGCGCGCCTTGCACTTGCGGCGCAGCATGATGAATGCCAGCCTGGCCTACCGTCTGACCGTGATCAATCGCAGCGGGGGGGCGCTCGAAAATGTTTCTATCGAGGCCGATCTGGCCACAGCGCATGGCAAATTGCCGGTCGAACAGCAGCTCGCCAGCCCGGCCAGCACGCTGACCCCGCGCCATGCGATCGAACGGCTCGCCCCCGGAGAGCGGGTGGAGCTGGAAGGTGAAATCCAGATACCGCTGAGCACGGTCAAGGTCATCCAGCAAGGCAAGGCACTGTTGGCGGTTCCGCTGCTGCGCGTGCGTGGTTCGGCGGGGGATCGCACGGCCATTGCCCGCACATGGGTGATCGGGCAGGTCAATCCCCAACCCGGCGGCAAGCTGCGGCCATTCCGCCTGGACGCGCCGCCGCAAACCTATACCGCCGTCGGTCAGCGTCCGCTCGACTAGCGCGGCGCACGCGGCTAAGTCCTTGGGCATGGCCACACATATGGATAGCCTCGTCGGCGCAGCCTGGCTCGCGCAGCAGCTGGGCGCAGACGATCTGGTGGTGCTCGACGCATCGCAGCATCTGCCCGGTGCGAAGCGCGACGCGCGCGCCGAATTCACCGCAGCACACATCCCTAGCGCACGGTTCCTCGATCTGGCGACCTTGATCGATCCGGCTTCGGACATCGCCAACGCGGTCCCCAATGCCGCGCAATTCGCCTCTCGGATGAGCGCGCTGGGCATCCGGCCTGATCGGCGGATCGTGCTGTATGACGATAGCAAGCTGCGCAGCGCGGCGCGGGCGTGGTTCGTATTCCGGATGATGGGCGTGGTGCAATGCGCGATCCTCGATGGCGGGTTGGACGCCTGGCGCAGCGAAAATCGCCCGCTCGAGGCTGGACTCCAGACGTGCGAGCCGAGCGATTACCCGGCTCCTCAAGCCTCCGTCACGCGGCTGCGCACGAAGGCGCAGGTGCTCGCAAATTGCCAATCGCGCGAGGAACAGCTGGTCGATGCCCGCGATGCTGCGCGTTTTACCGGCGATACGGCAGACGCGGTCCACGGATTGCCCGGCGGCCATATCCCCGGCGCACGGCATCTGTTCTTTCGCGACGTGCTGGACGATGCCGGACGGTTTCGCCCGGTGGACGAGCTTACCGAGCTGTTCCGCCGGGCGGGGGTCGATCTGGACCGCCCGATCGTCACCAGCTGCGGCAGCGGTATGAGCGCATCGGTCCTGCTGTTCGCATTGCACCTGATCGGCAAGCAGGACACAGCGCTTTACGATGGCAGCTGGAGCGAATGGGGCAGCGACCCCGCAATGCCGCGAGAAACGGGCGAGACAGCATGAGCCAAACGAGCGACAGCGACACAAAACCGGCGACCCGGCTGGTCACCGCAGGGCGGCGCAAGCAATGGACCGGACCGGTGGTCAATCCGCCCATCTGGCGAGGCTCGACCCATCTTTACGAGGATAGCGCCGCGCTCGCGCAGGGCTCTGCCAACCGCGAAGATGGCGATTTTTTCTATGGCAGGCGCGGCGCGCCCACCCAGTGGGCCTTGGCCGAGGCGCTGACCGAGTTGGAGCCGGGAGCGCATGGAACGGTGCTTTATCCCAGCGGCGTGGCGGCCATTGCGGGCGCGTTGATGGCGGTGCTGCGCCCGGGCGATGTGCTGCTGCTGAGCGACAGCGTATACGATCCGAGCCGCGCCATGGCCAATGGGCTGCTCAGGCAATTCGGCGTTGAAGCGCGCTATTTCGATCCGATCGATCTGGACGGTTTTTCCACGCAATTCTGCGAGCGGACCAGGGCGGTTCTGCTGGAAAGCCCCGGCAGCCTGACGCTGGACGTGCACGATATCCCCGCGCTGACCGCGATCACGCGCGAGCAAGGGGCGGTCAGCCTGATCGACAACACCTGGGCCAGCGCGCTGGGCTTTGCGGCGCTGCAACATGGCTGCGATATCGCTATCCAGAGCCTCACCAAACATGTCGGCGGACATTCCGACCTGATGATGGGGGCGGCCACCGCTGGGGAGAAATACTACCGAAAGCTGCGCCGCACTGCGCAGGCGCTGGGCCAGGTCGTCTCGCCCGACGATGCCGCGCTCGCCGCGCGTGGTTTGCGCACCATGGGCGTTCGGCTGGAGCGAGAAACCGACAGCGCGCTGGAAATCGCGGCATGGCTGTCGCAGCGTGAGGAGATCGCCCACGTGCTTTGTCCGATGCTGCTTGGCGCACCCGGCCACGATCTGTGGTGCCGCGATTTTACCGGCGGCTGCGGATTGTTCAGCTTTATCCTGCGCGGACGGGACGAGGCGGCGCGGGCGCGGCTGGTGGACGCTCTGCAAATGTTCGGCATCGGTTACAGCTGGGGTGGATTTGAAAGCCTTGCCCTGCCCTTCGACCCCGCGCCAAAGCGCAGCGCGACCCCCTGGCCGCCTAAATACTGGCGCGAGCAGGACTGCTTGGGTATTCGCCTGTCCATCGGCCTGGAAGACCCGGCCGATCTGATCGCCGACCTCGAACGGGGCCTTGCCGCCATGGAGAAACAATGAGTTCCACTACAGCATCCGGTTCTGCCGATATCGCCATCGGCGAAGGCGAGCCCGTGGAACAGGCCTGGTCTGCCGCCGCCGGCGAAGCGGAGCCGCTGGGCGCTGCGGAAGGTGCGAAGGAAGCCATCGCTTCGCAGTCGCAGACCCTGGGAGACGTGATCGAAACGCTGGACAGTTTTGCGCTGCAACTGGGCACTTTCGATGTCAGCGTATGGGATGTGCTGATCGTGATCCTGGTGATCCTGGGCGTGATCATGCTCGCCTATTTCATCAGCAAGGCTGCGCATGGCATCCTCAAGCGAGTGACCACGCTGGACGATGGGCAGCGTTTGCTGGCCGAAAAAGTCGTCTCGCTGGCGGTATGGGCGCTTGCCTTCCTGATCGGTATCGACCTGCTGGGCATCGATCTGACGGCGCTGGCGGTGTTCTCCGGCGCGTTCGGCCTCGCCATCGGTTTTGGCTTGCAGAAGACGTTCGGCAATCTGATCGCGGGGATTATCCTGCTGATGGACAAGTCGATCAAGCCGGGCGATGTGATCGCCATCGCCGACCAGGCCGGACAGACCACTTTCGGCGAGATCCAGAAAATTGGCATCCGCGCCGTTTCCATCACCACGCGGGACCAGCGCGAATATCTGATTCCCAACGAAAACCTGATGGTCAACCAGGTCGAGAACTGGAGCTATTCCAGCAAGAATGTGCGCATCCAGGTACCGGTGGGCGTGTCCTATAATTGCGACCTGAAACTGGCCGAGAAGCTGATGCTGGAAGCGGCCAAGGCCAGCGAGCGAGTGCTGAAAACACCCCCTCCCACCGCTTGGCTGGACGAATATGGCGACAGTTCGGTGAATTTCGTGATCCATTGCTGGATCAGGGATCCGGAAAGCGGCATCGGCAATGTGAAAAGCCAGGTGCTGAAGAAATTGTGGGACCTGTTCCAGGAACACGATGTCGAAATTCCCTTCCCCCAGCGCGATCTCAATCTGCGCGGGAACGAGCAGTTCAACCAGTTGGTCGCGGCCATTTCGCAGCGAGTTGCGGAGAAAGATCCAGTCGAGCAAGAGGGCGGCAAGACGGGCGGAAGCAGCGCGAGCGAGTAGCGCTCCAATAGTTTCGCTACCCGCCACGCAATCCATTCTCGCTGGCGGCTGAAGGCGTAAGGCCGCATTTTCCGGCCATGGAAAACTGCGGAACTATCTACCTCGTCGGCGCAGGTCCGGGCGACCCGGACTTGCTGACCATGCGCGCCGCGCGGCTGATCAGGAATGCCCGGCTGATCGTGCATGACGGGTTGGTCGATCGCTCGATATTGGAACTCGCCCAGCCCGATGCGCAGCTGGTTTCGGTGGCGAAGCAGCGCAGCAAGCACACTCTGCCGCAAGAGGATATCAACGCCCTGCTGGTGCGCGAGGCGCAGGCCGGGCACGACGTAGTGCGGCTGAAAGGCGGCGATCCGTTCATCTTCGGACGCGGCGGCGAGGAACTGGAGCTGGCGCGCGCCTGCGGTGTGCCGGTCGAAGTCGTACCTGGCATCAGCGCGGCGAATGGCGCGGCTGCGGCGGCACAGATTGCGCTGACTCACCGCGATGCGGCCAGCATCGTCAGCTTCGTGGCGGGCCAGTGCAAGGGATTGTCCGATCAGGATTGGGCAGGCCTCGCCGGGAAAGGCCGCACGCTGGTGATCTATATGGGCGTGAAGACCGCTCCCCAAATTGCCGAGAAACTGATGGCCGACGGCCTTGCCCCCGACATGCCCGTCGCGGTGATCGAGAACGGTGCGCGCCCCGAGATGCGGGTGCTGCGCGGCCCGCTGGCGGCTCTGCCCCAACTGGTCGAGCGCGAGCAGGTGGTCAGCCCGGCGCTGATCGTGATCGGCGAAGTTACGGCGCGTGAAGACGTGGCCATGGCTCAGCTGGCCCAAGAACACGCAGCGGAGACGGCGCGATGATCCTGCTTACCGGCAACGACTTGAAATCAGGCGCGGTCACGTGGTGGACCGGCGAGGGCTGGTCGCTCCATATCGAAGACGCCGCCGATGCCGGCGATCAGGCCGAAACCATCATGGCGCGCGAGGAAGCCGCGCGGCGCGTAAACGTGCCCTATGCCGTCGAAGGCGAGCTGGTCGATGGCGTTCCCCGCCCCGCCCATATCAAGGACCGGGTGCGCGCGCTTGGCCCTACCGTGCGCCCCGACCTCACCCTCAAGCCCGATGACGCTTCCGCCATCCGCGAGATTACCTGATGTATCTATACGATAAATACGACCAGCAGATGGTCGATACCCGTGTCGAGGAATTCCGCGACCAATGCGCCCGTCGCCTTTCGGGGGAGTTGTCGGAAGACCAGTTCAAGCCGCTGCGGCTAATGAACGGTCTCTACCTTCAGCTGCATGCGTATATGCTGCGCGTCGCCATTCCCTATGGCACGCTGAATGGCCGGCAGATGCGCGCGCTGGCCGATATCGCGGACAAGTACGATCGCGGATACGGCCATTTCACCACGCGCCAGAACATCCAGTATAACTGGATCAAGCTGGAGGATGCGGGCGACATTCTGGCCGATCTCGCCAAGGTCGAGATGCACGCCATCCAGACCAGCGGCAATTGCATCCGCAACATCTCGAGCGACCATTTCGCAGGCGCAGCGCGGGACGAAGTGGCGGACCCCCGCCCTTACGCCGAATTGCTGCGTCAGTGGAGCAGCTTCCACCCGGAATTCAGCTATTTGCCGCGCAAGTTCAAGATCTGCGTGATCGCCTCCGACACCGACCGCGCGGCGATGAAGCTGCACGATATCGGCATCCAGATCGTCGAGAAGGATGGCGAGCTTGGCGCTGCATTCTATGTCGGCGGGGGCATGGGCCGCACCCCGATGATCGCGCCCTGCATCAACGAGTTTGTCCCGCTCGATCAGCTGGTGACATATTCCGAAGCCTGCCTGCGCGTTTACAACCGCCATGGTCGGCGCGACAACAAGTACAAGGCGCGGATCAAGATCCTCGTCCACGAGCTCGGCGCGGAAGAATATACCCGCCAGGTCGAAGATGAATTCGCGCATTTGCTGGAACAGGGCGTGGAGCCGCCTTTGGCCGAGCTGGAGCGCATCCGCCCCTTCTTCGCAGATCCCGATTTCGCGCAGGCCGATGCCGAAATCGACCGCAGCGATCCCGATTTCGCGCTGTGGGTGGATCGCAACACCAACCCGCACAAGAACCCGGCCTACGTCTCTGCCGTGATCAGCCTGAAGCCCGTAGGCGGCATTCCGGGGGATGCCACGGCGGATCAGATGCGGCTGATGGCGGAGCTGGCCGAACAGTACAGCTTCGACGAGCTGCGCGTGATGCACACGCAGAATATCGTCCTGCCGCATGTCGCCAAATCCGATCTGCACGCGCTGTGGACTGCGCTGGAAGAAGCCGGGCTGGGCACGCCCAATCTCGATCAGATCGGCGATATCATCGCCTGCCCGGGCCTTGATTATTGCAGCCTCGCCAATGCACGTTCCATCCCCCTGGCGCAAAAGATTTCAGAACGTTTCGCCGCCAGCGGCAAAGGCGATACTCTGGGCGAGTTGAAGCTGAAAATCAGCGGCTGCATCAATGCCTGCGGGCATCACCATGCGGGCCATATCGGCATACTCGGCGTCGATAAGAAAGGCGTCGAGAACTACCAGCTCTCGCTTGGCGGGAGCGAGGCGGAGGATACCGCGCTCGGCAAGATTACCGGCCGCGGCTTCGACGAGGCGGGCGTGATCGACGCGGTGGAAACCGTCACCGATGTTTATCTGTCGCAAAAGCAGGACGGCGAGCGCTTCCTCGATACCTATAACCGCATCGGCATGGCGCCGTTCAAGGAGGCGCTTTATGACTGATCAGACACCCCCGGCAGAGGGACGTGGCCCTTCGGACGAGACGGTTTTGCGCCTGCGCAATGATGAACCGGTGGCCGATCCGGCGGTTACTGTCGATGTGTTTGGCGATCAGTCGAATGCGGTCGCCGTGCGGATCGAACCGGGCGACGATGCGCGCGAACTGATCCCGCATCTCGGCCGGCTGGCGCTGGTTGAAGTGAATTTTCCCGCATTCGGCGATGGACGCGGTTATTCCTCCGCCCGGATCCTGCGCGAAGCAGGATTTACAGGCGAAATCCGCGCAGTGGGCGATGTGCTGGTGGACCAGCTCGCTTATATGCGCCGCTGCGGTTTCGATGCGTTTGCGCCCGACGCTGCGCTCGATAGCGACAAGGCGCGCGAAGCCCTCGACCGCTGGCCGCATGTCTATCAGCCGACCACCGATGGCCGCACGCCGATCTGGGATTTGCGCCATCAAGAGGGGTCCCATGGCTGAAGCCGATCCCATCAGAACTATCGACCGGATCGACACCGGCCCGCGCTTCAGCGATGCCGACGCGATCAAGCTCAACCGCATGTTCCGCACCGCCGATGCGGGCGAGGTATTGCATGCCGTTTTGAAAGACGGGATTGCGGGCGATGTGGCGATGGTCAGCAGCTTCGGCGCGGAAAGCGCGGTGCTGCTGCATCTGGTGGCTCAGGCCGATCCGGATATACCCGTGCTGTTCCTGGAAACGGGCAAGCATTTTCCCGAAACGCTCGGCTACCGCGACACGCTGGTCGAGCATCTGGGCCTGACCAATTTGCAGATCCTCTACCCCGATCTCGGCGAGCTGGAAGCCAAGGACGAAACCGGCCTGCGCTGGTCTTACGATCCCGATGGCTGCTGCGAAATTCGCAAGGTTCGCCCGCTGGCAAAGGCGTTGACCGATTTCGACGCATCGTTGACCGGGCGAAAGGCATTCCAATCCTCCACCCGGTCAGAGCTGCCGCGTTTCGAAGTCGACAAATCGGACAGGCAGGGCCGCCTGAAAATCAATCCGCTGATCGATTGGCAAGGCGAAGCGCTGCAAGCCTATCTGGACGATCACGAGCTGCCGCGCCATCCGCTGGTCGAACAAGGCTATCCCTCGATCGGTTGCTCCCCCTGCACCCACGAAGTCGCCCCCGGCGAAGACCCGCGATCGGGCCGCTGGAAAGGCTGGGACAAGACCGAATGCGGCATCCACAAACCGGGTGAAGAACCAGCATTCTGATCTGGGGAGATGTGCATCCCGCGCCGAATTTTTTGCCGTCCAGCCTTCGGTTGGGACGGCAGAGAAAACTTCCCTAAAGCCACCGTTCCTTGCGGTACCAGTTGGCGGTGGCCTTCAGCCCGTCGCGCGTATTCATGCGCGGGCGCCAGAGGTCGGCGGGTACGGCGGCCCCCTTGTCGGACACCCAGTCGGGATGGGTCATGTAGCACACCCGGTCGAGCGTCAGCTTGGCCTTGTCCCCCCTCAGCATGCCATCCAGCTTTGCCAGACGTTTCAGCCACTGGCGCGAGAGGTGCGGGACCCAGGGTTCGCGCCCCACGGCCCAACCGATCGCCTGCGCCAGTTCGCGGTGGCCCCAGCCCCCAGGCCGTCCATCGTCGGGCTCGAATATCTTGCCCGTCACCGTCTCGGACGGCGGGATGAGCGCCACCAGGAGCTCGGCCAGATCGTAGACATAAAGCAGGGATGCAGCGCCGGTGGGCGGCATAGGTACAACGCCCCATTCCGCGCCGCGAAACAGGTCGAGCATATCCTTGTCACGCGGACCGAAGATTGCCGGTGGCCGCACGATGGTCCAATCGAGCGGACTGGCCTGGACAAGCGTTTCCGCCTGGGCCTTGGAGGCGCCATAGGCGGATAGGCGCGGCTCGCGCGCGGCAAGCGACGAGGTGAAGACAAAGCGCGGCACACGGGCCTTGGCCGCTGCTTCCAGCAATTTGTGCGTGCCGGTGACGTTTGCTGCCTCGAACGCTTCGAGATCGCGGCTGGTGGTCAGCCCGGCAATGTGGATGACTGCCTGCGTGTTTTCGGTCAGCCTCCTCAGCGCGCCGACATCGGACAGATCGCCGCCGATCCAGTCCACTTCACCGCGCTGGACCGGCACTTTGCGGGCCAGCGCGCGCACGCGGTAGCCGCGATGCGCCAGCACCTCCAGCACGGCCTGGCCGACAAAGCCGGTCGCGCCGGTTACCGCGACGGTCACAGCAACACCATGTGATCGCGGTGGACCACCGCTGCGCGCGGTGCATGGCCCAATATCTCGGCATGATCCTCGGTCTTCTTGCCGCGGATCTTGCGAATTTTCTTCGCGTCATACTCGGCCAGACCGTGCGCCAGCGACGTGCCTTCCGGCCCATTTATCGCGATCGCATCACCGCGCTGGAAATCCCCCTCCACCGCAACGATTCCTGCGGCGAGCAGGCTCGCCCCGCCCTTCAGGGCATCGGCGCAGCCCCGGTCGATACGCACGCTGCCGGCCAATGTCAGCTTGCCGCCCAGCCATGCCTTGCGCGCGGTTTCGGAGTGAACATTGCTGCTCTTGCCCGGCAGGAAGATCGTGCCGCGCCCGCCCTCCGTCGCCACGTTCATCGCGCGCCCGATCGGTCCGCTATGCGTGCCATTGACGATGCCCAGCGCAATGCCGGCCCGTGTGGCGATCTCTGCTGCCTGAATCTTGGATTCCATACCGCCCGACCCCATGCCCGAACGACCCGGCCCGCCTTGTGCCATGGCATGCACCCGCTTGTCGATATCCTCGATCCGAGGTTGCAGGACCGCCTCCGGGTCTGCCGGATCACGGTCATACAGCCCGTCCACATCGGATAGCAGCAGCACGCCCTGCGCCCCGGCGGCCTGCGCAACGCGGGCGGCGAGCCGGTCATTATCGCCAAAGCGGATTTCCTGTGTGGCCACGCTGTCGTTCTCGTTCACGATCGGAACCGCGCCGGCATCCAACAGCCGGTTGAGGGTAGCGGCGGCGTTCAGATAGCGGCGGCGATCCTCCAGATCGTCGAGCGTGACCAACATTTGTGCCGCAGTAACGCCGCGCCCGGCCAATTTGTCGGACCACAAACCGGCAAGAGCAATCTGCCCGACCGCCGCGCTGGCCTGTGCATCTGCAAGACTGGCGCGGCCGCCCTTTTCCAGCCCCAGCAATGCCGCGCCCAATGCGATAGCGCCGGAACTTACGACGATGATCCGCTGATCGCGCCCGCGAAGCTCGGCGATCTCGCCCGCCAGAGCGCCCAGCCATTCGCGCCGGGCCCGGCCATTCGGGCCGACCAGCAGGGCGGACCCCACCTTGATCACCAGCAGCGAGCAGCTGGCCGCATCGGTCAATTGGCGTAATTCGGTGATCTTCATGGCATGGGCGTTAGCGCGTGCTTTGCGGGCTGGAAAGCGGCGATCAGATCGGGGACCATTCGCTGTCTTCGGGTGCCTCTTCCGAACCGGCGCCTTCCTTGTCCTCGGTGCGGGTGAGCTGTGGCAGATAGCCGAGCACGGCATCCATCAGCGCCTCCAGCCCTTCGCCGGTCGCGCCGGAAATGGGGAACACCTTGTCCGCCCCGGCTTCGCGCAATTCGGCGGCGAACGCAGCGGCCAGTTCCGCATCCGCCAGATCGATCTTGTTGAGCGCGATCAGGCGCGGCTTGGCGGACAGCCCCTCACCGTAGGCTTCCAGCTCTTCTTCCACAGTGCGCAGAGCATCGGCGGGATCCTGCCCTTCAATATCGATCAGATGGACGAGCACCCGGCAGCGCTCGATATGACCCAGGAAGCGATCGCCGATCCCGGCCCCTTCCGCCGCGCCTTCGATCAGTCCGGGAATATCCGCCAGCACGAATTCGCGCCCCTTGTGGCGCACCACGCCCAGCTTCGGCACGAGCGTGGTGAAGGCGTAATCGCCGACCTTGGCCTTGGTGTTGCTGACCTGGTTGATGAAGGTGGATTTGCCCGCATTGGGCAGGCCCACCAGGCCGACATCGGCGAGCAGTTTTAGCCGCAGCCAGACCCACATTTCCTCCGATGGTTCGCCTGGCTGGTGCTGGCGCGGGGCGCGGTTGGTGGAGCTCTTGTAGCTGGCATTGCCGCGCCCACCCTGCCCGCCTTCGAGCAGGACGAGCCGCTGCCCGGCCTCGGTAAAATCGGCGAGTATCTCTTCCTTGTCCTCGGACAAGACCTGCGTGCCCACCGGCACCTTGATCACCAGGTCCTTGGCCCCTGCCCCGGTGCGATCGCGGCCCATGCCGTGGCTGCCGCGCGACGCCTTGAAATGCTGCGAATAGCGGAAGTCGATCAGCGTGTTGAGCGCTGGCACGGCTTCGAACACGACATCGCCGCCCTTGCCGCCATTGCCGCCATCGGGGCCGCCATATTCGACATATTTCTCGCGCCGAAAGGACACCGCGCCGGGTCCGCCGGCGCCGGATTTCACGTAAATCTTGGCTTGGTCGAGAAAATGCATGGTGGGCAGATAGGGATTCGGCGCGGCTTGTGTGAGTCTTTTGTTCGGCGGGGCGCTATCTGGCCATCATGCGGCTGCAAAAGCGCCCGAGCCATCCGCAGATCAGCCGCCCTCATCCGGACCGACCTGTTCGTCGGGCAGAACCAGGACAGGCTGCGCCGTGATGGTCGTTTCCGGCTGGCCCATCGTTGGATCGCTTACCGGCTCGCTGGGTGGCAAGGTGATCGCGCCCTCGGGCGCAGGAGACACCCCGACAGGCGCATTCAGCTGACCGGGGAGCGGCTGAACCGTCGGGCCGAACACCGGCGTTGAAGCAGGCTCGGTGCTGCCCGCCATGCCGAAACCGGGCTGCGGGGTTTGCGCGGCCGTGCTTGCCGGCGGATCGATCGGCTGGACCATGCCTTGGGTCACCGATCCACTCAGCCCCGTTCCCATGCCGGGCTGGGCGATCAGTGTCGCGGCGGGTGCTGCAACCGGCGGGCCATACCGCGCATCCCAGGCCGCAACATTGACTCTATACCGCTCATAATTGCGGTAGAAATTCTCGATCGGTGCATCGATCCGCTGCAATGCGCTTTGCGCGAAGGTTTCCAGCGTGGCGGGATCGACCAGCAACAATTCGTTGCTGACCGCCATGGCCGCTTCGCAGAAACCGCGCTGCGCGGGCGGGAGGGCGTAGAAATTATAGACCCGCGTCATATAGCTGTCCTGCATGGCGCGCGCATCCGAACCATAGCGTTCGCGAAACTCGCTGCGCACCGCGCGGTTCGCCTGGGCCAGCGGTGTCTTTTGCGTGGTCAGGAAAGCGCCGTAATTCGGCACCAGATTCACATATTGCGGATCGAGACAGTTGAGCGCGGCCACATTGAGCGCGCTACGCATGTTCCACACCGTCTGATCGGGTGAGATATAGGCGTTGATCGTCTGGCGCACACCGTCTGCACCAACCAGCGGAATCGCCATTCCCAAGGCGGCCGCAGCCGGGGGTGTGGGACGCGGCGGTATCACCACGACGGGCGGAGGTGGCGGTGGCGGCGGAGGAGGGGGTGGCGGCGGCGGAGTGGCGCAGCCAGCCAGCAGAGCGAGCGCGGCCAAAGCGCTGCCCAGATAGATTTTTGCCTTCGAATTCTTGTACATGGTGCGGCTATCCCTCCTACGCGCGCAGATTATCGCAGCAACCGCATTAGCGCGCGATGAAGCGGCAGTCCCTAACCCGCTTTGGCGCATAAGAAAATGCCCGGAAGCGCAGCAGCGCTCCCGGGCACGGTAGAACGAGTCCTGTCAGCGACTATTCGCGGGATGCACCCATGAAGCGCAGCAGGAACAGAAACATGTTGATGAAGTCGAGATAGAGGCTGAGTGCGCCCATCACGATCGCCTTGCCCATGAACTCGCTCCCGCGCAGGTAATAATACTGCTCTTTCAGGCGCTGGGTATCATAGGCAGTGAGGCCGGCGAAAATCAGCACGCCGAGGAAGCTGATCACCAGTTCCATGGTCGAGGAACCAAGGAAAATGTTGATCACGCTGGCGATGATCAGGCCGATCACACCCATGACCAGAAAGCTGCCCCAACCGGACAGATCCTTCTTCGTGGTGTAGCCCCACAGGCTGAGACCTGCGAAGGCGCCGGCGGTGGCGAAGAACGTCGCCGCGATGGAAGATCCGGTGTAAACCAGGAAAATCGTCGAAAGCGACAGACCCATCAGCACCGCGAAACCCCAGAACATCGCCTGCAAGGTTACGGTCGAGAACTTGTTTTGCCCGAAGCTCATCGCGAACACGATGGCGAGCGGTGACAGCATGATGACCCAGCTGAGGATCCCGCCATTGACGAAAACCTCCGCCGCCATGCCGCTCTGCGCGAACAGCATTGCCACGATACCGGTCAGCATGACGCCGCTGGCCATGTAATTATAGATGGAAAGCATGTACTTGCGCAGACCCTGATCGACGACCTCGCCGCGGGCCACATCGCCGGTTGCGCGCGGATCGGCCGAAAAACCGGTGCGCGGGTCCTGGCGTTCGTTCCAGTCAGCCATGAAAATTTCCTACTCCAAATGCCAGCCGCACGAATGGGCCGGTTCGCCATGCAATATCGGGGCTCGCGGCGGTTTTTTCAAGCGAAACCGGCGGGAACCGGAAACACCCGGTTAACCCTCACCGCGCGCTTGCCGGGCCATTTCCGCGCTGCGGTCCCGCGCGGCGCGCAAGGTGGCTTCCATCAGCCTTTCCAGCGCCTTGCCATCGTCGAGCACGTCCAGCCCCTTTTGTGTGACCCCGCCGGGGCTCGCCACGCGCCGCGCAAGTTCGCCGGGCGAATGCGGCGACGCTGCGGCGAGTGCTGCCGCCCCTTCTACCATCGCGGTTGCCAGCCGCTGCGACTGATCATGCGGCAGGCCGAGCGAATGCGCGCCCGCAGCCAGCGCATCGATAAACCGGTAAACGAAGCTCGGACCCGATCCTGCCAGCGCGGTGACCAGATCGAATGCGTCTTCTTCGATCCATTCCGGCGTGCCGAGCGGCTCTAGCAATGCACCGAGCGCGGCGCGTCCGGCCTTGTCCAGCCCCTGCGCCGCCAGTGCGATCGGCGATTTGCCAAGTGCCACGGCCAGGTTGGGCATCACCCGAACCACGCTGCCGGCGCGCGGGAACGTCTTGCGCAACACATCCAGCTGGGTTCCCGCAAGGATCGACAGCATTGCTGTATCCGGCCCGGCCAGCGGCTCCAGCAGCGGGGCGATATCGGCGAGCATGTGCGGCTTTATTCCGATGAGAACAGCGTCGAAATGATCGTCCGGAACCTCGCGCAGCAACGTCACGCCTTCCGGCGCAGACTCATTGGATCGGTCGACCACGGTAAAGCGCGCTGGATCCAACCCGCGGGCCAGCCAGCCGTCCAGCATCGCGCCGGCCATATTGCCGCAGCCAAAAATCAGGATGCTTTCATTCTTCATCGCACACCCATCGATTGCTTGCGCAGCGCTCGCTCGAGCCCTGCTCAAGCCTCGCCCATCGCGTCCACCATCGCATTTTCCAGCGCTTCTTTCGGAGGTTTGTCGCCCCACAGCACGAATTGGAACGCCGGATAGAAGCGGTCGCATTCCTCGACCGCGGTTTCGACCATGGCTTGCGCCTGCGCAATACTCAGCAGCCCATCGTCGCCCAGCAGCACGCCATGCCGATAAAGCACCACCCCGCCGCTCGACCAGACATCGAAATGGCCGAGCCACATCTGTTCATTGACCAGCGCGATCAATTCATAGGCGGCGCCGAGCTTCTCATCGCTCACGCGGATATCGGGAAGGCAGATCAGCTGGAGGACATTGTCCTCGGTCCGCCAGATGCCGCGCAGCTGGTATTTCGCCCAGCTGCCCTGGATCTCGCCCAGCATCTCGTCTTCGGAGACCGATTCGTAAGCCCAGCCGCGCGCTTCGAACAGGGCGGCGAGCATATCTACCGGGGCGGCATCATCCGATGCGGCGTAGGTATCGTTGGCGGGCTTCATGGGTCGACTCTCATCACAACGCGATCAATGCCGCGCGTGGGGGGCGCGGTGCAATGGATGCAGGGCGCGCCGCTGGGGGTAAGTAATCTAGCCTGTTAACACCCTGTGGGAAAAAGCCCGCCCACCCCGGTCAGCCCAATGGTTCAATTGCCTGACCCTGCGGACTGGTGAAGGTGAAGCTGTCCACCCCCTCTTCCTTCAACGCACCGACCGCGCGGCGGGCCTCCGCCTGGCTGGAGAAGGGGCCGGCCAGCAGGCGGTTCGCCTGGCCCCAGGGGGTCACGAACGGACCATTGCCGCCGAGCACATCGGGTGCCTGGCGGGCGAATCGCCGCCAGTCGAAGCGCAATGCGGAGCGGTCGCGGCCCGTTGCGACTTGTACCCAGATGCGGCTGGGATGCGCTGGGGGCGCAGGCTCCGCCACGGGCGGCTGTTCGATTTCACGCGGCGGCTCGATCGCGGTTATATCGACCGCTGCCGCCGATGGCGCGCTGGACGTGGCGCGAGGCACAATAAAGGAACCGAAGGAGTCGGCCACGCTCGCAGCGGGCTGCGGCGAAGATGGCGGCGGCGCGGCGGGCGCGGGTGGATTTCCGGGAGCGGGTGCTGGATTGTCCGACGGCAGGGTCAGTGTCGCAGGGTTTTGTACATTTGCGACGGTCGGCAGTTCGCGGGTCTGGCCGATGCTAGCCACGACGACTGGCGATGCCGCTTGCGGCGCAGGTTCGGGTGCAGGCTCGGGCACGGTTGCCACTGACGCCCGCGGCGCGGAAACTTGCGCGAGATCGAAACCGGGTTGCGGAGCGGGCGCGGTTGGCTGAGCAACCGGCGCTGCGGCCACTTCGACCGGCTCGGCTGCGGTTGGCTGCTGTTCCATGGGCCGCTCGACCGCGACCACGCTTGCCTGGAGCGAGCGATTGGTACGCGCCATCGGATCGGACGCGGCGCGGCGGTTGGCGCGGCGCGCTGCCTCATTCGCGGCCCGGCGCGTTCCAGCACTCGCCGCACCCCGGCCGGGCCTGCGCCGCTGGTCGCCTGCCGCGCTTCGCCCCGCCTGAGCTGCTTGGGCCGCCTGGGCAGGTTGCGAACCCATCGCCGGCCCAGCCGGTGCGAGGCGGGTCTCCGCCTGGCGCATCAGAATGTCGGGCGAGGTGCTGCGAAAGCCTGCGAATTGCGGATCGTCACGCCCGATCTGGTCGGTCGATGGAAACATGCCGAGATTGGCAGCCGATGCCTGCTGCGCCGCCGTTAGCCGGGGCATGACTGCGAAGAACGGAGCCATCCGGCTGGACGTGCCGCCCGGCATCACCGCGCTGGCGATTTCCGCAGCCTCGTCGGCCTCGCCCAATATAGCCAGGCCGAAGGCGCGGATGCGGTAAGCCGCGAAATCGCGCTTTGCGATCAGCGGGCGCAGGGTGGACTCGAAATTGCGCCGGTCACCCGAGATTGCCTGGCTCAGGGCGAGCCGCCGCAACACTTCATCGCTGCGCCGATATGCCAATGCCCGCGCATATTCCTCTTGCGCGCGGGCCGGGTCGCCGATCAGATCGTAGGCCAGGCCCCGGTCGGCAGCCATCATGCCCGAAGCGCCGCCGGCTGCCTGCGCCTCGACGAACAACTCCATCGCCTCCAGCGGCCTGCCCGAGCGAACATAGGCTCCCGCCAGCCCCGCCTTGACCTGCGGATTGCCAGGCGAAAGATCGTCCGCCCTACCGAAAAAACCGATGGCCGCATCGACATCGTCGACTTGCAGCGAGGCATCACCCGCCGCAATCAGCGCCGACAGATCGCGCGGATTGCGCGCCAATCGGCCAAGCGCCTCGCTGAGATCACGGGTTTCCTTGGGCGGGATTGCCTGGACCATTCCCTGCGCCGATGCGGAGGAAACCGGCACGGTCAAGCCAGCAATCAGCGCCAGAGCCGACAGAGCCGTAGACATTGCCGCAAATGGAGCGAGCGGTGTTCTCAGCGCGAAATTTCGTCCTGTGCCGGATCGTGAAGCCATCGGACGGGTATCGCCTATATCGGCTGAACGGGTAAAGAACGGCGCGGTTCGCATTACCGAACCGCGCACACGTCTCACCGCGAATGCCGCGTGTCGGTTGTATTACTGGTTGTTCTGGCGGCCGAGGAAGCGCGGGATGTTGAGCGAGGACGAATCGTCATCATCCTCGTCATCGTCGGAATCATCATCGCTGGAATTGCCGCGCGACAGGTTGGCCATCCGCTCGAACAAGGTGCTGCCGCCCGATGCCGGGGGCGGGCCGCCAGCGGGCGCACCGCCGCCAGCCTCACCGCCGCTCACCAGCGGACGGCGCCGCCCCGGCTGGGGCGGTTCCACCGGCTTGTCTTCCTCGGCGAGCTGATCTGCCTGGAGCAGCAATTCATCCTGCCCCGACTGATCGGCATCGGCGGTGGAGCCGTGATCGGCCCCATCCGCCTCGTCCATCAAATCGAGCGGTTCTTCGCTGCCGTCCCGTGCTGCTGCCGTGTCGGAAAAGCCATGATCGGGCGAAATGCGCGCTTGGTCGTCATCGCTGGCCGGATCCGGCAGCGACTGCGCATCATGCTCATCTGCATCTTCATCGTCGTTGCGAAGGCCGGCCAGCGGATCGACGATGCCGTCGACGTCGCCCTCATCGCCTTCATCGTCTTCGCCGCTCTCTTCTGTTTCGTCCTCACCCGAATCGTCACGAAGGCCGGACAGTCCGGTCAGCCCGGCAAGGCTCGACTTGGTGGGTGCGCCGTTCTGCGCGGTTTCCAGCTCCGCCTCGTCTTCAGTCTCGTCTTCGGGCGGCAGTTCGAGCACGGGGCGCTTTGGCGCTTGCCCGCCGCCCATCCGCACTGCACTAGCCTGCGGGCGCGATCCGGAATTGACGGACGCACCGCCGCGATCGTCGATACCGGTGGCAACCACCGATACGCGGATCTTGCCATCCAGATCGGGGTTGAACGCGCTGCCGAGGATGATGTTGGCATCCTCGTCCACCAGATTGCGGATGTGGTTTGCAGCCTCGTCCACCTCGAGCAGCTTCATATCCTCGCCGCCCAGGATGGAGATGATGACCGCCTTGGCGCCTTGCATCGACACGCCTTCGAGCAGCGGGTTGGCAATCGCCTTCTCGGCCGCCTGCAATGCGCGGTTTTCGCCCTCGCCCTCGCCGGTGCCCATCATTGCCTTGCCCATTTCCTCCATCACCGATTTCACATCGGCGAAGTCGAGGTTGATGAGGCCGGGCATCACCATCAGATCGGTGATCGAGCGAACGCCCTGCTGCAGCACCTCGTCCGCCAGCATGAACGCTTCCTTGAAAGTCGTATCGGCCTTGGCGATCAGGAACAGGTTCTGGTTGGGGATGACGATCAGCGTATCGACATGCTGCTGCAGTTCCTCGATCCCTGCCTCGGCGGCGCGCATCCGGCGCGTGCCTTCGAACAGGAACGGCTTGGTCACCACGCCCACGGTCAGCACGCCCTTGCGCCGCGCAGCTTCCGCGATGACGGGGGCCGCGCCGGTGCCGGTGCCGCCGCCCATGCCAGCGGCGATGAAGCACATGTTCACGCCTTCCAGCGCATCCTCGATCTCTGCCACGGTTTCTTCCGCCGCAGCCTTGCCCACTTCGGGCCGCGCGCCCGCACCCAGGCCGGAGGTTACATCCGGCCCCAGCTGGATGCGCGTGCTGGCTGCCGAATGGCCCAGCGCCTGCGCATCGGTATTGGCAACGATGAAATCGACGCCCTCGATCTCGGCCTCGATCATGTTGGCGATGGCGTTGCCGCCCGCGCCGCCCACACCCACCACGGTGATTTTGGGACGAAGTTCGTCGGTGCTGGCGGGGCCGATATTGATGCTCATGTCTTGTCCCTTCGGGGGAATTGGCGCGTTATTGGGGTTAACGCATGGTGATTGGCAGCTTGGCACAGAGTGAATCGCGCCGGGATAGGGGAAGAATGCTTATCCACAATGGTTATTCTGCCAGTTAGAAATACTCACGGGCCGCGCGGATCACGCGGTGGACCAGATCCATCCCGCTATAGCGCGTCGTAGGGGTGTAGCTGGGGCCGATCGAGCGAATGTCCACCGGATCTTCGCGGGCATAGAGACATAGCCCTGCCAGCGTTGCAAAACCGGGGGTCGAATGCGCCTCCGGCAGGCCGCGTAGTGCTGGCGGCTTGCCGATCCGAACCGGACGGCCCAGCGCGCCTTGGGCAAATTCGGCCACTCCGGCCAGTTCGGCCCCGCCGCCGGTCAACACGACCTGGCTGCCGGAACTTGCAAAGCCCATCGATTTGAGCGCGCGGTTCACATCGTCGGTCAATTTGCCGAGCTGTTCGGTGACTACCGAGACCAGTTCGGCCCGCGGGATGCGGCCCATTTCGTCTGCGCCGCGCGCAGCCGGTCCGTTGCCATCGGTGCGCTGTTCTTCGTTGGGTCCGTTCACCGGCACCATTTCGCGGTGGTCCGAGGGGCTGGCAATGGCAGAACCCGCCACGCATTTCAGCCGCTCGGCCTGGAAACGCCTTATGCCGAACGCTCCGGCAATCGCATCGGTGATGTCCGCCGATCCGAATGGCAGCGCCTTCAGCCCGAGCAGCATTCCGGCCGCATGGACCGAGACATTGGTGACCTGGCCGCCGATTTCGATCAGGGCGACGCCCAGCTCGCGTTCTTCCGGTGTGAGACAGGCATGACCGGTGGCGATCGGTGCGGCGATCACCGCCTCAACATCGAGATGCGCGTTCTGCACCGCTTCGATCAAATTCTTTACCGGCGCGCCATCGGCCAGCATTACGTGGATATCGACGCCGAGCTGTTCTGCGTGCAGCCCCTTGGGATTGGCCACGCCATGTGCGCCGTCCAGCGTGTAATGGGCGGGCTGCGCGTGGAGCACCATGCGGCCATCGGGCTGCAGATTGGCGCGCGCGGCCACCAGCAGATGCTCGATATCGTCTTCCTCGATCCGCCGCCCGCCAATGTCGATTTCCACCTTAGAAACCTGACTGACCAGCCCCGCTCCGCTGCAGCCGATCCAAACGCTCGAGATAGAGGTATTGGCGGATTTCTCCGCCCGCTCGACGCAATCGCGAATGGCATGGGTGGCGGCGGCCATATCGGTGACATAGCCGCGCTTGATCCCCTGCGCGGCGCGGTGGCCCGATCCCAACACGACCATCTCGCCGGTTTCCGATACGCCCATGATCATGGCCGATATGCGGAAAGAGCCGATATTCACGGCCCCGAAAACCTGCGTGATCCGCGGCGTGCCCATCAATTGTTCCCCGTTTCGAGTTCCTGAGCGGCGCGGCCCGGAATGCCCATGAAGATGCGTCCGTTCACGCGCATATCGAAGGTCGCGACTTTCCCGCCCAGCAGGCGGTTCTTGCCATCCATCTCGGCAAAGGAAATCAGCGCGGCGGCGCTATCGTCCTCACCCTGCGGCAGGGCCAGCATCTGGCCGGTATCGAAAGTGAAGTTCCAGCGGCGATTGCCGATCCACTCGGCCCGCTCGACCTTGGGCTTCAGCGCAGGCGCGGCATCGACCAGCCGGCCCAGCGCGGCGACCTGTTTGGCCGCACCCGGGCCCTCCACGATCAGATAGCCTTTGGAATTGGCCTGCGAAATCGGCTCCAGCTCCTCGCCATCGCCATCGATCAGCACCAGCCGGTCGGGCTTGCGCAGCACCGCATGCGGTACTCGCTCGACGATATCGACTTTCAGCGTATCGGGCAGCTGGCGCGTTACGCGCGCATCGCGGACCCAGCTGAGTTCGAGCAATTCTTCGCGCAGATCGTGCAGGTCGACCAGCGGCATGGGCCGGTCGCGTTCGCCCAGCACCCGCTCATAGACCTTCAGTTCGTTCATCCGGTCCACCCCGGTTACCTGCACCCGGCGCACTTCGAAACCTGCATCGCCCGCCAGAGCCGCGATTTGCGCCTGCGCCATTGCGGGCACCCCCGCAACGCTGGCCACAAACCATGCCAGCGCCGCTGCGCCGCCGATGATGATCGCTGTCCAGATTCGCTGCCACTGCTGATAGGTGAAGGGTAGCACGCCCATCGCCGTATCCAGTGCAGAGCCTGTCCGCGCGCGGGCCTTGCGCGCCTTGGCATTGCGGCTTTGCGCGGCGGCGGACCGGCGCACACCCTTGCCACCGCGCTTGATCCTACTCGCCATTAGCGGCCCCCTTCGCATGGTCCGGCAGCGCCGCAGCCACGATCATTTCCAGCATATCGGCAAACTCGATCCCCGCATGGCGCGCCTGTTCAGGCGCCAGGCTGAGCGCGGTCATCCCCGGCTGGGTATTGGTTTCCAGGACGAACAGCCCATCCTGCCCGCGCTCATCGTCCCAGCGATAATCGGTCCGGCTGATGCCCTTGCAGCCCAGCACCCGGTGCGCCGTGAGGGCATGTGCTTCGCACAAACTGGCGATATCGCCCGGTATCTCGGCCGGGCAGACGTGCCGGGTCATCCCATCGGTATATTTCGCCGCGTAATCGTAGAAACCGGACTTCGGCACCAGCTCGGTCACGCCCAATGCTCGCGGGCCTTCGGGCGTGTCGAGCACGGCGGTGGTCATTTCCCGCCCGCGGATAAAGGGTTCTGCCAGGAGACGGCCGAATTCCTGCCACGGCCCCGCCGCATCGCGGCCGATCGGATTGCCGAAATCGCTATCATCGGTGACGATGGCGACTCCGACACTGGAGCCTTCATTGACCGGCTTGAGCACGTAAGGGCGCGGCAACGGGTCGCGCTCATGCAGTTCGGCGCTGTCGACGATTCGCCCGCCCGGCATGGGAACCCCATGCGGGACGAGCGCCTGCTTGGTCAGTTCCTTGTCGATCGCGATAACCGAGGTGGCGAGGCCCGAATGGGTATAGGGAACACCCATCAGGTCGAGCATACCCTGCACCGTCCCGTCTTCTCCCGGAACGCCGTGCAGCGCGTTGAAAACGACGTCGGGCGCGGCCTCGGCAATACGCGCGGCCACTTGGCGGTCCATGTCGATCCGTGTGATGCGGTGGCCCTTGCCTTCCAGCGCATCGGCAATCGCATTGCCGGACATCATCGAAACATCGCGCTCATGCGCCCAGCCGCCCATCAACACGGCGATGTGGAGCTTCTCCGACCCGCTCATGGCCGCCCCACTCGCTGGATTTCCCATTCCAGATCGACCCCGGAATTCAGCGCCACGCGGCGGCGGACTTCTTCGCCCAGCGCCTCGATATCGGTGCTGGTGGCATTGCCCGTGTTGATCATGAAATTGGTGTGTTTCTCGCTCACTTGCGCTCCGCCCAGTTGCAGTCCGCGGCACCCGGCGGCATCGACCAGTTCCCAGGCCTTTTTGCCATTCGACGTCTCGGGGGGCGGATTTTTGAAAGTCGATCCGCCGGTCTTGGTGCGGATCGGCTGCGAATTCTCGCGCGCTTCGGCGATACGGTCCATCTCCGCGCCGATCGCTGCGGGATCGCCCGGCTCGCCCTGAAACCGGGCAGACACCACCACCGCCTCATCGGGCAGTGCGCTGTGGCGATAGCTGTATTCCAGATCCCTGGCAGGCAGGCGGATCATCCGCCCGCCGGGCATAATTACCTGGCAATCGAGGAGGACATCGGCAACTTCGCGGCCATAAGCCCCGCCATTCATCCGCACGAAACCGCCCACGGTTCCGGGTATGCCGCGCATGAATTCCAGCCCGGCCACACCCGCATCGCGCGCGGTCGAAGCGACCAGAATGCCATGCGCGCCGCCGCCGCACGTCACGATGTTGCTATCCGAAACCTCGACCTGTGCGAACGGTTTGCCCAGCCGGATAACCACGCCGGGCACTCCGCCATCGCGCACGATCATGTTGGAACCCAACCCCAGCGCCATGACCGGCACAGAGGTGCCCACGCGCTCCAGCAGAGTGTGCAAATCGTCGATATCGGCGGGCTCGAACAGCCAGTCTGCCGCGCCGCCCGCTTTGAACCAAACCAGCTTTGCCAGCGGTGCATCGGGAGTCAGCTTGCCGCGCAGGCCAGCCGTAGAGAACGGCGCCTGCATCGTCTCTTGCGTTTCTGACGTGGGCGCGCTGCCATCGTCGAGCATGGGCCAATCGCCGGGCTGCTGCATCATCATGCTGCGCCTCGCCTGGCTTCGATGGAGGCGGCCAACCCGGCGGCCCAGCGCGTAATATCGCCCGCGCCGAGGCATACGACATAATCGCCCGCCTGGACCTGCTCTGCCAGCACTGCGGCCAGCGTGTCTGCATCGGGGATGCAATCGGCGGCGCGGTGTCCGCGATCCTTCAGCCCATCGACCAGCGCCTGCGCGCTGACCCCCTCGATCGGATCCTCGCCAGCTTCGTAGACCGGGGTGACGTGGACGATATCGGCATCGTTGAACGCGCCTTGGAAATCCTCCATCAGATCGCCCAGCCTGGTGTAGCGGTGCGGCTGCATCACGGCGATTACGCGGCCCGGCGTGGTGCCCGAACTGGCGGCCTCTCGCGCGGCGGAAAGCACTGCCTGTATCTCGACCGGGTGATGCGCGTAATCGTCGATGATCACGGCCTTGCCGCCATCGACAGCGACTTCGCCGACCTTGGTGAAGCGCCGCTTGACCCCGTCGAACTGGCCGAAGCCGTTGCAGATCGTGTCCTTGTCGCACCCCATTTCCAGCGCCACGCCGATTGCTGCGATGGCGTTCTGGACGTTGTGGCGGCCCGGCATGGGCAGGCGGATATTGTTGATCCGGTCGGTCGTGCCATCCCGGTGGCGCTGCACCACGTCGAATATGTTGGCGCCATCCTCGCTGCGGATATTCTCCGCTCGCAGATCGGCCTGGGCGGAAAAACCATAGGTTAGCACACGGCGGTCGCGCACCTTGCTGATAACGTTCTGCACTTCGGGATGATCGACGCAGAGCACTGCCACGCCGTAAAACGGGACGTTCTCGATGAACTCGACATAGGCATCCTTGGCCGCTTCGAAGCTGCCATAGTGATCCAGATGTTCGGGATCGATATTGGTGACGACGGCGATCTGGCCATCCAGCCGCAGGAAGCTGCCGTCGCTCTCATCGGCCTCGACAACCATCCACTCGCTGTCACCCAGCCGGGCGTTGGAGCCATATTGGTTGATGATCCCGCCATTGATGACGGTGGGATCGATACCGCCCGCATCCAGCAATGCGGCGATCATGCTGGTGGTGGTGGTCTTGCCATGCGTTCCCGCCACCGCGACCGTGCGTTTCAAGCGCATCAGTTCGGCCAGCATTTCGGCCCGGCGGACCACGGGGGTGCGGTTTTCCAGCGCCGCGACGACTTCGGGATTGGTCCGGCGAACGGCGGTGGAAGTGACGACGACCGCCGCACCCTCCACATTTTCCTTTTCCTGACCGATCTTCACCGCGATCCCGTGGCTGCGCAGCCGTTCCACCGTCGGACTTTCATTCAGATCGCTGCCCTGCACGGTGTAGCCGAGATTGTGCATCACCTCGGCAATGCCGGACATGCCGATGCCGCCGATACCGACGAAATGGATCGTCCCGATATCGGTGCCGACACCCTTCATTTCGCGCTATCCTTGCGCGAAGGAACCGCATCGCCGCTATGTTGGGTGGCTCCGCGCGCATTGTTCGCGCCCACCCGGATCACGTCCATCATTTCTGCCCCGCCGAAGCTTTCGACCAGATCGGCAAGGTCCTTGGCCGCGTTGGGACGGCCGCATTCCCATGCCGCATGGGCGGCATTCGCCAGGCTGGCCGGATGCTGCGCCATTGCCTGGATTTGCTTGGCCAGTTCCTTGGCAGAGAAATTTCCCTGGCGGATCATCCGCGCACCGCCCGCCTTGACGATTTCGTCCGTGTTCACCGCCTGGTGATCGTCGGTGGCAATGGGCAAAGGGATCAGGATTGCGGGACGGCCCACGGCAGTCAGTTCCGCGATGGTCGATGCGCCCGCGCGGCCGATGAACAGATGCGCATCAGCCAGCCTTGCCTCCATATCCTCGAAGTAAGTGCCCAGCTCTGCCGGAATATCGTGGCTGGCATAGCGGCTGCGCACCGCATCGATATCTTCCGGGCGGCATTGCTGCGTCACCTGCAGCCTAGCGCGCAGCGCCGGGGGCAACATGGCCAGACCATCGGGCACCACTTCGGACAAGACCCGCGCGCCCTGGCTGCCACCAGTTACCAACACGCGCATGATGCCCTCTTCGCCCAGCGGCGGGAAAGGCTGGTCGCGCAGGCTCAGCACTTCGGCGCGCACCGGATTGCCGACGAGGTGGACTTTGCCGCGATGCTTGGCCTTCAGGCGCTTCACGCCGGGAAATGCCGTGGCTATCGCCTGGACACGGCCCGACAGCATCCGGTTGACCCGGCCCAGCACCGCGTTCTGTTCGTGCACAACGCTCGGCACATTGGCCGATGTCGCCGCCAGCAATGCCGGCGCGGCAGGATAGCCGCCAAAGCCGACCACTGCGCCCGGCTGGAAGGTTTCGAACAGGCGCAGCGCCATTTGCCGGCCCTTCCACAGCGCGCGCAGGCCGCCGATCCAGTGGAGCGGGTTCTTGCCGAAGCGTCCTGCCGGCAGGACGTGGGCGGGCAGGAAATCGGGCTTGCCGGGGATTTTCGCTCCGCGCTCATCGGTTACCAGCGCCACGTGATGGCCGCGCCGCTCCAGCTCGGTTGCCAAGGCGAACGCGGGGATCAGATGGCCGCCGGTTCCGCCTGCGGCCAGCACGAAATGGCGGCCAGCCTTGGTCTGCGCTTCGCTGCTCATCGATCGACTTCCTTCGCGTCCGGCCCGCTATCGTTCAGCATCGCGCGCAGTCCCGGCGTTTCACGGTGCAGGAAGGGATTGCGCCGCGTAATCGCCAGCAGCAGCCCCACGGTCAGACATACGGCAATGGTGGAGGACCCGCCATAGCTTACCAGCGGCAGCGTCATCCCCTTGGATGGAAACAGCTGAAGATTGACCAGGATATTGATGAAAGCCTGGCCGCAGATCTGCGTCACCAGCCCCGCGCCGGCCAGCAGCACGAACAGGTTTTCCTCATCCGCCAAACGCACCAGAACCCGCACCAGAATCGCCAGATAGAGCAGCACCACCAGCGCGCAGATCAGCAGGCCGAATTCCTCCCCGATGACGGAGAAAATGTAATCGGTATGCGCCTCCGGCAGGGTCATCTTGCGAATGCCCAGCCACATGCCGCTGCCCGTCCATCCGCCCGCCAGAAGGGTGCGCTGGGCAAGATCGACCTGGTCATAGGCCGTGCCGCCGCCGAGGAAGGAATCGATCCGGTAACGCGCATTGTCGTACAGGAAATAGGCCGCCGTCAGCAGGGCAACACCCCCCGCCACCAAGGCGCCGATCCGCTGGATCGACACGCCTGCCAGCAGCATCAGCACGAACCACACGCCTGCAAACAGCATCGTCGCACCCAGATTGGGTTGCAGCATCAGCAAGCCGCCCACCAGTGCCATCGCCCCGGTGGCAATGGCCAGAACCGGCAGGTTCGGATCGCGTAGCCGCCAGGTCAGTATCCACGCCAGCGCGATGGCAAAGCCCGGTTTGAGGAATTCGGAAGGCTGCATCGTCATGCCGAATTTCAACCAGCGCTGCGATCCGTTGACCTCGTGCCCGATACCGGGGATCGGCACGAGGAACATTGCGGCCACCATTGCTCCGGCGAGGAGGATACCCAGCCGCCGCGCATTGTCCCGGCTGAGCATCGCCGCGCCCAGCATCACCGCCAGGCCGAGCACCTGCCAACGTATATGGGCCCAGTAGAAATAGAGTTCGGGAAGCTGTGTTTGTGCAGTCGATAGCCGGTCCGCGCTGGCGGGTGAAGCGACCGCGACGGCCACCGTACCGATCGCCATCAGCGCGATGACCAGCGCCAGCAGCCAGCGATCGACCTCGCGCCACCAGATGCGCAGTTCCACACGCCATGATCGCGCGAACGGCTCGCCCGGTCCGGGCTTGTCGCCGCTGCGGGGAATATAGGGCTGGACGGTGCTCATTCGCCGATCCGCTGTTCAAGGCTTGGCGGACAGCCGCGCTCTTCCAGCAGCGCGCCGACCACCTGCTTGAAATGCTCGCCGCGTTTTTCGTAATCGCGGAACTGGTCGAAACTGGCGCAAGCAGGGCTAAGCATGATTACGTCGCCCGCTTTGGCATTGGCGATGGCACGGCGCACCGCCTCGCACATCATCTCGCAGCGTTCTACCTGCACCCGGCCATCGAGCAATTCGGCAAATCGCGGCCCGGCCTCACCGATAGTGTAGGCAGCAGCCACGTTCGGCAATAACGGCTCGCATTCGCCCAGCCCGTCTTCCTTGGCCAGTCCGCCAAGGATCCAGTGGATCCGTGCCCCGCCGCCGGGATGCGGCGGATAGGCAGCCAGCGCAGGGGCGGTCGAGGCGGCATTGGTGGCCTTCGAATCATTGACGAACAGTACGCCATCGGCCTGCTCGATCCGTTCCATCCGGTGCGGCAGCCCGCGAAAACTGCGCAATGCAGGCTCCCAAAAGGACCGGGTGACGCCCAGTTCCTCCACCAGCGCAACCGCAGCGGCGGTGTTCTGCAGATTATGCGGCCCGGCCAGCGACGGCCAATATTCCTGAAGCTCTGTCAGAGGCGCGGTTTCCAGCGTTGCTACCCGGCCTGGCGGCCTGCGTTCGGCTTCTGCCGCCATGATCGCGCGGGTGGGCGCATCGTCGTGACCGAAGACGGCGAATTGACCCGTTCCCTGCATTGCGAACAGCCGGCCCTTGGCAAAGGCATATTCGGCGAACCCGTCATAGCGGTCCAGATGGTCTGGCGTGATGTTGAGCAACGCCGCCGCCTCGCAGGCGAGCGAGCGGGTCAAGTCGATCTGGTAACTCGACAGCTCCAGAACATAGACCCCCGCGCCGCGCTCGTTAGGCTGAAGCGGAGACTGGCCCATGATCGGCAGGCCTATATTGCCCGCCATGGTCACCGGCAGCCCGGCGCTGCCGAGGATGTGGTGAACCAGCGCGGTCGTTGTGCTTTTGCCATTGGTGCCGGTGATGCCGACGACCTTATGCGGCGGCAGGTCGGCGCGGGCCTGCGCGAACAGTTCGATATCGCCGATGATCGGCACACCGTATTGCGCTGCGCGGCCCGCTATCGGATGCGTATTGAGCGGCACGCCGGGCGAAGCGACGATGGCATCGAAGCGCGTCAGGTCGCAAATCATCGGATCGGCGACGGGCGCGCGGCTGGCCTGTGCTTCGCGCGTATCTTCCTGCCGGTCCCAGATGGATACCTGTGCGCCGCTCGCCAGCAGCGCCTCCATCGTGGCCACCCCGGACCGGGCCAGGCCCAGCACCAGGTAGTTCTTGCCGGAAAAGGCGGGCGAGACGATCATCGCAGCTTCAGCGTGGCCAGCCCCATCAAGGCAAGCACGATGGAAACGATCCAGAAACGGATCACAACGGTGCTTTCGGCCCAGCCCTTCTGTTCGAAATGGTGGTGGATCGGTGCCATGCGAAAAATTCTCTTCCCGGTCCGTTTGAACCAGAAAACCTGAATAATTACCGAAAGCGCTTCCAGTACGAACAATCCGCCGACGATGCCCAGCACGATCTCGTGATGGCTCGCCACGGCGATCGCGCCCAGCGCGCCGCCCAGCGCCAGCGATCCGGTGTCGCCCATGAACACCGCGGCTGGCGGTGCGTTGAACCACAGGAAGGCCAGCCCCGCCCCCATGATCGCCGCGCATAAAATCGCAAGCTCACCTGCGCCCGGAACATGCGGAATGCCCAGATATTCGGAGTAATCCACGCGGCCGACCAGGTAACAGATGATCCCGAAGGTGCCCGCCGCCACGATCACCGGCATGGTCGCCAGCCCGTCGAGCCCGTCGGTCAAATTCACCGCATTGCCCGCGCCCACCATAACGAAAGCGGCGAAAACATAATAAAACGGCCCCATCTCAAAGCCCAGATTGTTGAAGAAGGGTACATACAGGAACGTGTTGATCTGGCTGACGATCAGGTAGCTGGCCACACCCGCCACGGCGAATTCCAGCAACAGCCGCGTTCTGCCGGAAACGCCCTTGTGGCTGCGTTTGGAGACCTTGTCGTAATCGTCCATGAAGCCGATCAAGCCGAAGCCGGCAGTTACCGCCATGCAGGCCCAGACGAACGGATTGCGCAAATCCATCCAGATCAGCATCGACAGCAGCAACGCCGTCAGGATCATCAACCCGCCCATGGTGGGGGTACCGACCTTGGCAAGATGGGTTTGCGGGCCATCTTCGCGGATCGGCTGGCCCTTGCCCTGCCGGACGCGCAGCATGGCGATGAATTTGGGGCCGATAATCAGGCCGATTACCATCGCCGTCATCAGCGTGGCCCCGGCCCGGAAGGTCTGGTAGCGCACGAGGTTGAACAGTCCCTCGAAACCCAGCCATTCGGCGATCAGATAGAGCATTCAGACGTCCCGGCCCTGTGTACGGGCGGTGAAATGTGCGACCAAGGCGCCAAGGCCGACCGAGTTGGAGCCCTTCACCAATATCGCGTCGCCCGCAATAATGCCGAATTCCTCCAAGACTGCCAATGCCTCGGCTGGGTCGGCGCAATGGGCGAAGGCGGCGCGCTTGCCAATAGTCTGATCGCCGGCTGTCCCCAATTCCCGGGCCAAAGGCGCCATCGCCGAACCCACCAGAATGGCGAAATCGGTTCCCGCCTCGCTGACCGGCTTGGCCAGATCGGCATGAAACTGCTCGGTAAAATCGCCCAGCTCCCCCATTGCACCGAGCACGGCGATGCGGCGGCCTGCGGGCGTCTGCCCCAATTGGCGCAATGTGGCGCGCATCGAGGCCGGGTTGGCGTTGTAGCTTTCATCGATCAGCAGCGCATGGCCGCCAGGCGCCGCGATACGGTGGCGCGCGCCGCGGCCTTTCAGCCCGCCCATTTCGGCAAGGGCAAGCCCGGCAGCACCCATATCACCGCCCGCTGCGCGAACCGCCGCCATCACGCACAGCGCATTTGCGATCCAGTGCTCGCCCGGGGCGGCGACGGAAAAACACAGCCGCGCATCGCGGAACGCTGCCGTTACCAGCGATCCGCCATTGGCGCTGGGTATCGCGTCGAGCAGCCGCAAATCGGCATGGTCGGCCCGCCCGAACGAAAGCACGTTCGCCCCGCAGGCCTGTGCCGCCGCCGCCAGCCGATCGAAATGCGGGCTGTCGGCTGGAATTACCGCGGTGCCGCCTTTCACCAATCCGCCGAATATTTCCGCCTTGGCATCCGCAATTGCCTCTTCGGAACCGAGATTTTCGATATGGGCCGGAGCGATCGCGGTGACGACCGCAACGTTGGGCTGCACGAACCGTGTCAGATCGGCAATTTCGCCCGCGTGATTCATTCCCATCTCGAAAATACCGAATTTGCTGCGCGCGGGCATCCGGGCGAGGCTGAGCGGCACGCCGACATGGTTATTGTAACTGCGCACGCTGCGATGCGCCGCGCCCCGGCTGGAGCGGTCCAGCGCGGCAAAGATTGCCTCCTTTACCCCGGTCTTGCCGACCGATCCGGTCACCCCGATGCGGACCGCTTCGGAGCGGCTGCGCGATGCGGCGGCGAGCATTTCCAGCGCGCGATTGGGGTCGTCCACCAGTATGTGCGGCCAGTCGATGGGCCGGGAAACCACCGCAGCGGCGGCCCCGGCAGCAAACGCCTTGTCCACGAACATGTGGCCGTCCATCGCCTCCCCCTTCATGGCGAAGAACAGGTCTCCGAGGCGCACATCGCGGCTGTCTATCTCGACGCCGGATACGCGGAAATCGCCCGAGGCGGTTCCGCCCACCGCCGCAGCGATGGCGGCTGCATCCCACAGGCTGCGCGGCAACGCGTCGCGCGGCGTGACGGGCCATGCGCGCAGGGCGGCAAGTGCGCTCACGCCGGCTGCCCCTGCGCCGCAGCGCATTCGCGCGCCACCGCCACATCGTCGAACGGCAAAATCCGCATATTCTCTCCCGATCCCACGATCTGTCCCTGTTCGTGCCCCTTGCCGGCAATCAGCACGATGTCTTGTGGCCCTGCGCGCGCGATGGCAGCGGCAATAGCTTCGCGCCGGTCGCCCACTTCCTGCGCGCCCGCTGCTCCTTCGAGCACGCTTTTGCGAATACTGGCCGGATCTTCGCCGCGCGGGTTGTCATCTGTCACGATCACGATATCGGCCTGCGATGCAGCAGCGCGGCCCATTTCGGCGCGCTTGCCCTGGTCGCGGTCGCCGCCAGCGCCGAACACCGCGATCAGATCGCCTTCGGTATGCGCTCGCAGCGCCGCGATGGCGGCCTCCAGAGCGTCGGGCGTATGCGCGTAATCGATATAGACGGGCGCCCCGGCCGGCGTGATAACCGCGCGTTCCAGCCGCCCGCGCACGGGCTGTAGCCGCGCCACCCCGTCGAAAACCAGCCCCGCATCGCCGCCCGTCGCCAGCACCAGCGCCGCGGCGGTCAGGGCATTGGCTGCTTGGTATTCACCGATCAGCGGCAAACGGATGGTTCGCTGCTGCCGATCATGTTCGACGGTCAGTTCCTGCCCCAGCTGCGTAGGGGTACGGGCGAGCAAACGGATGTAATCCCCCTGCTCGCCCACCGTGAGCACGCGTAGGCCACTCTCCTGCGCATGCTCTGCCGCCCGGTCCGTCCACTTACCATGGCCGTTCGGCCTGTCCGGACCGGTCCCGGCAAGCGCGCCGGACCAGATGATCGCTGTACCGCCCGGCTCGACCACTTCGGTGAACAGGCGCATCTTCGCCGCGAAATAGTCTTCCATGTCGGCATGGTAATCGAGATGGTCGCGGCTGAAATTGGTGAAAGCCCCGGCGGTAACGCGCAGCCCTTCATTGCGGAACTGCGACAGGCCGTGGCTGCTCGCTTCGTAAGCGACATGGGTCACCCCTTCGCGCGCCAGCCCGCTCATATTGGCCAGGAAAGTCACGATATCGGGGGTGGTCAATCCGGTGGACACGCTTTCATCGGGCGTGGTGACCCCCAGCGTGCCGATGGAAGCGGCGCGAACGCCCGCCATGCGCCACAGCTGACGAGTCATTTCCACTGTGGAGGTCTTGCCATTGGTGCCGGTAACCGCAACCACCGTTTCCGGGGTGGGAGTGAAGAACCCGGCGGCCAGCGCGGCGAACGCGCGGCGCGGTTCTTCGGCGGCGATATGGAGGGCCCCTTCCACGGCCGCTTCGGGCCGGGCGACAATCGCCACTGCGCCCGCTTCGACAGCCGCCGCGATGAAGTCCTCGCCATTGACCCGGCTGCCCTGAAACGCGCCGAACACGGTACCGGGAGCCACCTTTCGGTGATCGATGGCAAAGCCGGTTACCTGCGCCTCGCCCGCCCCCTCGACCACATGGTCGCCGCCCAAACCGGCATCGTCCAGAAGCCGCGCGAGCCGCATCAATTGCCCCCGCCAATCAGCGGTTTGAGATCGGAAATATCGACATCGCGCGTGGTATCCGGGCGCACCCCCATCAACGGCCCGATCCGCGGGACCAGCCGGCCCACGATCGGCGCGGCGTTCCAGGCGGCGGTGCGCTGGAAGGAGCTGGCGGTGGTGCCTTTGGGCTCGTCCAGCATGGCGACGACCACGAAACGCGGACGGTCCATCGGGAAGGCGGCGGCAAAGGTCGAAACGAGCGAGGTCTGGCGATAGCCGCCCGCGCCGGGTTTTTCCGCGCTGCCGGTCTTGCCGCCCACACGGAAGCCCGGCGCATCGGCGTTGCGCCCGGTGCCGTAAATCGCGATCATCCGCAGCAATTGGCGCATGCGGCTGGATGTGCTGGCCTTGAATACCCGGCGGCCCTTGGGTGCCTCGCCCGCTTCCAACTTTCGCAAGGTTGCCGGACGCCACACGCCGCCATTGACCATCGCGGCATAGGCGGATGCCAGATGCAGCGGCGTCACCGCGATACCGTGGCCATATCCAACGGTCATGTTGCGCAGGCGCGGCCAATTCTCACCCGGCCAGATCGGATGACCCTTGGCGGGCAGTTCGATATAGGGGCGCTCGCTCATGCCGAGATCGATCATCGCCTGGCGCATTTTCTCCGGCCCCAGCTCGTCCGCGATGCGCGCGGTGGTGGTGTTGGAGGAATGGATCAGCGTTTCCGCCACATTCAGCGAATTACCGATGAAGTGGCTGTCCTTGATCGAAAACCGCCCGATTTTCACTGGCGAGGCGTCGTAGCGATAGCCGAAATTGCGCACCGTTCCGGCATCGATCGCCGCCGCCACCGTCAGCGGCTTGAACGTGGAGCCGAGTTCGTAAACCTGGTTGGTCACGCGGTTGAACATCTTGTCCACCCCGTCCGCATCGATCTTGTTCGGATCGAATTCGGGCAGCGATGCCAGCGCCATCACTTCGCCGGTATCCACGTCCAGCACGATGCCCGCCGCGCCCATCGCATTGGTGGCGAGCATTCCGCTGCGCAGCTCGTCCTCCAGTGCGCCCTGTACCCTGGCATCGATGCTGAGCGCGACCGGATCGCCGCGCGTCAGGCTGTCGGTCAGGTGATCGTTGAGCACCGCCTCCATCCCGACGCGGCCCTTGCCGTCCGCCGCGACATAGCCGAGCACGTGAGCGGCCATCGATCCTTGCGGATAATGGCGGTCGGCCTCACGCGGCATGTTGAGCGCGGGCTCGCCAATCTGCTGCACCCGGTTGGCCTCGTCCGGCAGCACGCGGCGGCGCAAATAGCCGGGCCGGCCGCTGGCCAGCCGCTCGGCGGTTTGTTCGGCATCCATTTCCGGGAATATCGCGGCCAGCTTCTGCGCTACTTCGCGCGGATCGCCGACCAGCGGCGGGCCTTCATCGCCCAGCGCCTTGGGATTGTACCACAGCGCATAGGCGGGGAACGCGCGCGCCAGCGGAGTGCCGTTGCGATCGGTGATCTCGCCGCGCGGCGGCAGCAGCGCCTCTTCCAGCGAAGTAGCCCGGGCCGGACCACCGCCCAGCCCCAGAAAGCCGATCCGCGCCAATGCGCCAAGCGCCACGGCGGCGAAGATCAGCGCTACCCACAACACCCGCATCCGTGCGGTATCGAGCGAGCGCATGCGGAAATTTACCAGCTGGACCCGCCCCTGGGGAGCAGTAACGGCGTTCATTCGCTTGCCTCCATCGGAAGATCGGTGGCGAGTTTTTCGGGCGAGGGAAACGCCTCGGCAAAGGCCAGCCGCTCGGCCAGCGGAAGCTGCGACGCAGGCTTGTCGGTGCGTTGCGATTGCTGCGCAGGCGCAGCGGAAGCGCGTTTTTCCGCGGGAGCAGGCTTGGCGGGCTTGCCAGTCATCGGGGAGACCATCGCAGGGAAAATCCCGCCATCTTCCTCTAGCGGCGCGCGAGCCACGCGGATCGGATCGGGCGCATTGATACCGCGTGCGGTACCCAGCCCGGCCAATTGGCGTTCGTTTTCGAGGAACTGGCTGGCCTGCGGAGCGCCATATCCAAACTCGAGCGCGTTCCAATCCGCCAGTTGCTGCTGGCTGGCGCGAGTCTGGAATTCGGTTTCGAGCAGCAAAGTCGCTTCTTCCAGCGCGATGATCTCACGCTCCGCCAGTGCAACGTCGCTGCGGATCGCGTTGACCCGGAAAGCCAGCGCCGCCACCGCAGCGGCACATATGCCCAGCACCACCAGCCAGCCGATCTGGCGCAGGCGGCTTCCACCGATGTGGCTCTGCGCCCTCATGCCGCCACGCCTGCCATGCGCGCCGGGGCATCGGTGCGGACCGCATGGCGCAACACGGCTGAACGGGCGCGTGGGTTGCGGGCGAGCTCGCCTGCAGAGGCGCGCACAGCCTTGGAGATATTGCGGAACATTGCTGGGCTTGCCGCGGTCTGCGGCAAATGGCGCGAGCCGCCGGTGCCCCCGGCTGCATCGCGCAGGAAACGCTTCACGATCCGGTCTTCCAGGCTGTGAAAAGCGACCACAGCCAGCCTTCCGCCATCGCGCAGCAGCTTTTCGGAGGCATCCAGTCCCGCCCGCAATTCGTCTAGCTCTGCATTCACATGGATACGGATTGCCTGAAAACTGCGGGTGGCTGGATCCTTGGGCGCGCCCTCGCGGTAGCCAAGTGCGCTGCGCACCACGCGGGCGAGGTCACCGGTCGTCTCCAGCGGGCGCGCGGCAACAATCGCGCGGGCGACGCGGCGCGACTGGCGCTCCTCCCCGTAATCAAACAGCACATCTGCAATCGTGTCGGCGTCGGCGCTGTTGAGGAAATCGGCTGCGCTTTCGCCAGCCTGGCTCATCCGCATATCGAGCGGCCCGCTGGCGGAAAATGCGAAGCCGCGCTCGGCCTGGTCGATCTGCATGGAAGATACGCCGATATCCATCGTCACGCCATCGACCTCGGCCACGCCGGCATCTGCCAGGGCATCGACCATTTCGGAAAAGCGCCGCGGATGGAGCACCAGCCGGGGTGGCTGGCCGGTCAATTCCGGCCAGGCGTCGGCATCGTCATTGGCCGCTGCGATGGCATCGGGGTCGCGGTCGAACGCATGGACGGTGGCCCCTGCATCGAGCAGCGCGCGAGTATAGCCGCCCGCACCGAAAGTCGCATCGACGATCACGTCGCCGGGCTGCGGGGCCAGAGCGGCGATCACCTCGTCCAGCAATACCGGGACGTGGGGCGCGGCGGTTTGGGACGCGCCGCTCATTTCTTTTTCGCCTTGGCTTCGGCGGCAGCGATCAGGCTGTCGCAGGTGACCTTCGCCTGCTCCCAATCCGAACCCATATCGGCCAGATGCGCCGGGTTCCAGATGGTCATGAACTCGCCCGCGCCGTGGAAATACAGCCCATCCTCCACGCCGCCCAGCGCAATCAGATGGTCGGGCAGGATGAACCGTCCGCTATCGTCGAAGGAGATTTCGGCGAAACCGAACAATTGCGATGCGCGCGTGTCGCGGTCGAATTCGGCGCCGGTGCGGATGGCGATTTCCTCTTCCCGGTCGATCTGCTGCTGGAAGGCGTCGACGCGCGACAGGCCGAAGCCGGTCAGACATTTGAACTTGTCATGCTTGGCGATGCACAGCACGCGGCCTTCGGAAGCTTCGCGAATTTTCTTGCGGGCGAAAGTCGGCAGGACGAAGCGGCCCTTCTCGCCCATTGGCGAGTAGGCTTGACCCCACAATCCCGTTCCGCTTCTGGCAGCCAACGCCCGTTTCCCCGCTATCTCTCATCCCGGCCGAACACAGCTTCCCCGTCGCCGCCCGCGCACAAGTGCGGGCAGCGCGTTCCGCGTGGGCGAAACGCATCACGAAATTCTGTCTTCGATGGGCGAGTTTTCTATCCAATCCCTCAGGGGGATGGAAGGGTAAAGTGCGGGAAAGTGCGGGAAAACATGATAAATAACTGGTTAATAGGTATTTTTCTTAGCTCGGCTCTCAATGAGCCCACGGGACAAAAAGAGAACTCACTGGTAAACCAGCCGAATCCGCGCCCGATTGCCCGGATCGACTCACCTTGCCCCGCATTTTCCCGTAATTTTGTTACTCAGCGTGCGAAAGCTATTTCGAGCAGACCTTCCAACGCTGCCGAACGGACCGGCGTGACCGGTTTTTCGAGCATTGCGGCATCGGCCACGATCAGCGCGTGCCCCTCACCGATCCGGCACTTCGCGATGAGTTTCGCCGAGCCGACGGAACAGCGGTCTCCGGTCTCCGGCGGTTCGGGCAACAGAGTAAATTGCCCCCGGCGATGGACCGGAACAGTGAGCTTTCCCGCGCGCAAATCGGTAAGCCCATCGTGCTGGCCCTCATCATAGCTCTGCGCCAGTCCCCAGCGCGCGAAGACGCTCGGCACCAGTCCGATATCCTGCGGCCTGCGCCGGTCGCCCAGTGCAAAGCGCGAATGTTCGGTCAGCACCGGATCGGCAAACATCAACAGCCGCCCGCCATCGCGCAGCCACTTATCCAGCGCGACGTTCTCGGCAGGTGTCAGCGTGTAAGGTTGGGCGAGCAGCAGGTAATCGAGCGCAGCCAGATCGCCAGCAATTCCGCCGTCCCCGCTCGCCAGCGTGTCGAGCGGAACGAGGCGGTATTCGGTCTCCAGCGCGCTGCGGACCCAATGCGGATCACCGGCTTCGCCCGCCCCCGCCAGGATATCTTCCACCCCGCCAACCTCGCCCCAATATATCGGCAGCGAAGTCATCAGCCCGAGTTTGCTGCGATCTTCCGCAATGGCGAGGTTCGCGCGGCCCGGTGCAGGCTCCCGCTCGCCCCAGACCCACAGCGCGGTCGCACCGGCCAGCAACAGCAGCAGCGCGGCGAGCGCCAGCCGCCTAGTCTTGCGAGTCATCGCTGGCGCGCGGTTCGGGCCCGCCCAACTTACCGGACGCAGCGGGATCGGCCGCCGGTTCGGGCTGCGGCTCCGCGGGCAAATCGGGGACCAGTCCGGCATCGACCAGCGCATCGTTCTGCGTCTCTGGCGCCACGACCCCGTCCGATCCGGCATCGGCCACGATGGTGGCTTCGGTCTCGTCGACCCGGTCTTTGATGATACCGGCCAGCGCGATCAAGAGCATGATCCCGGCCAGCCCGGACAGGCCGATCTGCAACCGCTGGATGTTTTGCGAGCGCGTCTTGCGCGTTGGGGAAACGGGCACCGGCTCTGCTTCGGCAACCGTGCCGGAATCCTTTTGCGCGGCCCCACCGGGCCTCAATGCCATCAAATCAATCGCCATAGCCCGTCAGGCTAAGCCTTTTCGCTGTCCGGTCAATGAATGGCTGCCCCTTGCAGGCGCGCGTCAATCGCGCAGCCAATCGAACACCGGCAAGTCCTTGGCCGCCAGCCAGTCCGGATTGTAGAGCGATGACAGATAGCGAAATCCGGTATCGCACAGGATCGTGGCGACGCGCGGATCCTTGCGGCCATCGGCCACCAACTGCTTGCCCAGCGCAATCGCACCGGCCACATTGATCCCGCTCGACAGGCCCAGGCACAGCCCTTCTTCGCGCAGCAGCCTGGCAACCCAGCCCAGCCCTTCCTCGTCGGAAATGCGGAACTGCGTATCGATCGGCGCGCCTTCCAGATTGGCGGTGATCCGGCCCTGTCCGATCCCTTCGGCAACGGACGATCCCTCGGCCTTGAGCTCGCCATTCTGATAGTAATTATACAGCGCCGCGCCGTGCGGATCGGTCAGCGCGATGCGCACATTTTCGTCAAACGCCTTGAGCCCCATGCCGACCCCGGCAATCGTGCCGCCGGTTCCCGCCGCGCAGGTAAAGCCGTCGATCCGGCCTTCCAGCTGATCCCACAGCTCCGCCGCGGTTGTTTCGATATGAGCCTTGCGATTGGCGGTATTGTCGAACTGGTTGGCCCAGACCGCGCCTTCGGTTTCCTCCGCCAATCGGCGCGACGTGTGGACGAAGTGTCCCGGATTGGCGAATTTGGTCGGCGGGACGAGCACCAATTGCGCGCCCAGCGCCCGCAGCGTGTCCATCTTTTCCGGCGACTGGTTGTCCGGCATGACGATCACTGTCTTGTAACCCAGCGCATTGGCCACCAGCGCGATGCCGATCCCGGTATTGCCCGCCGTCCCCTCGACAATGGTGCCGCCCGGCTTCAGCGCACCGGAACTTTCCGCATCGCGCACGATATACAGCGCCGCGCGGTCTTTCACCGAAGCGCCGGGGTTGGTGAATTCGCACTTCCCGTAAATATCGCAGCCAGCCGCCGCGCTCGGCCCCTTGAGATGGACTAGCGGGGTGTTACCGATCAGATCGAGCGTGTGTTCGCGAAGCGGAGGTGCAGTCATGCCACTGGATTAGGGATTGGCGATGCGCGGGGCAAGGAAATCGGCGTGGTGTCCGGCGAAGCGGGGCTTTGCGGAGCAGAGCATAACTTCAAGCAGCCTAGGGAGCGCGGATGTGTGCCCGCACCCCGCAAGCTACGCCCCGGGAACCCTCAGTCTTCGGGCGCGATCGTCACTTTCAATCCGTCCAGCTCGTCGGTGAACGGAATCTGGCACGACAGGCGCGAGTTTTCGGTGCGGTGGTCGCTGCTTTCCAGCAGGTCGTCCTCATCCTCGCTCATTTCCGGCAGAGCCTTGTCCTGTCCCGCATCGACGTGGATGTGGCACGTCGCGCAGGAACAGCAGCCGCCGCACAGCGCCAGCAGTTCGTCGAAACCATTGTCGCGGATCGCTTCCATCACCGTAAGGCCATCGGCCACGTCGATGTCGCTGGATTCTCCATCGCGGTTGGTCACGGTCAGCTTGGGCATGGATCTTCGTTCCTGTGTCTTCTTGAAAGCAACAGCCGGGATGGCAATGTCCGGCGCGGCTGCTAGGCGAGGCGGGCATTTTTGGCAAGGATTGGACGGCAATATGGTGACCACGGCGGAATCGATCCGGGCAAGTATCGACCACATCGCCGCCACGCAGCCACGCCTGGCCGCCGCACGCGATGCCTGCGGCTATCCCGAACCGCGCAATCGGCCCACCGGCTATCGCACATTGCTGCGCACCATCGTTGGCCAGCAGGTTTCGGTGGCCGCCGCCGCCTCCGTCTGGCGCAAGCTGGAGGAGGAATTGGGCGAAGCAGTGGAGCCGAGCGAGCTGCTCGCGCGCGATTTCGATACGCTGCGCGCCTGCGGCCTGTCGCGCCAGAAACAGGGCTATGCGCGCTCTCTATGCGAGCTGGTGGAGCAGGGCGAATTGTCGCTCGACGCGCTGCCCGCCGATGATGAGGAAGCGATTGCCGAGCTGACCCGGATCAAAGGGATCGGCCGCTGGTCGGCGGAAATATACCTGCTGTTTGCGGAAGGTCGCCCCGATATCTGGCCCGCCGGCGATCTGGCCGTGCAAGCCGGGATCGGCAAAATCTTGGGGTTCGATGAACGCCCCGGCGAAAAGGAAACCCGCGCGCTGGCCGATGGCTGGTCCCCGCATCGCGGCGCCATCGCGATCTTCACCTGGCATTGTTACGACAACCCCGCTCTTTAAGGCTTATCCACTCATGAACGACCTATCTTCCACCCCGCTGATCCCGCGCGACCACCTGTTCGGCAACCCCACCCGTGCGGGTGGCAAGCTGAGCCCGGATGGCAAATGGCTCAGCTGGCTCGCACCGCAGGCCGGCGTGCTCAACATCTGGCTGGCGCCCAGCGATGCTCCCGACGACGCGAAAGTGATGACCAGTTCTACCGACCGCCCCATTCGGCAATATTTCTGGGCCGGGGATTCGCGCAGCCTGCTGTACATTCAGGACAAGGGCGGGGACGAAAACTTCCTGCTGTACGGGATCGATATCGCCACGGGGGAAGAGCGCACACTGACCCCGTTCGAGGATACGCGGGTCGATATGGTCGGCGGTAGCGAGAAAATCCGCGACAAGATCCTGATCGGCCTGAACAACCGCGATGCGCGCTTCCACGATGTCCACTTGCTGGACCTCAATACGGGCGAGCTGACGCTGGTGTTTCAGAACGACAGCTATGCCGGGTTCCTGGCGGACGATAATCTGGAGCTGCGCATGGCGCTGCGGCCCAACGAAGCGGGCGGGATGGATTTCTTCGCCATTACCGATGGCACCGTGGCGGACGAGCCAACCGAAAGCACCGGCCTTGAAGATTCGCTGACCACCCAGCCCGCCGGCTTCACCACCGATGGCAAGACGCTGTATTGGATCGATAGCCGTGGTCGCGACACGGCGGCACTGGTGGCGGTCGATACCGAAAGCGGCACGCGCACTGTGATCGCGGAGCATGACAAGGCCGATATCGGCGGCGCGATGCAGCATCCGCTTACCGGCGAGGTGCAGGCCTGGTCGGCGACCTATCTGCGCACCGAACGCACCGCTATCGATCCCGAAATCGGTGCGTCGCTGGACTGGCTGCGCGAGCGGTTGAAGGGCGATTACGGCGTCATGTCGCGCAGCCGCGACGATACCAGGTGGATCGTCTGGAACGACCCGCTGACAAGCCCGCTATGCACCTTCATCTACGACCGCGAGGCGCAGACGCTGGAGCCGTTCTATACCACCAGGCCGGAGCTGGAGGGTGCGCCGTTGCAACCGATGCACACGCTGGAAATTTCTGCGCGCGACGGCCTGGTATTGCCCAGCTACCTCACCCTGCCGCCGGGCGTGGACCGCGATAATCCCAGCCCTGCGCCGATGGTGCTTCTGGTCCATGGAGGGCCGTGGGCGCGCGACGGTTATGGATTCAACGGCCAGCATCAATGGCTTGCCAATCGCGGCTATGCCGTGCTCAGCGTCAACTTTCGCGGCTCCACCGGCTTCGGCAAGAGCTTCATTTCGGCAGGCGATCTGCAATGGGGCCGCAAGATGCATGACGATCTGATCGACGCGGTCGATTGGGCGATTTCCGAAAGCATCGCCGCGCCGGACAAGGTGGCGATCATGGGCGGGTCCTATGGCGGCTATGCCACGCTGGCCGGACTGACCTTCACGCCCGAAAAATTCGCCTGCGGAGTCGATATCGTCGGGCCGAGCAATTTGGAAACGCTGCTGGAGACGATCCCGCCTTACTGGGAACCGATGATCGCCCAGTTCCACGAACGGATGGGCAATCCGAACACCCCGGAAGGACTGGCGATGCTGAAGGAGCGCAGCCCGCTCAATTCCGCGGACAAGATCGTGAAACCTCTGCTGATTGCGCAAGGGGCCAACGACCCGCGCGTCAAACAGGCCGAAAGCGACCAGATCGTGGGCGCGATGAAAGATGCGGGAATCCCCGTGACCTACGCCCTCTACCCCGATGAAGGCCACGGGTTTGCCAAGCCGGAAAACAATATCGCCTTCACCGCGATGACCGAAAATTTCCTCGCCGAATGGCTGGGCGGCCGGGCGGAGCCGATCGGCGGCACGGTGCGCGCCTCGACAGCCGAGATTGTCGAAGGGGCCGCCTTCGTGCAGGGATTGCAGCAGGCGCTGGCCGAATAGGCGCAGCATAGGGGAGAAGATCGACATGTCCGGCGAGACGAAGAAGGCAATTTTCATCAGCGGCGGCGGGTCCGGTATCGGGCGGGCCATCGCTCAGAAATTCGCCGCCGAAGGATGGTTCGTCGGATTGGGGGACATCGACGCAGCCGGCATGGCCGAGACCGAGAAGCTGATCGGCAATGGCTTCACGTTCTCGCACAGGCTGGACGTGCGCGACCGCGAGGCGTGGGACGTGGCGCTCGGCTCCTTCGCCATGGCCGCCGGGGGGCGGATCGATGTGCTGGCAAACAATGCGGGCATCCCCATCGGTGGTTCGCTCTCCGAAAACAGCGTGGACGAGATCGAACGCTGCCTGGATATCAATCTGAAAGGGGTGTTGTTCGGCGCACAGGCGGCGCTGCCCTTCCTGCAGAAAACCGCGCCCGGATCCTGCCTGCTCAACACCGCCAGCGCGGCGGGAATTTATGGGACCGGGGGCGCGAGCGTCTATTCCGCGACCAAGTTCGGCGTGCGCGGCATCACCGAATCGCTCGATGCGGAATGGGCCGAATTCGGGATCACCGTGGCCGATCTGTGCCCCAGTTTCATCGATACGCCGCTGCTGGAACATAATCCCAATGCCAAGACCAACGAGTCGGTCCGCTCGCGCGTGCAGGAAGCGGGGCTGGAGATTACGCCGGTAGAGGAAGTGGCCGAAGCTGCGTGGAAAGCGGTCCACGGCAAGGATTTGCATTACGTCGTCGGCAAGACCGCGAAGAAGATCAACTTCGCCCGCCGCTGGATGCCCGCGACCGTCCGCAAGCAGGCGCGCGGCATGTCGCGCCCGCTGGGGCGATAGGGCTAAAGCAGCTCGTCGATAGCCTTGGCCATCTTGGTGTCGCGCTGGCTCAGTCCGCCGGCATCATGGGTTGTCAGCGTAACGTTCACCTTGTTGTAAACGTTGGACCATTCCGGATGGTGGTCCAGCGTTTCGGCAATCATCGCCACGCGCGTCATGAACGCGAACGCTTCGCTGAAATCGGCAAATTCGAAAGCGCGCTCGATCGCATCGCCGTCGCGGGCCAGCGACCAGTGCTTGAGCGCGGCCAGCCAGCTCGTGCGTTCTTCCTGCGTCAGTTCGGCGACCATTGCCCGCATCCTTCCCGGCCCGTGACCAGTTGCTTGTTCCGCCGGACGCTTTCGCCTAACCCGCGCGGCCATGCAAGCCTGCCGCCTCGCAGTTACGAATTTGTCATGCAGACGCGGTGAGCGGCTGCTGTTTCGCGGATTGTCGCTGGCGATGGAACCGGGCGAGGCGGTCCATATTGCCGGGCCGAACGGCATCGGCAAATCGAGCCTTTTGCGTATCTTGGCGGGGCTGCTGCGCCCCTATTCCGGCACGCTGGAGCGCGAGGGAGCACTCGGCCTGATGGACGAACGCCCGGCGCTGGACGGGACGATGCCGCTGGAACGGGCGCTTGCCTTCTGGGCGGATATCGACCGGGCGAGCGATCTTGAGCGGATCATGAATTCGCTAGACCTGGCCGATCTGGCCGATGTGCCGGTGCGCTTCCTTTCCACCGGACAGCGCAAGCGGGCCGCGATGGCACGTCTGATCGCCCAATCAGCGCCTATCTGGCTGCTGGACGAACCGCTGAGCGGACTGGACGAGGCATCGCGCGGGCGCGTCGATGGGCTGGTCGGCAATCATCTGGCGGGCGGCGGTATTGCCGTGATCGCATCGCACCAGCCCTTCGCCAGCGCGCCAATGCGCACCGTCCACCTGGCGGAGTTCGCGCAATGATCGGGCACCTGCTGCGGCGCGATCTGGCGATGCTGCTGCCCGGCGGCCGCAGAGCGGGGGCTGGCGGCGGAACCTTCCTGCCGCTGCTGTTCTTCCTCGCCATCGCGATGCTGTTTCCCTTCGCCGTCGGCCCCGACGCACCGCTGCTGGCGCGCACTGGCGGCGGCGTGATCTGGGTCGCGGCCTTGCTCGCCAGCATCCTGCCGCTGGACCGGCTGGTGGCGCCGGATATGGAGGCGGGTGTGTTCGATCAGCTGGCCCTGCGCGGCGTGTCGGAGGAGTTGGCCATGGCGGTAAGGATCGTGGCCCACTGGCTCAGCTTCGCCCCGCTGTTGCTGCTCGCCACCCTGCCAGCCGCCGCTTTGCTCAACCTCGACGGAGCGACACTTCGCCTGCTGCTGCTCGGACTGCTGGCTGGCACACCGGGGCTGGCAGCTATCGGAGTGGCGATTGCCGCCATGACCGCAGGGCTACGTGCGGGGGCAGCGCTTTCGGGCTTGCTGCTGATACCGCTGGCCGTGCCGATCCTGATCTTCGGCGCAGGCTCGCTCGCCCGGGAAAATCTGGGCGGTGTAGCGTTGGCTGGAGCGCTGTCGATGATTCTGGTCGCGCTCGCACCGTTTGCGGCCGGGGCTGCAATCAGGGCTGCGCGGGAGGGTTAGCTTACCATCACCCCGGCTAGCGAGCCGGGATGGTGCGGTTCAATAAGGCGGCTTATCCAGCCCCTTTTCGCTCGCGGTGAAAATCTCGTTCCCCGTCTCGGTAATCCCGATCGAGTGTTCGAATTGCGCCGAGAGCGTCTTGTCGCGCGTAACGGCGGTCCAGCCGTCGCGGAGCAGTTTTACGTGCGGGCGGCCGCCATTGATCATCGGTTCGATGGTGAAGAACATGCCCGGCACCAGCTCCGGCCCCGTGCCTGCGTTGGCCGCGTGGACCACTTCGGGCGCATCGTGGAACAGCCGCCCCAGCCCGTGACCGCAGAAATCGCGCACCACGCCGTAGCGGTGCTTCCTGGCATGAGCCTCGATCGCCGCGCCGATATCGCCCAGCCGTGCGCCGGGCTGCGCCGCCTCGATCCCCAGCATCAGGCATTCATAGGTCACATCGACCAACCGCCGGGCCTTGAGCGGCACATCGCCCACCAGATACATCCGGCTGGTATCGCCATGCCAGCCATCGAGCAGCGGGGTAACATCGATATTGACGATATCGCCATCGCGCAGCGGCTTGTCGCTGGGGATGCCGTGGCACACGACGTGATTGACCGAGATGCAGCAGCTATGCGTATAGCCGCGATAGCCGAGCGTGGCCGGGACCGACCCGCCATCCAGCATCATCTGGCGCACCACATCATCAAGCTCGCCCGTGGTCACGCCGGGCTGCACCCGCGTGGTCATTTCATCGAGGATACTTGCGGCCAGACTGCCCGCGCGGCGCATCCCATCGAAGCCTGCCGCATCGTGGATCTTGATCGTGCCATCACGGATCACGGTGTCGTCGGCGGAAATCTGCTGATATTCGTTCATGGGTTTCAACTTAGCGATTGCGCGGTGGAATTGCGAGCAGCGTGATCACCGGGCCGAGAACGCCCCGCGATATTGAGGTTTTACCGCTGCCATAATCGCTGCATCCAGCGGCAGGGTGATCTCGTAATCCCCTTCCGCATAAGCGCCTGCGACATAGGGCGCGGCGTAGAGGCCGATCCGGTCGAATGCCTCGCCATCGGCGGAGCCTAGGATCACTTCCAGATCTTCCACCGGCGGACATTGGCCGAACGGTGTGGCCTTGTTCACCGCCATGCCGCGCCGCTGCGCCCGCTGGCGGTCCAGCTCGGCACAGAAACGCGGCGCGATGGCGCGGTTCAGCGCGGCGGGTGAGGTGAACAGGTCCAGCGGGGCGAGCGCTGTATCGCGCTGCCGATCCCACAGCAAAACATCCTTGCCGTAATTGCCATGCGCCCCGCCGCCGAACGAAGCGACCTTGGCGGTGAGCGAGAGGAAGCGCGGCGTATCGGCGGCCACTTGCCATTCCCAAGAGGCCGAATGCGGGCGGTAGGGAAAATCGCTGTCCTGCGCCGCTTCGCGCCCTTCCCGCGCATCGGCGATCAGGCGGCTCTTGGTACTGTCCATACGCGATTGCAGTTCCTGGCGCAGGCCGGGAATGGCGGCAGCGGCGGGCCAGGAATATTCGTATTCATACAGGTCGGTCGCTTCGGAATGCGCCGCCGCTCCGGCGGAAGAACTGGCCAATGCCGAGGAGCTGTTTCCGTCGACGGATGCCGACGCGCTCGCCGAATTGGCGCTCGCGGATTGCCCGCCACCCTCCTGCGCGACCGCTTGCTCCATCTCCTCGGGCGAGGAGCAGGCGGCAAGGCCTAGCAGGGCGGCAATCAGGAACATACGGCTTTGCATTGGATTTCTCCGGCAGGATAACGCTAAGGGCGGATATATGAGCTTGCACAAAGATTTGATAGCGCCCGATCGCGGGCAGGATGCCATTGCCATTCACCTGGTGAACCAGGATGGATATGCCGATTGGGCAAAGTCGCTGACAGGCGGGCAGCGCGCGGCGCTCGACGCGCAGAAATTCGATGGGTCGGGCTATCAAGTCGGCATCGTGCCCGATGGCGAAGGCTGGTTCGCGGTTGGCGGCGTTGCCAATCCAGCCGACCTGTCCAGCTGGTGCATGGCCAAGCTGGCGGAAAGCCTGCCAGAAGGAACTTATCGGCTGAAGGACCGCGAGCCCGGCCCGGCATTACATGGCTGGCAGACCGGCCAATACCGGTTCGACCGCTACGTGCAGGAAGACCAGCCCACCGGACCGCGCGTGCTCCTGACGCAAAAGGCCGGACGGATCGAGGAGGCGCAGGCAATTGCACAGGCAGAATGCCTGGTCCGCGATCTGGTCAACACGCCTGCCGAGGATATGGGCCCGGCTGCGCTGGAGGAGCAATGCGAACGCCTTGCCAAACGCTTCGATGCGAAGCTGGAGGTAACGCGCGGGGATACTCTGGAAAGCGAATATCCGATGGTTCACGCGGTCGGCCGCGCCGCCACGCGCAAACATGCGCCGCGCCATCTGCATCTCACCTGGTCGCCATCGGGGGGCAAGCAGGACCATCCGGTGCTGGCGATCGTCGGCAAAGGCGTGTGTTTCGATTCGGGCGGGCTAGACGTGAAATCGGCCGCCGGGATGAAGCTGATGAAAAAGGATATGGGCGGCGCTGCCCATGCCATCGCCTTGGCCGAACTGATCATGCAGGCAGGGCTGAAGGTGCAGCTACATCTGCTGGTCCCGGCGGTGGAGAACGCGATTGCGGGCAATGCCTTTCGTCCGGGCGATGTGCTGTCGAGCCGCAAGGGCATCACCGTCGAAATCGGCAATACCGATGCCGAGGGACGCCTGATCCTGGGCGATGCGCTGACCCGCGCGAGCGAGGAAAAGCCCGATCTCATCATTGATTTCGCCACGCTGACCGGCGCGGCGCGCGTGGCGCTGGGGCCGAACTACCCCGCGCTGATGGCGCGCCGTGACGAAACCGCCGATGCACTGATCGCAGCCGGCCGGGCGCATGATGACGAGCCGTGGCGCCTGCCGCTGCCCGCCATCTATGGCGAATGGCTGAAATCGGACATTGCCGATACCAACAACGCGCATGGCAATGCCTTTGCCGGAGCAAGCGTGGCGGGACTGTTCCTCGACAAATTCGTGGGCGAGGATCTGGATTGGGCACATTTCGATACGTTCGCCTGGAACCCCTTCCCCAGGCCGGGCCGCCCGAAAGGCGGCGCAGCCTACGGTCTGCGCGCGGCCTATCAGATGATCCGCACGCGCTTCGCTGAGGATTGAACGGCGGCGCTGCTTGCCCGCGCCCGCCGCATTGTCTAAGCGCCCGCGATTGATAGTTCCGGGGGCGACAAGGGCGCATTTTGGCCGAGAAGACGAATTATGATCCACCCGCCGGGCAAGTCGGCCTGACCGGGCCGGTTGAACGCCCCGGCCTGGGCACCCTGCCCTTGCGCGGCGATCTGGCCCATATCGCCCTGGCGGAGCGGTTTCTGGTTGCGCATTACGCAGTGCCCCGCCCGCGGCAGATCGGCCCCGCCGCCGCGCCGATGCATTGCACCGCCGATCTTTCATCGGATACCGTTACCCGGCTGGAACCCGGCACCGCGATAGAAGCGCTGGATTATGCCGGCGACTGGTGCTGGGCCTGCCTCGGCCCCGATGGTCCGGCGGGCTATATCGAGACCCGGCTGCTGGCGGACTGAGCGAGACATGGCGCATAGCGTATTCATCGATGGAGCCGCCGGCACGACCGGGCTGGAAATTCACGAACGGCTGGCGGGCCGCGCCGAATTCGAACTGCTCACCCTGCCCGAAGACAGGCGCAAGGACGATGCCGCCCGGCGCGAGGCGCTGAACGAAGCGGATTTCGCCATCCTGTGCCTGCCCGACGACGCCGCGCGCGAGGCGGTGGCGATGATCGATCCGGTAAGCGGGACCCGCCTGATCGACGCGTCCAGCGCGCACCGCGTGGCGGATGGCTGGACCTATGGCTTTCCCGAACTGGTCGGGCGCGAGCAAGTGGCAAATGCCGCGCGGGTCAGCAATCCGGGCTGCTATCCGACCGGTTTCCTCGCCCTGGTCGCACCGCTGGTTCGCGGCGGGATGCTGCCTGCCGCCTGGCCCTTCACCATCAACGCCGTGTCGGGATATTCGGGCGGCGGCAAGGCGCTGATCGAGCGGTTTCGCAGCGATCCCGATCTGGCCTTGCGCTTCTATGCGCTGGATCTGGCGCACAAGCACCGCGCGGAAATGCAGCTTCATGCCGGGCTGAAGCACGGTGTCATTTTCGCCCCATCGGTGGTGCGCGCCTATCGCGGCATGTTGGTGGAAGTGCCCCTGCATCTCGGCGCGATCGATCCGCAACTCAGCGCCGAGGATTTGCTCGGCGCATTGCGCGATCATTATGCCGGGTCTTCCATCGTCACCGTTTGCGGCGACCGTGATATGGACGAACTTCTGCTCGGCGAAAACGAGCCGCCGACCGACGCCATGCAGCTTCACGTCTTCGGCAATGCAGAAGGCTATCACGCACGGCTGATCGCCCGGCTGGACAATCTGGGCAAAGGCGCCGGCGGCGCTGCGGTGCAGAACCTCAACCTGATGGCCGGCCTGCCCGAGACCGAAGGCCTGCGGCTACCTGCCCAATAATTGGGCAATGGTATACATGACAAAGCAGCGACTCGCCGCTTTTCGCCATTGCCTAATTTTAGGCAGAGAGAATGGCTGGTAGTCAGACAAAGGAAATTGAGGTTACGCCAGAGATGGTGCAAGCCGAGGCGTTGCTGCTGCACTACGAGCAAGGGGGTGGGTTTGGCCCTCGCCAGCTAATCGCCGGGATACTTGAAATTTTCGAGTCCAAGGTCACTGCGGATTTTATCGTGGAGACCATCAATGTGGATTCCTAAGCTGGTGGCGTCCGAAGTGAGTTTATGGACATCTGCGATGCTGTAGTTTGTTTGGGCGGAAATGCGCTCTCCCTTTTTCACCCAACTCCGATTAGCTGTGAACGTTCTCCCGTCAGGACCTTGAATAAGTATTCCGTGAACGGTGTCGTGCCGTTTGATTTTGAGGCTTTGAATTTTCGCCCTGAGGTCAGTGATCTCATCAGCAAAGGATGCTGGAACAACTCGGTGCTTCACCGAACCCTTTAAGTAACTCAATTTATTGTCCAAACTGACTGGTAAGTTTGTTTGCACCCTTTCTCCCCCGTTGTCGTGCAGCGTATCAATTAGGTTGTCCAAGCGCCACTCCAGGATTGCCCACGCAACCGTCCCCATCCCGATGGCTTGTATCATTAACTCTTGAAGGCCTGATACGACTTCGTTCTCTGCCATTGTAATCTTGGCAAGCTGTCTTTTTATGATATCTCGCCGTGCTTTATGGTATGCCAGTGCGAGGAACTTAAAGGGCCTATACGCCATGAACAGAGCCAATCGAGAACAAGAGGATGCTGTGCTGAAGCGGATGCTGGAAACGCCGCCAAAGCCGAAGGGTGAGGAGAAAAGAAAGAAAGGGGGCAGGCCGAAGCCCACCCCCGATCAAGGTTAGGCTACGCGCTTAATCCCAGTGATGTGGGAGCCACGCAAGCCGGTTTTGAGTTCAGACACGCGGCCCGGATGAACTCCAAGGTCCGCCGCGATATCCATTCCAAGGTCGCCCTTCAGCAGCCTCTTCCAGATATAGCGGTAAGTGTCGTCAGTCATTGGCGCACGTTCGCGCCCATTGCGATAAGCCATGTTCGAATCTCCATTCATGGCCGATCTGAAAGCTTGACTAAAAAACCTATCGTCAGCATAACGCTGACAGCGTCAGGTATCTCCAGCTTCGCACCTTCAGAACCAGTTTCTGCGAGGCTATCCTGATCTGAAGGCTCGGCACTGGAATGCCGGGCCTTCGTCGTTTCAGGACAGTCACAGGGTATGAATCCAGCGAATCCAGTGATTCGCAACCTCCCGTTGAACGGAGCGGGAACGTTTTCGTGGATAACTAGCGTTTATAGCGCTTTCGGCGCTCTCCGATGCGTTTTGCAGGCTTCAGCTTATCAGGCTGCGACTGCGCTAGTCCGCCGATATGTCAGGCGCTTGCCGCGCGATCCTAGCAGGCTTTCGTCCGCGCGCTCGAAGTCAGTCAGCTTGCGAGTGTTGTAACGAAAATCAAATTCGGTGGTGTAGCGCTTCAAATGCGCTTCGCTGACATGGTGGTAAACGCCGATGATGCCGCGCTTCAGGAGAGAGAAAAAGCCTTCCACGGTGTTCGTGTGAGCGTGTTCGCCCTTCTTATATTCGTTAAGCGAGTGCTTCACGATGGAATGCTTGCCGAACTCTTGGCCGACTTTCTTATATCCGGCGTGTTCGTCAGTCATAAGGTAGGAGTAGCGATCTACGTTCGTCACCAGCGCGTGGCGCAATGTTTCACCATTGACGCGGGCAACATGGAACGAACGGACCTTGCCGCCGCGCTCGACTAGGGAAACGACAGGCTGCTTGCTGGCGAAGGGAGAAAGTTGCTTGCTGCCAAGTTTGCGCTGCTTGTTGCTACGGTTTTTGACCTTTCCACCAACATAGGTTTCGTCAGCTTCCACGAACTTGCCGAAGCCGCCAAGCGGAGTGTCGTCAGTATCAATCATGGCTTCGCGGATGCGATGCATCATGAACCATGCAGTCTTATAGGTAACGCCCAACATACGCGCCATCTGGTGGCCGCTGATGCCTTTCTTGGAGGCGCAAAGCAGGTGGTTGGCGAGCAGCCACTTGTTGAGAGGAACCTTGGAGCGCTCGAACACGGTGCCGACAGTGACGGTGTATTGCTTGCGGCAATCGTTGCACTGGACAACGCCCTTGCGGACCACGCCGCCGGGATGCGCTTTGGTCTTGCGACCCTTTTGCGGCGGCAAGCGCTTGGCATCGTCCGATCCGCAATGCGGACAGGTCGGGCCTTCGGGCCAGTGAAGCGCCTCTAGGTGTTCACGGGCTGCGTCATGGCTTTGAAAGCGAGGGGCAAAGATATCGACTGCGTTTTCCATGCATTATGAATGCACTATCAGGCCTGCTTTGTCAAGTATACAATGCCCAATAATTGGGCAGTGGATGGATTCGCTTTAGGCAATTCCTCCGGCCGGTCAGCCCCGGCAGCACGCATTTGCGGCGGTTTGGAACATTGCGCGCTCTGGCACGCTTCTTGGATAGTATCGCGTAGCGATGCCCAATTCCGCCTCGCCGCCGGGAACGGTGGCGGTGCGTTTTGCGCAACTGAAAGGGATCGAAGGACAGCATGAAAAAGATCGAAGCGATCATCAAACCTTTTAAACTGGACGAGGTGAAGGAGGCGCTGCACGAAATCGGCGTGTCGGGCATCACCGTGACCGAAGCCAAGGGCTTCGGCCGCCAGAAAGGCCACACCGAATTGTATCGCGGCGCCGAATATGTCGTCGATTTCCTGCCCAAGGTGAAGCTGGAAGTCGTCGTGCCCGAAGCCATTGCCGAACGCGTGATCGAGGCGGTTGCCGCCGCTGCACAGACCGGGCGGATCGGCGACGGCAAGATCTTCGTCACCAATATCGAAAGCGCCCTGCGCATCCGTACCGGTGAAAAGGATGACGACGCGATCTAGGCAGCGTTCCAGCCATTCGGCCGGACGGCGATCACTGCCGCCCGGCAATATTTACCACCATCACAGCAATCCCAACCAAGAAGGCGAGACCAATGTCCACCGCAAAAGATATCCTGACAAAAATCGAAGAACACGATGTGGAATGGGTGGACCTGCGCTTCACCGATCCCAAGGGCAAGTGGCAGCACCTTACCATGGTCGCCAACATCCTGGGTGAAGACGAGCTGGAAGACGGCCTGATGTTCGACGGTTCCTCCATCGCCGGGTGGAAGGAAATCAACGAATCGGACATGATCCTGAAGCCGGACCTCGAACGCTCCTACCTCGATCCGTTCAGCGCCACGCCGATGATGATCCTGTTCTGCGACGTGGTCGAACCCTCCACCGGGGAGCTCTATTCACGCGATCCCCGCTCCACCGCCAAGCGTGCCGAAGCCTTCGTGAAGAGCGCCGGCGTGGGCGACACGATCTATGTCGGCATGGAAGCGGAATTTTTCATGTTCGACGATGTACGTTTCGAGGACGGCTATGCCGGTTCGGGCTTTGCCATCGACGATATCGAACTGCCGACCAATTCGGGCAAGGAATACGAAGCGGGCAACATGGCCCACCGTCCGCGGGCCAAGGGCGGTTACTTCCCCGTCGCTCCGGTCGATAGCGCCGTCGATATTCGCGGCGAAATGGTCGCCACGATGATCGAGATGGGCCTGCCCTGCGACAAGCATCACCACGAAGTCGCCGCCGCGCAGCACGAGCTGGGCGTGACCTTCGCCACGCTGGTGGAAACCGCCGACAATCTGCAGATCTACAAGTATGTCGTGCACCAGGTAGCCCATGCCTATGGCAAGACGGCCACTTTCATGCCCAAGCCGATCAAGGACGATAACGGTTCCGGCATGCACACCCACATGTCGATCTGGGACGGCGACAAGCCGACCTTCGCGGGCAATGAATATGCGGGCCTTAGCGAGAACTGCCTGTATTACATCGGCGGCGTGATCAAACATGCCAAGGCGCTGAATGCCTTCACCAACCCGACCACCAACAGCTACAAACGTCTGGTTCCGGGCTTCGAGGCACCCGTGCTGCTGGCCTATTCGGCGCGCAACCGTTCGGCATCTTGCCGCATTCCCTATGGCGCAGGCGACAAGGCAAAGCGTGTGGAATTCCGCTTCCCCGACGCGATGGCCAATCCCTACCTCGCCTATTCGGCATTGCTGATGGCCGGACTGGACGGGATTCAGAACAAGATCCACCCGGGCGAGGCGATGGACAAGAACCTCTACGACCTGCCGCCGGCCGAATTGGCCGACGTGCCGACCGTGTGTGGTTCCTTGCGCGAAGCCCTGCTGGCGCTGCGCGACGATCACGAGTTCTTGCTACAGGGCGACGTGTTCTCCAAGGACCAGATCGACGCCTATATGGAACTGAAGTGGGAAGAAGTGCTGCGGGTGGAAACCACCCCCAACGCTACGGAATACGATCTGTATTACAGCGCCTGATTTCGCGCTTAAGCTACGGAAAAAAGAGGGCGTCCGGGAAACCGGGCGCCCTTTTTCCATGGCCGGCGGAGACGAATTATACTGAAACCGTTTTCCTACTCGCCCCGATGCTGCCTAATTCCGCCGCCTCGATTCGGAACAATCAGCGAGGCGGTATGGACAGGAAACGGATTTTCGATGCGGTACGGCATTTGCTGGGCCGCGGCTTCTCACGCGGCGAGATAAGCACACTCGACCGAGCCATCGATTGCGCAAGCGGTGACGATGAAGCGTGCGAGGATAATGGGGGCAAGGATAGCGCACCGCGCGCCATCGGTCCGCGCGGCATCGCCCTGATCAAACAATTCGAAGGCTGCGCCCGGCTGCGCACCGACGGACTGGTGGAAGCCTATCCCGACCCGGCCAGCGGCGGCGATCCGTGGACGATCGGCTGGGGGGCGACCGGCGCGGGGATCGGGCCGGGCACCGTCTGGTCCGGCACAGAATGCGACACAAGGCTGGAGCGCGACCTGATACGCTATGCCGGCGACGTTGCGCGGGCTGTGGGCGATGCGCCGACGACGCAGGCGCAATTCGATGCGCTGACGAGCTTTCATTACAATACGGGCGCGATTGCGCGCGCCACGCTGACCCGCCGACACCGCGAGGGCAATCACGCCGCGGCAGCGGCGGAATTTGCCCGCTGGAACCGAGCGGCGGGGCGCGTACTGAAAGGCTTGACCAGGCGCCGGGCGGCAGAAGCCGCGCTGTACCGGCAAACCGGCCCCGATCAGTAATCCTTGCTGATTTCCGCCACCGCACTTTCGCGGCCAATGGTCGAAACACTGGCGAGCAGGCTGAGCCAGCTGGTCACGCGGAATTCCAGCTCGGTCGCGCTGTAACCGCGCCCATCGGTGATAATCTCCACATAGAAGTTCTTCCCGATATTCTTGCCCAGCGCCACGCCGGTGCCGCGGTCCAGCGCGGGATCTGCGCCAACGATACGCAGGCGGTCCAGCCCGATGGCGGTGCGCAGCTGGTTGATCGGGTCCATTCCGCCGCCCCCGCGCAGGCTGGCCACGGCCGCACCCAGTTGCAGCGCATCGGTCGCCGAAAGCTCGGTGATCGATCCGCCGAACAGCAAGCGAGCGAGCAGCTCTTCTTCCGGCAGAGCGGGCGTGGAGGTAAAGCTGATCTCGGGTTGCAGCGCGCTGCCGCGAACCAGCACGGCCACGTCCAGCCCGTCTTTCTCCGTTTCGGCGCGTATATCCAGGCGCGGGTCGATCGGGGCGTTGGCATCGAAATCGATGATACCGCGCTCCAGTTCGAACCGTGTTCCGGCAAAGCTGTAGGAGCCGCGCACCATCCGTGCCTCGCCGCCGATGCGCGGATCGGAGGTGGTGCCGCGCAGGATGATATCCGCGCTCCATTCGCTGTCGAGTCCCAGCCCGTCCACATCCACCCTGCTGGGTGCGCGCGCATCGATCAGATAGCGCCAGGGCGCGCTGGAGGCGGAACGCGGCGCGATATCGGCCGGAATGTTGATCTCGCGCGTGGGAATGTCGGGCAATTCGGAATCGGCGCTCGCCGTGCTGAGCGCCCAGCTGGCCCGGTCGACTGCCACTCGGCCGGCAATCGTGCCCCCGCTGCCACTGGATACGATCCGCAGGGGTCCCGTGATAGTGGCCGAGATACCGCGAGCGTCGAGTAATTCGGCATTGCGCGCGGCCACCCTGATGTCCAGCTGCGGTCCGCGAAAGACGTTGGAGCCCTCGATACTCTGCCCCAGCCCTTCCAGATCCACCACACCGCTGCCGCTGACCGTCCCACCATTTGGCGTAGTGCCGGTAAAGCGGCGCAGGCGCAGGCGCGATCCGGAGAAGGTGCCGCGCGCGGTTACGTTGCCCACGTCGGTTCCCGAAAGCGAGCTGCGCACACGCAAATCGCTGCTGGCGAGCGAGCCGCGCACGCGGGGATTGGCCAGGCTGCCGGTGACGTCGGCTGCGATGTTGACCGGTCCGGTCAGATCGAATGCGTCGATCGCCGCCAGACGCCACAGCGCATCGGCCGGACCGCCATAGCGCAGCTGCGCCTCCAGATTGCCCGCATTCATCCGTTCGGCCAAGCTGCCCGATTGCGGCAAGCCGGCGATCCGGCCCTGCAAGCGCCCGCGCCGTTCACCGCCCTCATCGATCACTGCGCGGAAGCCCAGCTGATCGCTGCCAAGCCGCGCCGACAGAGCGACATCGGCCGGACGCGAGGTCAGGACAAGGCCGGACCGGGTAAGATTATCGATCTGGACCCGCGCGCTACCGACCGGCAGCTCGCCCGCCCGGTCCTGGAATTCGACCGCGCCCGATATGGTCCCGCCCAGCCCGACATCGGCCAGCACGACATCCACCAGCGATAGCGGCATGTCCGACAATTGCAGGTCCAGCTCCAGATCATCGCCGCCAAAACGGCCGGACAGCACCGCGTCGCCGTCGCCATAGCTCACTTGCGTCGGCGCGAGCGCATAGCCGCCGGTTTCCAGGCTGGTCAGCACGGCGCGGCGCGGCATGGTCAGCGACTTGCCCGCCACTTCGCCGCGCGCGATGGCGGCTATCCGTTCCGAATCGAAGCTGGCCTGCATTTGCATCGCGAAGCGGCTACCGCGCCGCCCGGCGATTGATGCGGTAGCCTCGCCCACCCCGTTGCGAATTTCCGCCTGTGCCGCCGCTCGGCCAAGGAACAGGGTGCCGTAGCGCAAGCCTTCGGCATAGGCGCTGCCTTCGATCGTGCTGTCATCGCCCACAATCAGCCCCCTGGCATCGATAGTGGCCCGGCGCACGGAAATCGGTGTGTCGCCGCCAAAGCTTGCATCATTGGCTGCGATATCGACATCGAATGCCTGCCCGCCTGCCCGGGTCGACAGCGCGATGGTACCGTCCAGCCCGCCCCCGGCCAGGGCCAGCGCGCCCTCGACTCCGGCATCGGCCAGGACCAGCTCACCTGTCAGCGAAGTTTCCCAGACGTTGAATTCATCGATTGCGATCCGCGTGGGGCCATCCGCCGGGGCGAACAGGTCGAACCCGCCATTGAACGGGCCGAGGGTGGAGCCGCCTTCCGTATCGATCCGGAAACCATCCTCGATCGGTGCGAGCGCCACGCGCACATCGCGCAGCCCTGCAGCGGGCAGCGGATTGGCGAAAACGAGTTCGGCGCGCGGACCATCGTCCGCCAGAGTGGCCTGCACCGTGAAATCGCCATATTGGATATGGGAGCCCGTGCCCGCAATGGCGGTGGAGCCGTCGGTGATAGTGCCATCGAGCGCCATCTGCAGCTTGGCCGCATCCAGCCGCAAATCGTCGAACACCAGCGGCGCTGCGCTGCCAAGCGACACCGCGCCGCCGATACGGATCGGCTCGCCCGCCAAATTGGCCAGCGTGACGTTGGTCACATTGGCGACGCGGCCATTGACCATAGCGCGCAGGGTCCAGTTGGCCGCGGCATCGATGCTGAAATCGATATCGGCCCCGGCATTGATGGTCCCGATATCGTCGAAGGCGAGCCCATTGGCGGCGACAGGGCCGGACAGGCGATAGCGGCTGTCGGCAATATTTCCGTCGAGCGCCAATTGTGCGCTCAACCCCGGAAAATTCACCCGCAGCGGGTCCGAAGTCAGCCGGTCGCCCTGATAGATCAGATTGCCCAGCAGCGTTCCGCCGACCAGACGCGGATCGAGCAATTCATTGCCGGTCTGCACACGCTGCACCGTGGCATCGAAGGGCAGGACCAGCCGCGCACCATCCCAGGTGGCGCGGCCCTGCTGCCGCAGATCGGCAAGGCGCGTATCGCCCGAAACGAAGCGGTCCACGCGCAGATCGTGCTGGATGGTCAGATCGTTCAGCGCGCCATCGGCCGTGGCGGTCAGACGCGCACCCTCCAGCGTCATATCGGGGCCGAGCAGCTTGGGATCGGTCAGTACGGCTTGCAGATCGAGCCCGCGCACGAGATTTTCTGCCAAGTCGATTGCGCCCGATGCTTCCGCCCGAATAGCGCGCCCAGCCAGCTTGATTTGGCCTTCGAGAACCCTTTCGGCAAACGTCCCCTCGCCCTCTATCTGCAAGCGCCGCCCCAGCGCATCGGCGGGCAGGCCTGAGAGGAACCCACTCGGATCGACCACCCCGTCGAAGCCGTAGAGCCCGGAATTTGCAGTCAGGGCCAGATCGGCGAATGCGGCCCCACCGCGCGTGGCATTCAGCGTGCCGTTCCACTCGCTCCATGTCCCGGCCCCGGCAATCTGCGCTTCGTAGCTTGCGCCAAGGCCGAACAACCCGTCGATCGCGCCGCCTTGCGGAGCCTGCAGCGCCAGTTGCAGGTCGAACTCGTTGCCATCGGGCAGAGCATCGAGCAGCAGGTCGAACCGGTCCGCTTCGCCCAGCGCACCCTCGGCATCGACCAGCGCCCGCCCGCCGCGAATATCCACTTTCGCCACCAGATCGACCGGCGATACGGCTTGGTCGCCAGCGATTCCTTCGGCGATGGTTAAATCGTCCAGTTCCAGCCGGTCGATGCGAATATCGAAACCGGGCAGCAGCGGCGCATCGGGATCGCCGGGATTAAGTTCGGGAAGCCGTAGCAGGGTGCCGCGCCGGGCTGTCAGCGAACGGATATCGAGCCCGCTGGACAGCCAGCTGAGCGGACGCCAATCCAGCTCCGCGCGCGGTACGGTGAGGAACACGCCCTCAGGATCGGACAGGGAAATATCGTGCAGCACCGCATCGGAATAGATGCTCCCCTCGATCCGGCCGATTTCGATCTCCAGCCCGGATTCCAGCCCGAGATCGGCAATCTGATCGACGATGAAGCGCTTGCCCGGTCCGGTATTGAGGAACAGCAGGACGGCGGCCGCCAATGCCAGCAGCAGCGCCGCGATACCCAGCAGCCACTTGCCCGCGCGCCGAGCGTATGACCGTCTGGTCGGCACATCCTCGGCGGGCCGGTCGTCCAGCTCGGCCTGATCTGTTTCGGTCGCCATCAGAAGGCCTGACCAAGCGACACGTAGATGGCAACAGGGCTATCGTCCGGCCCCGGATTGATCGGCGTAGCGACATCGACGCGCAGCGGACCGAAGCCGGTGTGATAGCGGACACCCACGCCCGCGCCGACGCGAATGGTCTCGAAATCGGGCGTCACGGAGCGGGACACGCTGCCAGCATCGATGAAAGGCACCACCGATACCGCACCGTCGAGGAAGCTGGTGGGAATGCGCGCCTCCAGCGACAATTCCACCAGGCTGCGACCGCCGCTGGGTTCGCCCAGAGTGTCGCGCGGGCCGATCTGCTGGAAGCCATAGCCGCGCACCGATCCGCCGCCGCCCGCATAATAGCGGCGCGAGGGCGCGATATCGGCCAGATCCGCGCCTGGCATCGTGCCCAGCCGCACGCGCCCGGCAACGACCAAAGGCCGTCCTTCATCGGGCGCATCGTCGCCAAATGCCTGATAGTAGCTCGCATCGACCTGGCTGCGCAGGTAGAAGCTCTGCATCCCGCTATTACGGGAGGTTTCGGGTGCGAGCCGGCCGCCCAGACGGAACCCGCCGGTCGGGTCGAGCAGCGAATCGGTCGTGTCGATCAGCGCGCTGACCGGCAGCGCAGCGATCAGATATTCCTCGCGCGGGGAGACCACCCCGTTCACCGAAGGTGGCCGCTCGCGGCTTCCCAGAACCTCGAAGCCGAACGACCAGCTCAGCGGCTTCTGGAACAGCAGGTTGGAGGTGCGTTCGTAATTGCCGACGATACCGATCGTCTGCGCATCGAACGCATCGCTATCCAGCGTGCTGGCAAAGGCATCGAGCGTCAAGATACGGTCGCGCCCGCCGAAATTGTTCTTCTTGAAAGTAACGCCCAGCAGCTGTTCCTGCGTCCCGACGATCCCGCGCACGCGCAGCGCGCCTTCGGGCGGGAACAGGTTGCGATGCTCCCAGCTCGCCTCGACCCGGACGCCTTCTTCGGTGCCGTAGCCGATCGCCCCGGCCACGGTGCGCAACGGCGCCTTGGTGATGCCGACATCCAGCTCCACGATGCCGGGCTCGTCCGCGCTCGGCGCTTCCACTTCGCGCGGGGTCACGGTCACGCTGCCGACCAGCCCGGTGGCGGTCACTGCGCGGCGCAAATCCTGTTGCAGGCTGCGCTTATAGACATCGCCGGGATCGAAGCGCGCGATGGTCGCCAAATGTCTGCCGGAAAGGAATTCGGGCAGGCTGCTGGTCACGCCGCCGAACACATATTTGCCGTTGGGGCTGACCGGCATGGTCAGATCGCCCTCGTCCCGGTCGTGGTCGATCAGCAGGCTCGGCCCGTCGATTACTGCAAAGGGATAGCCGGATTCGCCCAGCTTCCGGTCGAGATCGAACTGTTCTTCCACGATCTTGTCGCTGGATAGCGGATCGCCCGGCTGGATTTCGAACGTGTCGCGCAGCATCCCGGCATCGGGAGCCTGACCCAGATTGCCCAGATCGACCGCGCCGAAGCGATAGCGCACGCCCGGCAACACGTCGAAGCGCACTGCGGGCACGTCCAGCTCGACCGATTCGTCGCCCGGCTGGACCGCCCCGACGCTGCGGATCACCTGTGCATCGTAATAGCCATAGACGCGCAGCAAGGTGCCCAGCAGCGCCTCGTCCTCGCGCGCGCGGGCGGCGAGCTGGGCGATATTTTCGTCATCATCGTCATCCAGCGCGACCACGGTGGACAGCATGGTGAAGCGTTCGAGGAATTCGGTCTGCTCGGGGAAGCGATCCTGGTCCTCAGGAAAGGCGAGAATCAAATCGTCGCTGATCTCGAACAGGTCCGCCGCCGGCATATCGGTCATCGGCGGCAATTCGACCGCCGCAAAATCGGTGTCTTCGTTCGGCTCCAGCTCGACCAGCGCCGGCAGTTCCAGATCGTCCGGCCAGGGCACCAGAAGGTCCGGCATTTCGGCGAGGGGCGAATCCGGTTCGAGGAACGGCGGGCGGTCTTCTTCGGTTTCCGGATCGGGTACGCCCTGCTCGGCCCATGCTTCGGGATTTTCCACCGCCGAATCGGGGATCAAATCTTCCAGACTTTGCGGTGCCGAAAGGTCCTGCGCGGCCAGCGGCTGGACCAGCGCCGACGCGGCAATGCCGGTTGCCGCGAGGATGGAAGCGAGAACGCGCAGCCTAGCTTTCGACGCGGTATTGCCCCTGATCGCCGTCCTTGGTTCCCCCGCCGACGGGCTTGCGCTGGCTGCCGGGTGCGGTTGCCTGCGCGATAAGATCGTCCTGCTCTTCGCGTGAAAGCCGTTCCCATCCATCGGGGCCGAGCCGTTCGAGCGGGCGGTAACGCACTTTATATTGCATGCGCGCGGCGCCATCGACCCAATATCCAAGATAGACATAAGGGAGGCCTTCTTCCGCCGCGCGCCGGATATGATCGAGAATGATGTAGTTACCAAGCCCGCTGCGTGCCTCATGCTCCGGGTCGTAGAAACTATAAATCATCGATAACCCATCGCTCTGGCGATCGGTCAAACAGGCACCTACCAAGCGACCCGGCACAATGCCATCGGCAGGCTCCCTATATTCAGTCAGATAGCTCGAAACAGGCGTATGTTCCACCATGTCGGCATAATCAACCTCGTCCATGCCGACCATGCCCCCGCCGGGGTGCCGCTGTCCCAGATATTTCTGCAGCAGATCGAACTGTTCCGCCGTGGCCCAGGGGCGGCATTCCGAGGTTACGAGGTCCAGATTGCGCTTGAGATTGCGGCTCTGCGTCTTGGATGGGGCGAATTCCTGCGCGGCAACCCGAACCGACACACAGGCGCGGCAGTCCACGCAGCTGGGACGATAAGCGACGGTCTGGCTGCGGCGGAAACCGATTCGGCCCAGCGCTTCGTTCAGATCGTCCGCATGCGGGCCCTTCAGCTCGGTGAACACCTTGCGCTCGCTCTTGCCCGGCAGATAGGGGCAGGGCGAAGGGCTGGTCACGAAGAACCGGGGGAAGCGAACGGGGGCCGTCACGGCGGGGGCGGTATCCTGCAAGATTTCGTATCGAGCGACAGGCGGACATGATCCGTGAATCGCGGCGTGAGACCTTTATGCATCCCCAGGCGGTCCGGTAAAAGACCCTTAACTACAAAACCCGGTAAGCCGGTGGTTAATTTGCACAGCGCGAGGCCTCGCCGTCCGGCATGCCCCGGAACGGGTCAGTCCAGTTCCACCAAGCTAACTTTATAGCCCTTGCCGCGCAGCGCAGCGATCAGCGCATCGAGCTGCTGCCGGTCGCGCGCCTCGCATTCGATATCGGTTATCAGGCCCTTGGCCGGCAGCGAGGTGAAGATACGCTGGTGATAGATTTCGATGATGTTGACGTTGTGCGCATCGAATTCATGCATCACCTTGAACAGCGCACCGGGCCGATCCTGCAGGGTTACCCGCAGCCGCGCCAGCCGGCCCGACCGGGCCAGATCGCGCAGCAGCACATTGGCGAGCAGCCTTGTGTCGATATTTCCGCCGCACAGCACCAGCCCGATATTCTTGCCCGCAAACCGGTCCGGATTGGCCATGACCGCCGCCAGCCCGGCGGCCCCCGCCCCTTCGACCACGGTCTTTTCTATCTGGAGCAGCAGCGACACCGCCTTTTCCAGATCCGCTTCTTCTGCGAGCAGGATATCGTCGACTCGCTCGGCAATGATCTGCGAAGTGAAGCGGCCCGGCGCCTTGACCGCGATACCTTCCGCCAGCGTATCGCCGCCGCAGGGTCGCTCCTCGCGCTTGATATGGCTGAACATCGAGGGGAACAGCGCCGATTGCACGCCGATCACTTCCATTTCGGGGCGCATCGCCTTGGCCACCGTAGACATGCCGGAGATCAGCCCGCCGCCGCCAATCGGCGTCACCATGCAATCGAGCTCGGGCGCATCCTCCAGCATTTCCAGCGCCACCGTGCCCGCACCCGCCGCCACGTCGGGATCGTCGAACGGGTGGACGAAGGTCAGCCCCAGTTCCTTTTCGAGCTTGCAGGCATGGGCATAGGCCTCGTCGAATGTCTCGCCTTCCAGCACCACCTTGCCGCCGACACTTTCGGTCTGCATGACCTTCACGGTGGGCGTGGTGCGCGGCATCACGATGGTGACCGGCACGCCGAGCCGCGTGCCGTGATAGGACAGCCCCTGGCTGTGATTGCCTGCCGAGGCTGCGATCACGCCGCGCTTGCGCCGCTCGTCCTCCATCAACAGCAGCGCGTTGAGCGCACCGCGTTCCTTATATGCAGCGGTAAATTGGAGGTTTTCGAACTTCAGCCAGATCTGCGCGCCGGTGATTTTCGACAGCGTGATCGAATGCATGGTAGGCGTGCGCACCACCGCCCCCCTGATCCGCTCCGCAGCAGCGCGAACATGGTCCACCGTCAGCAATTCGGCTGCCGATGATTTGGAGGCGGATGGCGAGGCTGAATTGGCGTGCGTCATATGTCGCTCGCCCTAGCGGCAATGCACTGGCTTGCCCAAAAATTTTTGCTTCACCGGCATATTGTCTTTAGGCGGGCGCGGATGGAACACGCAGCGGGTCGCAATCGCAAGATCGCCTTTATCGGGCTGGGTGTCATGGGCGCCCCGATGGCCGCGCATCTGGTGCGCGCCGGCCACTGCGTGACTGCCTTTAACCGTACCGGCAGCCGGTCTGCCGAATGGCTGGCCGGGCTGACCGATTTGCAGGCCGCCACCGCACCTACTCCGGCGCAGGCCGCCGGTGAGGCAGATATCGTGATCGCCTGTGTCGGCAATGACGATGACGTGGAGCAGGTGCTGCTGGGTAGCGAAGGTGCGCTGGCCGCGATGGCGCCGGGCGGCCTGCTGATCGATCACACCACCACTTCCGCCGACCTCGCCCGCCGCTTGTCCGCAAAGGCTGGCGAGCGCGACATTGCCTTCCTCGACGCGCCGGTATCGGGCGGCCAGGCAGGCGCGGAAAATGGCGCGTTGGCGATCATGTGCGGCGGCTTGCCGGATACGTTCGAGCAAGCCGAGCCGGTTATGCGCGCCTATGGCAAACGGATCGTCCATGTCGGCCCGGCCGGTGCGGGGCAAACCGCCAAGATGGCCAACCAGATGTGTATCGCCGGGGTGCTGGGCGGATTGTCCGAAGCGATCCGGCTGGTCCAGGGGGCCGGGTTGGACGAAGGCAAGGTGCTGGAGGCGATTTCCGGCGGCGCGGCGCAAAGCTGGCAGATGGAAAACCGCTGGAACACGATGATGGCCGGCGATTTCGACTTCGGCTTCGCCATCGACTGGATGCGCAAGGATCTGGCCTATGCCCTGGCCGAAGCGAACCGGCTGGGGCTGTCCAGCCCCGTCACCGCGCTGGTCGATCAATTCTACGCCGAGATCCAGGCGGGCGGCGGCGGGCGGCAGGATACCAGTGCACTCATCTCCCGGCTTCCCGCCGCTGACTCAACGAAAGATAGAACTTGATGCGATTTGCGCGATTTGCCCGATTTACCGCTCTCGCGGCGCTGATTTGCTCCGTACCGGCGGCGGCCGATACGTTGGTGGACAATATCCAGGGCGTCACCATCGGCACATCCGGCGAGGTGGAACGCTTCACCGGCTTCGTGATCGACGATGATGGCCGCATCGCACAGGTGCTGGAACGCGGCGACGATCGCCCGCGCACCGATTACCTCGTAGATGGCGAAGGACGATTCGTAATCCCCGGACTTATCGACAGCCATGTCCACGTCATGGGCATCGGACTGGGCGCGATGACGCTGGACCTTTCGGGCACCAGGTCGCTGGCAGAGGCGCAAGCAGCCATCGCGGCTTTCTCTGCAGAAAACCCCGACCGTCCCTGGATCCTGGGGCGAGGCTGGAATCAGGAAATCTGGGGACTGGGCCGTTTCCCGACCGCTGCCGAGCTCGATGCGGTGGTTTCCGATCGGCCAGTCTATCTGCAGCGTGTCGATGGCCATGCCGGCTGGGCCAACACGCTCGCCATCGAAGCAGCAGGAGTAACCGCCAAAACCGTAGATCCCGCAGGGGGCCGGATCGAGCGCGTGCCCGGGTCGGGGGCGCCATCGGGCGTATTCGTCGATGCGGCAGAGGCGCTGGTCAATGCCGTAATCCCTGCCCCGCGCGCCGCCGACCGCGACCGCGCGCTGGACCTGGCGCAGCGCAAGCTGGCCGCATTCGGTATCACCGCCGTGGCCGATATGGGCTCCACCATAGAGGACTGGCAGGCCTTCCGCCGGGCGGGCGATGCGGGGCGGCTGAATATTCGCATCATGGCCTATGGCGCGGGGATCGAGCAGACCGAACTGATCGGCGGCTCCGGCCCGACCCCGTGGCTGTATGATGACAGGCTGCGGCTGAACGGGGTGAAACTGTATCTCGATGGCGCGCTGGGTTCGCGCGGTGCCTGGCTCAAACGCCCTTATGCGGACGACCCGGACAATCGCGGCCTGCCGCTGATGGCCGGGGCGCAATTGCGCAACACGCTGGTCCGCGCCGCGCTGGCGGGCTTCCAACCGGCGATCCATGCGATTGGCGATGCGGCAAATGCCGATGCGCTGTTCGCAATAGACGCGCTGAGCGACAAGTTCGACGGCAATCGTCGCTGGAGAATCGAGCACGCTCAGGTGATCGACCCAGCCGATATTGTCCGATTCGGCAGTCACGGCACGATCGCCAGCTTCCAACCCGTCCACCAGACTTCCGACCGGTTGATGGCCGAAGCGCGGCTCGACGAAGCGCGGCTGGAAGGTGCCTATGCCTGGAAAACGGTAGGACAAACCGGTGCGCTGCTGGTGTTCGGATCGGACGCGCCGGTCGAATCGCCCGATCCCTTCGCCGGGCTGGCAACCGCGTTCAGCCGCGCTGATGCCGACGGACAGCCATTTGGCGGTTGGCGAGCGCATGAGGCCGTATCGCGCGAAACGGCACTGGCCGGGTTTACCGCGAACGGGGCCTTTGCCGGTTTCGCCGATGGCCGGTTCGGACGCATTGCTACCGGCGAATGGGCGGATTTCGTCATGCTGGACCGCGATCCGATGCTCGCCAGCCCATTGGAACTTCGCGCCACCCGGGTTTTACAAACCTGGTTGGCTGGTCGACGGGTGTTCACCGCAGGGCAGAAATCGCAGCCGTGGACGAGTGCGAACAGGCCCCGATAGTACCTGGCAGAATTATTGGGTCATACTAACAAAAGCTTGGGAACCCTTCACGGGCTTGTCCGTTGAAGTTCCGAGACTGAACAGGAATGTCAGGAGTAGCGCGAAAATCTGCGCGTTAAGGCGACGTTTACCGGTCGGCGGATAGGCCAAGGTGGATTGTGACAAAATGCACCTTCGGTCCCGAGGGTTGGTATCAAAAGATGTATGTAATTCAGTAATACGATGGATAGTGTTGTATTATCGACATATTGAATGGAAACCACACCCCCTCCCCCCCGTTTTAACCTTGCAAGCCTAGCCTAGGTCGCTTATTCAGACCTTGAAATTTGAACACGAGAAATCTCTCGAAGGAGTACGAGTAATGAAAATCGGAACCATCGCAGCAGCGGCAGCCGCTCTCACCCTGACCGCCTCGCCGGTTCTCGCGCAGTCGAACGTGGACCGCATGCCGGCTCCCGTCGAAGCACCGGCTGAACTGGGCGGCGAAACTGATGGCTCGGCTATCATTCTTGCTCTGCTCGCAGCAGCAGCCATCATCGCAGGCATCATTATTGCCGCGGATGGCGACGACGACGACGCGCTCAGCCGCTAAGTCTTCGCGACATACCAATATCAAAACGGGGCCTGCGGGCCCCGTTTTTTTTGGCTTTTTTCCAGCAGTCATTGACCATCGATCGCTCGAAATAGGGCTTCGCGGCTCCGTTCGGTAAAACCGATGACTCGGCTACCGCAAGAGCAAAGCCAGCGCGGTCAGGTAGATCACGTAACTTACTGAAAGTCGATGGCGGTTCGGCGACAGGCACACCGATTCGCGAACATCATTGGACCGGTTCGGTCAACTTTCGCCGGGAGCCGCGCTCTCGTCTTTCGGTGTGGCTGCCTCTTCGGTCGCATCGCCCGTTTTGCCCTTGCGGCGCTCACCCAGCAACATGATCAAGAGCGAGCCTTCGAACAGCACCAGCAGCGGGAAGGCGAGCAGCAATTGCGAGCCCGGGTCGGGCGGTGTGACGATTGCCGCCAAGGCGACCACACCCACGATGACATAGCGCCGCGCGCCCGCCAGCTGCGCTCGGCTGACGATCCCCGCTCGGTTGAGCAACAATAACAGCACCGGCAACAGGAAGCTGATCCCGAAGGCCAGAATAAACTGCATGACCAGCGACAGGTAGTCGCCGGCCGATGGCAAAGCCTCGATGGACAGCCCGCCCGCCTCGCCTTCAAACCCAAGGAACCAGGTGAAGGCCGTCGGCATGACGATGAAATAGGCCAGCGCACCGCCCGCTGCGAACAGGATTGGCGTAGCGACCAGGAATGGCAGGAAAGCGCGCTTCTCCTTCGCATAGAGACCCGGTGCGACGAACGCCCAAAGCTGGTTGGCGATGATCGGGAAACTCACGAAGAACCCGGCAAACAGCGCAACTTTCAGCTCGACGAAAAACACTTCGTAAAGCTTGGTGAAAATCAGCTGGCCCTCGCCTGCGGGAAACGCATCGTTCAGCGGTTTGATCAGGAAGCCAAGGATCGGGTCGGCGAAATACAGACACACGCCGAATGCAACCGCCAGCGCCGCCACGCAGCGCACCAGCCGGCCGCGCAGCTCGACCAGATGATCGAGCAGCGGTGCCTGCGTATCGTCGAGATCTTTCAAAGCCATGCTACGCGTTCAGGGCGGGGGCGCAGGTGTATCGGGCGAATCGCCCCCGGTCTTGGGCTTTTGCCGGGCCGGATCGGGCGCAGGTGGTTCGGCCGCGCGTTCGATTTCCGCCTGACCACTATCGGGGCCGGGCCGTATCGGTTCCATCTGCGATTCGGCCGTAGCCGGCGGATGTGCAGCCATGATGGCCTCGTTCTGCGCCTGCCATTTCTTGTCCATCTCTTCCAGTTCCGCCTCGCGGATCATCGCATCGACGCCCGATTTGAAATGAGACGAGACGCGCCTGATCTTGCCAATCCAGCGGCCGGCCATCCGCAGGGCGTTGGGCATTTCCTTGGGCCCGATGACCAGGATTGCGACCACCGCAATCACCAGCAATTCGGGCGCGCCTATATCGAACATGGCGCGGCCCCGGCCTTAATCCCGCTTGTCGGCAGGCTGCGGATTTTTGGCTGCTTCTGCGGCCGGCTTCGCCTCGTGGGAGGGGCCTTCGATTCGGGCAGATGGCTCATCGGATGCAGCAGGATTGCTGCCCTCATCCTCGTTCAGCCCCTTCTTGAAGCTTTTGATGCCCTTCCCGAAATCGCCCATCATTTCGGAGATGCGCCCGCGCCCAAATAGCACGAGCACCACCAGCGCGATCACCAGAAGTTGCGGCCAGCCGATACCCATTGCGTTTCTCTCAATTTGTTTGCCCGCCGAAGCGGCGTTGCCCCCGATATAGGGATTGCGCAGCGCCAGCGCCAGCACCCGTATGGCCGGCGCTCAACCAGCCGTTTCGTTTCCGCCTTCGATTGCAGCATCGCCGCGATCCACCCGGCCCTCCTGCTCGTCCGCTTCATCACCCGCCGGCTCGCCGATCAGCGCATCGTAGGCGTCATCCACAGGATCGAGCAGCCCGGCGGCGCGCAATTCGTCGATCCCGGGCAAATCGCGGCGGCTGGCGAGCCCGAAATGCTGGAGAAATCCGGGCGTGGTGGCATAGATGACCGGGCGGCCCGGCACCTCGCGGCGTCCGGCGACGCGGACCCAGCCCGCCTCCATCAACACGTCCAGCGTGCCCTTGGCGGTCTGTACCCCGCGAATCGATTCGATTTCCGCGCGGCTGACCGGTTCGTGATAGGCGATGATGGCGAGCACCTCGGTCGCGGCACGGCTCAACTTGCGGACTTGTTCGCGTTCGCGCCGCAGCAGGTGCGCCAGATCGGGTGCAGTCTGGAAATGCCATTTGCGCGCCCGCTCCACCAGGCAGACGCCGCGCCCGTCATAATGTGCGGCGAGCGATTGCAGCGCAGCGCGCACCGCCGCGTGCTCGGCATCGCCCAGATGATGCGCCAGTTGCTCCAGGCTCAGCGGTTCTTCGGAAGCGAACAGGGTCGCCTCCACCGCGCGCGCCAGATCGTCCGGCTGCTCGCTCACGCCTTGATCCGCCTCAGCCTGAGCTCGCCGAAAGTTTCGTCCTGCGCCAGTTCCGCCTTGCCTAGCCGGGCCAGTTCCAGCGCCGCGACGAAGCTGCTCGCCTTGGCCGATCGCCGCAGCTGCGCATCGGCGTGCGGCGGCAGAAATTCCTCCAGCGCCATCCAGTCGAGCGTCACTCCCAACATGGCGGAAACGCGGTCCAGCGCGCTGTCGAGAGTCATCACCGCGCGCTCGCGGACCATGTGGATCGCCGGTGCGGTGCGCGCCTTTACCTGTCCGTAGCCCTGCACGAGGTCGTACCAGTCGCAGCGCCAGCTGGTCTTGCGATCGATCCGCAGACCTTCGGGTGCGCCGCGCAGGAAGATATCGCGCCCGATCCGGTCGCGCGCCATCAGCCGCGCCGCAGATTCGCGCATCGCGCCGAGCCGCTGGAGCCTGAGCTGCAACCGCAGCGCGAGTTCTTCCGGGCTTGGATCCTCCTGCTCCTCCTTCGGCAGGAGCAGCGCGGATTTGAGGTAGGCGAGCCACGCCGCCATCACCAGATAATCGGCCGCCAGTTCCAGCCGCAGCGCTTCGGCACGCTCGATATAATCCAGATATTGATCGACCAGCGACAGGATCGAAATCGCCCGCAAATCGACCTTCTGCCGCCGCGCCAGATCGAGCAGCAGATCGAGCGGACCTTCCCACCCGTCCAGTTCCAGATAGAGCGAATCGTCCGACGTGTCGGCCGATGCAGGCGTGATCCAGGCCGCCTCGTCGGCGCTGCCTTCATCGCGCAGCATCAGCGGCTGATCGGTCATGCCGCCTGTCCCAGCAACGCGTCGCGCTTGGCGATCAATTCGGCGGTTTCTATCTCGTCCAGCGGCTCGCCTGCGCCTTTCAACGCATAGTCCAACCGCAAGCTCACCTCGTGAGAAATTGGCGGCACACACTCGGCGATACCGGCCATGTCGTCCAGTTTCGCCCAGCAATTCAGTACGATATCGCAGCCTGCCGCGATGGCGCGCTCGGCACGCTCGGGAATGGTGCCGTCGAGGGCCTGCATATCGATATCGTCGGTCAGCAGCAGCCCGGTGAACCCGATTTTCTCTCGGATGATAGTCTGGATAATGAACGGCGACAATGTGGCCGGGTTGCGTTCGTCCCAGACCGGAAAGCGGATATGGGCGCTCATCCCGATGGGTGCGTCGCGCAACGTCTGGAACGGCTCCAGATCGGTTTCCAGCTCTTCCGCGCTGGCGGTGACCACCGGCATTTCCTTGTGGCTGTCGGCGGTCGCCCGCCCGTGGCCAGGCATATGTTTCAGGCAGCCGACCACGCCTGCGCGCCCCAGCCCGGACAGGGTCGCTCGCCCCAGTGCCGCCACCTGCATCGGGTCCGAGCCCAGCGCGCGGTCACCGATCACCGCATCGGTTTCGGGGCGGCGAACGTCGAAGGGTGCGTGGTAATCGACATTGATTCCGACGTGAGCCAATTCGCGCCCCATCGCCTCCGCATTGGCGCGCGCCGCCTCGATCGCCGACGCGGGTGCGACCTGATAAAGCCGGTCGAACGCTTCGCCAGCTGGATATGCGGGCCATTCGGGCGGCTTCATGCGAGACACCCGCCCGCCTTCCTGATCAATGGAAATCAGCGTCTTTTCGCGGCCATGCAGGGCGCGCAAATCATCCGTCAGCCGACGCATTTGGTCGCGGGTCACGCAATTGCGGGCAAACAGGATGTAGCCCGCCGGATCGGCATCGGTGAAGAAAGCGCGCTCATCGTCGCTGAGCTGGGGTCCGGCGATACCGAATATGGCAGGCGTCATAGGGCAAAGATTCGCAGTTTCCTGCGGCTTAGGCAAGTTTTCCGCGACAAGGGGATGTGCAAAACCGCACCCGTACCCGCCTGTTGGCGAGGCAGGGCGCGGTTATTGCCCCTATCGCTTGACCTGACAGGCCAGCCCGTCACCCTTCAGACGGCGGCACAGCGCGTTTGCGGCATTCGCATCGCTCGCCACGGCCTGCAGGCGGTACACGGTGCCGATATCGGCCTGCCCCTTCACGATCCGGTATTTCACGCCGGACAGCGCCTCGGTCTGCCCGCGCAGCTGGTTCCAGCCCCGCTGCGCCGAATCGCGCGTGGAATATGCGCCGACCTGCACGCCGACACCGCCAGTGGCAGAGGCAGTGCCGCTCGTATCGCTGGAGGCGGTTTCGCCCGAACCACTGTTGCGCGATGCGGAAGTTTCGCGATCCTGCGCCAGACGGCCTTCGCGAGTCTGGCCTTCGCCCACCGCCGGTGCGACATCGCCGGTGCCGTCGAAATCGCGCCCACCCGGATCGTCCGGCCGCTCGCGGTATTCACCTTCGGGTGCTTCGATCGTGCTGCCATCGGCAACCAGTTCCGGATCCGGCCCGCGATTGAACATCCACCACAGCGCACCGAGCAGCAGCGCGAGCAACAGCAAGGCGATCAATATCAGGCCGACAATCTTGCCGGTATCGCTGGAGGTGTTCTCATCATCGTAATCGGCCGATTCCAGCCAGGGCAGGCGCTCTTCCTCGTCCAGTTCCAGCCGTTCCTCATCGACATATTCGTCGCCGACTTCCATCGGCGTGCCGTCCACATCGCCGAACGTTTCGTCCCCGTTGCCATCCTGCCCGTTATCGTCCGGGCCGTAATTATCGGAACTGGCCATCTTCACATCTCCTCGACAGCCTCGACGCCCAATATGGCGAGGCCGTTTCGAATAACCTGCCCGATTGCAGCGCACAGGAAAAGCCTCGCCCCGCTCAAATCCGCGTCCTGTGCCACGATGACGCGTTTTTGCGGATCGTCGTTGCCGGCGTTCCAGTAGGAATGGAATGCCCCCGCCAGATCATAAAGGAAAAACGCGATCCGGTGCGGTTCGCGCGCCTGCGCCGCCGCCTCCACAATGCGCGGGAACTGTGCTGCCTGCGCCACCAGCGCCAGATCGCCGCCGGTCAGGCGTTCAAGTGCCTCTGCCGAGGGCGAAAAACCGGCCTCCGCCCCCTTGCGCAGCGCCGAATGGATGCGCGCATGGGCGTATTGGACGTAGAAGACGGGATTGTCCTTGCTCGCCTCGACTACTTTGGCAAAATCGAAATCCATCTGCGCTTCGGGCTTGCGAGTAAGCATGGTGAAGCGCACCACGTCCTTGCCGACTTCATTGGCCACATCGGCCAGAGTCACGAAATTGCCCGAGCGTTTGGACATTTTTACCGGCTCGCCATCGCGCAGCAACTGAACCATCTGGACGATCTTGACGTCGAACGGGATGGTCTTGTCCTGACCCTGCGCCAGCGCAGCCACAGCAGCCTTGATCCGTTTGACCGTTCCGGCGTGATCGGCACCCCAGATATCGATCAGCTCGTCGGCCTTCTCCGCCTTCTGCATATGATAGGCCAGATCGGCGCCGAAATAGGTCCAGCTGCCGGTGGATTTCCTGATCGGGCGGTCCTGATCATCCCCGAAACGCGTCGAGCGAAACAGAGGCAGCTCGACCGGCTCCCAATCGTCGGGCTGCTTGCCCTTTGGCGCCTCCAGCATGCCATCATAGACGAGGTCGTGTTCGCGCAGCCAGGCCTCCGCCTTTTCCGGCTTGCCGGCGGCTTGCAGAGCGGCTTCCGAGGCAAATTCATCGTGATGGATGCCCAGCACGGCGAGGTCCGACTTGATCAGCTCCATCATTGCAGCGACCGCTTCGGCGCGAAAAATGCCGAGCCATTCGTCTTCGGGCGCATCGGCATAGCGATTGCCCAAATCGGCAGCCAGCATTGCGCCCACGGGCTTGAGATACTCGCCCGGATACAGTCCTTCGGGGATGTCGCCGATATCTGCGCCCAGCGCCTCGCGGTAACGAAGATGGGCGGAGCGGGCGAGCACATCGACCTGTCCGCCGGCATCGTTGACGTAATATTCGCGCACCACGTCATGGCCGGAAAACTCCAGGAGGCCCGCCAGCGCATCGCCCACCACCGCGCCTCGGCAATGGCCCATATGCATCGGTCCGGTGGGGTTGGCCGAGACATATTCGATATTGACGGTGCGCCCTGCGCCGCGGGCCGACTTGCCATAATCGGCTGCGAGCGAATCCATCGCGCGCAGCTCTTCGAGCCAGGCGTGATCGGCCAGACGCAAATTGATGAAGCCAGGCCCGGCAATCTCTGCGCTGTCTACATCGGGGTCGGCCGTGAGCTTCTCGGCAATCCTACCGGCCAGCTCGCGCGGGTTGGTTTTCGCCTGCTTGGCCAGCACCATCGCGGCATTGGTCGCGAGGTCGCCATGCGAGGGATCGCGGGGCGGCTCCACCGTAACGTTGCCGTGCGGCGTGTCCGGGGGAAGATGGCCCTCCATTTCCAGCGCGGCGAGCACCGCGCCGACCTTGGCGGCAAATTTGGCGTGCAGGGTCTGCGGATCGGATGCAATTGTAGACATGGCTGCGCGCCTAGCCCCTCGCGACGCTCAGGCAAAGCCCGATGGAGCGACCTTTAACGCGTGGCGTTGTAGGCCAGCTGCTCCTCGGTCAGCTGAAAACCGACCAGCAATTCGAAGCTGGCCCGGGCGACGGCTGCCTTCACCGCCGGATCCTGCAGCGGATCGAGCGCTGCGTCGGGGTCCCCCGGCTTGCGGCGGCGCGTGATCTGCTCGCGAATATCCTGCGGCAATGTCGCATCGGCGCGGTTGATGAAGGCACCGGCGATGCCCTTGCCGGTCGCGCGGTCCTGGCCATCAGCGAAATCGATCACGACGGTGCCGATCCGCTTGGAGACGACCGCGCTGTTGCCGCGCAGCACTGTGGAGAAATAAGGCAATTCAACCCGTCTCGCGCCTTGAGTGCCATTGCGCCGGGCCAGCACATCGAAGCTGGCGGCCGAATAGACCTTGTCATTCGATTCGCTGCATTGGCTGCGCACATTGGTGATCGTCGCGGTCACGTCCAGATTGCCCAGCGTCGGCGCGCCGTTACCTGCAAAAGTCGTGATATTGCCGGTATAGTCGGGAACGCCGACAGCCGGGCAAACGGTGCGGATGGCGGTGATGCCGACGCCGTCGCCGGCCATCGCCAACTCCCCTTCACGGGCGCATCCGGCCAGGGCGAGCCCCAGCGCGGCAAATCCCATCAGGCGAGCAGTCAACTTGGTTGCGCGATTCATTCAGGCCATTCCCATCGCAATTTGCATGTTCACGCGCCCTAGCGAGGCGGTTCACAAAACGCTAGAGCCGCCCGCATGAACGCCCCCTTTCCCACCGGCCTTGCCGGCACCCCCGCCGGCGAAAAGCCCGGCCTGACCGTCCTGATCGCCGCACCGCGCGGTTTCTGCGCGGGCGTGGACCGCGCGATCGAGATCGTGGAGCGGGCGATCGAACGCTATGGTGCGCCGGTCTATGTCCGCCATGAAATCGTCCACAACAAGTTCGTGGTGGACGGGCTGCGCGACAAGGGCGCGATTTTCGTGGAGGAGCTGGACGAGGTGCCCGATGGCGCTCCGGTGGTGTTCAGCGCCCACGGCGTGCCCAAGGCGGTTCCTGCAGAAGCCGACCGGCGCGGGCTGGATTATCTCGACGCGACCTGCCCGCTGGTCAGTAAGGTTCACCGCCAGGCCGAACGCCAGCTGGAAAAGGACCGCCACATCCTGTTTATCGGCCATGCCGGACATCCCGAAGTGATCGGCACGATGGGCCAGGTCGAACCCGGGCGGATGACATTGGTGGAAACGCTGGAGGATGTCGCGAAACTGCCCTTCGGCAACGAAGACAAGCTCGCTTTCCTCACCCAGACCACGCTTTCGGTGGACGATACGGCGGAAATCGTGGCTGCGCTGCACGCGCGCTATCCGCAGATCGTAGGTCCGAAGGCGGAGGACATCTGCTATGCAACATCCAATCGCCAGGCCGCGGTAAAGGAAATCGCGCCGGGCAGCGATCTGGTGCTGGTGATCGGCTCGCCCAACTCGTCCAATTCGCTGCGGCTGGTCGAAGTGGCCCAGCGCTGCGGCACCGATGCGCGGCTGGTCGGGCGCGCGGCCGATATCCAGCCGGAATGGCTCGACGGCGTGGGGACGCTGGGGCTGACAGCGGGAGCCTCCGCCCCCGAAACGCTGGTGCGCGAAGTGATCGACCGCTTGAGCGAATGGCGCGAAGTGGTGGAACGGGCCGTGGTCACGACCGAGGAAAAGATGGTCTTCAAACTCCCCCGCCAGCTGACCGACTGAATCACGCCGAGCCATGGCCGTCTACACCCATCTCGGCGCGGAAGATCTCGCGGCGCTGATCGCCCATTACGATGTCGGCGAACTGGTTTCGGCCAAGGGTATTGCGGAAGGGGTTTCCAATTCGAACTGGCTGATAGAGACAACCGGCTCCCCCGCAGGCGGCAATGATCGCGGGACGCGCTACATCCTGACCATGTATGAACGGCGGATAGAGCTGGCGGATCTGCCGTTTTTCCTCGGCCTGCTCGATCATCTATCCGCACGGCATTGCCCGGTTCCGCGTACCATCCACGACCGCGATGGGGCGGCCTTCCGGCTGCTGGACGGAAAAGCGGTCGCGCTGATAGAATTTTTGCCCGGCGTTTCGGTCGATCGTCCCACGCCGCAGCAGGCCCATGCGGTGGGCGGCGCGCTGGCGCAAATGCACGCGGCGGGGGCGGATTACGAAGCGAGGCGCGCCAACGATCTGCGCCCGGCCGACTGGCAGCAATTGTTCGATCAGTGCGGCGAGCAAGGGCTTGCCGGAATAGACCCCGCACTGCCGGGCTTCGTGCGCGAGGCCATGCCGCGCCTGTTGGCCGATTGGCCCGAAGACCTGCCGCACTCCATCATTCACGCAGACCTGTTTCCCGACAATGTGCTGATGCGGCGCAGCGACGTGACCGGACTGATCGATTTCTATTTCGCCTGCCACGATATCACCGCCTACGATCTGGCCGTGACCCATGCCGCCTGGTGCTTTGCCGATGATGGAGCGACCTTCCTGCCGGAGATATCGGACGGGCTGCTCGCCGGATATGTGCAGCAGCGTGCCTTGTCCGGTGCCGAACGCGCGGCGCTGCCGCTGCTCGCCCAAGGGGCTGCGATGCGGTTCGTCGCCACGCGCGCCTATGACTGGATCGATACGCCCGGCGACGCGCTGGTCACGCGCAAGGATCCGGTCGATTTCGTGCGGCGCTGTCAATTCTATGCGGCGCACGGTGCAGAGGTGTTCGGCGCATGAGCGATCCGCGCAGCAAGGTTCAGATATTCACCGATGGATCGTGCAAGGGCAATCCGGGCCCCGGCGGCTGGGGCGCGATCCTGCGCCATGCGGGCGATGGCGGCGAAACGGAGAAGGAGCTATCCGGCGGCGAGGCGGAAACGACCAATAACCGCATGGAAATGCTCGCTGCGATCCGCGCATTGGAGGCCTTGCGGCGTCCCTGCACGGTCGAATTGACCACCGACAGCAAATATCTGATCGATGGGATCACCAAATGGATCCACGGCTGGAAGCGCAAGGGCTGGACGAACGCGGCCCGGAAGCCGGTCGCCAATGCCGATCTGTGGCAGGAGCTGGACACGCTGAACCAGCGCCACGATGTGACGTGGCGCTGGGTCAAGGGCCATGCCGGACACGCGGAAAACGAGCGGGCGGACGAACTGGCCAGTGCTGCGGCAGAGCTGGCCGCCAAGGGCGATTGGCTCACCCTCAACGGCTAGGTCCGGGAGCTGCCTGGATTACTCGACGGTGGTATCGACCACTTCGCAATTGGGGCCGCGTTCCTGGATCGACTTGATCGCGTTCTTGGCGCCCGTCTTGCTGGAATAGCCTTCGGTCCAGAAGATCGATTCCGAATTGTAGACATAATAGGACACGAACTCGCCCTTCTTGTTCTTCCGGATCTCGAAACGATGCGCCATGTGTGCCTCTCCCTGCGTGATAGTCATTAAGTGGTGGGCGGCAGCCTACCGCAAAATCGCACGATTGCCAGACGCGGCTTGTAAAGCTTTGCCACATGTTCAGCGCACGTTCCTGACCAGCATCACCAGAAGCGCGGCCAGCGCGGCACCGATAGCGGAAGCGGCGAACAACCAGCCCAGCGCGGCGAGCGTTTCGCCCCTAGCCAGAACCGCCAGCGCCGCCGAGGGCACCAATATGGCCGGCAGGGTGTTCGTAAGGTTCATCACGCCAAGCCAGGCCCCGCGCCGCGGATTGTCCGCCAGCAATTGCGCCACCAATGCCGTATCGATCGACAGGAAACCGGTCAGCGCGAAATGGAACAGCGCATAGGCTGCGATGAATAGCGGCCAGCCGGGCATCGCGGCCAGCAGAGCGAGCGCAACTGCTGCAATCGCAGCGGTCATGGCAAGCGGAGCGACGCGGCGGTTCAACCGGTCCGATATCCACCCGCTGCCCAGCGCCGCGCAAACCGCCACAATTGCCGCCGCCATCGCCAGTTGGCCGACCAGTATGGAAGGCGTCCGGTCGGGCCAGCCTGCCCCGGCTCTAGGGTCGGCAATGGCTGCCGAAACCGTGACATAGAGATATCCGATGGCGAAGGCCGCTCCCATCTGGATGAAGAACCGCGCCGTCCACACCGCTGCGAAATCGCGCAGGATACCGCCGCGAAGCTTTCCTCCGGACGACCGGGCCGAGGTCAGTCGCTCGGCTTGCGGAGCGACCCTGGCCGACCCGGCTACCCGTCCGAAATCCCAGAAGATCAATAGCGGCAAGATCGCCGCCGCAATGCCCGCTGCAATCAGTGCGAAAGCCGCGTTCGAATCGCTGGGAAAGGCATAGGCGAAACCGCCGATGGTCAGTGTGGAGATCGGCAGCGCGGCATTCATCCACCCGGCCATCCGGCCCTTCGCCCGGTCGGGGACATGATCGGTCAGCACGGCGCCCAGCGGGCTGAAGGTCAGGTTCAAGGCGAGCTGCAACAGCACGAAGGCACCGCCCAGCAGCGCCAGAGTCGGAGCCAGCGCGAGCAATCCATAGGCAGCGATCAACGCAGCCAGTCCCACCCCGATAATCCCGCGCCGGTTGCCATGGCGGATGATCCAGCGGTCGCTCCAGCCGCCCGCCGCGATATGCGCGATGCTGGCCGCAATCCCGCCAGCCAGCAGCAGCCAGCTGACCGCTATACCGGGGTCGATCTCCGCGCCCGCTGCCAATCGCTCCACCCGGCGCGGCAGCAGCAGGACCAATAGCGGCATGAAGGCGAGATGTGCGCCGAGCATGGCAAGCGGATAGAGCCAGCGACCGCGCCGCCCGTATACGGGACTATCGGCAGAGGCCGAGGATGCCGCCCCGGCAGCGTCGGTCACGCCTGGCGCGGGCCGGTAGTGGCACGCTCGATCAGGCGGTAGGGCATCTCGAAGCGGCTGATCCCCTGCCCCGCGCCATCTTCGCCTGCGCCATTACTACCCGAAATCGCGATGAGCCGCTCGCACGCCTTGGCGATCATTTCTGCCGTCGGCTGACGAATCGCTGTGAGCGGCGGCACGCTGAAGCGAACCCCAGGCGTATCTTCGAAGCTGATGATGGAAAGCTCCCCCGGCACTGCGAAGCCGCGTTTATTGGCGAGGTGCAGCGCGGCGAAGGCCATCTCGTCATTATCCGCGATCACGGCGCTGGGCCTGTCGTCCATATCGAGCAGGCGTGCCAATTCGCTGGTCGCGGTATCGAAATGGAAATCGCCATAGATGACCGTTGCATTGTCCGCTGGCAGGCCTGCCAAGGCCAGCGCAGTGCGGAAACCGTTTATCCGGCGCGCCGAATTGCCATATTCGGGAGCGCCGGCGAGAAACGCGATCCGCTCATGCCCCAGATCGATCAGATGTTGCGCGGCTTCTTCCCCGGCCGCGTCTTCGTCCATGAACACGTCCACCGGCCCATCGCCCTCGGTACGGCCGATCCGCGCCACCGCGACCTGCCGGTCGGCCAGCAGCCCGAGCAATTGGTCGTTATCGCTGTGCGGGGGGGTCAGGATCACGCCGTCGGGCCGCAGGGCGGCAATCGCATTGGATAGCTGGCGCGGCGCCTTTGCCGGATCGGCGTCGATCAGTTCGAACACCATGTGATAACCGTGCTTCTCGCATTCGGTCATACCGCCGTAAAGCATCCGGTCGACCCAGTCATTGCCGCGCCCCGCACCCCAGTTTTCCAGAGTGCGCTGACGGTCGTTGACCGCCATGATAAGATAGGATTTCGCCCCGCCCATCCGCCGGGCAGACAGGTTGGGGACGTAGCCCAGCTCCTCCACCGCAGCCTCGACCCGCTCGCGAACGGCCGGTTTGACGTTGGGACCGCGATTTATAACGCGCGAGACAGTCTGCCGGGAAACGCCCGCAGCCTTCGCTACATGTTCGATAGTGATCGCGCTGCGTCTGCCCATGGCGGGTTGTTTCGCACCATGTGTGCATTTCTGCAACAGTGATTGTGAACGTTCACTTTCGCTCTTGTGAGCGCTCCCAAAATGCCATACCCCGACTCTCGAGACCGAAAAGGTTCCGAATTTGGGGAGAGGTATCGATGCTAAAATTTTCCACCGCGCTCGTCATGGGCGTATCTACGATTGCATTGTCCACAGCCGCTTACGCGCAGGAGCAGGGGCAAACCGAAGGCCCCGAAACGCCGCCGCGCCAGCAGACCGAGGGCGAGCGAATCGATCCCGACACCATCATCGTGACCGCCGACCGGCGCGAGCAGGACCTGCAGGATTATGCAGGTACGGCCGCAGTCTTCACGGGCGACGAACTGCGCGCACGCGGCATCCAGGATATCACCGATTTCAACGACGAGGTTCCCGGACTGACCGTCGCCAACAATGGCGGCAATATCGAAATCTGGATTCGCGGTGTCGGTTCATCCAACAATACGGAACTGGGCGATCCCGCCGCAGCGTTCCATTACGATGGCGTATACGTTCCGCGCCCGAGTGGCATCGGCTCGGCATTTTTCGACATCGAGCGCGTCGAGGTCAATATCGGCCCGCAGGGCACGCTACGCGGCCGTAATGCGTTGGCCGGTTCGGTCAACGCTATCTCCTGGAAACCGGGCATCGGCGTGTGGGATGCACAGCTCGAAGCTGGCTACGGCAATTACGATCACGCCGAAATTCGCGGCATGATCAACGTGCCGCTCGGCGATACTCTCGCCTTCCGTTTCGCCGGCATGTATTTGAAGCATGACAGCTATTACAACAATGTCGGCCCGATCCAGAATGTCGATGTGGCCGAGGCCGAAGATAACAAGGCCTTCCGTGCGCAGCTTCTGTGGGAGCCGACCGAGCGCCTGAGCGTCCTGCTCGCCGGCGACTATATCCACGAAGAAGGCACCGGCTACACCGGCACGAACTATGCCGGCCCGCTTGGCAACGGTATCCGGCCCGAAGATATCGAAGACCCACGCGATGTGATCGCCAATGCCTTCACTCCGGTTCTCGATACGAAGCATTACGGTATTCGTGGTACGGTAACCTATGAAGCGGACCCTTTCACCGTCGAGTTCACCAGCAGCTACCGCGATCTGGTTTACGACTACGATGCGAACACGCCGTTGACGCCAGCCTATCCCGGCGTCATCGAGGATCTGTCCAGCCGGGACAATATTTTCACTCCCGACCCGGACGATGTCATCATCGACGACATCATCCTGCAGGAAAATCTCGACAATTTCTCGCGGTTCCAGTCCATTACGGATTCGGAAAGCTATTATAACGAGCTACGCATTTTCAATTCCGAAGGGCCGTTCATCTGGTCGCTCGGCGGCATGTATTTCAAGGAAAACCAGTCTGCGTTTCTCGCCTCTACCGGCGACCGCGGGCTGTTTTTCCAGGGCGTCGAATTCAACATTCCCAATGTCGATGCGGAAAGCTGGTCGATCTACGGCGATGTGACGTATGAAGTGACCGACAGCTTCCGCGTCACCGGCGGCTTGCGCTACACCGATGACAAGAAGGACCGCCAAGGCGTTGCCGCACGTTACGGCCTTGCGCTGGGCGGCGGCAGCTTCGAATGTTGCGGCGGGGTGCGTTACGGCACCGAAGGGTTCGAATTTGCCGGACGCGACCGGACAATCTTCGATCCCGACATCGATGGCGACGGCAATGTCAGCCAGGCTGAGATTTTCCAGTTCCAGCTGGATGGTGTCCGCCAGTTCGGCCTGCGCGACAATCTTGACGAAATCCTGAATTTCGGTCCGTTGGAAGGTCACTTCGACGACGTTCCGGGCGCTCCGGAATGTCTCGATACGATCAGCTTCGACTTCTTCTTCTGCGAAGGTTTCGCCAACACGACCCAATTTACCTATGCGGTCCCGTTCGAAGACCAGATCTTCCTGCAGGATGGCCAGATCCAGGACGATTTCGTCGATTGGCGTGTGCGTCTCGAATATGACGTCACGCCCGACAATCTCGTCTATGCGCTGGTTGCAAGCGGCCACAAATCGGGCACGTTCAACGACAATCTCGGCACCAACGGGTTCTTCCCCACGACCGATACCGAAAACGTGATCCTTTACGAATTGGGCTCGAAGAACGAGTTCTATATCGGCGATATCAAGGCCCGGCTGAACGGTTCGGCCTTCTATAACGACTATAAGGATCAGGCGTTCAGCGCGCTGGTTTCGGTCGAAACGATTGCCGAGTTCGAGCTTGAGCAAGGCACGGTCGTCGATATTCCGGAGGACACTTCGCTCGCGCTGGTGGTCGGCTACACCTATAATGCAGCGGATTCGGAAATTTACGGGGTGAATGTCGAAGGTGGCCTCAGCCTGCCGTCGAACATCAACTGGGACTTCAACGTCCTCTGGCTGGAAGCCAAGATCAACGATTCCATCCTAATCCCCGACTCCCGCTTCCAGGCCGATGTCGAAGAAGTTCCGTTCCGCGATATTTCGGGCAAGCGTCTTCCGCGTACGCCGCGCTGGCAGATCAATACCTCGCTATCGCAGAATATCGACGTACCGTCGGGCGCATTCGACTGGGTGGTCTCGGCCGGTTATCGTTCGGACACGTTCCAGACGATCTTCAACTCGGAAGATTACGAGCAGCCGGACAATCCGCGCCTGCGCCTGAACGACGTGGTAGAAGGCTACTTCACCTTCGATCTGGGGGCCGGTTACACGCATGGCGATGACGGCAAGCTGCGCTTCGAAGTGTATGCCAACAACATCACCAACAAGCAGAAGGAAGCGGCGATTATCATCACACAGTTCGATAATACACGCTTCTTCACGCGCCCGCGGACTTATGGCGCCCGGATGCGGGTGAAGTTCTAACTGGAGACGAGGGGCCGGGGCGGCGCTGCGGTGCCGCCCCTCGCCGACAATATTTGAACGTTAGGGTACGATCATGGTGACCAGCCTTTTGATCGCGGCCAGCATCGTGGCCGCGTCTGCTCAAAGCTCCGGCGAGCCTGTCGCCCAGCCGGTAGCCGAGAGTGCGGCTCCGGCAGCGGCTCCGGCTTCGGCGACCGCGTCTCCTCCGCGCGAACCGCACCGCGCACCGGCGGGATACGAGCTGGTTTTTGCCGATGAATTCGATAGCGGCGCGATGCCGGACCCGGCCCGTTGGGCTTACGATACGCACCGCAATGCCGAAGGCTGGTACAATGCGGAGCTGCAATATTACGCCAATGCGCGGCGCGAGAACGCACGGATCGAAGGCGGTAATCTGATTATCGAAGCGCGCAAGGAACGGCTCGACCGGAGCGAGTTTCCCGATTTCGGCGGCCAGGATTACAGCTCCACCCGCCTGTTCACCAAGGGCAAGGCCGCCTGGGAATACGGCTTCTTCGAAATTCGCGCCAAGCTGCCTTGCGGACGCGGCACCTGGCCGGCGATCTGGATGCTGCCCGAAGCGGATATCGAATGGCCGCGCGGCGGCGAAATCGATATCATGGAACATGTCGGCTACGCTCCCGGGGTAATCCACCAGTCGGTCCACACGCAGGCGTTCAATTTCTCACGCGGCACGCAAAAGACGACCGAGTTCGAATTGCCGACCGCCTGCGAACAATTCCATCGCTACCAGTTGCTCTGGACGCCGGAAATGCTGCTGACCGGGGTCGATGACCAACCCAAATTCCTGTTCAAGAAGGTGCGCGACGGGCAATCGCGCTGGCCTTTCGATGCGCCCATGCATCTGCTGCTCAACATCGCGGTTGGCGGCCAGTGGGGCGGACGCAAGGGTATCGACGACACGGCCTTGCCAGCGAAAATGGAGATCGATCACGTGCGCGTTTACCAATTGGCCGACAGTCAGAGCGACCCGGACGCAGGAGCGGCCAAATGATGCACCCCTCTCTCGCGGCGGGGTCGGCCCTCGGTCTTGCTCTCGCTCTGTCCGCCTGCGCGGTCCCGGTCGCTACGGCAGAAGCGCCGCAAACCTCTGCACCTGTGCCCGCTGCGCTGACCGGCGAGGCGCAGATCGAGGATCTGCTCGCCCGCATGACGCTGGAGCGCAAGATCGCGCAGCTGATCATGCCGGACATTGCCAGCATCACGCCGGAGGATGTGCGCACATATCGTTTCGGCACGATCCTGAATGGCGGCAATAGCGGCCCCGGCGGCGATGATGCCGCTCCCGCGCCCGAATGGCTGGCACTGGCCGATGCCTATTGGGACGCCTCCACCGCCCCCCTGCCCGGCGGCGAACCTGCCATTCCGGCGCTGTGGGCGACCGATGCCGTGCACGGTCATTCCAACATTCCCGGTGCTACGATCTTTCCGCATAATATCGGCCTGGGTGCGACCCGCGATCCGCAGCTGATGCGCGATATCGGGCGGGTGACCGCCGCTGAAATTGCCGTGACCGGGATCGACTGGACCTTCGCGCCCACTCTTGCCGTTGCGACCGACGATCGCTGGGGGCGGACATATGAAAGCTTCTCCGAGGATCCGGCGCTGGTCGCGCAGCTCGGCGAAGCGACCATTCGCGGGTTCCAGGGCGAGCCCGGTACGCAAGGTTTTCTGGACCAGACCCGCGTGATCGCCACGGCCAAACATTTCTACGGCGATGGCGGCACGGCGGGCAAGGATCGCGGCGATACGCGCGGCGATCCGGCCACGCTGAAGGCGGTCCATGGCGCGCCCTACCCGCCCGCCATCGACGCCGGTGTGCAAACCGTCATGGCATCCTTCTCCAGCGTGAACGGGGAGAAAGTCCACGGCTCCACCGCCATCCTGACCGACTATTTGCGCGGCGAGCTGGGCTTCGAAGGTCTGGTTGTCGGCGACTGGAATGGCCATGGCGAGCTGGCCGCCTGCAGCAATGTCGATTGCCCCGAATCGCTGATGGCCGGGCTGGACATTTTCATGGTGCCCGAAGACTGGAAGGGGCTTTACGAAAACCTTTTGGCGCAAGCGCGCGACGGGACCGTGCCGATGGCGCGGGTGGACGAGGCGGTGCGCCGCATTCTGCGGGTGAAGCAGGCCTATGGCGTGTTCGACAGGCCCAAACCTTCCGCACGGCAACTGGCCGGCAACTTCGCGATGCTCGGCTCGCAAGATCACCGCGAGGTGGCTCGCCGCGCGGTTCGCCAATCGCTGGTCCTGCTGGAAAATGACGGGGTCCTGCCGCTCGAATCGAGTGCGAATGTCCTCGTCGCTGGCAAGGCCGCAGACGATATCGCGCAGCAATCGGGCGGGTGGTCGATCACCTGGCAAGGCGGCGGCGAGCTTGCGAATAAAGATTTTCCCGGCGCTACCTCGATCTTTGCCGGGATCGACCGCGCATTGACGGCCGGGGGCGGCAGCGCGGTGCTCTCGCCCGATGGCAGCTATTCCGCTCGCCCCGATGCCGCCGTGGTGGTGTTCGGCGAGGAACCCTATTCCGAATTTGTCGGCGACCGCGACGATCTGGCTTTCCGCGACGAGGAAGGGCTGGAATTGCTGCGCAAGTTCGACGCGGCGGATATTCCGACTGTCGCGGTGTTCCTCTCCGGTCGGCCGCTCTGGATGAACCGCGAGCTGGCGCTGGCGGATGCATTCGTCGCCGCCTGGCTGCCCGGCAGCGAAGGCAGCGGAATTGCCGATGTGCTCGTAAGCGATGCCGATGGCGCGATAGCGCATGATTTCACCGGCAAGCTCGCCTTTGGCTGGCCCGGCGGCTGTGCGCCCGATGCGGCGGTTATGTTCCCGTTCGGCGCGGGCTGGTCCTACGCCAATCCGCCTGCCCGGCGTGATTACGATACCGATTGCGCCTTGCTCGAGCCGGGTTTCGGCGCGGGCCTGCGCATTTTCGAGCGCGGCATGGGGCCCGGCCTGCAGGCGCTGGCGCGCGATGCCAAAGGGCAGACTTCGCTGTCCAATCTGAGCGGCAAGAGCCCATCCGGCATTCTGCAAGTCAGCGCATTCGATTCCCGCGCGCAGGAAGATGCCCGCCGCGCCCAATGGGGCGGTCCGGCACAATTGCTGTTCGGCTGGCAGCAGCGCGCCTTCCCGCAAGACGCAGCGCTGCGCATCCGTTACCGGCTGTACAACGTGCCCGATGGCGGAATTTCACTGCGCGGCCTGTGCGACGATTGCGACATTGCCGTCGACCTCGCCAGCACTTTCACGCTGGGAGCTGGGAAGGGCTGGCGCAATGCCACCATCCCGCTCACCTGCCTGACGTCGAATGACGCGGCGATAGCGCCGAACGGAATCGCGCTGCAATCGGATGCAGCATTCGTAATCGAACTTGAATCGGTGGGAATAATCCCGGAGGCCAATTTCGAGGGATGCGACGGACCGTTCTGACGGCCGCGCAATTGGGGAGATAGAACGACATGGCGCTGGCACCCGATATCGCATCGAGCACCGATCCCAACCCGGTCGAGGATGAAGGCACGCACATCAATGCGCCGGGCCTGCAGTTCTTCGTGTTCGGGCTGTTCTTCATCTTCGGCGGGATCACCAGCCTGAACGATGTGATCATTCCCAAACTGAAAGAGCTGTTCACGCTCAATTACACCCAGGCGATGCTGGTCCAATTCTGCTTTTTTGCCGCCTATTTCGTGATCGGCATTCCCGGTGCGAAACTGGTCAAGAAGATCGGCTACATGCGCGGCGCGGTGTTTGGCCTGCTGACCATGATGGCCGGCTGCCTGCTGTTTATCCCGGCATCGCAGACCGCGACGTACGGACTGTTCCTGTTCGCCCTGTTCGTCCTGGCGAGCGGCGTGGTGGTGGTGCAGGTGGTCGCCAACCCGCTGATCAGCCTGCTCGGCCCTGCCAGAACAACGCATAGCCGCCTGACCTTCGCACAGGCGTTTAATTCGCTCGGCACGACGGTTTTCCCCGTAGTGGGTTCGATCCTGATCCTGGGCAGCCTTGCCAGCGTGACAGCGGACCAGCTTTCGGGCGAAGATCTGCGCGCCTATCGCACGGCGGGCAGCCAGGCGATCGTCAATGGCTATGTCGGATTGGCGATTGCGCTGGCTATCGTGGCGGCGGTGGTGTGGAGCTTTCGCAACCGGCTGCAAGGCGAAAAGCACGAGGCGAGCGCCGGACTGGCGGGGCTGGACTTGCTCTCGCGTCCGCGGTTCGGTTACGGTGCCCTGTGCATCTTCCTCTATGTCGGTGCAGAGGTCGCCATCGGCTCGATCATCGTCAACTATCTGATGCTCGAAAGCGTGCTGGACCTGCCCGAACAGACCGCCGGGACGTTAATCGGCTTCTATTGGGGCGGTGCGATGGTGGGGCGCTTTATCGGCTCGGGCCTGCTGCGGATGGTTAGCCCAGGCCTGTTGCTGGCCACCGTGGCCACCGGCGCGATCACGCTGATCGCGATTTCCGCCAACACGACCGGCGTAGTGTCGGGTTATTCGCTGCTCGCCATCGGTTTGATGAATGCGATCATGTTTCCCACGATCTTCAGCCTCGCTTGCGAGAGGTTGGGGACGCGTGCGGCTGATGGATCGGGAATTATTAACGTGGCGATTTGCGGCGGAGCGATTGTGCCGCTGGCATTCGGGGCAATTGCCGATCTGTCCGGCAGCCTCGCTTTCGCGCTGGTCCTGCCTGCTGTGTGTTACGCGGTGATCGCAGGCTTCGGCATTTTTGCGCGGCGCCCTGCCTAGGCGGTGAAGCGGTCCGGCGTGTAGCGCGCCGGATCGATGCCGTTCGTCATCGCATCGCGCGGGCGGCCGAGCAGCAATTGCGCCCCCAGCCGCGCCGCAGCCGGTGCGGTCTGGATGCCGAAACCGCCTTGTCCGGCGAACCAGAAGAAGGCGGGCTGCACCGGATCGCGGCCATAGATCGGCAGACGGTCGGGCGCGAAGCTGCGCAGCCCTGCCCATTTGCGCTCGACCCGCTGGACATCCCAATCGACCACGCCTTCGAACCGGTCGATCGCGGTGGCCACGTCAAGTTCTTCCGGCGCGGCATCGCAGGCGGTGCTGGGGGTTTCGTCATGCGGGCTGAGCCACACACCGCCACTTTCGGGCTTGAAATAGAACCCGCCATTGATGTCGAGCACCAGCGGCGCACCGGACGGCGGCGGCGGGTTGCAGCGAAGCTGCGCGACCGTGCGCCGAAACGGCGTGATGCCGAGCGGAACCAGCCCGGCCATCGCCGCCACATCGTCCGCCCAGGCCCCCGCTGCATTGACCAGAGTGCCTGCACGTAGAGTGCGCCCATCTGCCAGCGTGATGTCCCAATTCCCGCCATAGGCAAGCTGCGTCACCCGCGCCCGGCAAGTGATCGCAGCGCCGCTGCCCCGTGCCGCCGACAGGTAATCCGCATGGAGTGCGGCGACGTCGATGTCGGCGCAGGCAGGCTCCCACACCGCGCCGGTCCAGTCGTCGCGCAATCCGGGCAATTTTTCGGCCAGCGCGCCGCGATCCAGCCGCTCTATCGTCGCGCCCGTGCCGGCAAAGCGGGCCATGAATGCATCGAGCGCAGCACCGTCTGCGCTGCGGCCGATATACAGGGCGCCGCGCTGGTGCAGGAAACCACGCTCGCGCAGATAATCGCCCGAGGCCAGGGTCAGCGGAACCAGCTGAGGCCCGCCATAGCATTCCTCCCAGAACGCGGCAGAGCGACCGGTGGCATGGTAACCGGGCGTGTCCTCCGCCTCCAATACCACAACGCTGGCCCGTTCGCCGATTTCGGCGGCGAGACTCGCGCCGGCCATGCCTGCGCCGATGATCGCGATGTCGTAATGGGCGTTCACTGCTTCGGCGCGGTCCGGTCCAGGAATTCGGCGATGGCGGCCATGGCCCGGTCGCGCACGGGATCGACCTCGCGCAGGATCTCGTGCCGCGCCTCGTTGCCGAAGGCCACCAGTTCGCCATGCGGCAAGCGCCCGGCAGCGCGCTCTATCGCGGCCATCGATACCAGCTTGTCGTTGGATGTGCCGATCAGCAGCACCGGCACCGCGACCGCCTCCAGCCGCCCATCTCCAAACAGGCCGCGCATGGAGGCATAGGCGCGCTCCACCCAGCCCCAGCTGCCCGGGCCCATCACCAGCTCGGGCCGCTCCTCGCGCCACCACAATTCATCGGCATAGCGATCCTTGTGGTGAGTCAGCAGATTGACCCTCGTGGCCGGAATCTCGCCGGGTCTCTCGCTCCATTTCCAAGCCGGGCGGCGCTTGTCGCCCAGGCGGGTCATCAGCTTGGCCGCATTGTGCATCAACCCGGTGGGCAGCGCATCTCCGACAAAGCCGAGCATCGGTGCAGACAGCACCGCCGCGTCCGGATCGACCACTCCATCGGCCAATCCGCGCAGCACCAGATGCCCGCCCATCGAGTGTCCGGCCAAGATGTGCGGCGCGGGCGTTGCGGCTTTCCATGTCCGCCAGATCGCCTCTAGATCGGCGATCCAATGCGCAAAATCCTCTACATGGCCGGTAATCTTGTCATTGCCCAAGCGGCCCGAACCCGCTTGTCCGCGCCAATCGAAGGCCGTGACCCGCCAGCCGGCGCGGTGCCATTCCTCCAGCGTCTCGAAATATTTTTCGTAATTGTCGCCGCGCCCCGGGAAAAACAGGATCGAACCACGCGGCTCGGTTTGGCAACCCGGCCAATCGATGCGCCGCAGGGCGTGTCCATCGGCGGCTTTCCAAACGCTTTCGCTGGCTGCAGGCGGTATTGCGCGCCGATCGATCGGCATATCCGTGCGAACCCCGACCCCTTGGTCAACCCGGCCTTGATCGTGATGGCTAATGCTGAACCTCCGCCGTTGGTTACTTTTTGGTAAGCCATGCACTGTAGCACCCTACCCAAACGGGAAATTGGGGGCCACGGTGCCGAGCGAATTCATCCACTACGGATTGCTGATTGCCTTGGCAATCGCGCTGCTGATCGCAGCGTTTACCGACTTGCGGGAGCGCAGGATCGCGAACTGGCTGAACCTGGCCATCGCGCTGGGGGCGCCGGTTTTCTGGTGGTCCAGCGGGTTGTCGCTATGGCCCGATGTGGCCTTGCAGCTAGGCGTGGCCATTGCCGCCTTCGCCGTATTGTCCATCCTGTTCGCAATGCGCGCAATGGGCGGCGGCGATGTGAAGCTGCTGACCGCGCTGGCATTGTGGATTCAGCCGCTATGGTTCGTAAACCTGCTTATCGTGATGGCGCTGGTGGGCGGCCTGCTCACACTGATTTTCGGCGGTTGGCACATCATGCGCCGCCGCAAGGACCGGATCGCCATTCCCTACGGGGTGGCCATTGCCATTGCCGGTCTGTGGGTGCTGCACGCTCACTATCTGCCGGACTTCACTCGGCTTTCCGGGGGTGCGGCATGAATTCGCAATCGACGATGCAGGCACAAACCCAATCGGGCGCAGTGCACGCGATCTTAACCATTCACGGCCTAGGTGCCGCAATCGAACTCGCCCGGACCATCCGGGCTGCACATGAGGGGGCTTGATTAGCCATGGACAGGAAAAAGCTGGTTCTGCTGCTGGGCGCACTGGTCATCGCGATCGGTACGGCATTTGCTGCGCGGAGCATGTTTACCGGTAGCGCGGCACCTCAGGTGGAAGCCGCTCCGCCCGTTCCCACAGGCCCCAAGGTCCTGGTCGCACAGCGCGGCCTGCCGGTCGGCACTATCATCACCGCCGATGCGCTGGCTTTCCAGCAATGGCCGGAAGAGCTGGTGCAGGATGCCTATTTCCTCGACGGCGAATCGGACGTCTCGCAATTGCTCGGCACTGTCGTGCGTTATCAGATCACTGCGGGTGAGCCCGTCACGCAGGGCTCGCTCGTCGCTCCCGGCGATCGCGGCTTCCTGGCCGCAGCGCTCGGCCCCGGCATGCGCGCCGTGACCGTGCCCGTTTCCGCCAAGACCGGCGTGGCCGGCTTCGTCTTTCCGGGCGACCGTGTCGATCTGGTTCTGACCCAGTCGGTCAAGGGCGGCGACGGCAGCGCGCTGAAGGCTTCCGAAACGATCCTTCGCAATCTGCGCGTCCTCGCCACCGACCAGAAAACCACGCAGGAAGTTGCCGAAGGCGGCCGCACGGTCGTCCGCGCCTTCCGTACGGTTACACTGGAAGTAACTCCGAAAATCGCCGAAAAGGTCGCCGTCTCTCAAACCATCGGCACCTTGTCGCTCTCGCTGCGCTCCATTGCGGACAACCAGTCCGAACTGGAACGGGCGATTGCCTCGGGCGACATCGTTGTGCCCGACGACGCCACTCCAGAAGAAGAAGAGGCGTTGCTGCGCCAGGCGATGGCACGCCCTGACGATGCCGGAACCACCTTTGTGACCGGCGCTGACGTGTCGCGTTTCCAGCGCCGCACCATGCCTTCGACCGGCGCACCGGCAAAGCCGCAAGCACCGACCATGGGCGTGTCGGGCACCGCTGCACCGGCCGGTCCGTCGGTCCGCGTCACGCGCGGCAAGGCCACCACCGAAGTTCCGGTGGGCCGCGGCAATCGCACTGCCCCTGCCCCGGCAGCAGGCGGCGAGAGCCAGATCGCCTCCGATGTCGGCCCCGTGATGGGAAGGAATTGAAATGCCAATCCACAACCGCACCACCGGCCCGGCAAAACGCAGGAACAACCCAATGAAACGTCGCATAACCGCAACCCTGCTGATGGCCGCCGCCGCCCTCGCACCGCTTTCGATCGGTGCGGGTGCCAGCTCGGCTAGCGCCCAAGGCGTGATCGCTCCTGCCCAGACGGTGGTTCTGTCCATCGGCCGGGGCGAGCTGATCAGCGTACCGGGCACCATGGCGGACGTATTCGTCGCCAATGAAGGCGTGGCCGATGTGCAGATCAAGTCGCAGCGCCAGCTCTATGTCTTCGGACGTACCGGCGGAGAGACCACGATCTATGCCAGCAACGCTGCGGGCGACATCATCTGGTCGGCCAATGTCCGCGTTGGCTCCAACATCGACAGCATCGACCAGATGCTGACGCTGGCCATGCCCGAGGCCAAGGTTTCGGTCGCCACGATGGGCACCAACACGGTGCTGCTGACCGGCACAGTGGCCGCCCCGGAAGATGCCTCAGAAGCCGAACGGCTGGTGCAGGCCTTTGTCGGCGACGACATGAACGTGATCAGCCGCCTGAAAATGGCGACGCCGCTGCAGGTCAATCTGCAGGTTCGTTTCGCCGAAGTCAGCCGCACATTGGTGCGCGAACTCGGCAGCAATCTGACCACTTTCGACGGCACGTCGGGCACCCGCTTCGGCGTCGGCAATGGCCGCGCTGTGGCGACCGGCGACTACTCGCCCGCAGGACCCCTTGCTGTCGGTAACGGCGTATCGGGAGCGGCATTCGTGTTGCCCGACGGTACCGAGATCACGGGCCCCGCCGTCCAGTCCGGCACAAGCGGCAGTACCATTTCCATCCTGTCGAACATTCTGGGCCTGGATTTTCTCGGCACGCTCGACCTCGCGGAACGCCGCGGCCTGGTCACGACTTTGTCGCAACCCAACCTGACGGCGCTTTCGGGCGAAACCGCAGATTTCCTGGCTGGCGGCGAGTTTCCCATTCCCAGCAGCCAGGGACTTGGCACGACCTCGATCGAATATCGCAAGTTCGGTGTCAGCCTGTCCTACACCCCCACGGTGCTGGCCAATGGCCGTATCTCGATCCGCGTTCGCCCGGAAATCTCCGAGCTTTCGAGCAATGGTGCCATCGTCCAGAATGGTTTCCAGGTTCCCGCGCTGACCATCCGCCGGGCGGAAACGACCATCGAACTCGGCTCCGGCCAGAGCTTCATGATCGCCGGCCTGATGAGCACCAATGCGCAAAACACGATCGACAAGGCCCCCGGCCTCGGCGATGTGCCGATCCTGGGTAATCTGTTCCGCTCCACTTCCTTCCAGAAGGGCGAGACGGAGCTGGTGATCGTGGTTACGCCTTACTTGGTCCAGCCGGTCAACGCATCGGATATCAAGCTTCCGACCGATGGCTTCCGCGCTCCTGCCGAATTCCAGCGCACGCTGGGCTTCCAGGAACATGACGGCATTTCCGGCGCTCAGCGGCCAGTACCGACCGTGCGCGACGGCAACATCCCCGCCCCGGCACCCGGTGTCAGCCGTATCGATCCGCAGGCCATGCAAACGTCGCCGGCTGCCAAGAAGGGCAAGCCCAAGCGTCAGGCAGCGGCCAAGGACGCACCCGCCCCCGGCTTCAGCTTCAATTGAGGATAGTGAGAATCATGCCAACCAAACGCAAAATCGGCGGCGCGGTCGCCCTCACGCTCAGCCTCTCGCTCGCCGCTTGTGGCGGCATGCCAACGCATCGCGGGCTCGAAAGCCTCAACCAGCCAGTGGTCGAGCGCACCAATTACGTGCTCGATGTGCGGGCCGGTGGGGGCGGCCTCTCGGTGCCCGAACAGCAACGCCTGGCGGGCTGGTTCGATGCGATGGACTTACGCTATGGCGACAGGGTCAGCATCGACGATCCTTCCATGAGCGGCGCAACCCGCAATGCGGTTGCCGAACTGGCCGGACGTCACGGCATATTGCTGGCCGACGGCGCGCCAATGACCGGCGGCACGATCCAGCCGGGCGCCGCCCGCGTAGTGATCACCCGGTCCAGCGCGTCCGTTCCGGGATGCCCCGATTGGAGCGCATCGTCCGACATGAATTACAACAACGCGACCTCGCCCGGATATGGCTGCGCCATCAATGGCAATCTGGCCGCAATGGTCGCCAATCCGGAAGACCTGATCGAAGGTCAGGCCGGAACGGGTGAAACGGTGGTCGCAACCGGCAACAAGGCCATCACGACCTACCGTGATGCGCAGCCGACCGGGGCCGGTGGCCTCACCCAGACCAGCTCGCAATAAACAGGGGACTGAAGAGATGAACGCGCCTTGGAAACCTGGAATGCCCGGAAACCGCGACCCATTCGCCGCCTATATTTGCGACGAAACGGCACTCGACGTGCTGCGACCGGTGGCAATCGAGCTCGGCTGGGCTCCGGAGAAATGTAACAAGGGCGGCCTGCGCAATGCAGTCCAGTCGCTCTCCGTTGCTGCCAGCCCGAATATCCTGATGGTCGATCTGTCCGAAAGCGGCGATCCGCTGAACGACATCAACGCATTGGCCGAAGTTTGCGAGCCCGGTACGGTGGTGATCGCCATCGGCCAGGTCAACGATGTGCGGCTGTACCGCGATTTGGTCGCCAGCGGCATTCACGACTATCTGCTCAAGCCGCTTTCGGCGGGGCAGTTGCGCGACGCCTTGACCCAGGCACAGGCGGTATTCGCCGCGCCCAAATCGAATGAAGGCGAAACCGCGCGCCGCCATATTACCACGGCGGTGGTCGGAACCCGCGGCGGCGTGGGTGCATCGACGATGGCAACCTCGCTCGCATGGCTGTTCAGCACCGAACACCGTATGCCGACGGCGTTGCTGGATCTCGACGTCCATTTCGGAACCGGCGCGCTGGCGCTGGATCTGGAGCCGGGACGCGGCCTGACCGATGCGATCGACAATCCAAGCAGGATCGACGGACTGTTCATCGAACGCGCCATGATCCGCGCGAACGACAACCTCGCGATCCTGTCTGCAGAAGCGCCGATCAACGCACCGTTGATGACGGACGGGTCCGCCTTCATGCAACTGGAGGAAGAGTTTCGCACGGCATTCGAAATGACGGTGATCGATCTGCCGCGCAATATGCTGATCAACTTCCCGCATTTGCTGAACGATGCCAATGTGGTGGTTCTGACGGTCGAAATGACGCTGGCCAGCGCGCGCGATACGATCCGTATCCTGTCCTGGCTGAAAACCAATGCGGCCCATGCCGAAGTGGTGATCGTGGCCAACCGCGTGCAGCAGGGCGTCAGCGAAATCAGCAAATCCGATTTCGAAGCCTCGATCGAGACCAAAATCGACTTCTCGCTTCCGTTCGACGGCAAGGCTGCGGCCAACGCTGCAAAGCTCGGCCAGACCTTTGCCGAAGCCAACGCTTCGGCGAAAGCAACCGATGGCCTGCGCAAGGTCAGCGAGCGCGTGATCGGTGCGGCCGAAGAAGATGCCGAGGATGGTGATGACAACAAGGCGAAGAAGTCCGGCTCGCTGCTGGGCGGTTTCGATTTGAAATCGCTGCTCGCCAAGAAGGAGAAGAAAGCACCGGCAGCGGCCTGATCGTCCTTGGAGGCGAACAGGCTGGCTGACGGAGTTTTGAACGAGATGCAGACGGGAACCGGCACATGGATATGATGCAGCTGCTGATAGTCTGCGCCGGAGTTCTGGCGCTGGGCGTGATCGGCTACATGGTCGTGGCGGGTCCTTCCGCCGGCAAGGCTGCCGAACGCCGCCTGCAGGCTTTGCGGTTCCGCTATTCGGACAGCACCGATGCCAAGGTGGAATCGCACCTCAAAAAGGCGATTGCCGCACGAAAACCCAAGAAGCACAAGATCGCAGGCTCATCCTCACGCTCGGAAGCGCTGGCGGTGCGGCTCGACCGGACCGGCAAGAAATGGTCGGTCAGCCAATATGTCTATGCCTCGCTGGGCATTGCGCTGGTCATAGCCCTGATCGTCTTTCTGCGCTCGGGCGCACTGTTCCTCTCGCTCGGCGTGGGCGCATTGGTGGGTGCAGGAATCCCGCATTTCGTAGTTGGCCACTTCATCAAACGGCGGACAAATCAGTTCAACGCCAAGTTTCCCGACGCGATCGAATTGCTGGTTCGCGGCCTGCGCTCCGGCCTGCCGGTGACCGAAACGTTGGCGGTGGTGGCACAGGAAGTGCCCGGCCCCGTCGGGGTGGAATTCAAAGGCATCGTGGAGCGCATCAAGATTGGCCGCACGATGGAAGAATCGCTCCAGGAAACTGCCGACAGGCTTGGCATTTCGGAATTCAACTTCTTCTGCATCACGCTGGCCATACAGCGCGAAACCGGCGGCAACCTGGCGGAAACGCTCAGCAACCTGGCCGAAGTGCTGCGCAAACGTAGCCAGATGAAGCTGAAAATCCGTGCGATGAGCTCGGAATCCAAGGCTTCGGCCTACATCGTCGGCGCGCTGCCATTCATCGTGTTTTTCATGATCTGGTGGATCAACCCGGGCTATATTGGCGGCTTCTTCAGCGAAGACCGGCTGATCGTGGCCGGGCTTGGCGGGATGGTCTGGATGGGCATCGGCGCATTCATCATGGCCAAAATGGTCTCATTCGAGATCTGAGCGGGGAGGCAAGACTATGTTAAGCGATCCAGCCAATCCCACGCTTCTGGGCGTCGATATCGTCATGGTCGGCACCGTGCTGGCCGGGGTAGCCGCCTTTGCGGTAGTCATGGCCATCTATGCCGCGATCACGGTGAAGGACCCCATGGCCAAGCGCGTTCAGGCGCTGGCCGAGCGACGCGACGAATTGAAGGCGGGGATCGTCAAATCCTCCGCCAAGAAACGCACCAGCCTGATCCGCAAGACGGACAAGACCGACAGGGTCAAGGATCAGCTGGCCAACATGAAAGTGTTGCAGCAGAGCCAGCTGGAAGCCATCCAGCAAAAGCTGGCCCATGCCGGTATCCGCAACAAGGAACTGGCCGTTTACGTCATCGGCGCAAGGCTGGTGCTGCCGCTGGTGCTGGGGCTGATCACCTTTACCATGCTGTATGTGGTGGAAATCTATCCCGATTGGCAAATGAAGAAAGTCGGCGCGATGGCAGCCGTGATCTTCGCCGGTTACAAGGGCCCCGAACTGTTCATCAAGAACAAGGCGAACAAGCGCACCGACGCGATCCGCAAGGGTCTGCCCGATGCGCTGGACTTGCTGGTCATCTGCGCGGAAGCCGGCCTGACCGTGGACGCCGCCTTCAACCGTGTGGCCAAGGAGCTTGGCCGGGCCTACCCCGAACTGGGCGACGAGTTTGCCCTGACCGCGATCGAGCTCAGCTTCCTGCAGGAACGCAAGCAGGCCTTCGCCAACTTCGCCTACCGCGTCGATCTGGAATCGGTGCAGGGCGTGGTCACTACCATGGTGCAGACCGAACGCTACGGTACGCCGCTCGCCAGTGCGCTGCGCGTGCTGTCGGCCGAATTCCGTAACGAGCGGATGATGCGCGCCGAGGAAAAGGCTGCGCGCCTGCCGGCGATCATGACCATACCGCTGATCCTGTTCATCCTGCCGGTGCTGTTCATCGTGATCCTGGGCCCCGCGGCATGTTCCATCAGCGATGCGTTTGCCGAGGGCGGACCAACCAGCTAATTACGAACTTCACGAAATCGTCGCCGGTTCGCCCTTTCCGTCACCATGGGCGATCCGGCGGCGATGCCTCAAGGCGTATCCCCGTTACCGAGCGAACCGGAATCGAAATCGCCCGCACAGTCGCGGACCCGGGCCAGCAACTGCCGGAACACGTGGCGCTCTTGTTCTGAGAAACCGCCGAATAGCTGGCTTTCCATTTCCTGCGCCAGCGGCATGATCTGATCGTAGATCGCGCTGCCCTGCTCGGTCAGCGCAAGGTGGTGCGACCGGCCATCGTTACGGTTTGGCCGGCGTTCGGCGAGGCCCCGCTCTTCCAGCACCTTGCACGCGCGGTTGACCGCTACCTTGTCCATCAGAGTGAGCGCAGTCAGATCGCGCTGGGTCGCTTCGCCCGCATCGCCCAGCACCGCCATCACACGCCATTCGGGCACTTTAAGCGAGAACCTGCTGCGATACACCGCTGCAATGCGCTCGCTCACCGCGTTGGATGCGATGGACAGCTGGTAAGGCAGAAATTCTGCCAGCCGGGGCGGACGAGTGCTTGATCCGGTCATAGGCCATAGTTTCTACGGCAACCGGTTCGCTTGGCAAGTAAGACGTTGGACGGAGCCGGGCGGCTCACTCGTAGCCGGGCTGTTCCCACCAGGGATAGAAGTCCGGCATGTCTTCGCTGACCTTGCCCGGATAATCGGGAGAGCGCTTTTCCAGGAAGCTGGCGATGCCTTCTTTTGCGTCGTTGCCCCGTGACAGCCTGTAGATCGCGCGGCTATCGATGCGGTGCGCCATCATCGGATGATCTTCCGATGGCAGGCGCCACAGCATCGCGCGGGTCATGGCAACCGACACGGCCGAAGTGTTGTCGGCGATCTCGCGCGCCAGCCCCCTCGCCGCGTCCATCAACCCGGCCTGCGGATGGACCGACCGGACCAGGCCGCCATCCAGCGCTTCCTGTGCATCGAAAATGCGCCCGGTCATGCACCATTCCATCGCCTGGCTGACCCCCACGAGGCGGGGCAGGAACCAGCTGGAGCAAGCCTCCGGCACGATCCCGCGCCGGGCGAACACGAAGCCGAAGCGCGCATTGTCGCTCGCCAGGCGCATATCCATCGCCAGCTGCATTGTCGCGCCGATGCCCACCGCAACCCCGTTGCAAGCGGAAATCAGCGGTTTTTTGGAATCGAACAGCCGCAAGGTAACGCGGCCGCCCCCATCGCGGACGATATCGTCCGACAGGTCCGTGACTTCGGTTTCGGAGCTGAAAGGCCGCTTGCCGTCCTCCGGCGTCAGATCCGCCCCGGCACAGAACGCCCGGTCGCCCGATCCGGTAAAGATGACCGCGCGCACATCGTCATCCGCATCGGTGCGATCGATCGCATCGATAATCTCCGCCATCATCACCCTTGTATAGGCGTTCATCTTCTCCGGACGGTCGAGCGTGATCGTGGCAATGTTATCCGCCACGTCGAACTTGATCTGGGTATAATCGGCCATTGGTCTCTCCACAAACGTCGGTGCCCCTCATCCAACTGCGACTAGCGAAGCGGTTGGCATAGCTTGGATGAGGGGCCGCACCGCCCGAAATCAAATCAGCGCGGCGCCATGCGGATTGCACCATCCAGGCGCACGTCTTCGCCGTTGAAATAGCCGTTTTCGATCATCGTGCAGGCAAGATGCGCATATTCTTCCGGATTGCCGAGGCGCTTGGGGAACGGCACCGATGCGGCCAGCGCTTCCTTCACCTGCGGCGGTGCGGCGTTCATCAGCGGAGTGCTGAAAATACCCGGCAGGATGGTGTTCACGCGAATTCCTTCATTCATCAGGTCGCGCGCGATCGGCAGGGTCATGCCGATCACACCGCCCTTGGACGCGGAATAGGCTGCCTGGCCGATCTGGCCATCCTCGCCCGCCACGGAAGCGGTGTTCACGATCGCGCCGCGGTCGCCATCGTCGCTCAGCGGATCGACGGCCAGCATTCCGGCTGCGGATTTTGCAATGCAGCGGAATGTGCCAACCAGATTGATCTGGATCAGCCAATTGAACGCATCGAGCGGGAAGTGCGAGATTTCGCCAGTCTTGCGGTCGCGTTTGGCGGTCTTGATCGCGCTGCCCGTGCCCGCGCAATTGATCAAGATACGCTCCTGGCCATGTGCCTCGCGCGCCTTGGCGAACCCGGCATCGACGCTTTCATCGCTGGTCACGTTCACTTCGCAGAAAATACCGCCAATATCCTTGGCAACCGCTTCGCCCTTTTCTTCCTGCAAGTCGAAGATGGCGACTTTCGCGCCCTTGGCTGCCAGGGCACGCGCGGTGGCTTCGCCGAGACCGGATGCCCCGCCAGTGACGACTGCGGGGGTGTTTGCATTGATTTCCATGTGAATTTTTCTCCGTGTAGATTAAGTCAAAGTGCCTCGACGATAGTGACATTGGCGACACCGCCGCCTTCGCACATCGTCTGCAATCCGTATTTGCCGCCGCGCGCCTTCAGCGCATGGACCAGCGTGGCCATCAGCTTCGTGCCCGAAGCGCCCAGCGGGTGGCCCAGCGCAATCGCACCGCCATTGACGTTGAGCTTGGCCGCATCCGCGCCCGTATGTTTCAACCAGGCCAGCGGCACCGGGGCGAAGGCTTCGTTCACTTCGTACAGATCGATATCGCCAATGCTCAGCCCGGCCCGCTCCAGCGCCCGGTCGGTGGCGAAAAGCGGTTCTTCCAGCATGATGACCGGATCGCCTGCCGTCACGGTCAAATTGTGAATGCGAGCGAGCGGGGTCAGGCCGTGAGCCTTCAGCGCCGCCTCTGAAACCACCATCACCGCGCTCGAGCCATCGCAGATCTGGCTGGCGCTGGCGGCGGTGATCTTGCCTTCGGGGCTAATCAGCTTGACCCCGGCGATGCCATCCAGCGTCGCATCGAAGCGGATGCCTTCATCGACCTTGTGCAGCTCGGTGCCGTCGGGTGTTTCCACCTCGACCGGCACGATTTCGGCATCGAATGCGCCGGCCTGCGTCGCGGCGATCGCCCGTTTGTGACTTTCCAGCGCAAACCGGTCGAGATCGTCTTTGGAGAAGCCGTGTTTCTCCGCAATCATTTCAGCGCCCATGAATTGCGAGAACTGGATGCCGGGATATTTCGCCTGTATATCTGGCGACATGTAATGGCCGAGCCCCTCCTTCATGTGGAAGGTCGCGTTGCTGCCCATCGGCACCCGGCTCATGCTTTCCACACCGCTAGCGATTACGACATCCTGCGTCCCGCTCATCACCGCCTGCGCGGCGAACTGGATGGCCTGCTGGCTCGATCCGCATTGGCGGTCGATCGTCACCGCGGGAGTCGATTGCGGCAGATGCTTGCTGGCCAGCACACCCATGCGGCCGACCTGCATCGACTGCTCCCCCGCTTGGGTCACACAGCCGGTTATCACGTCGTCCACAGCCGCGGGATCGACCCCGCTGCGCTCCACCACCGCGTCGAACGACTTGGCCAACAGGTCCACCGGATGCACTCCGGCCAGCTTGCCGCCGCGCCGTCCCCCGGCGGTTCTCACGGCATCGACGATATAGGCAGTGGCCATCGGCATCATTCTCCTGCGCAGTTACGGTTGCGAATTGGTACTGTTATGCTGTTGCGGTTATTCGGCGGCTCGGCAAGGGTCAAGCTGGCGCGGTTGCCCCGCCCGCCTGCCCGGCCCTGTTGCAATCGCAACCATCCCGGCGTTACAGCGCGGCTGATGGCGAAGAAGCTTTTCGAGATTAATCCGGCGCTCGACCGCGCGGCGCTGGCGGAGGAATTCGCCCCGCATAAACGCGTGCAGATTCGCGACGTGCTGACCGGCGAAACCGCCCGCGAGATCCGCAGCATCCTCGGCCAGCACACCCCGTGGGGGTTGGCTGCGCAAGCAGGGATCGCCGATCCTCCCGGCCCGCAACAGGTGCTTGCTCAGGACTTGAAGGCCGATGCAGGAAAGAAGCGCGCCCAGGAACTTGCCCAGGCAAGCCACGCGGCTGCTGCCAAGGGTGATTACGCGTTTCGATACGCGCAATATTCGCTGGTCCAGTCCTACCTTGAAAAATGGAACGAGGGTGGGCCGCACGATCTGCTGCTCGAATATCTCAACACAGCTGAATTTCTGGGACTGGTCGGCGATGTGACGGGTGTCGAGGGGCTGGTGAAGGCCGATGGGCAGGCAACACTTTACGGCCCGCAGCACTTCCTCGCCCATCATCACGACAGCCACGTCGCCGAAGGCTGGAAAGTGGCCTATGTGCTCAATTTCACCATCGACGACTGGAAGCCCGACTGGGGTGGCTATTTGAACTTTTTCGATCAAGAGGGCGATATCGTGCAGGGATTCCGCCCGCGCTTCAACGCGCTCAACCTGTTCCAGGTGCCCCAGGCACATAATGTCGGCTTTGTCCCGCCTTTCGCTCCGCTGGGCCGGTTTGCGATTACCGGATGGTTGCGCGACCGGTGAGCACCGTGGCCGAGTGGCTCCAGCAAGCGGCAACTGCCGAGCGGCGGGGCGATGCCCCCGGCGCGCTGGCCGTTATGACAAAGGCGCTGGCCGAACATTCCCGCGATCCGGCACTGGCCAATAGCGGGGCCAATTTCGCGATGCGGGCGGGCGATTACGGGCAGGCTGCCGAGTGGTTCTCCGCAGCCGCAAGGCTCGATCCGACATCGCTCGAATTCGCGCTGAACCATGCCATCGCCCTGTCGCGGATGGATCGATATTCGCAGGCGCTGGCGGCGCTGGCACCGTTCGAACCGGCGGGGGCAGCCAATGCCCGCTATTGCTCCGCCCGCGGCATCGCCGAGCGCGGGGCCGGCAATCCTGGCGATGCGCAGCGCTGGTTCGATCGATGCCTCGCGCTCGATCCGCGCCAACCGCGCGCGCTGCATGGCCGGGCACGGCTGGCGCTGGAACGCGGCGAAGCCGATGCGCTGGAACGGTTCGACCGGGCGCTGGCGATCAATCCGGGCGATGCAGATTTGTGGTTGGGCAAGGCGCAGGCGCTGGATGTAGAGGGGCGGGTAGAAGAGGCCCGCCAACTCGCCCAGCAGATCGTGCAGCAGGCGCCGGGATGGGAACATGGCACGCGCTTCCTGGCCCAATTGCGACTGGCAGCGGGGGAGGACGACTTCACCTCGCATTACCGCGAAGCTGCCGCCAAACAGCCGCAAAACCCGAACATCCGCGCCGATTGGGCGGAATTGTTGGGCAGCCTGGATCGATTTGCCGAAGCCGCAGAGGTTCTCGCCCATGCTCGGCGAGACTTTCCCGATATCGAGCGCTTCGCCCTGCTGGAAGCGATCGCTGCGGGGGCGGCGGGAGACGATGCGCAGGCGGAAGAACTGTTCGCCGGTTTGCAGACCGATAGTGTGGAGCGCCATGTCCATGAATCGCGCCACCGGTTACGGCGCGGCGAGCCGGAGCGGGCCGAGAGCCTGCTCGCCCGGGCGATCGAGATCGACGATAGCGACATTGCTGCCTGGGCACTGCGCGATGTGGCATGGCGGCTGCTGGGCGATGAACGGCATGAATGGCTGCACGGGCGGGACGGTCTGGTCCAGTTCCTCCCGCTCGAACAGGCCGAGGATGAGATCGCTTCCTCTGTTGCCCTCCTCGACTCGCTCCATGACACATCGGCCTTTCCACTCAGCCAGTCGCTGAGAGGCGGTACGCAGACACGCGGGCTGTTATTTGCGCGGCTTGAGCCCGAGCTGGTCAGTCTGAAGGCCGCGATCACGGACCGGCTCGAGGTTTACCGGGCGGGTTTGCCTCCCGCCGACGCGGCGCATCCGCTGCTGCGCCACCGAGATGCGCCTTGGCGGATCGGCGGGTCGTGGTCTGTCAGGCTGGATGGCGGCGGGGATCACCATACGGCGCATCTGCATCCGCAAGGCATCCTCTCATCCGCGCTCTATCTCGCGCTGCCGCAAGAGCGTGCAGCGGGTGAAGGAGCGCTGGAACTGGGCCGCCCGGCCGCCGATCTTCGGCTGGATTTGCCCCCGGTGCGAGTAATCGAGCCGCGCGCAGGTCACCTCGCTTTGTTTCCCAGCACCTTGTATCACGGCACTACAGCCTTTCCGCGCGGCCGGCGGATGACGGTTGCGTTTGACGTTCTGACCCTGGATGAGGCGAAGCCATGACCAAACCGCACGCCGCCTCGTGGGACGATTTCTGGGCTTCCAATGCCGCCAAGGACGGTGGCGGTTGCTTGCCCGACGGTTACAAGGGGATCGACGCGGCGCAGCAGGCGGCTTGGCGCAGCTTTGCGAAGGCTTTGCCCAAAGGCGCAAGGCTGCTCGATCTGGCCACCGGCGATGGGCGGGTGATGGGCTGGATCATGCGCGCCCGGCGTGACATCAAGCCAACCGGCTGCGATCTTGCCCCCAAGCTGCCCCCGCCGCCGCGCGGCGCGCAGATCAAGACCGGCGTGCCGATGGAGCAGCTGCCCTTCCCCGACGGCAGCTTTGCCGCGCTGACCAGCCAGTTCGGCTTCGAATATTCCGAAGTGGACAAGGCGGCGGCAGAGGCGGCGCGTGTCCTGCGGCCGGGCGGCACCGCCGGCCTGCTGATGCATCGCGGCGATGGTCCGATCCTGGCGCACAATCTGAAGCGCAGGGAGCAGATCGAATGGGCATTGCAGACCAATGATCTGGTCGGCCTGGCCAAGCGCAGCCTGAAGAGCCGCGCGCTGGGTATTGCGACCATCCCCTCCGCCATTGTCGAGGCTCCGGCGATCGGCCAGCAGGATTTCGGGACAGTATCTGCAGCCTGGGAGATTGCCGAGGCTGTCAAACAGACCATGATCCTGGGCGCGAGGGACAATCCGGCCAATGTCGCCCGCCTGCTCGACACGATAGCCGCCAAGGCGCAAAACGAGCTGGGCCGCATCGCGTCGCTCGAAGTAGCCTGCGCCACGGCGGACGATACCGATGCGTTGCTGGCGGCGCTGCACTCGGCAGGCCTCGAGCAGATCGAGGCTAACGCACTGAGCGACGATACCTATCCTGCCCCCTTCGCCACATTCAGGACGCTGCGCCGCACTGGTTGAACGGGCACTGTGCCGATTGGTCCGATTTCCGACCGTAATTTGACAGGGATGCCAGCGGGAAATTGATCCCGATACTGGCGCGCATTCGGTGCAAACAGCCAATACCGCCATTCAATCACTGGTCCCGGCACACAGCACGACACGTACAAACAAAAAGGGCGGCGAACCGAAGTTCGCCGCCCTCTTTTTGTCGTCAGGTTTTCGCCTGCTATCGTTCGATTAGAACTTGAACGCAGCGGAGACGAAGTAACGCCGGCCCAGCACATCATAGGTGCTCGGGAAAGTATTGGCCTGTTCCTGACTATCACCCAACAGCAAGCTGTTGTTCTGATCCGGGTTCAATACGATGCCGTTGGCGTCGAACTGTGGCGTATCCGGCAGGGTGTCGAACAGGTTCGTAACACCGAAGTTGATGCTGAACTGTTCCGACACGGCAGCCGCAAAGGTCAAATCTATCAGGTCGTATGCATCGATCTGATCGCCGCTGAGCGTGTCATCGTCAACGCTGCTCAGGTGACGCCAACGCACCGAGGTCGTCAACGGGCCATCCACGAATGAGAAACGGCTTGTCCACTTGTATTCCGGCGTCGGCTCACCGCAGGTGTTACCGTACAACCCGGCACACTCATTGATCGTCGTACCGCCCTGGATCGGCTCGAAATTGCTCTCGTCGGTCCAAGTCCCCAGGAACGAAATGTTCAAGTCTTGCTCTCCCGTGTCGGTCAACAGGGAGAACGGAATCGTCATTCCGTAGGAGAACTCGAGGTCGATGCCCGAAACTTCCAGCTTCGCGATGTTCGCATTGCCCACGAACGGCGGATTGGCCGTAGTGAAGGCGCCGCCAGCATTACGAGTGTTGCGGAAAGGCGCGCAAATCGGGTTGTTGATGTCTTGAATCTGATTGAAGCACAGATCCAAAGCATTATTCAAACCGCCAGCGAAGGTACTGATTGCATCTTCGATTTCAATATTGAAATAATCGGCAGTAATTACGAAGCCCGGCAGGAATGTAGGCTGGAGAACAATACCCGCGGTATAGCTGTCCGACGTTTCTTCCTGAAGATTCGGGTTACCACCAAATGTAGCGGGAATTTGTGGATTCGGCTGGATGTTGCCGGAACCGATCTGGTTCTGCGGAACACCTGAGGCAAGGCAGGTAGCCGTCAGGCCAGCTTGATTTACGCCAGCCCCAGCAGCATTGTTACAGGGGTCGGTCGCAGCCGGGAAACCTATGCTCTGGCCACCAAACAACTCACCGACATTCGGTGCGCGAACCGCACGCTGATACTGGCCACGCAACGTAACGCTAGGGATCGGTTGGAATTCAACGCCGCCGGCGTAAGTCCAAACGCCACCAACTGCATCAAGCGAGTAGTCGGAATAGCGAGCAGCACCTGTCAGTTCGAGACGCTGACCGCCATCGGTTTCAAAAATCGGAAGGTTCAGCTCGCCAAAGAATTCCTTCACGTCGTACCCACCTGCGGTTGGGTTACCGGCATTAAAACCAATAACGTCACCCGATGACAAAGCGGTGTCGGGAAGGAAGTCAGAAGCAACCTTACGGTACTCAGCACCAATGGCGAAACCGGCGTCGCCGCCACCAAAGCCCAAATCGCCAAGGAACCCGGACAAAGCAGCACTTGCGATTTCAAGTGTCGAGGTATCACCGTTCTGAGCCTGGATCGAAATCGCTGCCACCTGATCAGGGGTCAGCGTGTTCGGGCCGAAAATGTTGATCGGCGTACCGGTCCCGTCCAGGCCTGCCTGGAACGCGGAGCGTGAGATATTGCCCTGCTGCACGTTTGCATTACGCGTCCGCGCATAGGAGTAATATGCGTCGTAGTTCAGCCAGTCCGTGATTTCGCCACGGACGCCGCCCAATACACGAAATGCGTTGCGTTCGTCGAGTGAGTTGCGAGCACCCGTCTCAATCGTACGGCGTTGCACGAAGAATTCCACCACACCCGGATCATCGGCCAGACCTGCTGCCGTGTTCTGCTGCGTTTCGGCATTGTCGATTGCCTGAAGCTGCGCAAAATCGCCAGGGATCAAGAACGGCTGGACCGTGGCGAGATCCAAATTGAAGAAACCGGTAACCGGGGTTGCTGCCAGCTCCTGCTGCACGCGGTTGTTCACATAAGTGACTTCCGTGTAAAATTCGTGCCCATCGCTGAATTCATAATCGGCAAAACCACCAAGCAGATAGCGTTCCTGCGGGATCTGCAGATAGTTCACCGGAGCGTAGTTGTAGGTATCACCAGCGCGGCGACGGAAATCGCCAGGAGTGTTGTCGAACACGACGCCTGTACCGAAGCCGCTGTCGCCGGCCGCACCAAATTCGGTGCCGGCGGGCAATACGGAAGCGCCATTGGCACCACCCACAAAACGCAGAACGCCGCTGGGCAGTGTGGAAGAGCCAAATTGCTGCAACGGGCTGGAGCCTAGCGCGAAGTTCGAAAAGCCGCGATCGCCCTGAAATACCGAGCTGCGGTTGAAGTATTCAGCATAGACGGTTGCACTACCGCGACCATCGTCGAACTGGGCACCCAATGCACCATGCAGTTCGTATGCTTCGCCATCACCTTCTTCGGTGATCGAGTACTGACCACCCAATTCCGCACCTTCGACCTGGCGAAGACGGAAGTTGACGACACCCGAAAGCGCGTCCGAACCATAAACGGCCGAAGCACCACCAGTTACCACATCAACGCTATCAAGCAGGAAGGAAGGGATGGTATTAAGATCGACGACCTGATTGGTGTCAAACGAAACCCAACGACGACCGTTCACCAAGACTAGCGTGCGGGTTACGCCCAGGCCGCGCAAGTTCAGCGTCGACGTACCGTTGCCGGGATTGTTGGAAAATGATGTTGTACCAGGGATGACCTGTGGCAGCGTGTTGATCACGTTTTCGACGTTGACCGTACCGGACAGTTCAAATTCTTCGTCCTGCACCACCGCGATCGGCGCAGCGGTTTCAACATTGCGCTGAGCGATACGCGAACCGGTGACAACAATCAGGCCACCGCCTTCGTTCATCGGCGCAGCTTGGAGAGCAACATCCTGATCAGTCAGATCATCTTCGTCGCCCTGCATTCCGGCATTGGTGCCTTCTTGCGCGAGCGCGGGCGAAGCGAGCAAAGCGCCGGCCATAAACGTGCCTGTCAACAGCGAAGCCTTGGTAAAACGGTTGGACATTCCAATCCCCTTGATCATGCGGGCCACTACGGCGCGCATTAAATTTAAAGACATTTCGGGCGCTAACCCGAATTCGTGCGGTCTATGCCTGTCATTGGTGGACTGCAATCGGTGGCGGCGTCGTTCCGTGATATGATTTGATATGTGTGTCATTCAGGTTACAGTTGGAACCGGTTGGCCAGTGTGCCAGTCAGCTAATGGAATCTGGCGCGACCGATCGCACCCTGTCCCGTTCTTCAAGGAGCTCCATAAATGTTACGTTCCACTATCGCTGCTCTGGCTTTTTCGATCGCGTTCGGCCCAACGGGAGCGCTCGCCCAAGAGGCGGAAAATTCCGGCGAGGCGCCGGGAGAATTCGCCGCACTCAAAGCTTGCCGCGATATAGGCGATGACGCGGCCCGGCTCGCATGTTTCGATCGCGCGGTTGGGATGGTCGTCGAAGCAGAAGCGAGCGGTGAATTGCGCATAGTCGACAAGGTGGCTGCTGAAAAAACCCGTCGGCGGCTGTTCGGTTTCTCATTACCCGACATCAACATTTTCGGCGGCGGCGATGACGATGAAGAAGAGCTCGAATTGCTGCAAACCACTATAACTAGTGTCCGCCGCATCCGCGACGATGCGTGGGTATTCCAGACAGAGGAAGGTGCGGTTTGGCAGATGCTGAACGTTCCGTCGCGGATTAGGCCGCCGAAAGTTGGCCAGCCGGTCGAGTTCAAGAAGGCATCGCTCGGCAGCTATTTCATCCGGGTCAACAGTCAGCTTGGAGTTAAGGGGCGCCGGATCCGCTGAATTTCGCGAACCGGTCCGCCATAAAAAAGGGGCCCCGCCGCATCTGCGACGGGGCCCCTTTTTATCGAGCGTTGCGCGCGGTGCCTACAGCCCGCCCGGTCCGCAATCGTTTGCGAGGAAATCCAGCATCTTGGTATGAAACTTCAATTGGTGATCATACATCAGATTGTTGTGATCCAAACCTTTCAGGGTCATGAATTGGGCGTCTGTTTTACCCGCCTTCTCAATCGCCTTTTTATAGTCTTCGAAGTTGAAATACATCACGCGCGCGTCGACATCGCCATGCACCATCAACAGCGGAATGTTGACTTTATCGACTTCGTTGATGGGATTGATCGTAGTCGAACCGCGATTGCGACCCCATTCGTCCAGCGCCTTTCCGAACCTCGTCGAGCGGCGCTTCAGATAGACCTTCTCGGCATCGGCAACCGCGGCGCCGGCAATTGTACACTGGTAGATGTTGTCCTCGCGGCTTGCGGCCACAAGGGCGGCATATCCGCCATAAGACCAGCCGAAGAAAGCAATCCGGTCCGGATCGGCAATGCCTTGCTCGACCAGATACAGAGCGCCATCGTCCTTATCATCCTGCATCTTGAGCCCATGCTCGCCGTTGCCTGCATCGAAGTGAGCCTGCCCCCAGCCAGTCGAGATACGGTTTTGAGGACGCAGAACCGCGTAACCATTATTCGCGAGCATCTGGCCCCATTCATCGTAGCCGACGACGCCGTTAACGTGCGGGCCACCATTGTGCTGGACCACAAGCGGGAATGGCCCCTCGCCTTTCGGTTTCATAAGGTATGCCGGGATAGTCAGCCCGTCGCGCGCCTTGTACCGGATGTACTCGACATCGGTCAGATCGTCAGCGTCCAGCGTTGGGTTCCGGCTACCGATCTTGACCATCGTGTTGTCGCGCACCAGCCACCACGATCCGGGATCGCGCGGACCGATATTGTGGACCACCATAGTCGACCCGTCGCGCGAACGGCTTCCGATCGATACGGAGTGAGCATTCGGAATTTCCGATTCAAGATTTTCGAACAGAGCCTTCTCGGTCTCATCGAACCAATGGCGCTCACGCTTTGCCCCTGGATAGCGCGCCGCCACCATTTTGTTATCTCCAGCCCAAGCCATCGAACTGGTTTGAATGCCCATCACATCGGCATCCGGGTTTTCATACAGCTTCTTACCCAGCTTCCCCGTATTGAAGTCGAATTCGTACAGAGCAGCCTTGTCACCTTCCGGATTATCGATGAAATAACCGGTGTTGGGATCGCCTTGCTTGAAGCCTTGGAAGCCCTGGAAACCGCCCAGGACACGATAGAGGTTCTCCGCATTATCGAGATCGTAGTTCATGCCCTCCACCTCGGTCCAGGAACCGTCGCCCGGTTTGCGGTAATAGAACTTTTGTTCACGGGTGTTAGGATCGAAGCTCGTGGTGAAGCGGGGGTTGCCTTCATCGTCGAAACTGGCGGTGGGGAATTTTTCATTTCCCTTGAGCACTAGCGATTGCGCGCCCGTTTCCAGATTGAACTTGTAATAGGATCGCGGCCGGAACGCCGCAAACGGGTCCACCCCCGAACCGCCATCAACTTCACGCACGCTCCGAATCAAAATATGATCCGGATCGTTTGGAAGCAAATTCGCGACCGAGAAATCGCCTCTGATCAACTTAAATTTTTTCGTCTCGATATCGAAAGAAAACGAAGCGAAATCTCGATGATTTTGCTCGGGTCGTTTCACCGATTTGCGGCTCTCCTGCCATGCAGTCCCAAAAATATATCGGTCGTTGACCCAGCTTGCGCCGATAATCTCCATTGGATCGGCATTGGTCGTGATCGGCTTGCCGGACAGATTATCAGTATCGGCAATCTGCAGCAAATATTCGCCCTCTTTGCTCTCCAGCTTTAGCAGCAGCAGATGTTTGCCATCGGGCGAGATTTGCACCGTCGGCATGACATCGCGCAGCGACCATGCTTCGACCGGAACGGTCGGCTTACCTTGCTGGGCCGCTGCTGTTTGTGCGGTTGCGGGTGCAGGCACCAGCGTTAGGCCAGTAGCGGCAGCGGCGAGCAGAGCGGCAGTCAGACGTTTCATAGTGTAACACTCTCCGAGGGCAAACTTGTATATACGAATTAAGAAAAAAGGGGCGGCTTCACCGCAAATGACGGAGCCGCCCCTCTTATTAGGCAAATGCTAGATGAACAGAATTAGAATTCAAAGCTCACCCGAGCAAAGACTTCTCGGCCATTATAATCATAACCAGCACCAAGAACAGTGTTGGAAATGTCTGTAATACCAGCTGCGAACGGGCTCACCTGCGGCGGAGCGGTATCGAAGATATTGCTAACACCTATCAGGATGTTGAATCGCTCAGCCCGATAGCGGATCGAAGCCGTGTGCAGGAACTGCTCATCCGCGAAGCCAACCGGACGGCAGAACACTCCGTCGCCTGCGACTACACCGTTGGGCACATCATTTGCATCACGCGAACCGCCGCCCAAGCAGGTGCTGCCCGTCTGACCGATAAACTGACCTTGCTCGTCGAAACCGAACACGTCCGAGAAATCGTCGATCAAGTCAGCATCCTGACCGAACCCGCCAATATAGCGGATGTTGTAGGACAGACGCCATCTATCGATATCAGCGGTAAAGGTCGCACGGCCAGTCCAATCCTGGAAGCCGACTTCACCCTGATCTTCATCAGTTTCACGGTCACCATTATCGTTGACGAACAGTGAACTGCGTTCAATCAAGTGATTAGCGCGAACGTTCAGCCCGAAGTCGACTAGGGTATTAAACAGCGTCACTTCCTTGCCGAAGGTCGCATTGAGGTCGAGCCCACGTACGCTTTCTTCATTGAGGTTGATGAACCCTGCAAACACGTCCGAAACAAGCATGGTGCCGGTCCCCGAAACGCTGATGCGGTCGCAGAAAGTGCTGCGCTGACCATCTTCGCGCGTATAGCAATCATTGATGATGAACTGCGAAGACGGGCTGACAATGGAGTCTTTTACCTTGATGTCATAGTAGTTTGCGCCGAGCGCCACGTCCCATCCATCACCGAAAGTTTCTTCGAAGGCGAACCCGGTCGTAAGGGAGCGCGAGGTTTCCGGATCGATATCGAGACTACCGCCGCGAGCTACCTCAACACTGGTCGTCTGGGTTGGCGCAAGCGCTTGACCCGTGGTCGGGTCGATTTGCAAGCCTGCGGTGGTCGGATCACGCCCTTCCCGACGACAATTTTCAAGAGTTCGCGCATCACGGCGATCGCCCGTCGGATCATAGGTGCCGGTGGCGGTATCGAATGCGTCATCCGGTACGGCGCAGGGATCAAACAGTGTCTGGAAGCCCGTTTGCGACCCGAGGAAGTTTTCGCGCAGGTTCGGCGCACGGAACGAAGTGCCGTAGCTGAACTTGAGCAATAGCGGATCAATAGGGCGCCAGCCCGCTTTCACCGAGTAAGTGAAGTTGGTGCCGTAGAACTCTTCGTCGGTCGCGCGGCCAGACAAGTTCAGGTTGAGTTCCCGCACCCAAGGCTTGCCTGCTTCCAGAGGAATATCAATTTCGCCGAAAGCTTCCTTGATTTCTTTCGAGCCAGACGCGCCGCTATCGGCGAAGAATCCGAAGAACAAACCATTTGAAGCGACGGCATTGGCAACCGAATTAATTTCGTCACGCCGATATTCGACACCAACAACTGCGCTGACGGGACCGGCAGGCAGGTTGAAAAGGTCGCCGGTCGCAAAAGCATTCCAGACGATTTGCTCATAGGTTGTGACGAATGAGCGGTCTCCGAACACATAATCGCGTTCGGCCTGCGTAGCGAAATCACCTTGCGCGGAATTCAGCACGCTCGGTGCGAAAAGGTTCACCGGAACACAACCCTGAGTCAGATCGGGCAGTGCGGCATTAGGGTTGGCGAGTGCCGATGCATCACACGGTGTAATCGCCGGAAGGCCGCCGGTTACCTGTGCAATGAACGAATTACCGATGGTTTGACCAGAATTGTAATCGTCAGCAATTCCGTCACCATCATTATCGACCACGCCGTCGCCGTCGAAATCCATGGTCGGATCGATTCCCAAAGCGAATGCTAGCTTATCCTCGCGAATGCCGCGCACATTCGAGGTGCCGTCTGCGTAGGAATACACGAAGGAGCTTTCGAACGACCAGCTCGGCGAGATGAAGGGCAGATCGCCACGAACACCGAGTACGCCGCGATACTGCTCCAGCGTCACATCGGTATTGTTACGGTCGCCCTCGATCGCGAAGACCGGACGAACCGAGATCGGACCGAAACCACTGATCGCGCCGAAATTGGTGTCCGAACGACAGTCGACGCCCGATACGTTCGTATTGCAAGGGTTGAATACGTTATTGTCGGGTACGTAGGGGAAAATCTGTGCGAAAAATTCGTTATCGCCACTGATATCCGCCCGCGTATACATTGCTTCGAAGAACGGGGTGATGTTGGCAGCACCCGGGAAGGTATACTCGCCATACGCCAAAATGTTGTAACGCTTCTGTTCGCTCAGAAACGTCTGCTCAGGGTTGGCCCCGTTCAGGTTCTGCTCGTTCAGGAAGTCAATGTCGCGGACGCCGTCGCCATCAAAGTCGACTGGGCTGCCGTTGATGAAGCTTTCCGAGAACCCGGGAATGCCGGAGTTACCCGCCTGGCCATTGAACGTCGTTTCATCGAAATAAACGGAACCAACGTTGGTGAATGGGATGATGATCCGGCCGTTGAAGCCACTCTGGATACATTCACTGGTCGATGTTGTAATTGCACCACCCGAGTCCGCCAACGCATTCGCCTGCTGATCGATGCCAAGCCGACGAATTTCGCCCGTATTGGTAATGTCTAGCTGCGTGGTGCATCCACGGAAGAAATCGCGGTCGGAAAGTCGGATGGTATCGCGATAGTCATACTCTGCACCGATACCAAAGAAGCCCCGGTCCGTGTTGAAGCCCCATGCGCCGCCAATCGTATAGTCGTCGCCACCGCCCTGAGGATTTACATTACCGAAGGCAGTCAGTTCGAGACCGTCGAAATCTTTCCTCAGAATTACGTTGCCGACACCTGCGACCGCGTCCGAGCCGTAGACCGACGAAGCGCCGTCCAGCAGCAGGTCATAGCGCTCGATTAGTGTGCTCGGCAGCAGGTTGAGCGAAGGCGCGGTAGGCGCACCTTCCACACCAGCGGGCGCCAGGCGGCGGCCATTGATCAGCAGCAGTGTGCGGTCAGCGCCCAGGCCACGAAGGTCCAGCGTGGTCGAGCCTGGGCCGTTATTGAGAACGAAGCCCTGGAAGGTCGCGTCGATCTGAACGCCTGCGGCGCTTTCGGAACGCTGCAAGATGGAGGTGGGATCGAACAGGCCAGCTTCCTGCTCGGCCTCGGTGGTCAGAACCTGAAGCGGCGAGATCGAGGAATAGGTATCGCGCTTGATGCGCGAGCCGGTGACGACGATTGCGCCATCATTATTCGAAACGCCCGTTGCGCCTGGATCGGTAATGTCGACCGGGTCGGTATCGGTTGGATTGTTCCCGAATACGCCATCCGGCCCCTCTTCGGTTTCGGGGCAGACCACCACGTTGCCATCTTCATCGACGCAATCGTCGGCGTCCTGAGCGAAAGCGGCACCGGAAACGGTGAGCGCCACGGCGGATACGGAACAAGCGAGACCCTTGAACGCTTTGTAATGATTCTTACGCATGATTACTCCAGTCGCGAGATACGAAACCGGACTTCTCCCGAATCACTTCTTTGCGGCAATGCCCTCGCCGCGCCGAAGCCCCTGATATTTCAGTGTTTAGGAAGACCCCTAGTCCCTCGATGGGGCAGGTGTGCAACAGGGGGGCGGGCTTGAAAAGGGGCCCACCCGATCCCGTGACAATTCTCCTGAACCTGTTGCGTTAATCACACAGCAATATGCATTCACTTTGGTTTTGAAGCTGTTGCGCTATTCGCCGACCTTGATCGCCAGTTCACCATCGCCTTCGTCGATGCTGACCGTGCTGCCATCGGGTACTTCGCCGCGCAGCAGCTTGTCCGCCAGCGGATCCTGAACATAGCGTTGCACGGCGCGTTTCAGTGGACGTGCGCCATAGACCGGGTCGTAACCCACCCGGCCGAGCCAGCGGCGGGCAGCGTCGGTAAGCTCGAGCGTTATCTTGCGATCGGTCAGCAGTTTTTGCACCCGCGCGACCTGGATATCCACGATCGGTGCCATGTGCTCCATCGCCAAGCGGTGGAACAGGATGATCTCGTCCAGCCGGTTGAGGAATTCTGGGCGGAAATGGCCGCGCACCACATCCATCACCTGCGGCTCCACATCGGCAACCTGCTGATCGTCGGTCATCTGGCTGAGGAACTGGCTGCCGAGATTGGAGGTCAGGATTATCAGCGTGTTGCTGAAATCGACCACCCGGCCCTGCCCATCGGTCAGCCGGCCATCGTCGAGCACCTGCAGCAGCACATTGAACACGTCGCTATGGGCCTTCTCGACCTCGTCGAACAGCACCACCTGATAGGGCCGGCGGCGCACCGCTTCGGTCAGCACCCCGCCCTCGTCATAGCCGACATAGCCCGGAGGCGCGCCAATCAGCCGGGCGACGGCGTGCTTCTCCATGAATTCGCTCATATCGATGCGCACCATCGCGTCGTCATCGTCGAACAGGAAGGATGCGAGCGCCTTGGTCAGTTCGGTCTTGCCTACGCCGGTGGGGCCGAGGAACAGGAAGCTGCCCAGCGGGCGACCCGGATCCTGCAGCCCGGCACGCGCGCGGCGGACGGCCTTGGAAACCGACTCGACCGCCGCCTCCTGCCCGATCACCCGCTTGCCCAGCTCCGCTTCCATCTGGAGGAGCTTCTCGCGCTCGCCTTCGAGCATCTTGTCGATCGGAATGCCGGTCGAGCGCGACACCACGCCGGCAATATCGTCTTCGGTCACTTCCTCGCGCAGCAAGGCGTTTTCGGTGTGCGTTTCCGCCTCGGCCAGCTGCTTTTCCAGGTCGGGGATGGTGCCGTAGGACAGCTCCCCCGCCTTGGCGAGGTCTCCTGCGCGCTGGGCCTGTTCCAGCTCGATCCGGGCGGCGTCCAGCGCTTCCTTCAGCTTGCCTTCGGCCTGGATCTTGTCGCGCTCGTTCTGCCAGCGCGTCGTCAGCTCGCTCGATTGCTGCTCCAGTTCGGACAGTTCCTTGCGCAGCGCTTCCAGCCGGTCTTGCGAGGCCTGGTCGGTTTCCTTCTGGAGCGCCTGTTCCTCGATCTTGAGCTGGATGATCCGCCGGTCGAGCCCCTCGATTTCCTCGGGCTTGGATTCCACTTCCATACGGATCCGGCTGGCAGCCTCGTCCATCAGGTCGATCGCCTTGTCGGGCAGGAAGCGGTTCTGGATATAACGGTCGGACAGGCGCGCCGCCGCCACGATCGCGCCATCGGTGATGCGCACTCCGTGATGCAGCTCGTACTTGTCCTTGATCCCGCGCAGGATGGATACGGTATCCTCCACGCTCGGCTCGTCGATATAGACCGACTGGAACCGGCGTTGCAGCGCTGGGTCCTTCTCGACATATTTCTGATACTCGTCGAGCGTGGTCGCGCCGATGCAATGCAACTCGCCCCGGCTGAGCGCGGGTTTGAGCAGGTTGGACGCGTCCATGCTGCCTTCCGAAGCGCCCGCCCCGATCAGCGTGTGCATCTCGTCGATGAACAGGATGATCTGCCCGTCGGCGCCCTTCACCTCGTCGAGCACGGCCTTCAGCCGTTCCTCGAACTCGCCGCGATATTTCGCGCCGGCAATCAGCGCGCCCATGTCGAGGCTCATCAGCGTACGGCCCTTCAGACTGTCGGGCACATCGCCATTGGCAATGCGCAGGGCGAGGCCCTCGGCGATGGCGGTCTTGCCGGTGCCGGGCTCGCCTATAAGAGCGGGATTATTCTTGGTTCGGCGGGCGAGGATCTGCACCGTGCGGCGGATTTCCTCGTCTCGGCCAATCACGGGATCCAGCTTGCCCTCGCGCGCAGCCTCGGTCAGGTCGCGGGCGTATTTCTTCATCGCGTCATAGGCTTGCTCGGCGCTGGCCGTGTCCGCCGTGCGTCCGCCGCGAAGCTCCGAAATAGCCGCTTCCAGCTGCTTCGCATCGACGTTTGCCGCCTTCAGTGCCTGCCCGGCCGAAGTGGTGGTAGCGAGCGCCAGCGCGACCAGCAGCCGTTCTACCGTGACATAGGAATCGCCCGATTTTTCAGCGATGGTTTCCGCCTGATCGAGAACGCGCACCGCGTCATTGTCCAGCCCGGGCGTCGCCTGCGCCCCGCCGCCGCTGACTGCAGGGATCTTGGCGAGCGCTGCATCGACCTCGTCTTCGACCTGCCGCGGATTGCCGCCCGCGCGGGCGATCAGCCCGCTGGCCATGCCCTCGGCATCCTCGATCATCGCCTTGAGCAAATGCGCGGGCGTGATGCGCTGATGGCTCATGCGGATGGCGACAGTTTGCGCAGCCTGCAGGAAACCCTTGGCGCGGTCGGTGAATTTTTCGAGATTCATTGGTGTGTTTACCCCGTGTTCGTTTCAGCGACTATGTAGTGTTGCGAATTAGCAACACAAGCTATTGATCGACGGAAGTTCGACTACGCCGGATCACGGACGCGCTCGTATCATCGTGCTGCTTGTCACAACGCTGCCAGCCTGTAGAAAAGTTCCAAAGAGATAAAGGGACCGGATGCATGTGGAAATGGCTGGCGCGCATCGGCGCGGGCGTGATGGTGGTGATCGTCGCAGTGCTGATCGGGCTGATGGTGTGGGAACCGCTGGCTGCTACGCACGGTGAAGCGCCAGTGGCCAAACAGGCCTATCGCGCGGAAATCGTTCGCGACGAATTCGGCGTGCCGCATATTTACGGCAAGACCGATCCCGATGTCGCTTACGGCGTCGCCATCGCCCATGCGCAGGATGATTTCACCACATTGCAGGACGTGATCGCCATGGCGCGCGGCCGCTATGGCGCGATTGCGGGCGAAGACGGTGCGCAGGTCGATTTCGCGTACCACCTGCTGGATGCGCGCGGCACGGCACAGCGCGAGTTCGGCAAGCTGCCTTCCGATACGCAGGCGCTGTTCAATGCCTATGCCGCCGGGCTGAACGATTATGCCGAGGGGCATAGCGGCGAGATCAAGCTGGGCCGCCTGTTCCCGGTGAACGGCGAAGATGTCGCGGCAGGTTTCGCCCTGCGCCAGCCGTTCTTCTTCGGTTTGGGCAGCACGATCGGGCCGCTGGTAGCGGGCGAGGAACTGGGGCCGGAGCCGGGCCTGCCGCTGGGCGCTGAGGCAGCGAGCGATAATGTGTCAGAGGCTGGCCCCATCGCCAAGGCAGGCACCGACAAGCCGCTGCCGGTGCATATGGGGGAGGATGGCGCTTTTGCAGGCTCCAATGCCTTCGCCATCGCGCCGGACAAATCGGACGACGGGGTAACCCGGCTCGTCTCCAACAGCCACCAGCCTTGGCGCGGCGGGGTGGCGTGGTACGAGCTGGTGGTAGAGAGCGAGGATGGCTGGCACTTTGCAGGCGCGAATTTCCCCGGCAGCCCGTTTCCCTTCCTCGGCCATAACCGCAATCTGGGTTGGACCAACACGGTCAACCATCCCGACATGGTCGATGTCTATCAGCTGGAAATGGATGAAGCGGGCGAGCGGTACCGGCTGGACGGGGAATGGCGCGATCTGGAAAGCCGCCGCGTCTGGCTGCGGGTCAGGTTCGGGCCGCTGGTCCTGCCCGTTCCGCAGACGATCCATCGCAGCATCCACGGTCCGGTGATCGAGAACGAGAACGGCTTTTTCGCCATCCGCTATGGCGGCATCGACAATATCGGCAATCTCGATGCCTATTACCGCATCAACAAGGCGGAAACGTTCGAGGAATGGCGCAGCATCATCGCGCGCATGGATATCCCCTCCACCAATTTCATCTATGCCGACGATGCAGGCAATATTGCTTATATCTACAACGCCGCCATCCCCGACCGGGATGAAGGCCCCAATTGGCGCGGCGTGCTGCCTGGCAATGACAGCGCGCTGATCTGGGACGGGCCGGTGGATTTCGCGCAAATCCCGCAAGTGATTAATCCCGCCAGTGGCTGGGTGTTCAATGCCAATAACAATCCCTTCAACGCCGCAGGCGCGGGAAGCGATCTCGACCCGAAGGATTTCTCCCCCGTTCTGGGGATCGAGACGCGCTCCACCAATCGCGCTCGCCGCGCGGCCAAGCTGATGAGCGAGCCCGGCCCAATCGGGCGCGAGCGTTTGGAAGCGATCAAATACGATACCGGCTATGACCGCGAAGGCTATGTCGCGATGATGCTGGACGGAGTGGCGGCGCTCGACACTTCGGGCGATCCGCTGCTCGCCCGGGCGCAGGAACTGCTTGGCGAATGGGACCTGTTTGCCGATAATGTCGGTCGCGGCGATGCGCTGGCCCTGCTGATGATCCGCCCCTTTATGGGCGCGGATTACCAAAATGGTGACATTCCCGATCACCGCGAGGAATTGCAGCGTTCCGCCGATCATTTGATGGATCATTTCGGACGGCTCGACCCGCCGATGAGCGACCTGCTTCGGCTGCGCCAGGGATCGGGCGATCAGCGCGATGGCGGCCCGTTCGCGGTCGATCTGCCGCTGGATGGTGGCTCCGATACTTTGCGCGCGTCCACGCTATGGAACATTCACGATGATGGCCGGCTGGCCGTGCGCCACGGTGACAGTTTCATCCAGTTCGTGGAGTGGGCACCGGGGATGCGCGTGCGGTCCCAATCGATCCAGCCATTCGGCTCTGCCACCACCCGGCCCGCCAGTCCGCACTTTACCGATCAATCGTCTCTGTTCATCCAGCACAAGTTGAAACCGGTGCATTTCTGGCGCGCCGATGTGCTCGAAAACGCCGTATCCACGCAAATCGTGAAATCGCAATAATACAGTCCAAGGGAAATTATCGCATGACCATCCGGCCACTCGGCAAGCTACTCGCCACTTCCGCCCTCGCTCTGTCGCTGGCAGCCTGCACCGGCATGTCGGCAGGCGCCGATACCGAAATTGCCAGCGCATCGGACAGCACATCGGACGGCACATCGAACCGCGGCGAGATGGTGGAAATCGGGGCGGATGACCGGCTAGTGGACAATCCCGCGCCGCTGGAAAATCTGATCGCCGAAGTCGATATTCCCTATGACCGGTTCCAGCTGGATAACGGGCTGACGGTGATGGTCCATACCGACCGCAAGGCCCCCGTGGTCGCGCTATCGGTGTGGTACGATGTCGGATCGAAGCACGAGCCCGAAGGCAAGACCGGCTTCGCCCATCTGTTCGAGCACTTGATGTTCAACGGCAGCGAAAACGCACCGGGAGATTTCTTCGAGCCGCTGCAGCAGGTCGGCGCGACCGATTTCAACGGCACCACCTGGTTCGACCGGACCAATTATTTCGAAACCGTGCCGACCGGCGCGCTCGACCGGGCGCTGATGCTGGAAAGCGACCGGATGGGCTATTTGCTCGGCGCGGTCACGCAGGAGAAGCTCGATAACCAGATCGGCGTGGTCCAGAACGAGAAGCGCCAGGGCGACAACCAGCCTTACGGCCTGGTCGAATATGAGCAGCTGGAAAACCTGTATCCCTCCGGCCATCCGTATCACCACTCCACCATCGGTTCGATGGACGATCTTTCCTCCGCCACGCTGGAGGACGTGAAACAGTGGTTCCGCGACAATTACGGGCCGAACAATGCGGTGCTGGTGCTGGCGGGCGATATCGATACCGCCACCGCCCGCCGGAAAGTGACCAAGTGGTTCGGCGCGATCCCCGCCGGTCCGGCAACGCGCGAGGATGCCGCCCCCGTACCCGATCTGGGATCGGACAAGGCCAAGACGATCTACGACCGCGTCGCCACCACCCGCATCTACCGCATGTGGGCGGTACCGGGCCTCGATAATCCCGATTACGTGCCCCTGTCGATGGGGGCGACGGTGCTGGGCGGCCTCGCCTCGAGCCGGCTCGACAATGCGCTGGTGCGCGGGGCGGAAGTCGCCACCCGAGTGGTCGCCAATGCGCAGATTTTCGCGCAAGCCGGACAGTTCATCGCCTATGCCGATGTGAAGCCGGGCGTCGATCCCGAAACGGTCGCCGCCGCGCTGGACAGCGAGATTGCAAAGTTCCTTGCCGAAGGGCCGACACAGGACGAATTGCAACGCGCCGTCACCGTCTATACCGGCGGCCAGATCCGCGGGCTGGAGCAAGTCGGCGGGTTCAGCGGCAAGGCGCCGACGCTGGCCGAAGGGCTGCTCTATTCGGACAATCCGGAAGAATATAAGAGCGTGCTGGCGCAGGCCGCCGCCATGGACCCTGCGACCGTGCGCGATGTCACCGCGCGCTGGCTCTCGCGCCCGGTGTTTAAATTGCGGGTGGAGCCGGGTGACCGGCAGGAAGGCGGCGAGGATCGCGGTGGCTTTTTCGTGGCCCCCGAAGGCTCGGCCTCCGCAAACGCTGGCGGATTGTCCGCGCCGGCGTTCTTCCAGTCCGAAAACGGCGATGGCCGGATGGCCACGCCGGAGGCGGACCGATCCAGCCTGCCCGAAGTGGGCGAGCTCAAGCCGCTCGACTTCCCCGATATCGAGCGCGCGACCCTGTCCAACGGGATGGAAGTGATCTTCGCCCGGCGCGATGCAGTGCCGGTCGTCTATTCGCGGGTCGCGTTCGACGTGGGCTATTCCGCCGATGACCGCGACCGGCTGGGTGTCCAGTCGCTGATGCTGCAAACGATGGATGAAGGCACCACCAGCCTCGATGCCGAACAGCTGTCCATCGCGCAGGAACGCCTTGGTGCGCAGCTTGGCGGAGGTGCGGATTCCGATACCACCTTCTTTGCGCTCAACACGCTGGCACCGAACCTGTCCTCCAGCCTCGACCTTCTGGCCGATTACATTCGCAATCCGGCCTTCCGCGACACGGATCTGGAGCGCGTGCGCGCACGCCAGTTGACCAATATCGATAACGAGCTGAACAATCCCGGCCAGATCGGCCAGCGCGTGCTCGTCCCGACGCTATACGGCGATGCGCATCCTTATGGCATTCCGCCCAGCGGTACCGGGACCAAGGCGGTGGTCGAAACCGTCACCCGCGCAGAGGTCGCCGACTTCCATGCGAAATGGCTGCGGCCGGACAATGCCCGCGTCTATGTCGTGGGCGATACCACGCTGGGCGAAGTGACCGACCTGCTGGAGCAAAGCTTCGGCAGCTGGCAAGCTCCCGCCGCGCCTCTGCCGACCAAGAACTTCGATGCGCCCGTGCCGCAGCAGCAATCGCGCATCATCCTGGTCGATCGGCCCAATTCGCCGCAATCGGTGATCCTGGCAGGCCGCGTGCTGGGCCAGAAGGGGACCGACGATCTGATTACGCTGAACGCCGCCAACGAGGTGTTCGGTGGCAGCTTCCTGTCGCGCATCAATATGAATCTGCGCGAGACGAAGGGCTGGTCCTATGGCGTGCGCAGCCTGGTGCGCCAGCCGCTCGATCGCAGCAGTTTCCTGATCTACGCCCCCGTGCAGGCCGACCGCACCGGCGATTCCATCGCCGAATTGCGCGCCGATCTGGCCCGCTATCTGGGTGATGAGGGCGTGAACGAAGAAGAGCTGGTTCGCCTGATCAACGGCAATGTCCGCGAGTTGCCCGGCCGCTTCGAAACCAGCGGCGACGTGCTGGGCGGGCTGGTTAATATCGTCACCTATGGCCGACCGGACGATTATTATGAAACGCTCGCCGCGCGCTATTCCGATCTCACCGAAAGCCAGCTTGACGCAGCGGCGCGCGCCACGTTGACCGGCGACGATCTGGTGTGGGTAATCGTCGGCGATGCCAGCGTGGTGCGCGAACAGCTTGACGACCTCGGCCTTCCCGTGGAAGTGCGCCAACCGACAGACTAAGTAGCCAGACGAAATTTAACTCGAGGAGAATGAAAATGTCCGTAGCAGGCACCTATGATTGCGTAACCAAGAGCCCGATGGGCGACCAGAAGAGCACCTTCACCGTGGTCCCCGGCGATGATGGCAACACCTTCACCGGCTCGAACCAGGGCGCGATGGGCTCGATGGATGTCGAAGATGGCAAGATCGACGGCAACAAGCTGACCTGGAAAATGAACATGACCGTGCCGATGCCGATGACGCTCGATTGCGAAGCCACGGTGGAAGGCGACCAGCTGACCGGCACCGTGAACGCCGGCGCATTCGGCTCGATGGCCATGACGGGTGAGCGCGAAGGTTAATCTCGCCTCGTTTAGAAACAAAAAGGGCCGCCGGAGTATCGCTCCGGCGGCCCTTTTTTGTTTTATGAGATGACGCGTCTGCTTTCGACCCATTTGCGGACATCATGACTGATGTTAGGTCATGCTCTCGATGGTCTGATACCGGTTGAGGTTTTGATGCCCTATTTCTAATGCTTAATCGTTATGGATCGCAAATACCCTCGCACTTATCATCTTCCAAGCAGCCCTGGGTTGATCAACGATGACAGGCGGCTCCCAGATGCATCTGTCTTGGATGGTCGGCGCATTATTGTGACGGAAAAAATGGATGGCGAGGGTACAACGATGACACCCGAGCGCACCTATCCACGCTCACCTGACGGGCGCTATCACCCATCGCGCGACTGGATGAAAGCTCATCACGCGCGAAGGGCACGCGACATTCCCGCAGGTTGGCGGGTATCGGGCGAATATCTCTATGCGCGCCACTCGATAGTCTATTCCTGCGCCACGAATAATGCCCTCCGATCCTACTTTTACGGATTTGGAGTATGGGACGAGACCAACGTCTTGCTCGATTGGGATCAAACTTTAGACGTGTTCGCCATGATTGATGTTGAGCCAGCCGACGTTCTCTATGATGGGCCTTATTCGCCAGGCGTACTGGAAGAGCTTGCAGCCAATCTCGACCTCGAGAGACAGGAGGGCTTTGTGGTGCGCGATGCCAGCCGTATTTCCTATCCTTCAGGAGCTGGCGATCGGGGACGGTTCTTCTCGACTATCGCCAAGTGGGTGAGGCCGGGTCACGTTCAAACCGATCAGCACTGGTCTGCCAATTGGCGCGATGAACCCGATTTCCGAAATGAGTTGCGCCTCGGCATTGGGCTGGAGCCCTGAGTGGAGAAAAGTCGGCCATGAGAGCAATCATCTTCGATATGGACGGCACGCTCGCCGATGTTTCGCATCGTCTGCACTTCCTTGAAGGAGAAAAGGACTGGAAAGCGTTTCACGGAGCGATGTTCGAAGATCCGCCCGTTGAAAACATCGCCAATCTGGCGCGGCTCATGCACAAGGCAGCTAGCCAAGGGCTGGGTATTGAGGCGGTAATCGTGGTCACAGCACGGCATGACGATCCACAATACGAACGCATGACAAGAGAATGGCTCGATCTACACGATATACCCTATGATCGTCTTTACATGAGAGCCGACAGCGACACGCGCCGCGATCACCTTGTTAAGGCCGACATTTTACAGCAAATTCTGGATGATGGATTTGATCCAGTGCTAGCGGTCGATGATCGCCCCGAGGTCGTGCAAATGTGGCGGGAACATGGGATCACCACTTTGCAGTGTGCCGACGATGAACCGGGCGCTAGCGTCTACGCGGGACAAACGCTTTTGCATGTCTTGGTTGGCCCTTGCGGTGCGGGAAAATCGACATACGCACAAAGCGCCTATGCCGACCACGAGATTATTTCGACCGATCAGTTGCGGATGCAGTTGTTCGGCGATCTTGGTCACTCTCCCGAAGCACTGGCCAGAGTGTGGAAGCTGGCGCATGGCTTGGTGAAAGCCCGGCTCAATTGCGGGGCGCTGACGGTGCTTGATGCAACAAATCTCAAAAGAGTGGATCGTGCGCGTGTCATGGCGCTGTGCCCGCGCGGTGTGTTTGCTCGTTATGTCGTTTTGGACCGTGACCTCGACGAAAAGATACGAGATCGAGGTTGGCGTACTGAAGAACTCGTTTTGAAGCAGCATCGTCTTTTCAGGCGTGAAGAGCGCAACATACTGGCTGGAGACGAGCATCCCTACGTTACGGTCCAAGACAAGCGGCAAAAGCGCTGACTGGCCAGCCCCCTTCGGTCTTGCGTGCAGACCATGCGTTTCGATGACACCCAATGGGCCCATCTAGTCAATGTCCGCTTTCCACCCCAAAATCAGACATTCCTATGCGGACCAAAACCACTTTCCTACACGGGCGACTTCTGTTTCATCCTCTTGGATGAGCAACAAGCAAAAGTCTCTGGGCAACTCCAAGGGCCCCGCCGCCCCGGCCGCCAAGCGAGACGCCGCGTCCGAGCAGAGCCCGAAGCAGCGCGCAAAAGCCCGCTCCAGGCCTAAACTTCCCTAAACTTTCGCAGCCGAAATCCGGTCTTGCTTCGCGCGCTCTACCCCAACTTCGCCCGCAAGATCTCGTTGACCACTTGCGGGTTGGCCTGGCCTTTCATCGCCTTCATCGTCTGGCCGACGAAGAAGCCGAACAGCTTGTCCTTGCCGGCCCTATATTGCGCGACCTTGTCTTCATTGGCAGCGAGCACCTTGTCGATCTCCGCCTCGATGGCGCCGGTGTCGGATTGCTGTTTCAGCCCTTCGGTTTCGGCGATTTCGTCCGGCGCGCGGCCGGTTTTCAGGACGATTTCGTAGATTTCCTTGGACTGGCCGCCGGACACATCGCCGCTATCGACCAGTTTCAGGATCGCGGCCTGAGCGGCGGAAGTGTTGTGTTCCAGCTTCGCTTCGTCGCCGATCGACTTGATCACGCCGGGCGCAACCGAAAGCGTCCAGTTGGCGACCTGCGTGGCGACATCGGCTTGCGGCTTGCCGAGCGTGCTCACGGTTTCGGCCAGCAGCGTTTCGAACCGGGCGAAGGTTTCCACCTCCAGCGTCAATTGCGCGGCGTTGTAATCGTTCAGCCCCAGCTCGCCGGTGTAGCGCGCGCGCTTGGCATCGGGCAATTCGGGCAGGCTCGCGCGGCATTCCTTCAGGAAGCTGTCATCCAGCTCCACCGGCAACAGGTCCGGATCGGGGAAATAGCGGTAGTCGTGCGCATCTTCCTTCGATCGCATGGAGCGGGTTTCGTTGCGGTCGGGATCGTAGAGCCGCGTTTCCTGCACCACCGTGCCGCCATCCTCGATCAGATCGACCTGGCGGCGAGCCTCGCCCTCGATCACCGCCATCACGAAGCGGACCGAATTGACGTTCTTGGTCTCCGTCCGCGTGCCCAGTTCCTCACCCGGCTTGCGCACAGACACATTCACGTCCGCGCGCATGGAGCCCTGTTCCATATTGCCATCGCACGATCCGACATAGCGCAGGATGCTGCGCAGCTTGCGGACATAGGCCCCCGCCTCTGCCGGGCTGCGCATATCGGCCTTGGAGACGATCTCCATCAAAGCCACGCCGCAGCGATTGAGATCGACATAGGACATGGTGGGATGCTGGTCATGCATCAGCTTACCCGCATCCTGCTCCACATGGATACGCTCGATCCCGATGATCTTGTCTTCGGGAATCCCGGCTTTCTCATCCGCTTCGATCAGCAGCTGCCCCTCGCCCACGATCGGGTGGTAGAGCTGGCTGATCTGGTAGCCCTGCGGCAAGTCGGCATAGAAGTAGTTCTTGCGATCGAACCGGCTCCAGGCATTGATCTCAGCCTCGATCGCCATGCCGGTACGCACCGCCTGCCGGATACATTCGCGGTTGGGCACCGGCAGCATTCCGGGCATCGCCGCATCGATCAGCGAGACCTGCGTGTTGGGCTCCGCGCCGAAAGTGGTGTCCGCCCCGCTGAACAGCTTGGAGCGCGACGTGACCTGCGCATGGACTTCGAGGCCGATCACGACCTCCCATTCACCCGTTGCGCCCTGGATACGGTAATTGCTCATGCCCACCACCTGTCGGGTTTAGCAGTAAAGTTTGCACGTTCCTCGATTGCCAGCCCGGCGTTCATGACGCCCTGCTCGTCGAACGCTCTGCCGATAACCTGCAAGCCCAGCGGCAGGCCGTCGCCATTAACGCCGCAGGGCACGCTCATCGCGGGTAGGCCTGCCAGCGAGGCGGGTACGGCGAACACGTCGTTAAGATACATCGTCAGCGGATCGTCCGTCAGCTCGCCAAGGCCGAAGCTGGCAGTTGGCGTTGTAGGGGCCAGGATCAGATCGCATTGCTCCCACGCCTCGTCGAAATCGCGGCTGACCAGCGTGCGGACTTTTTGCGCCTGGGTGTAATAGGCATCGTAGAAGCCCGCGCTGAGCACGTAGGTGCCGATCAACACGCGGCGCTTGACCTCGTCGCCAAAGCCCTCCTCGCGCGTGGCAGCGTACATGTCCTGCAGGCCGGCGCCGCCGGGCAGGTCGCGCAGACCGTAGCGCACGCCGTCATAGCGGGCGAGGTTGCTGGAAGCTTCGGCCGGGGCGATGATGTAATAGGCGGGCAGCGCATATTTGGTGTGCGGCAGGCTGATATCGACCACCTCGGCGCCCGCATCCTGCAGCCATTGCTTGCCCTGGTCCCAGCTGGCGAGGATTTCTGAATCGGTCCCCTCCATGCGGTATTCGCGCGGAATACCCACGCGCTTGCCCGACAGGTCGGAACTCAGCGCCGCTTCCCAATCGGGCACCGGCATATCGAGGCTGGTCGAATCCTTTGGATCGAACCCGGCCATCGCGCCCAGCATGATGGCGCAATCGCGCACGTCGCGCGCCATCGGGCCTGCCTGATCGAGGCTGCTGGCAAAGGCGACCACGCCCCAGCGCGAGCAGCGGCCATAGGTCGGCTTGACCCCGGTGATGCCGGCAAAGGCGGCGGGCTGGCGGATCGACCCGCCCGTATCCGTGCCGGTCGCGGCGGGAGCGAGCCGCGCGGCGACAGCAGTGGAGGAACCGCCGGACGAGCCGCCAGGCGACATGGCTGTATTACCACCGTCGTTGCGGCGCCAGGGCGACACCACATTGCCGAAATAGCTCGTCTCGTTGCTGGAGCCCATCGCGAACTGGTCGAGGTTCAGCTTGCCCAGCATCCCGGCGCCGGCATCCCACAATTTCTGCGATACGGTGCTTTCATAGGGCGGCACGAAGCCTTCGAGGATGTGGCTGGCCGCGGTGGTCTGTACCCCTTGGGTAGCAAACAGGTCCTTCATGCCGATCGGCACACCCGCCATCGGCCCGAGCTGTTTGCCGTCGGCGCGCGCCGCGTCCACCCGGTCGGCTGCGTCCAGAGCCTTGTCCGGCGTGGCGACGATAAAAGCGTTGAGCGCACTGGCGGCATCGACGGCGGCGTTGAAGCCTTCCGCCACTTCGCGGGCAGTGAAACTGCCATCGCGCACCCCGTCGCGGATAGCCGCGACGCCCAGTTCGGTAAGTTCGCTCATTATTCGATCACCTTGGGCACGCCGAAGAAACCGTGTTCGGCGGCAGGGGCGTTTGCCAGAATATCCTCGCGCCGGTCGCCGCCGGTCTTGGGATCGGCATCGACCTCGTCCGCGCGCAGGCGCAGCGCGTTAGGGATCACGGCGGTCATCGGCTCCACGCCGGACACATCCACCTCGCCCAGCTGTTCCACCCAGCCGAGGATATTGTTGAGTTCGGGCACCATCCGCTCCAGCTCGTCATCGCTCATCGCGATGCGCGCAAGAGAGGCGATTTTCACCACTTGTTGCTTATCGACAGACATAAGCCGCGCACTAGCCGCGAGGGCGCGGGCCTTCAAGCGCGAAGGCAGCCGCGCCGGCAGTTACGCCGGTTCGGCGCTCAGTTTCCGGGAGGCAGACCCATTGGCTGACCTTGGGGAGCGCCTTGGGGACCGCCGGCGGCGCCCATCGCTTCCTGCTGCTGCATCTGCATCATCTGCTGCAGCATGGCGAAACGTTGTTCCGCATCAGCGCGGCTCATGATTTCGACCACTTCCATTTCGAATGTCAGGTCGCTGTTCGGGGGAATGTCCGATCCGGGAGGGGACATGTCGCCGTAACCCAGGCTGGCGGGTATCTCGAGCAGATATTTGCCGCCCTTCTTCATCTGAGCCAGACCTTGCGAGAATCCTTCGATGGTGCCGCCTTCCACCGGGAAAGGCGTGCCTTCGGGCAGAAAGCCTTCGGGAATCGGCAGCGGCTGCGATTCGTCGAACACGGTGCCATCGTCCAGGCGGCCGACATATTTCACGAACACCACATCATCCGCCGTGGCGGTGGGGCCGGAGCCGGCCTGCAGAACTTCCAAATCGATCCCTTGCGGCGCGGCAGCCCAGGCGATCCCGGCGGCGGCAGCGATGGCCAGCACGATGCCGATCCACAGCTTGGAAATCGAACCCTTGGCAATGGGTTGCAGCGGGACGCGGGTGACTTCGGCCATGATGGCGGCTCCTGAATAGTAATCCTGCGCGCCGCCAGTTTCAGCGGGCAGCAAAAGGGCGCGAAGGTCGGCAAATGACCCCCGCGCCCTGATGGCTTAATGTCGCGCTGTGTTCAAGGCGTAAGCGGGGGCGGACATATCCGCGCGGCCCGCCCGGGCAAAAGCTGTCAGCCCTTGATCCCGTCACGCTCCATACGCTTGCGCTCCAGCTTGCGGGCGCGGCGCACGGCTGCAGCCTTTTCACGGGCGCGCTTTTCGCTGGGCTTTTCGTAATGGCGGCGCAGCTTCATTTCGCGATAGACGCCTTCGCGCTGCAGCTTCTTCTTGAGCGCGCGCAAGGCTTGATCGACATTGTTATCGCGAACCATGATCTGCATAAACTTAAAACACCTTTGAACCATAACGAACGAAGCGATCCCGCGCGAAGCGGACATACGCCGTTATCAAAACAACGAAAAATGCGCCGAATCCATACCGGATCGGCTGCCGAAGGGCGCCAGTTACAGCGCGCGCACCGGATTTGCAAGTATTTGTAGGCAGGAATGCGGCCGCACGCAAGCGGGTGACGCGCTGGCTGCAACCGTCTAAGGCGCGCGCAATGTCCGCCGTTACTCCCCTCGCCTCTCCACTTACCGCAACGCTGCAGGTTGCCCTTGGCGGAGCCGTGGGCGCGGCGGCGCGCTATCATCTGGGCCGGGGAATGACGCTGTGGCTGGGGCCGCAAGCGGTCACCGACTTTCCCTGGGCCACGCTGGCTGCCAACGTGATCGGCAGCCTGGCGATGGGGCTGCTGGCAGGCTGGCTGGCCCGCCATGGCGGCGCGGCGAGCGACAGCTGGCGGCTGCTGGTGGGCGTGGGGCTGCTGGGCGGCTTCACCACTTTTTCTGCATTCAGCCTGGAATTGATGATGCTGATAGAGCGCGGCCAGGTCGCGCTGGCGCTAACCTATGCAGCGGTATCGGTATTGGCGGGCCTGACCGGGCTGTATATCGGTTTGATCGCAATGAGGCTGACGGCATGAAACCTGCGGATAATGTGCGGCAGTTCACTGTCACCCCGGACGATAGCGGAATCCGGCTGGATCGCTGGTTCAAGCGCAACCTGCCACAGATCGGGTTTGCCACGGTTAGCCGCTGGGCGCGCACCGGACAGATCCGCGTCGATGGCAAGCGTGCCAAGCCGGACGACCGGCTTACTACCGGACAGGTGCTGCGGGTACCGCCCGGCGGCGAAGATCCGCGCCGCGGCCCGCGCAAGAAGCGCGAGTTGACGGCCGAGGAAATCGAGCAGGCGCGCGAAATGGTGATCGCCGAAACTGACAGTGCGCTGGTGTTCAACAAGCCCCCCGGTCTTGCCACGCAAGGCGGCAGTAAGACCCACCGCCATGTCGACGGAATGCTCGATGCCTTTGCGCCGGGTGAAGACGATATCCGCCCGCGCCTGGTTCACCGGCTGGACAAGGATACGTCGGGCGTGTTGCTGGTCGCCAAGACACCGGGCAGCGCATCGTCTTATTCGCGCCGCTTTGCCGGGCGCAGCGCGAAGAAGATGTACTGGGCGCTGGTGGTAGGCGTGCCCGATGTGCGCGAGGGCACGATCGAGGCCCCGCTGGCCAAGCAGCCCGGATCGGGCGGTGAGAAGATGTGGGTGGACGAGGAGAACGGCCAGCCGGCCAAGACTCGCTACCGCGTCGTCGAACATGCGGCCAAACGTGCCTCCTGGATCGAATTGCAACCGCTGACCGGGCGGACCCACCAACTGCGCGTCCATCTCGCCGCGATCGGTCATCCGATCCTTGGCGATGGCAAATATGGCGGGCAGGATGCGTTCCTGACCGGCAGCGTCAGCCGCAAGATGCACCTCCATGCGCGGCGGCTGATCATTACCGAACCTGACGGGGGCAAGCTGGATGTAACCGCTCCGCTGCCCGAACATTTCGCCGCGACGATGGAGCAATTGGGCTTCGACCAGACCGCCAGCGATGCCGCACCCGAAAAAGGCCCGCCGCCGGCCAGCCGCGCCGAGAAAAAGCAGAAGGCCAAGGCTCATGCAAAGCAGCTGCGCAAGGGCCGCCGGGGCGAACGCCGCACCCGCACGGTGGGCGCGGCGGGCAAGCCCGGTTCGGCCAAAGGTCCCGGGAAAAAGGGTAGTACGCCCAAGGGCGGTGGACGGCGTGGTCGCTGATGCATCCCAACCCGCTCTTCCGCAATGACGACCGCGCGCTGCACGAGGCGCTGATCGCCGAAATCGGCTTTGGCATGGTCTTCGCGCAGACGCCCGATGGGCCGCGCGTCGCACAAACGCCGATCGTGTCGACCGGGGATGGCGCGGTGCAATTCCACCTCGCCCGCGCCAATGCGCTCACCCGCCATCTGGAAGACACCACCGCGCTGGTGACGATAAACGGGCCCGACGCCTATATCAGCCCGCGCTGGTATGCCGACCGAGCGAGCGTACCGACCTGGGATTACATCGCGCTGGAACTGGAAGGCCCGGTCCGCAAGATTGCGCGCGAGGGGCTGGAAGCATTGCTGCACAACATCGCCGATCGCGGCGAGGCGCTGGTCGGTGCGGATGGCCGCTGGACCAGCGGCGAAGTTCCGGCCGCCCGTTGGGACGCACTGATCGGCGGCATCACGGGGTTCGAATTGGAAATAAAGGCGTGGCGCCCCACGCTCAAACTTTCGCAGGACAAGACCGCCGAAGACCGCGCCCGTATCGCCGAAGCTTTGGAGGCGCAGGGCTCGCCGGCAATGGCGCAATTGATCCGCACGCTCGCCAAATGACGGTAAGGCTGGCGGTTTTCGATTGCGACGGCACGCTGGTCGATGGGCAGGCGGCTGTGTGCGAGGCGATGGAAAGTGCCTTCGCCGAGGCTGGCCTCGATGCGCCAAGCCGCGCACAGGTGCGCCGGATCGTCGGGCTGAGCCTGCCGCAAGCGGTTCGCCGCCTCGCCCCCGGTGCCAGCATTGCCCAGCACAGCGCCGCCGTGGATGGGTACAAACACGCCTTTCGCGAGAGCCGTTTGCAAGGACGCCTGCAAGAGCCTGTGTTCGATGGCATTCTGGACCTGCTCGAACGGCTGCATGGCGGGGGCTGGACGCTCGGGGTGGCCACCGGGAAGTCCGATCGCGGGCTCAAAGCCTGCCTTAACGGGCACGGCGTGATCGATCGATTCGCAACGCTGCAAACCGCCGATCGGCACCCGTCCAAACCGCATCCGGCGATGTTGGAAGCGGCGCTGATCGAAGCTGGAGCGGACCCGGCACAAAGCGTGATGATCGGCGATACGACATTCGATATCGACATGGCGCGCGCTGCCGATATCCGCGCGGTCGGGGTAGCCTGGGGCTATCACGAGCCCTCCGAATTGCTGGCCGCAGGAGCGGAAGCGGTGGCATATAGCGTGGCCGAGCTGGAGGAGATGATCGGTGCCGGATGACGAGCTAGCCAAGCGCCGCTGGGGCCTCTTGCAACTGGTCCGGCTAGGGGCCGCGCTGGCGGTGTTGCTGGGGATCGTCATCATTTCCGGCAGGCTGATCGCCGTGCCCGCAATCGGGTATGCGCTGCTGGTAGCCGGGGCGTTCGGCTTCTTCGCGCTACCCGTCATGCTCGCCAAAAAGTGGAAGAGCCCGCCACAATGAAGCGGTTCTGGTCCGAAGTCACGGTGGCCCAAGTCGATCGCGGCTGGCAGGTCATGCTCGATGGCCGCCCCATCAAAACACAGGGCGGCGCGGAACAGATCGTGCCGAGCGCGCCGCTGGCCGAGGCGCTGGCCGATGAATGGCGCCGGCAAGGCCCGAACAAGGGCGACGAGATCGATCCGGCGGGCTTCGTGCTGCGCGACATGGCCGATTACGCGATCGACCATATCCGCCCCGACCGCGCCGCCGCTATCGCCAAGCTGCTCGCCTTCGCCGACACCGATACGCTGTGCTACCGCGCCGATCCCGAAGATGCTCTCTACCGCAAGCAGCAGGAGGCTTGGGAGCCGCTCGTCGCCGATTTCGAACAGCGCGAGGGGATCGCGTTGACGCGGGTCAGCGGCATCGTCCACCGTCCGCCGCCGCAGGAAACACTGGCCAAACTAAGCGCCCGTTTGAATGGTCTGGACGATATCACTCTGGCCGCCGTGCAGCCGCTCGCCTCGCTCTCTGCCTCGCTCTGCATCGCGCTGTCCGTGCTGGAGCGGGGCGCCGATATCGATACGCTGTGGAACGCCGCCAATCTGGAAGAGGAATGGCAGGCCGATCTGTGGGGCCGCGACGAGGAAGCCGAGGAAGCCCGCGCCAAAAAACGCGCCGAGTTTGCCCAGGCCGCCCGGTTCGCCGCCCTTGCAGGCCGCGCCTAGACCGTCAGCCGACCCATTCGGCCACCTGGCCCGCGACATCGTTCGCGGCGCGGTTGAGCGCCGGGCCGACCGCTGCACTGTCCGGCGCAATGCCTTCGATCACACTTTCGAAGCGGCGGGTCTGCACGGCACCACCGGTCGCGGATTTCATCGCGTCATAGCGCATGACCACCGCCGAGCGGCGCGCGTCGTAACCAAACTCGCGCAAGGTCCCACGCAGGAACATCGTCGGCGCGACTGCGGAACTGTCGCCATCGACCACCATCCGCCCGCTGCGCGCACGGATCGTTTCGGCCATCACCCGGCGGAACAGCCGCGCAGGCCGCTCCACCCACGTCGCGTTTTGCAGATAGGCGATTTCGGTATCGTTGACCTGCACCGGCACGCGCGTGACGTTGAGCCGGGCGGGTGCGTCGGGCTCCAGCACGGCCAGCGCGTTTGCCTGCGTTTCGGCGCTACGCTCCCCCGCCGGGGCGCTGGCCATAGAGGTCAGCGTCAGCAAGCTTTCGGGCGGCTCGCTGCCAAAGCTGATGCAGCCGCCGAGCATCGCGCTGGCCGCGGCCAGAGCGAAGAACCTGGCGAGGATCGGTTTGCGCATTGGGGTCATCCGTATCATCCTCAAGGCTCGTAATCGGGCAGTTTCTGACCCTGCAACAGCGCGCTTGCGCCTTCGGTTTCCAGCGCTTCGGTCACACCGCGCAGCGCCTTGCTGGTGCGCTGGAGGTCAGCCAAGGTAGCTTCGGCAGCGGGCAGAGTGGTTTCGTTCAGGCGGCGCGCGGCGGGCTGCGCGCTTTCCAGCGTAACCGCCAGGGCAGCCGCGGCATCGCCGGCATCGGCCAACGTTCCGCGCAATTCCTCGGCAATGGATGCGCCTTCCTGATTGATCAGCCGGTCGGTCGATCCCATCACCTTGTCGAAGGAATCGAGACTGGCCTGCGCGCTGACCAGCGTGTTCTGCAATTCCTGCATCGTCCGGCGCACTTCTGGCGTAGCCTCGGCCAGATCGGCGGTCATTGCGCTGGAATTGGCCAGAATTCCGCTGATCGATCGCTGATTTTCGTCCGACAGCAAGGTGCTCAGCCGCTCGGTCAGCGTGGCGAGCCGTTCCAGCAATAGTGGTGCGTTGGCGAGTATCTCGCCTAAGCCGCCCGCGCGCGGCGGGATCACCGGCACGCCTTCGGGACAGCCGGTTGCACCGGCCCCCTCCTTGCAGGTCAGCGCCGGGGCATCGGCCCGCGCACCGTCGAGCAGGATGGTCGAAACCCCGGTAAAGCTGGACTGGATGGTGGCGAAAGTGCCCACGCGGATCGGAACATCGTCCTGGACGCGAATGCGCACGCGGACGAATTCGGGATCCTGCTTCCACAGCTTGATCTCGCGCACCTGGCCCGCCGGAACACCGGCATAGGAAACCGCCGAGCCATTGGCGAGACCGGCTACCGATTGCTTGAAAAAGATATCGTATTCGTTCTGGTCGCCCTCGCCCAGCCCGGCCAGCCAGACGAAGAACCAGGCCAGCCCCGCCAGCAGCAGCAGCGTGACGGCACCGACCCAGAGATGATTAGCGCGGGTTTCCATATGTTTCGTCCTATGCCCCGTCTGCCGGGCGCTTGTCCATCGCTGCGTTGGCCAAGTCGGTGCGTTCCTCGTCCCGCGCCTGGCTCGCCTGCGCCGCCCGGCCGCGAGGGCCGTTGAAATATTCCTCGATCCAGGGGTGTCCGGTTTCGAGCAATTCGGGGATCGTGCCCACGGCCACAACCTTTTTGTCCGCCAGCACCGCTACCCTGTCGCAGATTTCGTAAAGCGTATCGAGATCGTGGGTGATCAGGAACACCGTCAGCCCCAAAGTATCCGACAATTCCTTGGTCAGCCGGTCGAATTTGGCAGCGCCGATCGGGTCGAGACCGGCGGTCGGCTCGTCCAGGAACAGCAATTCCGGATCGAGCGCCAAGGCCCGCGCCAGCCCGGCACGCTTGCGCATCCCGCCCGACAATTCCGCCGGATATTTGTTCGCCGCCGTTTCGGGCAGGCCGCTCATCACCACCTTGTACGTCGCGATTTCGTGGCGCAATTGCTCCGAAATGTCGGGATAGAATTGCTTGAGCGGCACTTCCACATTCTCGCCCACGGTGAGGGTGGAAAACAGCGCGCCGCCCTGGAACAGTACGCCCCAGCGGTCGCGCACGCCCAGAAATTCATCCGGCTCGGCATCGGTCATGGATTTGCCGAATACGTCGATATCGCCCTCGGCCGGTTCCTGCAGGCCGATGATGGAGCGCATCAGCACCGATTTGCCCGTGCCCGATCCGCCGACCACGCCCAGGATTTCGCCCTTTCGCACGTCGAGGTCGAGACCTTCATGCACCACCTGTTCGCCGAAGCGATTGACCAGCCCGCGCACCTGGATCGGGTGATCGCCGCGAAATCTCTGATGTTTCTCCACCGCCTCAGCCCCAACCAATTTCGGTGAAGAATACGGCAAAAAACGCATCGACGACGATGACCGCGAAGATCGCCTGGACCACGGCCTTGGTAGTGCGCAGGCCGACCTGTTCGCTATCGCCGCTAACCAACATGCCCTGATAACACCCCGTCATGCCGATGATCAGGCCGAAGACCGGTGCCTTGATCATCCCGACATACAGATCGTACATCGGCACGACCTCCTTGATCCGCACGAGGAAGGTATAGAACGGAATGCCCAGCGTAATATCGGCGATCACCGCGCCACCGATAATCGCCATGACGCTGGCGAAAAAGCCGAGCAGCGGCATCATCAGCACGGCGGCCATCACGCGGGGAACCACCAGCGCTTCCATCGGCGAAATACCGATCGTGCGCATCGCATCGATTTCCTCGGTCAGTTTCATCGTGCCGATCTGCGCGGCGAAGGCAGAGCCGGAGCGGCCCGCGACCATGATCGCGGTCATCAACACGCCCAGTTCGCGCAGAGTGATCCTGCCCACAAGGTTCACCGTCAACGTTTCCGCGCCGAATTGGGCCAGTTGGACAGAACCCTGCTGCGCGATCACGATGCCGATCAGGAAGCTCATCAGCCCGATAATCGCCAATGCATCCACACCGACCAGCTCGCTTTGCCGGATCAGTGCCAGCCAGCGGAACCGGCGCGGGTGGCGAATCAGGCTGCCCAGCGCCAGTATGAACCTGCCCAGGAAAGCGATGGTGGATTTGACCCCCTCGCCCATCTCGAACACTTTTCCGCCAACCGTGGCGGGCACGCGTTTTAAAATCGTCTCGCGCGGCGCGGCGATGGTCATATCCTCGACGCTGGTATCGACCGCCGCCATCAACCGCTCGGCCCGCTCGCTCGCTCCGGTTACATCGGTGCCGTGATCGCGCGCCAGCGAGCAGGCGACCCATGCGCCGACCGTGTCGATTTCATTGATTCCCGACATATCGACTGCAGAGAACGGCCCATCCAGCGATTGCAGCTCGTCATCGATCGCGCCGATGCTGGACACGCGGTAGGGGCCGTGGAGCGCCAATACGGGGGCGCCTTCGCCCCGATCTTCAATGGTATAGCCTGCCCCGTCGCTCATGCTGCGCGATATGCGAGGTTTTGCGCCGCGCCACAAGCCGTTGCTTAGAGTTGCAGGCGCTGGCATGGCCCGAAAGAGTCTGCCGGGGCGCGGGACACGTGCGGCGCAAATTTCTCGGCGAACGACAAAAACAACTGAATACGAGACAAAATGACCTCCACATTACCCACCACTTTCGACCCGGCAGAGATCGAATCGCGCTGGTATGCCCATTGGGAGGCAAACGGCCTGTTTCGGCCGGACCGCCCGGAGGCCGAGCCCTACACTATCGTCAACCCGCCACCCAACGTGACGGGCAGCCTGCATATCGGCCATGCGCTGGACAATACGCTGCAGGATATCGTGATCCGTTACGAGCGGCTGCGCGGCAAGGATGCGCTGTGGGTGGTGGGCACCGATCACGCCGGAATCGCCACGCAGATGGTGGTCGAGCGGCAACTGGAAGAACGGCAGGACAAGCGCACCAATTATTCGCGCGAGGATTTCGTGCGCAAGGTGTGGAAATGGAAGGAAGAAAGCGGCGGCACCATCACCACCCAGCTGCGCCGCCTGGGTTGCTCGATGGATTGGAGCCGCGAGCAGTTCACGATGGATCCGCATTTCAGCAGCGCGGTGACCAAGGTGTTCGTCCAGCTTTATAATGACGGTTTGATCTACCGCGACAAGCGGCTGGTGAACTGGGACCCGAAGCTGAAAACCGCGATTTCCGACCTCGAGGTGGAACAGCAAACCATCGCGGGCCAGTTCTGGCATTTCAAATATCCGCTGGCGGACGGTGCCAAGCTCGATTCAGGCGCGGATTTTATCGAGGTCGCCACTACGCGGCCCGAAACGATGCTCGCCGATATGGCAGTGGCGGTGCACCCTTCGGACGAGCGTTATGCCAGCGTGATCGGCAAGCATGTCGTCCTTCCGATTACCGGCCGCCGCGTGCCGATCGTCGCCGATGAACATGCCGACCCTGAACTCGGCAGCGGCGCAGTGAAGATTACGCCGGGCCACGATTTCAACGATTTCGACGTTGGCAAGCGCGCCGGATTGTCGGCGGGCGAAATGTTCAACATGCTCGATGCAGAGGCGAATGTCTGCCAGACGGCGGATGGGCTTGTTCCCGAAGAATTTCTCGGCCTGCACCGTTTCAAGCGCGATGGGATCGATGGCGCGCGCGAATTGATTGTGCAGCGGCTGAAGGAGCAGGGGTTCCTCATCCCGCACGTCACCCGCACGAAAAAGGGCGAGGAAGCCGAACACGATTCCGAACCGCGTCAGATCGCCACGCCTTTCGGCGACCGAGGCGGCGTGGTGATCGAGCCGTGGCTGACCGATCAATGGTATGTCGATGCCGAAAAGCTGGCGGTAAAACCAATCGAGGCGGTCAAATCCGGCGACGTCGAGATTGTCCCGAAATCGTGGGAAAAAACGTTTTTCAACTGGATGGAGAACATCCAGCCATGGTGCGTCAGTCGCCAATTATGGTGGGGTCACCGCATCCCGGCCTGGTTCGACGAGGATGGGAACGTGTTTGTCGGCGAGACCGAGGACGAGGCGCGCGCGCAAGCCGGGGATGACCGCACGCTTTCGCGGGATGAAGACGTGCTCGACACGTGGTTCTCCTCCGCGCTGTGGCCCTTCGCCACGCTCGGTTGGCCGCAGGACACTGCGCTGGTGCAAAAACACTACCCCAACGATCTGCTGATTTCCGGCTTCGATATCCTGTTTTTCTGGGATGCGCGGATGATGATGATGGGGCGTCATTTGACCGGCGAGAACCCGTGGCCGCGCCTGTATCTGCACGGGCTGGTGCGCGCGGCGGATGGCGCGAAGATGTCCAAATCAAAGGGTAACGTGGTCGATCCGCTGGGCCTGATCGATCGCTATGGCGCGGATGCGCTGCGCTTCTTCATGGCTGCGATGGAAAGCCAGGGCCGCGACATCAAGATGGATGACAAGCGGGTGGAAGGCTATCGCAACTTCGCCACCAAACTGTGGAATGCCACGCGTTTCTGCCAGTCCAACGGTATCGGCGCGAGCAAGACCATCGCCGCGCCGCCTGCCCGGCGGGCTGCCAATCAGTGGATCATCGGCGAAGTTGCCCAATGCGCCCGGGCGCTGGACAAGGCGATGGCGGACCTCCGCTTCGATGCCGCCGCAGACACGATCTACCACTTCGCGTGGGACCGTTTCTGCGACTGGTATCTGGAGCTGATCAAGCCGGTCTTCGCCGAAGGGGCGAGCGAGACTGCGGCGGAAGAAACCCGGGCCGTGGCCGGATGGGCACTCGACCAGATTTTCGTGATGCTGCACCCCTTCATGCCGTTCATCACCGAAGAGCTGTGGTCGAAGCAGGGTGAATTGAACGATGCCGGAAGGGCCGACTATCCGCTGATCACCGCCAAATGGCCCCAGCCGCAGGCGGAAGTATCCGCCCAGGCTACCGATGCGATCGATTGGGTGATTGCGCTGACCACCGCCAGTCGCAGCGCGCGCAACGAGCTTGGCATTGCGCCCGGCGCGAAACTGGCCGCATTCTGCCCTGCCCCGTCGGATCTTGCACGCGGCGTGGTAGAGCGCAGCGCGGCAGCGATCGAGCGGCTGGCGCGGTTGACCCCGGTCACTCTGGGCGAGGCGCCCGACGGCCCGGCGATGCAAGTGATCGCAGGCGAGGATGTGCTGATCATCCCGCTGGCAGGCGTAATCGATATCGACGCCGAACGTAGCCGGCTGGGCAAGGCGCTGGAGGCGTCGGCCAAGGAAGTCGCCTCGCTCGACAAGCGGCTCGGCAATGCCAATTTCGTGGACCGGGCCAAGCCCGAAGCGGTCGCAAAGGCGCGCGCCGACCATGCTCACCACAAGGCGGAAGTGGCGCGGCTGGAGGCGGCTCTGGAACGGCTCGGATGACCGTCCTCACCCTCGCTACGGACGATGGGGGCGGACCGGAAATCTTCGCCTCGATCCAGGGTGAAGGGGCTTCTGCAGGCCAACCGGTCACCTTCATCCGCCTGTCGCGCTGCAATCTGGCCTGCGTGTGGTGCGACACAGCCTATACCTGGCATTTCACCGGCGACGACCGTCCGCACCGCTCTGGCGAAACTTTCGAGCGCATGGCGAACCAAATGAAGCTGGACATTGCCGATGTGGCCGCCCGGGTGGACGCACTGGGCCAGCGGCGACTGGTCATCACCGGGGGCGAGCCATTGCTGCAGGCAAGCGCCCTGGCCGATCTGCTTGAAGCGTTGCCCGATCATTCGGTAGAGGTCGAAACCAACGGCACGACCGCCGCACCGCCCCGGCTCGACATTCGGATCGACCAGTACAATGTCAGCCCGAAACTGGCGCATAGCGGCAATCCGGCGGAGCTGGCGCTGATCCCCGAACGGCTGCATTTCTATGCAGCCGACGAGCGGGCATGGTTTAAATTCGTGATCGCGGAGAAGTCCGATGTGGACGAAGTGCTGGCACTGGCCCGGCTTCATCACATCCCTGCCCGGCGCATCTATCTGATGGCCGAAGGAACCGATAGCGAGACCTTGCGCCAGCGCGAAACATGGCTCGCGCCCCTATGCGTCGAACACGGCTTTCGCTTGTCCGACCGCCTGCATATCCATTTGTTCGGCGATACGCGCGGGACCTAGGCGATGAAGCCTAGCTGCCCTGGGCGCGCCAGCGTTCCACCGTGCGGAAAACGGCCTCTTCCTCGCCGCCGCTCTTGCTCCACAATTGAACGAAGCTGGGGTCTTCCGAAGCTGGACGCTTGATCTCTTCCAGATTGTCGAAGCTCACCCGGATCGGAATGGCAACACCCTCGCCGCAGATAATACATTCGCGGTTGCGTAATGCAGGGATCGAATCGAGGAAGCCGCGCGCGCCTTCGGGCATGGCGGCTTTCACGAAAGCCTGGTCGCGGTCATTGTTAAGCCGCATCGAGATGATCGTGCCGCATTGCGACAGCACGCCTTCGGCAAGGTCGGAAGGGCGCTGGGTTATCAGCCCCAGCGAAATGCCGTATTTCCGGCCTTCCTTGGCAATTCGGCTGAGGATCGTGCCGACCGAGGAGCCATCCGCATGGGCCTCGCTGGGCACGTAACGGTGGGCCTCCTCGCAGACCAGCAGGATCGGGCGAGTCTGTTCCTCCCGCCCCCAGATCGCGAAATCGAACACCAGCCGGGCAAGCACGGCGACCACCGTGGAGGTGATATCCGATGGCACCCCCGACACATCGATGATGGAAATCGGCTTGCCCCCGCCGGGCATGCGGAAAATCTTGGAGATGAACTCGGCCATCGTATCGCCGACCAGCATGCCGGAGAACATGAACTGGTAACGCGGATCCGATTTCAGCTCTTCCAGCTTGTTCGAAATACGGATGAAAGGCGCACTGCTGGTGGATTTTTCCAGCTTGCCCATCTGCGTCTTGATCTCGTTCGACAAGTCGCTGAGCAGATAGGGGATCGGCGAATCGACCGTGATCTTGCCCATCAGCTCTGCCAGGCGATTCTTGGACCGAGCCGCGAGCAGACAGCGCGCCAGAATATCGGCATCGATCTGACGTTCATTGCCATTGCTGGTCAGCAGAACCTCGCAATGTTCTTCGAAATTCATCAGCCAATAGGGCATCTGGAGGTTCGAAACATCGAGAATCTGCCCGTTGGTCTTGAACGCGGCCGAATATTCACCGTGCGGATCGATCATCACGATATGGCCTTCCGGCGCAGCTTCGCAGATGCGGTGCAGGATCAGCGCGGCGCTGGTTGATTTACCGGTACCGGTGGAGCCGAGCAGCGCGAAATGCTTGCCCAGCATGGCGTCGATATACAGGCCCGCGCGAATATCCTTGGTCGGATAGACGGTACCGATCTGGATATTGGCGCGGCCATCGCTGGCGTAAATCTGTTTAAGGTCAGCGGTGGTCGCCGGATAGATCAGCGCACCGGGCACGGGATAGCGGGTCACACCGCGGCGGAAGCTGTGGATACGTCCGGTCAGCTTCTCCTGCGCACCTTCGCCCAGGAAATCGATATTGGCGATGATCCCGCCATTGGCGCGGCGATCCTGCCGCTGGTTGCGCACGCTGGCGAGCAGCCAGGAATTGCCCACCTTGATCTTGATCTGGCTGCCGACCTGTCCGGCCAGCGCGATGGAGGGATCGTCGTCCTCCATGCAATCGTTGAGCCGCTGCATATCGAGCGCGATCTGGCTGCCCGAACCGGCGATTTCCAGCACCACGCCGATCGGCTGATCGGCATTATCTGCCGGAGCGCCCCTGTTCGGCTGACCGCTATCCGCTTCCCCAAGCGGTGCAGCCTGCGCCGGGTTGAAGGAATGATTTCCCATATCAGACATAGACGTCCCGTATATTTGTTGTCTTCAGATCGGGAAGCTGTGTGGACCGGTGCGGTTAATATCGCGTCAATTGCAACTGACTGCGTAGCAAGATGCGGCTTAAATCAGGGCGAAGACCCGCCCGGCCAACCACCCCATGAACACCGATATCATCACGGCCAGGATACCGTAAAACAGGCCCCATTGCTGGGCGAACACTTCGACGAACCGCTCGAAGCCGACCTTGCGCACTTCGACTTCCGCGATGGCGGAGGCGATCACCCGGCCATCGGCAATGGCGAAGGTTTCGGCGGTGTACAGGCCGGTCTGCACGTTGGAGGGCAGGTAGATACGTGCCTGGTAAAGCACCTCTTCCTTGATCTGAACGCCGTCCATTTCCTCGCGAAACAGGCCCTGGCGCTGGCGCAGATCGACCAGGCCGGAGGAAAAGCGCGCCTGTTCCACCGGGTCGATCGCGCCGGTCGGCGAAAGCTGGATATATTCCAGCCCCAACTCGTAAATCGCCGCCGTTCGCTCATCGACCAGGTCCTTGACGGGGGCCGACGATGCAACGGCGAAATAGGCGGGGGCGGAGCGAAAGGCTGTCGATTCCGCATTGATCCAGATACCTGCCACGCGCTCTTTCTCGCGCAGGCGGATCGGCTGGGAGGGTCCTTTCAGCACCACCACGATATCATATTGCGACGTGGCCCGGGTGGGATCGAGGATTGCGCCGAACAGCAGCAATTCGGTGCCGGTGAACCCCTGGCGCACCTGCACTTCGTGCTGGCTGATCTCGGGCACCAGTATGGGGTCTTCCTGCGCCGCAGCCGGAGCGGCAATGACGATCATCACACAAAGAAGGATCCAGCGGATCACAGGCCAGTCACCGTGTATATCTCGTCCGGCTGATATCCCAGCCCCAGCATCATGCGAAACGCCACCGCCAGCACGAGCGCCGCCAGCACAAGGCGCAGGATTTCGGGCCGCGCCTTGAGCGCGATCATCGTGCCGATCTGCGCCCCTGACACCGAACCGACCAACAGCAGCACAGCCAGCACCAGATCGACCGCCTTGGTGGTCAGAGCGTGCATCATCGTGGTTACCATTGTCACGAACAGGATCTGGAACAGCGAGGTGCCCACCACCACGGCCGCGCTCATGCCGAGAATGTACAGCATGGCGGGCACCAGGATAAACCCGCCGCCCACACCCATCAGCATCGTCAATATACCCACCAGAATGCCCAGGATCAGCGGGGCGAGCGGCGAAATATACAGGCCGGAGCGGTAGAACCGCCAGCGCAGCGGCAACACAGCAACGAGCGGGTGATGCCGGCGCTTGGCCGCGGGCGGCTTGCCCTTGCCGCGCGCCGCCATCAGCGTCTGCACGGCCTCGCGCGCCATCAACGATCCGATCGTGCCGAGCATCAGCACATAGAGAATATTGATCACCACATCGATCTGGCCGATCGCCTGGAAGAACCGGAACAGCAGCGCCCCTATGCCTGCGCCGATTACGCCGCCTGCAACCATAACGCCGCCCATCCGGTAATCGACTCCGTTGCGCTTGCGATGCGCGAACACTCCGCTCACGCTGGCACCGGTGACCTGCGTGCTGGCCGAAGCTGCCGCAACGGTAGGCGGGATGCCGTAGAAGATCAGCAGCGGTGTGGTCAAAAAGCCGCCGCCCACGCCGAACAGGCCGGACAAAATGCCCGTCAGCAGGCCGAGCCCGACGATCACCAGCCCGTTCACCGAAAGATTCGCAATGGGCAGGTATACATCCATGTTCACCGCCCTATCGCAGCGCGCCGATTACGGGAAGCTACCGCGCCGCTCTGTGCGCAATTGCAGTGCGGCGCGAGGGGCGGTTGCCCGTTTCAGAAGCCGGTCGAGAGGGTAAAGGCTACCCCGTCGCCCGGCTCGGCATCGCCAGCGACTTTGACGCGGTAATCGATTTGTGCGCGGCCATTTGCCGGGCCGATACAAAAATCGACGCTGGCGCTGGGGCCGATATCCAGCCGCGCCGCGCCTTTCTGCGCGCCGCCCCACGCACCGGCACCCGCGCGCAGCTCGCCCAGCCTGAACGTTTCCAGCTTGCGCGTGATACGCGCCTGGCCATCGACGAAGCCGGTGGCGAAGTCTCCGCCGACATAGCCCGCCTGAAGATACGCCTCGCCCCGCCCGCGCAGTGGTAATTCGACCGGGGGAAACTCGGTGACGGCAAAGGCAGCGGGCCGAATTTCGGTAGAGCCCGCGGACCGGCGGATGCGCATTTCGGCATGGGCGGCGACTGGAACCGCTGCAAATGGCCGGGCGGACAGGCCCAATGCCGCCTCGCTGTCCGCAGAGCTACCGCCCGCGCCCTGGAGCGACTGCGCCGCGCGGAGATAGGCAGTCGGCCTGCGGTTATTCTGCGGCGCGAGATCGTAGCGCAGAACCGCCCCAGCCTGGCTGCTGCCATAGCTTGCGGGCTGCGCGCCGTTTACGGCAAGGCCCGGCTGCCCCTGGCGCAGGAACAGCCAGCCATCGAGCGACCATCGATCCCGGCGTGCCGTTTCTCTCTGCGGCTTTCTCGGCAGCGTGCCGCCCGCCAGACCGGCATCGGTCAAGCCGCGTAATTCCGGGGGCATCGGCATCATGGAGAAGCCGGCGACAAGCAACATCGTATGCCCAGCCATCAGCTCATGCCGGTACTCGGCGGTCGGGGGCTGCACTGCCTGATCGGCCGCCCCTCCTTGCCCAGCCACGGCAAGACTGCGTTGTGCAAAAGGGCCATTATGGCCCGGGGTGGCTGCGGCGAGGCGGCCTTGGCTGTCGCCGGGCACCTGCGAGGGCAGCGGCTCTTTATCGGCCAGCAGCGAGGGAACCATGTCGCCGACCGCCGGCAGTATCTGCAGCGGGTTTTCCCAATTGGCCGCGCGCATGGCGGCATAGGACACCAGCAGCAGCACCAGCATTACTACAGGCTCACCGCGACGTCGGCCGGTCTTTTGGCGCGGTACGCTCATGCCGGTTCGCGCTGCAGTGGGAAGGAGGCCGGGTGCGCATGATGTGCGGTCTTGTCCCAGCGGATGCTTTGCCCTGCCAGCGTGCGAATATAGGCGAACAAGGCCCGGCGGCCGGCCATGATCGCAATGATATTGGCCAGCGGAATCCGCAACACGGCGCGCAGGCCCTCACGCCAGCCATATTCTCGGCCAGTAAACGCAAACCGCAGCCCCGCCCGCCACACGAAGCTTGCAGCATTCAGCCATAATAGCAGGATCACCCACGGCTCCAGCATCAGGCCGAGCAGCGCGTTGTCCGGCCCCCGGACCGCGATCAGGGCTGCCAGCGCCAGCAACAGATATCCCACGCTCAGCACCAGCGCCGTCAGCGGACCGCGCCGGTCGCGCAGGCGCATCCAGAATTCCACTGCGGTGCGTCTTACCGAGCCCGTGCTCCAGCCGAGCCGGTCCCAGCCTTGCAGCGCGATACCGTGGATCCAGCGGGTTTTCTGCCGCACGGCCTGGTCCAGCTGCGCCGGGAAGCAAGCGCGCGTGGCGACCAGCCGACCATCCTCTGCGCGCATTCGGAGGAACCGCGTCTTCAAGCCCATATCGCCCATGCCCAGGCCGAGTTCGTAGTCCTCGGTCAGGCAATCGGGTGCAAACGGATCGGCGCTGCCCCGTTCCTGCGCCAGCCGGGTCAGCACCGGACGAGAAATGGCGCAGCCAACCCCGGCGGAGGGCAAGCCTGCTCCCAGCGCCTGGCGCACCACCATCGCCTTGCTATGGGCCTCGGCGAATTCTTCGCAATAATGACCGGCAATCCAGCGTGACGAGGTTTGCGGCTCCGGCCGAACGGGCAGCTGTACCAGATCGGCATCGCCTATCGCGCGGTCCAGCAGCGACAATGCAGCCGGATCGACCATGTCCTCGGCATCGTGCAACACGACCATCCGGGCAGGAGTTCCGCTGCGGCGTTCATCCTGTTCCAGCGCGGCGTAGAGGCGGTTGAGGCAATCGGCCTTGGTGCTTGGCCCGGCCCGGTCGTGCACCACCAGCCGCAAACGCCGGTCCCCGCATGCTGCACTGGCCACCGCCGCCATCGTGTCGGGGTCGTTGCGGTAACAGCCGACATAGATACGCAGCGCTGCTTCAGGCCAGGCGGACAAAGCATGACGCACGGTCGCGCCGATCACTTCAGCCTCCTGCCATGCGGGAATGAACACCGCCGCCGGACCAAGCAGCTCGCGCTGGTCCGGGGCAGGCAAGTCGGCGCGCGCAGTGGTGGTGCGGCCGGTCAGCCGCAGCCATATCCAGCAAAGATCGACGGCAAATTCGTCGATCGCACCAATAAGAAAGAAGATGCCGGCAAACAGCAGCAGCTCGTGCTCGACGAGCAGCAGCCACTGCCAGGCCGTGAATCCCCCCAATGCTCGCGTCCCTTATCTTTTCGGAAAACAGACTATCGAAGGCGGACAAGCCTTGCAACGCACAAACATTTGCGAAAAAGGGAACGCCATGGCTCAAAACCCCTCGATCCTTCGCCGCGCGGTTGCGCCGGTGCGCGCACTGTTCGTAAGCGATGCCTCCGCCGGCATCCTGCTCATCCTGGTCGCGGCGTCGGCAATGCTGGTGGCCAATTCGAACCTTGCCGGCGCATATGAGGAGCTGTTCTACGGCGAGCTGCCCTGGACGCCCATCGCCAAGCTGGACGATCTGCATCTGTGGATCAATGACGGGTTGATGGCGATATTCTTCTTCGTCGTCGGGCTGGAGGTGAAGCGCGAACTGATCAGCGGCCAATTGGCAAGCCCCGAACAGCGGCGTCTGCCAGTCCTGGCGGCTGCAGCCGGCATGGCGGTTCCGGCGCTCGTGTATATCTCGGTAGTCGGCATGGACAGCGCATTGGTGCGCGGCTGGGCGATCCCTGCAGCGACCGATATCGCTTTCGCGATGGGCGTGTGCGGCCTGCTCGGCAGCCGGGTCCCCGCTTCCCTGCGGCTGTTCCTGCTGACCGTGGCTATCGTGGACGATATCGGCGCAGTGCTGGTTATCGCGGCCTTTTATACCGCCAATCTGAAGATGATGTGGCTGCTGGTTTCCATAGTGGTGTTCGGCGTGATGGTGGGAATGAACCGCTTCGGCGTGGACCGGATCTGGGCCTATGTGCTGGTGGCGCTGGTGCTGTGGGTGGCCGTGCTGTTTTCAGGCGTTCACGCGACCATTGCGGGTGTTCTTGCCGCTTTGACCATACCGATGAAGCGCAGGGACGGCCATTCGCTGCTGGAGAAGCTGGAGCACCGCCTTGCGCCGTGGAGTGCGTATCTGGTCGTGCCCGTATTCGGTTTTGCCAATGCGGGTGTGAACCTTTCCGGCATGACGATGGACGAATTTCTCGCCCCGCTTCCGCTGGCGATTGCCGCAGGTCTGGTGGTCGGCAAGCAGCTGGGCATCTTCGGCATTATCGTGGCAGCGGTGAAGCTGGGTATAGCCAAGGCTCCCGAACGCGCCAGCTGGGCGGAAATCTACGGCGTATGCGTGCTGTGCGGGATCGGCTTTACCATGTCGCTGTTCATCAGCGGGTTGGCCTTTTCCGACAGCCGAATGCTGATCGACGAGGCGAAGATCGGAATCCTGGGCGGATCGGTGATCTCGGCGATCCTGGGCTACACGGTCCTGCGCTTCACCACGACGCATCCGGAAAAGACGCCGGAACCCGTCACCCCCTGATCGGCAATTACCAGGAGCCGGTGTTTTCCATACTGGCCCAGGGTTCTTCGGGCGGCAGATTGCCTTCCTGAAGCAATTCTATCGAAACGCCGTCGGGCGTTTTGACGAAGGCCATGTGACCATCGTGCGGCGGGCGGTGGATGGTGTGCCCGGCATCGCGCAAAGCGGCGCAGGTTTTGTAGATATCGTCCACCCGGTAGGCCAGATGCCCGAAATTGCGCCCTCCATCGTAAGCTTCGGGCGCGCTGCCATCTTCCGGTGGCCAATTATATGTCAGTTCGACCTCGGCCACCCCTTCCTGACCGGGCGCGGCCAGGAAGATCAGCGTGAACCGGCCTGCTTCCACATCGAAGCGGCGTACTTCCTTCAATCCGATCAGCTCGAAAAAGGCGATCGTCGCGTCCGGAACGGTAACGCGCAGCATGGTGTGGAGAAATTTGGTCATACCAGGCAAAATGGCCGCAGCACCGGCGCTCTGCAAGACCTAAACGGCGCAGGCTCGATTAATCGATCAGCCCGGCTGATAAACGGGCCAGTCTGCCCAAGTAGCCCGATTGGGGGCGGGAAAGCGCATCGGCGCTCCCCCGCCCGCCAGTCTCGTCAGAACGAAGCACCCAGCGTTACGACCAGCGCGTCATCCACGAAATCGTAAGCGCCCGCCGGAATATCGCCTTCCGCGCCGACATAGGCGATGCCCAGCGAAAGGGGCGTATCGGGGATCGCGACTTCCGCACCCACCGACCAGTCGAACGCCTTGCTGTCGTTGGTGAAGGTCAGGAAGCCATCGGTATAGCCGAGATGGCCGGTGACCGTGATCGGCGTATCGGGAATGCCGATACCGACATCGGTATAGATGTAGAAATTGTCCTGGTCCCCCAGCGAATCCTGATCCGGCGCGTAGGCAACGCCCAGCGTGGCTTCGGCCGGGCCGAGCGTGAAGCCGGCAGAGGCGTAGAATTCGGTGTAATCGAAATCGCCCGGACCGGCGTCGGGATAGATATACTGGATTACCCCGATGTCGGCGCTGACGCCTTCGGTAAGCTGGCCGCTCCAGCCGCCGTAAATATCCAGCTCGGTCGAACCGTATCCAACCGTGTCCTCGTCCAGCGAACTGGCCCAGGTTCCGACATAGAAGCCCGATTCGTGGCCGACATCGACGCCGCCCTGAATGGCGATCTCGCCGCCGGAAAGGTCCACGCCGCGAAACCGGTATTCGCTGGTCAGCGCGACATTGGCCGATACGGTGATCGGCCCCGCGGCAGGTTCTTCCACCGGATCGGTGAGCGGAGTCTGGTCACCCGATTGGGCAAGAGCCGGAGACGCGATAAGCGCGCCCGAAGTCAGGAGAGTGGTACAAAAAAGCTTCGCAGCGCGGCGGCTGCGGATGGACGTGAGCATGACAAATTACCTATCGATTCTGGGTTTGTATTGGCGCTTCGTCCCACCTGCTTGCCGATCGGCCACCTCGTTTTTCGGGCGAGCTCTGACCGGCAAGACATAAATGTGCACGATAATGCTGCGCCGCACAAGAACCTTACGCAATTTGTGGCAAGAATATGGGAACTGTTGGATTTGTGCACCATTCGCCTTGTTAAGCGGCGCGAAACCGCGGCTGCGCCATAGGCATTCTTGTGACATCCCCCCAACTCCACCATATTGCGAACCGTAAACTGTAATGCTGCAAACGCTCCGCCAGATATTCCGCGCGCCCGGCTCTGCCCCCGCGCCCGACCATTCGCTTCCGCGCGTGCCAGAGGGTCAGCGCGTTTATTGCATCGGAGATATTCACGGGCGGCTCGACCTGTTCGAAGAGCTGGCGGTCGCCATCGAGCAGGACGATCTGGACTGCCCCGATGCCGATAGCACGGTGATATTGATGGGCGATTTGGTGGACCGCGGACCCGACAGTGCCGGGGTGATCGCCACGGCGCGGCAGTGGCAGGCCCGCCGCAGGGTCCGCATATTGGCCGGTAATCACGAGGAAATGTTCCTGCGCGCCTTCGATGATGTCGAAATGCTGCGCCATTTCCTGCGCCATGGCGGGCGCTCCACCATCTTCAGCTACGGGATCGAGCGGGACGCGTATAACACTGCCTCTCTGGCACAGGTGCAGGACATGATGGAACAAGCCGTGCCTCAGCATGACCGCGACTTCATGCGCAGCTTCGAAGACTGGATCGAGCTGGGCGATTACCTGTTCGTCCATGCCGGGGTCGCTCCCGATGTCCCGCTGGCAGAGCAAAAGCGCAACGATCTGATCTGGATCAGGGAGCCATTCCTGCGCCACGAGCAACCACATTCGCACATGGTGGTGCACGGCCATACCATCATGGAAGATGTTCAGGAAAAACCGAACCGAATCGGGATAGACACCGGAGCTTACCGGTTCGGACGCTTGACCGCGCTGGTACTGGAAGGCGATAGCCGCCGTTTCATTCAGGCGGTGGAACGCGATGGTGCAATCACCATCGAACATGCTGCATCTTTGGATGGCAAGACAAACAGGGAATAGCGGCACATGAAAATCGCAATGGTGGGATCCGGCTATGTCGGGCTGGTTTCGGGCGCGTGCTTCGCGGATTTCGGACATGACGTGGTCTGCATCGACAAGGATCAGGCCAAGATCGACAAGCTCCATGATGGCGAGATGCCGATTTACGAGCCCGGCCTGGCGGAGCTCGTAGGAACCAATGTCAAATCGGGGCGGCTGACCTTTTCGACCGATCTGGCCGAGGCGATCAAGGGCGCGAAAGCCGTGTTCATCGCGGTCGGCACCCCCAGCCGCCGGGGCGATGGCCATGCGGACCTGTCCTATGTCCACGCCGTGGCGCGCGAGCTGGGCGCGGCATTGTCCGGCGATACGGTAGTGGTCAACAAATCCACCGTGCCCGTCGGCACCGGGGACGAAGTCGAGCGGATCCTGGGGGATAGCGGCACCGCGCATAAATTCGCGGTCGTCTCCAACCCGGAATTCCTGCGCGAAGGTGCGGCAATCGGCGATTTCAAACGGCCCGACCGGATCGTGATCGGGGCGGAGGACGATTTCGGGCGCGAGGTCATGCGCGAAGTCTATCGCCCGCTATTCCTCAACGAATCGCCGATCCTGTTCACTTCGCGGCGCAGCGCGGAATTGATCAAATATGCCGCCAACGCCTTCCTCGCCACCAAGATCACCTTCATCAACGAGATGGCCGATCTGTGCGAGAAGGTGGGCGCGGATGTGCAGGATGTTGCGCGCGGCATCGGCAGCGACAATCGGATCGGCCCAAAATTCCTCCATGCCGGCCCCGGTTACGGCGGCAGCTGCTTTCCCAAGGACACGCTGGCATTGCTCAAGACGGCGGAAGATTACGAAAGCCCGGTCCGCATCGTGGAAGCGGTGGTCAAGACCAATGACAGCCGCAAACGCGCAATGGGCCGTAAGGTAATCGAGGCGCTCGGCGGGCAGGACGCGGCGCGCGGCAAGAAGGTCGCGCTGCTCGGCCTGACTTTCAAACCCAATACCGACGATATGCGCGACAGCCCGGCAATTGCCGTGGCGCAGACGTTGATCGATGCGGGTGCAAAGGTTGCCGCCTACGATCCCGAAGGCATGGAACAGGCCCGCCCGTTAATGCCACAAGTGACCATGTGCGGCGACCCTTACGAGGCCATCGAAGGCGCGGATGCCATCGCCATCGTCACCGAATGGGACGTGTTCCGCGCGCTCGATCTGGGCCGGGTGAAGGAGCTCGCCAACGCGCCGGTGCTGGTCGATTTGCGCAATATCTACCAGCCGGAAGACGTGCGCGCCGCCGGGTTCGAATATGACAGTATCGGGCGGGGCTAGACGCTTGCTTCGGCGGAAGCGGTAGAATCGTTTCCATACAGCGCTGCAAATATTCCCACTGCAAGAATTGCCCCGGCGAATTGCGCCATGACAAAGCCCGGAATATCTGCGACCGCAATGCCCGCAAACGTATCCGACAGCCCCCTCCCCACGGTGATGGCGGGATTGGCGAAACTGGTGGAACTGGTGAACCAATAGGCCGAACTGATATACAAACCGACTGCCGCTGGAACCCAGCCTTTATTGGCGCGGATCGTACCCAGGATAACCAGCACCAGCCCGAAGGTCGCGATCCCCTCTCCCAGCCATTGGCCGAACCCGGTGCGCGGCTTCACGCCCAGCTGCATCGCAGGCAGATCGAACATCAGATGCGCCGCCCAAACCCCCAGGACACCTGCGACGAGCTGGATCAGCACATATAGGAGCCCTTCTGTCGCGCCGATTTCTTTACGAAGCCAGAAGGCCAGCGTGACTGCAGGGTTGAAATGCGCGCCGGATATCGGGCCGAGCATGGCGATCAGCACGGTCAGGATCGCCCCGGTGGCGATGGTATTGCCGAGCAGCGCCACTGCATCGTTACCACCCGCTAAAGTTTCGGCCATGATTCCCGAGCCAACCACACAGGCGAACAGAAAGAAGCTGCCGATCGCTTCGGCGAGTAATCGTCTGGGCACTGGAAGCGTTCTCCGAAACAGGCCGATCGTTCAGTTTCCTGCCGGGCAATACCGCACCGATGGCAAGTTGCGAATCGAAAAGTGTCAGGGGGCGTCATAAGCCGGGTTCTGTCCCGCGACCGGTATGCCAAAAGCACCAGCGCCGCAGTGGCAGCCATTCATCTAGGCGGCAGATTGCCCTGCCGCTCCAGCAGCCAACCCGGGCGGTCGGGACGAAACATCCCAGCCTCGGGCCCGAAAGCCCTTGGCGCGCCGCCCCTATTCGGCCTTGCTCCGGGTGGGGTTTGCCGTGCGGGCCGCGTTGCCGCAGCCCCGGTACGCTCTTACCGCACCCTTTCACCCTTACCGATCTGAACCGGCGGTTTGCTCTCTGTGGCACTATCCCTTGGCTTGGAGCGAACTCCTCACCCGGCGGGCGTTACCCGCCACCCTTGCTTCGTGGAGCCCGGACTTTCCTCGGGTGCCAAAGATATTGGAACACCCGCGGCTGCCTCGGCCCCCTGACACCTGCATTTTAGCGCCTTTCGGCTGCCCGTGTCCATCGCGTCGAACGCTTTATCGAACGAACCCCGCATCGCGGTCCAGCAGCAGACGGTAGAGGATCGCGCGGATCTGCCCATCCACCTGCCCGTCGATCTTTTCCGGGCGCCAGCGACGCTGGAACGCCTCGATCGCCTTGTGGCCATCGGTTATGTCATAACCCCAGCGTTCCAGCGCCAGGAAGAAAGCCGCGTCATTATCGAACGGATCGCCCTGTTCCAGCTTGTCCGGCTTGGGCAGGCATAAACCGTATTCGGCCAGCCGGTCCCACGGAAACAGCTCGCCCGGATCGATCTTGCGCGCCGGGGCGACATCCGAATGCCCCACCACGTTGGTGCGCGGAATATCGTGATCCTTCACGATCCGCGCCAACAGCGGCACCAAGGCATCGAACTGCGCGTCGGCAAATTCGCGGTATCCGCCCCGGTGGCCGGGGTGGTCCAGCTCGATCCCGATACTGGCGGAGTTCACATCCTTGTGACCGCGCCAGAACGATACGCCGGCATGCCAGGCGCGCTTGTCTTCCGGTACCATGCGGATGACTTCGCCTGCCTCGCTGATCAGATAATGGGCGCTGACCTTGGCCTGTGGATCGCACATCCGTTCCAGCGCGACTTCCGCATTGTCCATCTCGGTATAATGCAGGACCACCATCTCGATCGGCAGCAGCCGCTCGTCGCTATTGGGGCTGAGCTGTTCGCGGTGAACCAGCTCGTCCCGCCGGTCAGCGCTGCTCAACCGATCATCCCTTCGGGCTGGGGCAGAACCGCGCCCAGCACCAGCGCATCCTTGCTGCGGTGATATTGCAATCCGCCGCCTGCCTGCTGCGCCAGTTGCGCGATCATCGCGGCAGGGGCTGTCCGGCTGGAAAGATCTGCGGCGGGTAAGGAGCCTTCCAGCGCCTGTCCGATCGTATTGTCGAAAGCGATCTTCGGCCCGGCAGCGCGCACTGCGATCTCGCTCGCCCCGCCGGTAACTTCCGCGCCGATATCCAGCGTTCCGCCGCGAATCAACGCATCCAGCGCAATCTGCGCGAAATTGAGCAGCACCTTGACTGTCGGCTTGGGCAGGCTGTCTCCGGATAGCGCCCAATTGACCTCGATCCGGCCATTTTCACCGACCAGCGCATCGATCAGTGCCTTGGGCTCTTCCACCGCGACATTATCGCCGAATCCGCCAGCCGCGCCAAAGGCCAGCCGGAAGAATTTCAGCTTGTCGGTGCTGATCCGCGCGCTTTGTTCCAGCAGTTCCAGACAGCGCTGGCGCATTTCGGGATCGTCTTCATCGGCGAGCAATTCGAGGCCATTGCTGAGCGCGCCTACCGGACTGAGCAGATCGTGGCACAGGCGCGAGCAGAGCAGGCTGGCGAGATCGGGTTGGGCGGTAGTCATTCAGCTAATTCTCTTCCTGGATTAACGCGTGATGGCGGTTTCGCTTGATAGATCGGCGCTGGATCGCGGCCGAGGCGCCGCAGCATTTTGGTTACTGGCGATAATGTCGAAAAATTGAAGTCATATGTCCCCCGCCCCGGATAATGCCAACCCGGCCAATGCTATCCCAGCTCATGCGATCTTTACCATGTTCACCCTGTCTCTAGCTGTCCTCTACGCCGTAAGAAAGCGCGATGAAACCTTCGTCCGTATCGCGCCAGAAGCGTAGCTCGCTTCGACCGATGATCGCCCATATTTTGCCATCGCCCGGTGCCTGCGCGCGGTCGGTGGACGATGGGCATGCCGGCCCGCCGGGGTGCGAGTGGTAATAGCCTGCGATCTGCGGCCCGCCGGTGCGGGCGGCGCGGTGGGCGGTAATCAGGGTACGCGGATCGATCTCGAAATGGGTGCGCGGGGCCGGGTGGACGTTGGCGGCCGCCTGCAACGCGGTAACCTGTCCCGCATGGCCGAACAGCAAACCGCAGCATTCGTGCGGCGCGTGGCTTGCATATTCCGCATAGAGCGATGCGACCACCGCACTTGAGACTTGGAGCTTCATCGCCCATTCCCCTTAGCCATGGCGACAGACGAAGTCATCACAGGGGTGCTGGACGATCACGGCGCGCGTCTCGACAAGGCATTGGCCGAGGCGAGCGGATTATCGCGCGAGCGGATCAAGGCGTTGATAGGCGAAGGCCGCGTTGCGCTGGGCGAAACGCCCGCCACCTCGCCATCCGCCAAGCTCGGCGCGGCAATGCCTTTCACCATCACCGTTCCGCCCGCTGCCGAGGCGCAGGCGCAGCCGCAGGATATTCCGCTGACGATCGTGTTCGAAGATGAACACCTCATCGTGATCGACAAGCCCGCCGGAATGGTCGTCCACCCGGCGGCGGGCAATCCGGATGGAACGCTGGTCAACGCGCTGCTGCACCATTGCGGGGATAGCCTGTCGGGCATTGGCGGGGTTGCGCGCCCCGGCATCGTCCACCGGATAGACAAGGATACGTCCGGCTTGCTGGTGGTCGCCAAAACCGCGGTCGCCCATGAAGGGTTGGCCGCGCAATTCGCCGACCATTCGATCCATCGCCGCTATCTGGCGGTGTGCGGCGGGCACCCTTTCCCCGGCGAGCAGCGCATCGAGACGCGGATCGGGCGGTCCGATCGCAATCGCAAGAAAATGGCGGTGCTGCCGGATGATTCCAGTCGCGGGAAACACGCCGTAACCCACCTGAAATTACTCAAGAAGCTCGCTTCCTGCGCGCTGATCGAATGCCGCCTGGAAACGGGGAGAACCCACCAGGTGCGCGTTCACTGTGCGTCAATCGGTCATGCGCTAATAGGGGATCCGATCTATGGACGTGCTCCGGCGGCGCTGCGGGCGCTGCTCAAACAAACCGGCTTCAACAGGCAGGCGCTGCACGCGGCGCAGCTTGGGTTCACACATCCCGGCAGCGGTGAAACGTGCAGTTTTTCGGCACCGATACCCGCCGATATGCAGGAACTTATCGACGAAACCGCTCGTTGAAATCGATGAAATGCCAGCAAAGGATAATGAAAAGCTGCGGGCAGCCGTCTATATGTAACTACGTGGCCCGAAAGCGCGAATGCCCATCAGGGGTTCGCCGAGAGAGGTCGACACTAGAAAGGTTAGGGAAAAAGTGACCGAAAAGAAGAGTTTGACCGTCCCAGCACTAAGCGGAGAGCAGAGCCTCAACCGCTATATGTCGGAAATCAAGAAATTCCCGATTCTCACGCCCGAGCAGGAATATATGCTCGCCAAGCGTTACGAGGAGCATGAGGACCCCGATGCGGCCGCGCAGCTGGTGACCTCGCATCTGCGGCTCGTGGCCAAGATCGCGATGGGTTATCGCGGCTATGGCCTGCCCGTCTCGGATCTCATTTCCGAAGGTAATGTGGGCTTGATGCAGGGCGTCAAGAAGTTCGAGGCCGATCGCGGCTTCCGCCTTGCCACCTATGCGATGTGGTGGATCAAGGCGAGCATGCAGGAATTCATCCTGCGCTCCTGGTCGCTCGTGAAAATGGGCACCACCGCCGCGCAGAAGAAGCTGTTTTTCAACCTTCGCCGGATGAAGAAGCAGCTGGAGGCTTACGAAGATAGCGACCTCCATCCCGATGACGTGACCAAGATCGCCACAGATCTGGGCGTGAACGAGCAGGAAGTCATCAACATGAACCGCCGGATGATGATGGGCGGCGATGCCTCCCTCAACGTCCAGATGCGCAATGGCGAGGAAGGCTCCGGCCAGTGGCAGGATTGGCTGACCGACGACCGCCCGCTGCAAAGCGAGACGGTGGCCGATGCGCAGGAAGCCGAAGTCCGGCATGAAATGCTGGTCGAGGCGATGGACGCGCTGAACGAGCGTGAACAGCACATCCTGACCGAGCGCCGGTTGACGGAAAACCCGCAGACGCTGGAGCAGTTGAGCCACGTTTACGACGTCAGCCGCGAACGTATCCGCCAGATCGAGGTGCGCGCATTCGAGAAGCTGCAAAAAGCGATGCAGCGGATCGCGGGCGAGAAGCTGCTGTCCGGTATGGCGTAGTTTGTTTGACCCCAAGCGCCGGCGGCCGCCCCCTGGCTGCCGCGACTAATTTTCAATCCTCCCCGGCCAACTGGTCGGGGAGGATTTTCTTTTTGGTCTTGCACCTTTAAGTTGCTGCGATGCTGTGGTTCGCCAAATTTCTCGCCAAGCTGGTCTTGTGGTTTCTCGGCATCAGTCTGCTTCTGGTGCTGATTTTCAAGTTCGTTCCTCCGCCCGTCACCGCGACGATGCTGATGGACGAGAACGGGATCGCCAAGGATTGGGAACCGCTTGCCGACATAGATCCCAACATGGTGCGCGCGGTCATCGCGGCAGAGGATGGCAAGTTTTGCGCCCATGACGGGTTCGACCGCGAAGCCATTGAGGAAGCGCTCGAAGAACGGGCCAGCGGCAAACGCCAGCGCGGGGCCAGCACGATCAGCCAGCAAACCGCCAAAAACGTGTTTCTGTGGCAAGGCGGCGGCTGGTTCCGCAAAGGGCTGGAAGCGTGGTTCACATTCCTGATCGAGAATATCTGGGGCAAGAAACGGATCATGGAGGTCTATCTCAACGTCGCGGAAACCGGCAAGGGAACCTATGGGGCACAGGCCGGGGCGCAGCGTTATTTCGGCAAGTCCGCCGCCAGCCTCACGCCGATCGAAGCCGCACGCATGGCCGCTGCCCTGCCCAGCCCCAAGACGCGCTCTGTGGTGAACCCCGGCGGCTTCACCCGCCGCTATGGCAACACCATCGCCGCGCGGATTGGCAGCGTGCAGCGTGACGGGCTCGATGCCTGCGTCTATGAGTGACGATAATGGGCGGTCACCACCAGCATAGTCACGACGATACGGGGCACGGCCATTCGCATGCGCCGGCCGATTTCGGGCGGGCTTTCGCCATCGGCGTGGTGCTGAACACCGTATTCGTGATCGTGGAGGCGACCTATGGCTGGCTCGCCGGGTCGATGGCGCTGATCGCCGATGCGGGGCACAATCTGTCCGACGTGCTGGCATTGCTGCTGGCCTGGGGTGCGAGCGTCGCCGCGAAGAAGCCGCCAAGCGCGCGCTTCACCTATGGCTTCAAAAGCTCGACCATCCTTGCCGCACTGGCCAACGCCGCGCTGCTGCTGGTGGCGATCGGCGCAATACTTTACGAGACGCTGCACCGCCTGAACGATCCCGTGCCGGTGGAAGGAATGACCGTAGTGATCGTTGCCGGGATCGGCATCCTGATCAATGGATTTACCGCATGGCTGTTCATGCGCGGGCGAAAGCATGATCTCAACATTCGCGGTGCCTATCTGCACATGGCGGCGGACGCGCTGGTTTCGGTGGGCGTCGTGGTGGCGGGCCTGGCGATCATCTGGACCGGCGCGCAGTGGATCGATCCGCTGACCAGCCTTGTCATCGTGGCAGTGATCGCCTGGGGTACCTGGGGGCTGGCCAAGGACAGTCTTAAACTGGGCCTGCTCGCCGTGCCGGAAGGGATTTCGGAAGGCCAGGTGCGCGCCTATCTCGCCTCCCTGCCCGGCGTGGCGTCGGTCGATGACCTGCATATCTGGCCGATGAGCACCACCGAAACCGCGCTCACCGCGCATCTGGTTATGCCCGGCGGTCATCCCGGCGATGCTTTCCTGCGCACGGTATCGGGCGAACTGGAAGGCCACCACCGCATCGGCCACGTAACGCTGCAAGTGCAGATGCAAGGCGAGTGCGCGGGCGGCTGTTAGCCCGGCAGGGTCAAAGCCCGAGGGCGCGAATGCGGCCCCGGGCCCCCGAGGCCCGACAAATTAAGCCGCTTCTTCTTTGGCTTCGTCACCGCCGACCACGCGGACCGGATCCTTGCGCCCTTCGACCACATCGGCATCGATCACGATTTCGGTCACGCCTTCCATATCCGGCAGGTCGAACATCGTATCGAGCAGGATGCCTTCCACGATGCTGCGCAGTCCGCGCGCGCCGGTCTTGCGGGCGATGGCTTTCTTGGAGATTGTTTCCAGCGCTTCCTGGGTGAAAGTCAGTTCGACATCTTCCAGTTCGAACAGCTTGCCATATTGCTTGGTCAGCGCGTTTTTCGGCTCGCTGAGGATTTCCACCAACGCATCGATATCGAGATCGTGCAGCGTGGCAATCACCGGCAGACGCCCGACAAATTCGGGGATCAGGCCGAATTTCAGCAGATCTTCCGGCTCGCTCTTTTCAAGCAGTTCGCCCACGCGGCGCTTGTCCGGATCGGCGACATGCGCGCCGAAGCCGATCGAACGCTTCTGCAAACGGTCGGCAATAATCTTGTCGAGCCCGGCAAACGCGCCGCCGCAGATGAACAGGATGTTGGTGGTGTCCACCTGCAGGAATTCCTGCTGCGGATGCTTGCGGCCGCCCTGCGGCGGAACGGAAGCGGTGGTGCCTTCCATCAGCTTGAGCAGCGCCTGCTGCACGCCTTCGCCGCTGACATCGCGGGTGATGGAGGGGTTTTCCGCCTTGCGGGTAATCTTGTCGATCTCGTCGATATAGACGATGCCGTGCTGCGCCTTGTCGACGTTGTAATCGCTCGACTGCAAGAGCTTGAGAATGATGTTCTCGACGTCCTCGCCGACATAGCCCGCCTCGGTCAGCGTGGTGGCATCGGCCATGGTGAAGGGCACGTCGAAAGTGCGCGCCAGCGTCTGGGCGAGCAGCGTCTTGCCGCAGCCGGTCGGGCCGACCAGCAGGATATTGGACTTGGCGAGTTCGACATCGCCGGCCTTGCCGCCATGCTTCAGCCGCTTGTAGTGATTATGCACCGCGACGGAGAGCACGCGTTTTGCGCGGTCCTGACCAATCACGTAATCGTTCAGCGTGGTGAAGATATCCATCGGCGTGGGCACGTCGCCCTCTTTCTTGCCGACGATGCCTGCCTTGGTTTCCTCGCGGATGATATCGTTGCACAGCTCCACGCATTCATCGCAGATGAACACGGTCGGGCCGGCGATCAGCTTGCGCACCTCGTGCTGAGACTTGCCGCAGAAGCTGCAGTAAAGCGTGGATTTGCTATCGGAACCGCTCAATTTCGTCATTTCCCGTCTTTCGAATTCCGTACAGCCCGGGCTGCAGGGGATTCGCCGACTCTAGGGCCGGATGTATGATAATCAACACTTGCCGCAGCTTGCGGCTTTAATCGTCCCGCATTGACGCGGGCTGAAGCGCCAAGGTTATCGGCGCATGAAGGGTTGGCTCGGTAGGGTAGCGAAACCATCGCACGCACAGCTAGTTTGCTGCCCAGCCATTGCCTTGGAGCCGTGCCATCCCACGCCCCTACTCGGGCAACCTCAAGCTTACTCGGGTGCGCCGCCCGAGCCCTTTTCCTTGTATTCGCCTTCGCCGTTTTCAGGGCGAGTTTCGAAGACCTTGTCGACGATGCCGAACTTCATTGCCTCGTCGGCCTCCAGGAAGGTGTCGCGGTCCATCGCCTTTTCGATTTCGGCCAGCTTCTTGCCGGTATATTTCACATAGAGCTCGTTCATGCTCTTCTTGATCCGCAGTATCTCGCGGGCCTGGATCTCGATATCGCTGGCCATGCCGCGTGCACCGCCGCTGGGCTGGTGAATCATGATGCGCGCATTGGGCAGCGCGATACGCATGCCCGGCTCGCCCGCGGCCAGCAGGAAGCTGCCCATGCTGGCAGCTTGTCCGATGCAGACGGTGCTGACGCGCGGCTTGATGTATTGCATCGTATCGTGGATCGCCATGCCGGCCGTCACCACCCCGCCGGGTGAGTTGATATACATGCTGATCGGCTTGCTGGGATTTTCCGATTCGAGGAACAGCAGCTGCGCAGTGATCAGGCTGGCCATGCCGTCTTCCACCTGGCCGGTTACGAAAACGATTCGCTCCCGCAGCAGGCGCGAGAAAATGTCGAAGCTGCGTTCGCCCCGGCTGGTCTGCTCGACCACCATCGGTACCAGCGCGCCGGTTACCGGATCGCGGGTGAACTGGCCTTGCGAGCCGTGGGATTCGTCGGAGCCGAACAGGTCGATCATTGATGCGTGCCCTTATATTGGAAAAGTCGCTGCTGAAATATCTTGAAGCGGTATGTCGCGACTGGCGCGCGCGACTTCAAGGGCGTTAACCCCCTATGCCGTTCGTCGATTATAGCAACCGGGCGGTCGATCCTGCTTTTACGCTGCGTTTTCTGGCGCTAAAGGCGGCGCGAGAGAGGCAACCCGACATTCCCCAACTTCCCCCCTTTTTGCGCGGCGCTGCCAGCGTAGGCACCATGGCAGTCGCTCTGGCAAGCGCACCAGCCGCGCTTGCCCAGACGGCTGACGATACTGCGGAAGAAATCCCGACTGCCGATGCGGAAAATGTCGTCAGCGAAGGCCGTGGGCAGACCTACCTACCGGACTATTTCGCGCAATTCGCCCCGCGCAATGCGCTCGACATGCTGGAACAGGTGCCCGGCTTTTCGATCCAGGGTAGCGGCGGCGGCGAGCGCGGGCTGGGACAGGCGAACGAGAACGTCCTCGTCAATGGCGAGCGGCTGACCAGCAAATCCGACAGTGCCCGCGACCAGCTCAGCCGCATTCCGGCAGGCGACGTGGTCCGGATCGAAATCATCGACGGCACTAGCCTCGATATTCCAGGGCTTACCGGCCAGGTGGCCAATGTGGTGGTGGAATCGAGCGGGCTATCGGGTCAGTTCACCTATGAAGGCGGCTTTCGTCCGCACAATGCCGATCCGGAACTGTATGGCGGCGAGGTTTCGGTTTCGGGCGGCCTGGGCAGGCTCGGCTATACGCTGGCACTGAGCAATGAGAACGGGCGTTTCGGCAATGATGGGCCGATCATTATCACCGACGCGGCGGGCGCGCTGATCGAGCAGGCCGATGCGCAGTCGATCGGCGGGTTCGACAATCCCACCGCCAGCGCCAAGCTGCGCTACGATTTCGGCGGAGAAACCATCGGCAACCTCAACCTTACTTACGAACGCGGCCGATTCTTCCGCACGCAGACCGAAGACCGCTTCATCGTTGGCGGGCCGGATATCTTCCGCACCAATTCCTTTCGCCGCGACGGCCCCGATTACGAGATAAACGGCGATATCGCCTTCCCGCTTGGCGCAGGTTCGCTCAAGCTGATTGCGCTGGAGGCTTACGACGAAAGCAATTTCGACAATCAGCTGATCGACGCCTTTGCCGACGATACGCCCGATCTGGGCAGCCGCTTCACCCAGGCCGGCGGATCGGGCGAGCGGATCGGACGCTTCGAATATAATTTCCCGCTGGCCAATGCCGATTGGCAATTATCGGGCGAAGCCGCCTTCAACCGGCTCAACCGGGTTTCCGAACTGTTCGAGCTGGACCCGGATGGCGAGTTTGCCCAGCTCAATTTCGATGCCGGTACCGGCGGCGTGCGCGAAGATCGATACGAGGCGATCCTCAGCTTCAGCCGGACGCTCAGCCCAAAACTGTCCCTGCAGGCGAGCGGTGGTTACGAATTTTCGGAGATCACCCAAACCGGCGCGGCCGCCAATGCACGCAGTTTCAAGCGGCCGAAGGGATCCGCTTCATTGGCATGGAAACCTCAGGCCGGGCTGGACCTTTCGCTGGAAGTCCGCCGCAGTGTCGGCCAGCTCGATTTCGGCGATTTCCTCGCCCGCGTGTTCCTTGACGAAGAAAACGCCAATTCCGGCAACAACCAGCTGGTGCCCGAACAAAGCTGGGACATCACTTTCGAGGCGAACAAGTCGCTGGGCGACCTGGGCTCCGCCACCTTCCGGATCGAGCGGCGCCTGATCGAGGATTTCATCGACGTGATCCCGCTGCCCGGCGGCGGCGAATCGCGCGGCAATATCGACAGCGCCCGATCGATGGAAATCGAGTTCGAGAGCACGCTGAAGCTCGATACGCTTGGGGTGCCCGGCGGACAGATCGACCTGGCGGCGGAATATGAGCCGACCAGCGTGCGCGATCCGGTAGGCGGCTTCGACCGGGCGTTTTCCGGCAAGCGCGATATCGAACTGAACTTCGATTATCGCCACGATATCCCGCGCAGCAGCTGGGCCTATGGCGCGGGTGTGTTCTACCAGCATTTCGAACCGCAATACCGGCTGAGCGAAATATCAATTCGCGGCGAAGGGCCGACATTCGCCGATGTGTTCGTCGAGAATAAGGACGTATTGGGCCTGACCGTGCGCGCTACTTACGCCAACCTGCTGGGCGGCCGCGATACGGAATTTCGTACGGTGTTCGACGGGCCGCGCGATGCCGGGCAAATCGCCTTTATCGAGGATAGCGACCGGCGGATCGGACCGATCTTCCGCTTCTCCGTCAGCGGGAATTTCTAGCCCGTCCACGCAGCCTTCGTTTGTCAGCCACCGCCGGCGGCCTTAGGACCGGTTGCGATGGACTTTCGCATATTCCTGTTCGTTCTGTTCGGCCTCGGCCTGGTTCTGGCCGTAGGGCTGGAAAAAAGGCTGGCGCGCAGCCTGTTGCCGATGCCGGTGCTGTATGTTGCGGTGGGCTTCCTTGTGTTCTCGCTGCAGGATTTGCTGGGGATGGAGATGCCCTATCTCAATCCCACCACCGATATGTTCGATGCGATGGCACTGGAATATGTCACTGAGTTCATCGTGATTGCCTCTCTGATGGGTGCAGGAATCGCCATCGACCGGCCGGTGAGCTGGCCCAATTGGCGGCAGATCTGGCCGCTGCTCGTGATCGTGATGCCGCTGTCCATCGCAGCGGTCGCCTGGCTCGGTTGGTGGGCGCTGGGACTGGCTCCGGCATCGGCGATCCTGCTGGGCGCTGCGCTCGCCCCGACCGATCCGGTTCTGGCGCGCAGCGTGCAGGTTGGGCCGCCGGGGGAAAATGAACGCGACGATGTGCGCTTCTCGCTGACGGTCGAGGCCGGTTTCAATGACGGGCTGGCCTTCCCCTTCACCCATCTCGCCATCGCGGCGGTCGGGATGAGCGCGCTGGGCGGGTGGACCGCCGAATGGTTCGCCGTGGATTTCGTCTGGCGCATCGCGGCAGGCTGCTTCGTCGGCTGGGCAGTCGGGCGGGCGGGCAGCTGGTACGTCTTCGACCGTGAAGCGGACGTTGCGCGCCACGAGATGGAGGAAGACCATGCCGAACCGAAATATTCGACATCGGAAGGGCTGGTGGTGCTGGGAACCTTGCTGCTGGCCTATGGCGCGGCGGAGCTGGTTCACGGGTACGGCTTTCTGGCGGTATTCGTCGGCGCGGTGACCGCGCGGCAGCGGGAGAATGCCAGCCGCTATCACAAGATCAGCCACCATTTTATCGACCAGATCGAAAAAATCGTGCTGGTCGCGGTGCTGATCGGGTTCGGCGGGGTGCTGGCAAGCGGAGTGCTGGAGGCGCTGACCTGGCCGATGGCACTGGTCGGGCTGGCACTGATACTGGTGATCCGCCCGCTGGCCGGGCTGCTGGGCCAGATGAATTGCGCGCTGCCCTGGAGCGGGCGGCTGGCGGTCGCCTTCCTGGGTATCCGGGGAATGGGTTCGATCTATTATCTGGCTTACGGCCAGACCCATGCCGATTTCGAAGGGCTGGACGTGCTATGGGCAACGGTCAGCTTCACCATTTTGGCCTCGATCGTGATCCACGGGATCACTTCGGGCAAGATCATGGACCATGTGAAGCAGCGCGGCCATCACGTGCATAAGGGGCAGGATGCCGAAATGATCGGGCTGGTACCGCGGCGCAAAGCGCGGCTGGAGGAGAAGCCCTAAACGCCCCTCCCCCAGGCCGGATTACTTTTTGGCGGCGGCTTTCTTGGCCGGTGCTTTCTTTGCAGCAGGCTTCTTGGCATCCGCCTTCTTGGCTGGAGCCTTTTTCGCCGCAGGCTTCTTGGCCGGAGCCTTCTTTTCAGCGGGCTTGTCGTCCGATTTGGCAGCGGCCTTCTTGGCGGGTGCCTTCTTGGCGGCAGGCTTTTTAGCGGCGGCTTCGTCGTCGACAGCCTTTTTGTCGTCTGCCTTCTTGGCGTCTGCCTTCTTCGCGGGCGTTTGCTTGGCGGCGGCCTTCTTCTTCGGCTTGGCTTTCTTGGCCGCCTCGATCTCGGCTTCCTCATCCGCTTCGATCGCGGCCTGTAACTCTTCGCGCGTAACTTCGCGCTCGGTTACCTCGGCCTGTTCGAACAGGTGGTCTACGACCTTGTCTTCATAGAGAGGCGCGCGCAGCTGGGCAGCGGCGAGCGGTTCGTTCTGGACATATTCCATGAAACGTTGGCGGTCTTCCTCGCGATATTGCTGGGCCGCCTGCTGGATCAGCATCGACATTTCCTGCTGCGAAACCTCGACGCCGTTCTTCTGGCCGATTTCGCTCAGGAGCAGGCCGAGCCGTACCCGGCGTTCGGCGATCGAACGATAATCGTCCTTCTCACCCTCGATTTCCTTCATTGCGGCGGCGGGATCGGCATCCTTTTGCGCTTCGGCCTGAAGCTGCTGCCAAATCTGTTCGAATTCCGCATCGACCATGCCCTGCGGTACGTCGAAATCATGGCCGGCCGCCAGCTTGTCCAGCAGGCTGCGCTTCATCGCGGTGCGGGTCATGCCGGCGGTTTCCTGCTCCACCTGGCCGCGCATCAATTCCTTGAGCTGATCCATGCTTTCCAGACCCATATTGGTCGCGAAATCATCATCCAGCTTGGTTTCGGTTTCGACCTTCACGGCCTTAACCGTCACGTCGAATTCGGCTTTCTTGCCCGCGAGGTGCTCTGCCGGATAATCTTCCGGGAAGGTCACTTCGATGGTCTTTTCGTCGCCCGTCTTCGCGCCGGTCAGCTGCTCTTCGAAACCGGGGATGAACTGGCCGGAACCGATCACCAGCGGGGCGTCTTCCGCCTTGCCGCCTTCGAATTCTTCGCCATCAACACGGCCGACGAAATCGATTACTAGCTGGTCTCCATCCTTCGCCTTGCGGGTCTTGGCGGCATCTTTGTAGCTTTTCTGCTGGCCGGCAATGTTCTTGAGCGCTTCTTCGACTTGCGAATCGTCCACCGGGACGACCAGCCTTTCCAGCTTCAGACCGGACGTATCGGGGGCATCGATTTCGGGCAGGACTTCCATATGGATGTCGAGCACGGCATCCTTGCCCTCTGCATAATCCTTGTCGAGATGCACATGCGGCTGCATCGCCGGGCGCAGGCCCTTGTCCTTGACCAGCTGGTCGAGCGAATCCTTGACCGCGTCGTTCACCACCTGGCTGTGCATTTGCTCGCCATGCATCTTGCGCACCAGGTTCGCGGGAACCTTGCCCGGGCGGAAGCCGGGCATGCGCACTTGCGGGGCGACCTTCTTGATTTCGGCATCGATCTTCGCCTCGATATCCGAGGCTGGGATGGTCACTTCGAATGCGCGCTTCAGGCCTTCGGTGCTGGTTTCTTTGACTTGCATGGGTAAAGCGTTTGAACCTTCGTTTCTCTCGATCGGGCCGGGGCGAGGACTGGTGCGGGCGAAGGGACTCGAACCCCCACATCTTGCGATACTGGTACCTAAAACCAGCGCGTCTACCAATTCCGCCACGCCCGCATTGCGTCCGAACATCGTCCGTAAAATGGGCCGCGCGGCAAACCCGATAAAGGGCACGCCGCGCGCGTAAGGCTGCGCCTGTAGTCAGGTGCGGCGCAAAGGGCAAGCGGAACGGGGCCGCCGAATGGCCGTTGATCCGATATACCTAATCATAGCAGGTGCCACGCCGATGCCCGATTACGACGAACCGAAGATTCCGCCCGCCACGCCGCCCGCGATCGATCCGCATGCCGACCCGGTGGAGGCGCGCAAACTGGCCGATGACGATGGCGATAGCGATTGCAGCGGCAGCGCCGAACCGTCCGAGCGGCGCGAGGCGAACGAAGCGCTGGAAAAACGCCAGGCGAAGCGGATGGAATCCGAAGGGGCCGGCGAGCAGGAACTCAATGCAACCACCCCCGCCACGCTATCTCCCCCCGATTGAAAGGACCATATAATGGCAACGCAGCCCGAACCCGGACCCGACCGAATCGATCCGGGGGCCCCGCCCGAAGCGCCGCCATCCTCGCCGCCCGACGAAGCGCCGATGGAAGATCCGCCGGGTATCACTCCGCCCCAGCCCGATATCGATGAACCGGGACGCGGCCCGGCCGAAACACCTCCTCCGCCGGATTGACCCGGATGGCCGACCCAGTCCGAATGATCTTGCGGGCCGCCGCGCGGCGTTTTAGGGGCGCTGGCCATGAGCGACAATGAAACTCCCGCAAGCCCCGAAACCGCAGCATCCGGAGAGGCGGACATCCCGCCGGAGCGGATTTCGGTAAACCCGCGCAGCAAGCATTTCGATGCCGACAAGTTGCAGCGCGGCATCGGCATCCGCTTCAAGGGCCGTCAGCGGACCGATATCGAGGAATATTCGATTTCCGAAGGCTGGGTGCGCGTGCAGGCCGGCAAGACGATGGACCGCAAGGGCAACCCCCTGACGATCAAGCTGACCGGCCCCGTGGAAGCCTGGTATGAAGATCTGGGCGAAGACCCGCCGGTCGCGAAGGCCGGGTAGAGGTTCTCGGCGGGCGAGCCTGTGGCTGCCCGGAATATCGGTAAGCCAGGGCGCGATTAGCTGATTTTTCCAGCATTCGGATTGGGGGCTGTTCCAACCGTTGCCCCGGGCCGCAAACCCGGCCGATAAAAGTCGGCTTTAAAGTCTCATATCAATCGTATTTGGCAAGCGCCGCCGAGAGCTGATCGCGTCCGCGCGAGCGGCTGCGCTGGGCCGCGGGAGCCGGCTCCGACCAGGTTGCCTGGCGCACAGCCACGCGGCGCGGCTGGGCCGGACGAGTGGCGGCAGCCGCCGCCGGAGCATCCAGCTTGGCGAATGCGTTCAGAAATGCGCTGCTGCTGCGGGTGCGTGCCGGTGCGACGTTAGCCGGCGCTGCCGGTGCGGCCCGTGCCACACGGGTAGGGGCGAAATCACGGCGACCATCGCCGCGCTCATTATAGATGAACCCATGCACCGGCCATGCGGTTTTGCCGAGCGCCTGGATCGGGTGATACCACACGCGAACCTCGCTCCAGTCATTGTTCGGCGAAACATCGATAGCCTTCACGTTCTTTTCGATCTGGCCGCGCCGGCCGTCGATCGGGCTCCAGTTGGAATGGCTCAGCAGGACCGTGCGCGAATCGATGATCCGGCTGACCGCAGCGACATGGCCAAGGCTCATATTGCGGTGCGGCTGGAACGCCATGACCGCGCCGACCTGCGGGGCGTTGCCGCGTTTGTACTTACCTGCCGCCTGCTGCCACCAGGTATGGGCATCCCCGTATATCTGCACACCGGACAATTCGCGGGCGTAAGGGACGCATTGGAGGTACGGCGCCAGTTCCGCGCTGCCGGAATCGCGTGCATTTGCAGGCGCTTCGAGGAGTGTAGCGGTCATCGCGGTGGCGGCGAGAGCGGCGGCAGACAGTGTAAGCTTGTGTAACATGACTACGGAAATGCACTTAGGGAGTTTCGCTGAGCCTTCGCTGTTTGGTTAAGCGAAATTATCCATAAGTGCCGCGCAGTTCCCACTACGCTTGCCAAAGCAGCCGGCAGGGGCCACTTCGCGAGCCGTAATGCTACCTCAAGTCATCATCATCGGCCGCCCCAATGTCGGCAAGTCCACCCTGTTCAACCGGCTGGTGGGCAAGAAGCTCGCTCTGGTGGACGATCAGCCGGGTGTGACCCGCGATCGCCGGATGGGCGATGCGGAGATCGCCGGGCTGCGCTTTACCGTGGTCGATACCGCCGGGTGGGAGGATGAAGACAAGGCCAGCCTGCCGGGCCGGATGCGGATGCAGACCGAAGCCTCGCTGGAAGGCGCGGATGCGGCGCTGTTCGTCACCGATGCGCGCGCCGGGCTGACCCCGCTGGACGAAGAAATCGCCCGTTATCTTCGCTCGCAGGACGTGCCGATCGTGCCCGTGGTCAACAAGGCGGAGGGCAAGCAGGGCGAAGCCGGAGTGCTCGAGGCCTATTCGCTTGGGCTGGGTGATCCGGTGCCGCTATCGGCCGAACACGGCGAAGGGATTGCCGATCTGTTTGGCGCGCTGTTCCCGATCATCGGTGATGGTGAGGCTGAAGCCGCAGCCGAGGAACGCGTTCACGATGCGGACGAAAACCGCGAACTGACCGAAGAAGAAGAACGCGCGCTGCTGGACGAGCCGCTCAAGCTGGCCATCGTCGGGCGGCCCAATGCAGGCAAGTCCACTCTGATCAACCGCCTGCTAGGCGAAGACCGGCTGCTGACCGGACCGGAAGCGGGGATCACCCGCGATTCGATTGCGGTCGATTGGGAATGGCAGGACCCCAAATCGGGCGAGATGCGCGAAATCCGCCTGATCGATACCGCCGGAATGCGCAAGAAGGCGAAAGTGCAGGACAAGCTGGAAAAGCTGTCCGTCGCCGACGCCCGGCGCGCGGTGGATTTTGCCGAGGTCGTCGTGCTGCTGCTCGATGCGACCAAGGGGCTGGAGCACCAGGATCTGAAAATCGCCAGCATGGCGGTGGAAGAAGGCCGCGCGCTGATGATCGCGATCAATAAATGGGACATCGCGGAAAACCCCTCTTCGCTGTTCAATGGTATCAAATTCGCGCTGGACGAAGGTTTGGCGCAAGTGCGCGGGCTGCCGCTGATCGCGGTCAGCGCGATTACCGGCAAGGGCACCGATCAAATGCTGTCCGCGGCTTTCGAATTGCGCGAGACATGGTCGAAGCGCGTGCCGACCGCAGCGCTCAATCGCTGGTTCGACGATGCGCTGCTGAACAATCCGCCGCCCGCGCCCAAAGGTAAGCGGATCAAGCTGCGCTATATCACGCAGGTCGGCATTCGGCCGCCGCGGTTCGTGGTCTTCGGCACCCGGCTTGACGCGTTGCCGACCAGCTATGAACGCTATCTGGTCAATGGTCTGCGCAAGTATCTGGGCTTCGATGCCGTGCCGGTGCGGGTCAACATGAAATCGCCCAAGAACCCCTATCACGTGCGCCAGCAGGCAACGAAAAAGGAGCGGACCGAGCGATGATCGACCTGCTTGTCGATAGCGGCGGCATTGCCAGCGACATCCTCCAGCGCACCAGCAGCTCCATGCGGGTTCAGGAAATTGTTCGCCTCAGCCTCGCGCCGGCTTTCCTGCTTGCCGGGATCGGCGCGCTCATGAACGTGATTGTTGCCCGGCTGACCTGGGTGGCCGAGCGGATCGAGCGGATGGAGGAGCGACTGGCGGAAGATCGAACTGCGCAAACGCTACGCTCGCTCGCGCGGCTGAAGCGGCGCAGACGGCTGGCCCAGCGCGCGATGATACTCGCCACGACGGCTGCGGCAACCATCGCGATGGTAATCGCCCTGCTGTTCATCAGTGCCTTCATCACCACCCAGATCGGCACCGTGGTGGCCCTGGCATGGATCCTGGCTATGCTGTTCCTGATCGCCGGGCTTACCCTGTTCGTCATGGAAACATGGGTCGCAGCGCGCGCGCAAAAAACGGACAGGGCTGAGCGCAAGGCTGCGAAAGGCCGAGGTGCCGATAGGGTTTAAGGGGCATCGGCCCGACCAACGGCGCTTACCCCTCCTTGCCCTCGCCCGCTGCTTTGCTTTGCAGCTGGACGTAATTTTCCAGCCCCATCCGGGCAATCATGTCGAGCTGCGTTTCCAGGAAATCGACGTGCTCTTCCTCATTGGCGAGGATTTCCTCGAAAATCTGGCCGGAAGTGAAATCGCGGACCGACTGGGCATGCTCGGCTGCTTCTTTCAGCAGCGGAATGGCTTCTTCCTCCAGCGCCAGGTCGGCGCGCAGGATTTCCTCGACCGTTTCGCCGACTTTCAACTTGTGAATGGCCTGGAAGTTGGGAAGGCCGTTCAGGAACAGGATGCGCTCGGCCAGCTTGTCGGCGTGCTCCATTTCCTCGATAGATTCGCCGCGCTCATATTCGGCCAGCTTGGTCACGCCCCAATCGTCGAGCACGCGGTAATGCAGCCAGTACTGATTGATCGCGGTCAGCTCGTTGGTGAGCGCCTTGTTCAGAAATTCGATGACTTTGCTATCGCCTCGCACGGCACCCTCCTGCGCTGATTACCCTGCGTGCAAGGGTATGCCCGGCCGCACGGCGTGACAAGGGATTATGGGAGGAAAACGGCGGATTTGAGCCATTTGCAAGCGATTTGCGTTAGCGCGATAGGCTATCCAGCCAGCGCCGGCTGCAGCCCCATCTGGCGTTCTTCTGCCAGGATATCATCGGCATCCACCAGACAAGTGCCGCAATTGGGTCGCTTGCCCAGAACCGCATAAACGCTTTCCGCATCGCCATGCGTTCGCCGTGCAGCACGCCGAAGCTCGCTTTCACGAATGGCATTGCAGATACAAACATACATAGGCGGCGCTCCTTGCGAATGACTCGCAGAAGCAGGTTTATGCAACTCGTTCGCAATAGCAAGAGTTTTTTGAGACACTATCGCCGAAGCGGAAACAGCCGGCCATAGGTCAGGCAGCGCCACAGCCATTCGAGCGGGCCGTAGCGGAAGCGTTCGAGCCACGGCTTCGACCACAGCAGCATCACCGCCCATGCGCCCAGCACCACGAGATATAGCTGCGGCCGATTCAGATCGCCGTAGAGGCCACCGGCCCAGCCGTGGAATACCAGCATCATCAGCACCGATGTGCCGATGTAATTGGTGAAGGCCGCGCGGCCGGCGGCGGACAGGCGCTGTGCCAGCCAGCCGCTCGCCGTCATACCCCACAGCCCCAGCAGCGCCGCCAGCCCCAACACCATCAGCAGACGCGGGAAGAACGACCATCCCAGAAACGCGGCCATCGTCCCGTAATAGCTGAAGCCTTCATCCCGTGCCGCCAGCGCTATCCACAGCGAAAGCGCCGCGCCCACTGCGAGCCCGGCCCCGCCCCATAGTCGCTGCTTGCGGGCATCCAGCCCACCGGAAAACAGACCCTTGCGGAACAGCGCCATGCCGATCAGCATCAGCGGCAAAGTCTCCATCCAGAACAGCATCAGGACGAAGCCCAGATCGCCCACGTGATCGGTAAAATTATGGGCCACCAGGCCCGCATAATCGCCGGAAGCGATCAAATCGCCATCGATCAGGCTTTCTTCGACATCCTCATATTTGGCGGACATCAGGCCTTCCTGCATTTCCTGCGCAGCCGCGCCTTCGCCGAAATTGCCGCTGGACCCCAGCACCATCGATCCGCCCATTGCGAGGTAGATCAATCCGCCGAACACATATCCGATCATGCCGAGGATGAACTGGTTGCGGCGTTCCAGCTTCACGAATAGCAGCGCCACCAATCCGGCCACGGCATACATGAACAATATGTCGCCCTTCCAGATGAAGAAGAAGTGGCACAGGCCGAACAGGCCGAGCCATAGCAATCGGCGAACCTGCAGCCAGCGCGACGAACCGCGCGCCCAGGCCCGCTCCATGAACAGCATCATGCCCGCGCCGAACAGCAGCGTGAACAGTCCGCGCATCTTGCCGTCGATAATCACGAATTGCGCGACCCACATCCAGCCGGACACCTCGCCATGCGGGGTCAGGAAAGCATCGGGATACATATAGGCGGTAAAGGGCTGGCCGAAGGCGACGATGTTCGCCGCCAATATGCCCAGCACGGCAATCCCGCGAATGAAATCGAGGCTGGCAATCCGCTGTGCCCCCTTACCGGCCATGACCGGGGCGGGCGGAACCGTTTCCTGCGGCGCAAATTCGTCCGGAGTGGCTCCGGACGCCCCGATTTCAGCTTCGCTTTCGGTCATGGATACTGTCCCCCTTGACCAGGAGGCATACCATATTGCCGGGACCGGGGTAGCCGCTGTTTCTGCCGACAGGTCAGGCGAACGGACGAACCGCCATCTTTAAAGCTCCTCGCGCAGGTTTACCGCGTGACGATGCAATCCTGCCCGCCGCGTTTCAGGCTATTGCATGCGCCTTGCGCCGAGCTTCGGCTGGAATATCCGCCCGCCAGCAATTTGGTCAGCCGGCCTGCGGGAACCAGGAATTTCTGCTTGCCCGCCAGCGCGGAGCGGCCTGCAAGGCGGGTCCACAATCGCTCCGCATTGCCCTTCACCGAAAATGCCCCCAACTGGACGCGCCACGGGCCACTGGCACTGGCCTGGGCCAGTGTGGTTGAAGCAGGCGTGATTGCTACCTGCCTAGCCGGACGGCTCACCGGCGCGCTGACTGGACGAGGAGAGCTTCGGGGCGCCGGCGCAGCCGCAGTACCGCGCGCGAAATCGGCCCCTGCCTGTGCCGGAGAACCGGTCCCGGTAACCCGCGCGGCCTCTGCAACGGCATTGCGCGCGGCCACCACCGAAGGCGGTACAGCTGTGGTCGGAATGGCAGTGGGTATCGTATCGGCGGCGCGGGCCACTGCGCGCGGAGCGGCGGGGCGCATCGCTGTGGGCTGGGAGGGGGTTTGCGCTACGCGGCTCGGCAGGCTCTGACGGCTCGCCAAATCGGCGGCCGCCATCTGGCTGGCCCGGCGCGTATCGGAATCGCGCTTGATCGTCGCGGCCAGGTCTTGCGCTTCCTGACGCTTCACCAGCGGGATATGCTGGTCCATCTGCGCGATAGCAGGCGCGGCCTGCGGCAATCCGGCTGCGTTGGCATTGGTCAGCAAGGCATAGGCGCGCACCCAGTCTTTCTCGACCAGATCGCCGTTGAAATGCGCAATGCCGAGCAGATATTGCGCGCGCGGATCGCCCCGGTCGGATGCGGCGGTGACATAAGGCAGTGCGTCTTGCCGCCGTCCGTTCTGGAACAGCAACAAACCGTAATTATCGGCCGCCTTGAGGTGGCCCTGCGCAGCGGCTTTGGCATAGTAACCCTCCGCCCGCTTCTCGTCCGCTTCGACCCCGCGGCCCAGCCGGTAGGCCTGCGCCAGATTGAACTGCGCATCGGCATCGCCCGCAGCGGCAGGATCACGCCATTCGGCCACGGCCACGGCAAAATCGCCGCGCTCCCAAGCATCGACACCCTTTTTGACGTCGGCCAGTGCCGGGCTCGCGAGCGCCACTGCCGCAGCAAGGCAGCCGCTTCCGGCGATCGTCCATATTGCGCGCAGTTTCATCATCTCATCCAGTTGTTAAACGGTCGGCAACAGGCTCCTGCTATGGCAGCCTAATGGTAAACAGCCGATTAGCAAAGATTCCCGCCGATCTTGTCAAATCTTGCGGGGAAAATTCTTCTTCAGCCCCCGATCCCGTTAACTCGATATTAGGGGTATGCTGCAATTCCTCCTGTCACGCACCGCGATAGCTCGCGGCTTATTTAATGGCTTCAGGGGGACCGAGCCCATGCGAGTACTGGCATTGGCGTCACAAAAGGGCGGGTCGGGCAAGACCACTCTTTCAGGCCATCTGGCCGTCCAGGCGCAGCGCGCCGGGGCCGGCCCGGTGGTCTTGATAGATATCGACCCGCAAGGCAGCCTTGCCGATTGGTGGAACGAGCGTGAGGCGGAATATCCCGCCTTTGCACAAACCACCGTGGCGCGGCTGGCGAACGATCTTCAGGTGCTGCGCCAGCAGGGCTTCAAGCTGGCAGTGATCGATACGCCGCCTGCAATCACCCTGGCGATCCAGTCGGTGATTTCTGTGGCGGAGCTGATCGTCGTCCCCACCCGCCCCAGCCCGCATGATCTGCGCGCCGTGGGTGCCACGGTCGATCTGTGCGAACGTGCGGGCAAGCCGCTGGTGTTCGTAGTCAATGCTGCCACGCCCAAAGCCAAGATTACCTCGGAAGCTGCCGTCGCCCTCAGCCAGCACGGAACGGTCGCCCCGATCACCCTGCACCATCGCACCGATTTTGCCGCCAGCATGATCGATGGCCGCACGGTGATGGAAGTCGATCCCAATTCGCGCAGCGCCAATGAAGTGACCGCGCTGTGGAACTATGTTTCGGACCGGCTGGAGAAAAATTTCCGCCGCACCATCTTCGCCGCCCCAGGCGCTGCGGTATCGCAGGCTTCGGGCGCCCAGCGCCCCGCCGGCGGCTTCGGCCGCCGCTTGGCGCAGTAATCGGCGGCGCGCATATCATGGCGGAAAGCAGCTTCGCATCGCTGAACCCCACGCTGCTCGCCCGCAAGGGCGGGGCCAAACCGGCCATGCGCCCGCAACTGGGTGCGCTGAGCGGCATGGCCACCGGCATGGAAGCGGGAATGGTCGGGGCGCAGCAGGCTGCATTTCCGATCGATGATAGCCAGCTGGACGATCTGGGCTGGAACGATATGGGCGAAGACCAAACGCCTTCGCCCGCCGAAGTCGTCCTGATCACTCCTGCTGCCGCCAATGAAGCGGGCGAGCCGAGGCAGGCCGATGTACCTGTTCAGCGCCAGCATGACGAGATTTCCCAGCGCTTCAGCAAGAATGCAGAAGCACCGCGTGCCGCACGCCAGACGCGCCGCACGGCCTTTACCCTGCGCATGGATGCGGAGCGCCATTTGCGCCTGCGCCTTGCCAGCACGATCGAAAATCGCAGCGCGCAAGCGATCGTTACCGAAGCGCTCGACGCGTTTCTTGCCAGCATACCCGAACTAGAACAGCTCGCCGCCAAGGTTGAACGCAAATGACTGTCCGTAAATCCAGCAAAAGGGACGACAAAATGGCCCATACCGCCAATCGCCAGAAATTCGTGGCGCTCGCCATCACCACTGCGCTTGCGGGCGTAACGCTGGGCGGGTGCACAACGCATGCAGCACCGCGCGCCGATGCTTCGGCGAGCAAGGCGCAGACCGCACTTGCCAAGGGCCAAAGCCAGCAGGCGCTCAGCCATGCAGAGGCTGCGGTTCTGGCGGAGCCGCGCGATGCCGGTTACCGCGCGATGCTGGGCGGTGCCTATATGGAAATGGGCCGCTTCGATGCGGCGGCGACCAGTTTCGGCGATGCGATGGAGCTGGGCGATACCAGCCCTCGCACTGCGTTGAGCTATGCTCTGGCCAAGATCGCGCAGGGCGACAATCCGGCGGCGCTGGCGGTGCTGGAAGAAAACCGCCAGTCGCTGAGCGCCGACGATTACGGGCTGGCGCTTGCGCTGGCCGGTCAAGCCGATCGCGGTGCATCGGTGCTGGGCAGCTCGCTGCGTGCGGGCAACAACACGGCCAAGCTGCGTCAGAACCTCGCTTATGCTTACGCCCTGCAAGGCAATTGGCGCGCCGCGCGGGTCATGGCCGCCGAAGACGTACCCGCCAACCAGGTGGATGAGCGGATCGGCGAATGGGCGCAGTTGGCCAAGGCGGGAGACCATCACCAGCGCGTTGCGGCATTGCTGCAAGTACCGGTGGTGGCCGATCCCGGCCAGCCTGCCGCGCTCGCGCTGAATATCTTCCCGGGGCACGATGCCATGGTGGCGCAGGCTGCGGCCAATGCGCCTTCGGCAGGGGCGGAATTGCCCCCGATGGCTGTGGCGACACAAGCAGCGGCCCTAACCTCCGCTTCGCTTGAACTCCCGCCGCTGAAAGATCTACCGGCGGTGATCGCTGCGCAGCCTCAGGCCGCGCCGGTTGCAGCCGCCAAGCCGCTGCCACCATCCTTCGCCGCCGCGTTCAACGCGCCAGCCGAAGCGCCCAAAACACCTCAAGCTGCTCTCGCCCCGGCAGCTTTGCCGACCGGAAATACCTTTAGCGAGATCGCCGGTAGTGCGGTTCGGTTTATCTCCAAGCCGGTGGTGCAGACCCTGCCCAGTGGCGAGACAGCCAAGGCCCCCGCACCTGCGCCCCGGCGTACGGCGCGTGCGGCAGTTGTTCCGCGTATTGCAGGACAGGCCGAGCGCCAAACGCGCGCCGCTGCGCCGCAGGCCAAGCCTGCCGCAATGGCGACCAATGGCGATCACCTGATCCAGCTGGGCTCCTATGCCAGCAAAGCGCAAGCCGAGGCCGGTTGGAAGACGCTGTCCGGACGCTATCCGCAGCTGCGCGACTTCCAGATGGTCATCACCGAGGCCGAAGTGCGCGGGAAAAAGTATTTCCGCGTTTCGGCAGGCGGGTTCGAGCGCACGGATGCCCGTTCGATGTGCTCGACCATGAAGAAGCGCGGCCAGGGCTGCATCGCCTGGGCCGACGGCAAACCGCTGCCCGGCGCGCTCAAGCCGACCGAGCGGCTGGCGCGCCGCTAAGGCCTAGATCCGCACTCCGCCCTTGAACAAGGCGGTTACCCGGCCTTGCGCCGGTTGGCCGTCAAAGGGCGTGTTGCCCGCGCTGGCCGCCATCCGCGCGGAGCTTACGATCCACGGTTTTTCCGGGTCGACCAACACGATATCGGCCTCGTAGCCTTCGCGCAGCTCGCCCGCTTCCACGCCCAGCAACCGGGCCGGTGCGCCTGCGAGCAGATCGAACGCGCGCGGCATGTCGATCACCTCGTCGCGCACCAGCGTCAGAGTCATTGAAAGCAGCGTTTCGGCGCCCGCCATGCCCGGCTCCGCATCGGCGAAGGGCTGGCGCTTATCCTCCACCCCGCGAGGATCGTGGCCCGATGCGATGACGTCAATCGTGCCATCCGCGATGGCCGTGATGACAGCCTTGCGGTCGGCCTCGCTGCGCAAGGGCGGCGACAGGCGCGCAAAAGTGCGAAACTCCGCCATTGCGAGGTCCGAAAGCATGAAATGAGCCGGCGTTACGCCCGCCGTCACCGCCACGCCGCGCTGTTTGGCCGCGCGCACGAGATCGAGCGCCGCGGCGGTAGTAACCTGCCGCAAATGCAGCCGCGCGCCCGCCATTTCGGCCAGCGCGATATCGCGCGCAGCGGCCAGTGCCTCTGCTTCTGAAGGAGCGCTGGGCAGCCCCAGCCGCGTCGCCATCTCGCCCGCAGTGGCCACCGCATCGCCGGTCAGCCCGCCATCTTCGGGATGGGCGACCACCACCAGATCCAGCATTGCGGCATATTGCAGCAAGCGCAGCATCACCGCGCTGTCCGCGATCCAGCCGCGCCCGGTGGCGACACCGCGAGCCCCGGCTTCCTTCATCAGCGCCAGTTCCGCCAGTTCGCGCCCCGCAAGGCCGCGCGTGGCGGCGGCCAGAGGATGAACCCACAGATCGGGCTTGCCGCTTTTCGCGATGTAATTGACCCGGCTCGGCAGATCGAGCGGCGGGGACTGGTCGGGCATCAGGACAGCGCGCACGATTCCGCCGAAATGCAGAGCGGGCTTGTCGATTGCGAACACGCCCAGATCGACCAACGCCGGGGCGACCATCGCCCCGCCCGCATCGAACACCTCGTCATCATCATGTGGCTGCACGCCGCCGATCTCGGCAATCAGTCCATTGGCCAGCCGCAATGTGCCATCGCGAAGACCGTCACTGGTGAGCAGCCTGCCGCCGCGGATCGTCAGGGGGCGTGCCTGTTTCATGCCCAGCGCCCCCGGCGATCAGTGCCGGGCGTATCGCACCACCCTTCGATCCGGCGAGCCTTGCGGGTCAGCACGTCGAGGCAGGCCATGCGGATCGCCACGCCCATTTCCACCTGCCGCGTGATGATCGACCGGTCGAGCAAATCCGCAACTTCGCCATCGATTTCCACCCCGCGATTCATCGGGCCGGGATGCATCACCAGCGCATCGGGTGCAGCGCGCTCCAGCCGGTCTTTCGTCAGCCCGTAAAGGTGATGATACTCGCGCTCCGATGGGATGAATTGCCCCGCCATGCGCTCGCTTTGCAGGCGTAGCATCATCACCGCGTCGGCCCCTTCCAGCGCGCGGTCGAAATCGGTGAAAGGCACCGCGCCGACCGCCTCCATCCCCTGCGGCATCAATGCGGGCGGCGCGCATAGCCGCACCTCGGCCCCCAGCGCCTGCAGGCACAGCACGTTGGACCGCGCCACGCGGCTGTGCAAAATATCGCCGCAGATCACCACTTTCAGCCCGGTGAAGTCCTCGCTCCCGCCGAACCCGCCCGTTGCCTCGCCGCGCTCGTTCAGCGCCTCGCGCAGTGCCAGCGCATCGAGCAGCGCCTGCGTGGGATGTTCATGGCTGCCATCGCCGGCATTGAGCACCGGACAATCCACCTTGTCCGCAATCAGCGCTACCGCGCCGCTGCTGCCATGGCGGATGACGATTCCATCGGCGCGCATCGCATTGAGCGTGGTCGCCGTATCGATCAGCGTTTCGCCCTTCTTCACGCTGGACTGGGCGACATGCATGTTCACCACATCCGCGCCCAACCGCTTGCCCGCGATTTCGAAGCTGAGCAGCGTGCGGGTGGAGTTTTCGAAGAACGCATTGATGATCGTCAGGCCAGCCAGCGCATCGCTGTGCTTTTCAGGAGCGCGGTTGAGATCGACCCACTGTTCCGCCTCGGCCAGCAGATAGAGGATTTCATGGCGTTCCAGCTGCCCGATCCCGAGCAGGGAGCGATGCGGAAATGCCAGCGCGCCCGCAGGAAAGCGGCCCGTTTGAGTGCCCTTGCGGGCAGGTTTACCGTCGGATGTCATTAAAGCAGGCGCTTTAGGCAGCTTGCGCGGTGCTGGCAAGCATGGGCGCGGTTGCAGCGTGCGCCCGACATCGAGGCAGAACGTCCCCGGTCGAGCCGAATCGGTCGCTGGCCCATCGCGCACTGGCGCAACCGGCCCACCCGCCCTAAATGGAGCGTGGACTTAGTATAACGGGGATCTGTAATCATGAGTTTCGCCCGCAAGGCATGGCACCTGCTCGTCGCAATCAAGGACGGGCTTTCGCTGCTGTTCCTGTTGCTGTTTTTTGGCCTGCTGTTCGCGGTGCTGACCGCGCGGCCCTCCCCTGCACAGATCCGCGATGGTGCGCTGCTGCTCGAACTCGATGGCTATGTGGTCGAGGAAAAGGCGCAGGTCGATCCGCTCGAAGTGCTGCTTTCCGGGCAGGAACCGATTGCCGAATTCGATGTGCAGGAACTGGTTCTCGCCATCGATGCAGCGGCCAGCGATGACCGCATCAAGGCGGTCGTGCTCGATCTCAGCGCCTTCATGGGCGGCGGACAAGTCCATCTGCAACAGGTCGGGGCCGCGCTGGACCGGGTGCGCGCGGCGGAAAAGCCGGTGCTCGCCCACGCGATTGGCTATGCCGATGACGGCATGATGCTGGCTGCCCATGCCAGCGAGGTCTGGGTCGATCCGCTGGGCGGCGCATTCATCGCCGGGCCGGGCGGCGAACGCATGTATTTCGCCGGATTGCTGGAAAAGCTGAAGGTCAATGCGCGGGTCTACAAGGTCGGCGAATATAAATCGGCGGTGGAACCCTTCACCCGTTCCGACATGTCGCCTGCCGCGCGCGAGAATTACGCCGCTTTGTATGGCGCGCTGTGGGAAGAATGGCAGGCCAGTGTGCAAAAGGCGCGCCCAGCCATTCAAATCGACCGGGTTACGCAAAGCCCCGTCGAGTGGATCGAAGCCGCCCAAGGCGATATGGCAACGGCTGCGCTGGAAGCAGGTCTGGTGGACAAGCTTGGCGACCGCGTGGCCTTTGGCGAGCGGGTGGCCGAAATCGTCGGTGAAGACGATCTGGACGATGCCCCCGGCGCCTATGCTCACACCGAATATGGCCCGTGGCTGGCCGATGTCGATATAGACACGCCCGGCAGCGCGATCGGGATCGTGACCATTGCCGGGGAGATCGTGGACGGCGATGCCGGGCCGGGCACTGCCGGCGGCGACCGGATTGCGGAACTGCTCGACGAGGCGCTGGACGATGAGCTTGCCGCGCTGGTGGTGCGAGTGGATTCGCCGGGCGGCAGCGTGCTCGCCAGCGAAGTCATTCGCGATGCGATCCTGCGTCACAAGGCAAACGATATTCCGATCGTGGTCAGCATGGCCAATGTCGCGGCGAGCGGCGGTTACTGGGTATCGACCCCGGCGGACCGGATCTTTGCCGAGCCGGAAACGGTTACCGGCTCCATCGGCATTTTCGGGATCATCCCGACTTTCGAAGGAACCGCAGCGGATCTGGGCATCAGCACCGACGGCGTGCGCACCACGCCGCTATCGGGCCAGCCCGACCTGATTGCCGGATTCACCCCTGAAATCGACGCAATCCTGCAAGCCAGCATCGAAGATGGCTACCGTGACTTCATCTCGCGCGTGGGCCAATCGCGCGGGTTGTCGATGGAACAGGTCGATACGATCGGCCAGGGCCGCGTCTGGGATGGCGGCACCGCTCGCCAGATCGGGCTGGTGGACCAATATGGCGGGCTGGACGATGCGCTTGCCTGGGCCGCGGGCGAAGCCGGGCTGGCAGACGATGACTGGCACGCGAAGTTCCTCGGCAGCGATGTTGACGAATATGACAGCCTGCTGCGCGCCCTGATCGCCAGCGACACCGAAAGCGCGGATGGCCGGGCGGCCGGCGGCGATCTGTTCGCCGTGGCAGCGCAGCGTCAGCGTGCCACCGAAATGCAGGCGCTGGCTGACCTGGACCGGCTTATGTCGGCACAAGGGATGCAGGCCTATTGCCTCGAATGTCCCGTGCAGCCTGGCTCCGTTAATAAGCTGCGCAGCGATGGCTGGCTGGCGAGGATGGCACGCTTCTTCGCCGATTGAGGCCCCGCCTCGGCCGAGCCCTCAGGCGGTGCTTGCAAAGCACCGCCGCCAGTGGCAAAGGCGCCCACCTGCCGCTCGCCCGACCTGACAGGGGGCGAGCCGAGCGGGCGCGTAGCTCAGTGGTAGAGCACACCCTTCACACGGGTGGGGTCGCAAGTTCAATCCTTGCCGCGCCCACCATCTTTTTAAAGGCTTAGAAGAGATGGTCCACCACCCCGCACCGGGGTAGTTCCGGAGGTAGCCATAGACTTCCCCAAATCCTTTCCGGAAGGTCCGGTCTTGTCTTTCTGCAAAGGCCAATCAAACTTCCGCTTTTGGGGTGGGAAGCGGACATAGTGTCTATCGAATGTGCATCAGGCAAAGCGTCGAGTGAGTAGTGCCGTCGTCAGTATCGTAAGGGGGAGGCTCACGAAGGCCAAAAAGCCAAGGCCAACCATAATGAAGCCGTGGGGGTCGGGATTCCAGATGTTGACGTAAGTTATGATCGCCATGAGCAATGCAGGAAATGCCAAAGCACTTACAAGTCTGAGCGTAGTCGGTCCGACCTTCAACATTCGAGAGGCAAAGAACGCCCCTGCAGTGATCAACACGGCGACTGCGAAAGCAGCTAAAAGAAACGGGATGTCGCCAGCGTTCATCATCGAAGTCACATACTGCAGAACAGGAATGTCCGCTACGGGGTCGTTAGCAGACAGTCCGCTTTTTCGTAATAATGTGCTGTGTCGGACATTCGGCCGCGTTGCAAAGAGCTAGTTACCCGAGGCGCTCATGTCGCATAGGGGCTCACGTCGCTGTTCGCGCAACCGTAGCACAGGCGATGGTGCGGCCCCTCGCTCTCGATGGGCCTACGGCGGCGGAGACACGGCCGCGTAAACGGGAAGTAAGACCCCTGGGAGGTCCGACAGAAATGGTGCGTGATGCTCAGATCCTGCCTGAGGACTGGGAGAGGATTGTCACATCAGATAAGGTGGGCATCGCTTTGAATGGGGGCACTGTCCGTCTCGAGGGATCGACCCCTTATTGGCGGTGCGCCACCTTGCCGCTCACCGCGATGTCGAATTTCATCAGGCCGATACCGTGATGGCACTCGCCGATGCAGCACTTTCGGCAATGCCTAATAGCGCGTTTGCTCGCCGGGTTTTCGTTCCATGGGCGAGAGGCCAGAAAGCCGCCAGCGGGCTAAAATGCGTTGTCTACCGCGCGGCTGGGCTCACCTAGCTATCGGAAACAAAGCGCTGCTTAAGTGTTCGATTTGGCTAACATCCATCATCACTATATCCGCGGCTGTTGCAGGACGAGCCGATGAGCGGATCGCTGCACGGTGCTGCGGTACCAGCAAGCCCAGCGACGCTGCAGGAAAAGCAGGAATGCTCACACTCATGACCCACTTATGTTTCAACGCGGAAAATAAGCAGCGCAACTCGTGCACTGACCGCAGTCCTTGACCGCAGTCCTGTGACGCTGTGGGTGATGCGGACCGCCTGAACTTTATCTCAGCATTTGCTCGCCTCATCGAATTTGAAGGAACGGTTTGCCTCGCAATTCACTCCGACAGAGTGCAGCGGAGAAATCTCTATGGATCATAAGCTTAGAACTGGTGCCGGGTTAAGCGGCATCGTCCTGGGAGCCGGCGCTCTTGCGTTCGGTGCCTTCCTATCCAACCGCCATCGCTATCGCGGGCAAGATAATTCCCCCAATTACACCAAGCGCCAGCCCGAGGGTGATCATGCGCAGGTGGGACGATCGGTAACCATTCGCAAACCGCGATCCGAGTTGTTTACCTACTGGCGTGAATTCCAGAACCTGCCCGGTTTCATGGAAAATGTCGAAGCAATCGAAGAATCCGGCGCAGACGGTGTGTTCACTTGGAAGATCAAGGCGCCTGCTGGCCGACATGTCGATGTGCGAACCGAGATTTCGAGCGAGAAGCAAGGCGAACATATCGCGTGGCGTTCAGTCGAAGGGTCCGACATCGCAACTTGCGGAGAGGTGCGCTTCAAGGATGCGCCAGGCGAGCGCGGCACGAGGGTAAGTCTGGTCATGTCCTACGATCCGCCCGCCGGGGCGCTCGGCAGGGCCGTGGCGAAGATATTTCTGCGCGAACCCCAAGTCCAGGCGCGGCACGACCTCAAACGGCTTAAAATGCTGATGGAAACTGGCGAGATAGCGACCTCCGCGCGGACGCGGGGCGAAACCCGGGCGGCCAAGCAGGAGACCGAATAATGCGTGCACTTACTTGGCATGGAACCGGAGATGTTCGCGTCGATACCGTCAGCGATCCGGAAATCATCAACCCGCGCGATGCGATCATCAAGATTACCAGCACCGCCATATGCGGATCCGACCTCCATTTGTACGATGGCGTCATACCCGGCGTGAAGCCGGGCGATGTGCTTGGTCACGAATTTATGGGCGAGGTGGTGGAAACCGGATCGGACAGCAATCTTAAGAAGGGACAGCGGGTCGTCGTCCCGTTTACGATCAGTTGCGGCGGCTGCTTCCATTGCAAGCAGCAGCAATATTCGGCCTGTGATAATTCCAACCCGGTTGAAAAGCAGGATATGTCGGCCACCCTTTATGGCCAGCCAATGTCCGCGCTGTTCGGCTATTCACACCTGACCGGCGGCTATTCCGGCGGACAGGCTGAATATGTTCGCGTGCCCTTTTCCGATGTCGGGCCGATCGTAATTCCCGACCATCTGGAAGATGACCAGGTTCTGTTCCTGTCCGATATCCTCCCAACCGGATGGATGGGCGCGGAAAATGCCGACATCCAGCCGGACGATACCGTTGCTGTTTGGGGCTGCGGCCCGGTCGGATTGTTCGCTATCCAGTCAGCCATCGTCATGGGCGCATCAAAGGTAATCGCGATCGACCATTATCCGAACCGCCTGGCGCTAGCGAAGCAACTGGGCGCGCAGACTATCGATTTCCGTGAAACCGATGTGCGCGAAGCATTGATGGAAATGTCCGGCGGGATTGGCGTGGATGCCGTCATCGACGCGGTCGGTATGGAGTCCCACGGCTTTGCGATCGACAACATGATTGATATCGTAAAGCAGAAAGTCGGGATGGGGTTTGACCGCGCAAGTGCCCTCAAACAGGCGATCCTTGCGGTCCGTTTTGGCGGGAAGGTCTCAATTCCCGGTGTCTATGGCGGGATGAGCGACAAATGGCCGCTCGGAGCGATGATGGAAAAGGGCCTGCAGATCCGCGGCGGCCAAACCCATGTCCAGAAATATACCGAAGACCTTCTGGCGAAAATCGAAGACGGAACCCTCGATACGACGTTTCTGATCAGCCACCGGCTACCTCTCGAACAGGCGGCCGAAGGCTACAAGAACTTCAGGGAACAGCAGAACGAATGGACCAAGGTCATTCTGAAGCCGGGAATGGAGAACTGCTCATGAGCAGCAAAATAGACAAGCTCTCCGGTCTGTGCGTGATCACTGGCGCCTCGAGCGGTATCGGGCTGGAACTTGCAAAACTGGCGGCCAAAGATGGCTGCGAGCTAGTGCTAGCGGCCGACCGCGATCTTGCGGTCGCCGAAGATGCGGTGCGACAATGCGGCGCAGCCAGCGTCGAGACTGTCCAAGCCGATCTAGCCACCCGTGACGGACTCGATGCACTCGTAGAGGCCTTCAAGGGGCGGACACCGGACGTTCTGCTGGCCAATGCGGGGCATGGGCTGGGCGAGGCCTTCCTAGATCAAGATTGGCAAGACATAGCCCATGTCATTCACACCAATGTAACCGGCACGACATGGTTGCTGCATCACGTCGGACAAAAAATGCGGGCGAAGAATGCAGGCCGCATACTGGTCACCGGTTCGATCGCCGGACATATCCCCGGCGCTTTCCAACTCGTCTACAACAGCACCAAAAGCTACGTCGACTATTTCTGCTTCGGCCTTCGAAATGAACTCAAGGAGACCGATGTGGTCATCTCGTGCCTGATGCCCGGAGTTACCGATACGCAGTTCTTCGACCGCGCCGGGCTGGAGAATACCAGCGTCGGCCGATCGAACAACAAGGACGATCCCGCGATGGTTGCCAAAGCAGGGTACGAGGCGCTGTTGGAAGGCGATGCGCACACGGTCAGCGGGTTCATGAACAAGGTCCAGGACGCCTTTGCCGGCGTAATCCCGGATACGGTTCTCGCCCAAATGCATCGGCGCATGGCCGAACCGCATGACCGCTAAACCTCACCCGACTCTCCAATCCATCGAGGAACACTTGCATGCCCCTTACCGCAATCGCTCTAAATTGCTCGCTGAAGAAATCTTCCGACGAAGCCAGTTCGACCGATGCCATGATCGCCGTGCTGAAGAAACATCTTGCCAATCAGGATGTCGAATTGTCCGAAACCCTCCGGATTGCGGATTACAATGTCGTCCCCGGGGTGACATCGGACGAGGGCGAAGGCGATGAATGGCCCGAACTTCGTGAGAAGATCCTGAACCACGATATTCTAGTTTTTGGCGGGCCGATCTGGATGGGCCAAATTGGTTCGATTGCCAAACGGGTGCTGGAACGCATGGACGCCTTTCTCGATGAAACCGATGATAAGGACCGCATGCCGAGCTATGGCAAAGTAGCCATTGCGGCAATCGTGGGTAACGAGGACGGCGCCCATTGGAGCTCCGCCCAGCTGTTCCAGTCGCTCAACGATACCGGGTGGACCATCCCCGCCGGGGCGGCTTGTTACTGGGTTGGCGAAGCAATGGGCAGCAAGGATTTCAGGGAACTCGAACAGACGCCTGATGCCGTCACGAAAACCGCCGCAACCTGCGCGAGAAATGCCGCCCATCTGGCGGGGCTGTTAAAAGGGCAGAATTATCCTGGTTCGCAAAGCTGATACAAATTGTGCGCTCGCGCGAAGTGATCGGTGCGGCAGGATTGCTCAGTCGACCTTCCCCGTCGCGCGCGCTACGGCAAGGGTGTCTACGTGTTGCTGATATGAGGTGATCCTGTCGTCATCGACCGTCCAGACATGAGCGATTTGCGGGTTGAAGGGTTTGCCGGTGGCCTTTCCCGTACCGGTATAACGGCCTTCCATGACCACACTCGTCTCATTGGCGATAAAACGTTCGGGTGCGAGACCGAAATTATCGACCTCGTTACCCAACCGCGCGAACACGCCTTCGATCACGGCCTGCGGCCCGACATAGGGATTGCGGTCGGAGAGCGTGAAATTCTCCGCCTCCATCCAGCATATATCGTCGGCCATGAGCGAAGCAGCCTTTTGCATGTCGCCCGCGCCCACTGCAGCGTAGAATTGCTGCACGATTTCGAGTGCCTTGGTCATCGGAAGATTCCCTTCATAGTGTGAGATGAAACCCGCCATCGGCGGTCAGCGTGGTGCCAGTGATGAAGCTTGCTTCGTCCGAGCACAGAAATGCGATTGCGCGTGCGATTTCCTCGGCTTCGCCGAACCGTTGCAGATGGATTCCTGCCTTGACCGCCACAAAGGCTTCGGCGCCTAAATTACCCTTTATCTCGTGGTGCAGCGGTGTGTCAGTAACGCCGGGGCACATGAGGTTCACCCGTATCCCTTGCGAGGCCAGTTCAGCCGAAGCCGAGGTGGTTAGGGCAAGCTGCCCCGCCTTCGATGCGCAATAAGCCGCAGCCATCGGGCAACCCAGCAATGAATTGACCGAGCCGACATTGACAATTGCTCCGCCATTGCCAGCGGCGAGCATGGCGCGCGCCTCGTATTTGAGGCAAAGAAAGTTGCCTCGCAGGTTGGTATTCTGAACCCGGTCCCACCATTCGTCAGGCGTATCGACAACCGGAAAGACTTCGGCACCGATCCCCGCATTGTTGACCGCAATGTCGAGCCGTCCGTGCGTTTCGGCAGCGTGCGCGACCATCGCTTCAACATCGGATGCCTCGGCGACATCGGTACAGATATGGCTGGCCTTGCCGCCGCCATCGCGAATGCTTTGCGAAAGTTCCGCGATTTCGTCCTCGCGCCGTGCTGCGCAAACGACGGTAGCACCGCGCTCTGCAAGCAATTTGGCGGTCGCCTTGCCGATACCGCTGCTCGCGCCGGTTACGATGGCGACTTTGCCTTCGAACATACTCATTCTGGGGGCATCCTTTCAAATTGCGGCAGGCCATCGGCGATTTTCACCCATGGCTGCTTGGCGCTGACGAAGATGTGCATTTCTGGCTCGACGCAGGATGGGTCATCAAGCGCACCCGCTTTCACGAAAACGAAATCGGGATCGGCATCGCATTCGAGGAACAGGCCGGAACCGCATTTCGCGCAGCTGCGCCTGTGAACGGCCTGACCAGAATCCCCCGTGACGGTGTAGGTGGAAAGGTCGCCCGCACACGAAAAGCCGTCGCTTGCCACCATCAATTCCACCGAGAACGGGCTTCCCGTCGTCCGCTGGCAATCCTGGCAATGACAGTAGAAGGTAGTTTCCGATTTGCCGGTAAATCGCAGCGTTGCAGCACCGCAATGGCAGCGTCCTTCTTGGTTTTCAGTCATGGTTTGCTCCCACGGTGAAGGCTTCATTCGGGACCACCGACCGCCTTGGCGAGGATGAGCGTGTCCACGTGTTGCTGAAAAGCGGCGATCTTGCAAAATCCTCCGCGAGCCTCTGGAACACCCCCTCGACCACGGCTTGCGGGCCAATATAGGGGCTGCGGTCGGCGAGCTTGTTGCCTTCCGCCTCGCTCCAATGGATGTCGTCGGCCATCAACGCCGTAACCGCCGGAATGTCGCCTCCGGCGAAAGCGGCGTACAGCGCTTCGATCACTTCCTTGTGGGTCATTGCCTTTCCTTCCCCTCGTGGATCGTTCAGTTCGACACGTCCGCTGCGATAACCCAGCGGCCCTCGACCCGGCGCCACAGCAGCGAGGCGTAGCCGCCGAAAAGCCGCTCGCCCGCTTCGTCCAAAACGTCATATTTCTGGATTTCCACGAAGGCGTCAGGGCCGAGCCCTTCGATCCGCAGCACTTCGAGCGTTGCGTCATGCGCTGGGCTGGCCGCGACGTCGACCAAGAAGGCTTTGATCGCCTCGGGTTTGGAGAGCAGCGTCGCATTGTCAGTCGAATAGAGCGCGCCGGGGCCATACAACTCCATGATCTCCGTCACATCGCCAGAGCGGATTCCTTCAAGGATGACGCGGGTGCGATTGTCGAGGATCGGTATCAGGTCGGACGCACCGCCCGGTGCAGGCGCATCCGCTGCCCCTTCGCTTGGGACAATGCTCTTGGCGGTTTCGTCCGGACAGGTATCGGCAAGTTCGCTTCCCGCCGCCAAATCAGAGTTGAAAATGTCGTGGCTGATCAGCCAGCGCCCATCAGGCTGGCGGAGTCTCACTTCGAGAAATTTGCCTACGTCAACGCCGGTGCTACCGTCCGGAAGCGGAACGAATACGCAAGACCGACCACGAATAATTGCCCTGTCACCGCTGACCGAAATCTCGTGAGACCTGAGAGCTATCCGAAACCCTTCCTCGTTGGCGGCTTCCCAGGCAGCGATGGCCCCTCGCCCCACGATTGCCGGTGCGTTTGGAGGCAACATCACGGCATCTTGGGTGAACTGTTCGGCTAGCAGCGCCCAGTCGTTGCGGTTGTAGATGTCCACCCAATCGGCGATTGCCTCTCTAAGAGCGATTTGTTCGCCGCCGGTGTTCGCCTCGAAGGGACCAGATTCACCGTTCTCTAGCCGTACCAGCGCATCGCCAAGGTTCGAGACGTAGACGGTCCCGTCGGGGGTAAGAATTACGCCCGTCACAAGCCCGGGAAGCGGCCCCCACATTGCGGGTGTGAGCAGCGGGAGCACGGGTTCGCCCGCATCCAGCCGGCGCGCGGTTTCGGCGACGATTTGCGCGTTTGTGTGGGGGGTAGGGCTGAAGATCGTCTGGCGGTCGCCGGTGTCGGGATCGACCCGGTACACGGCATTAGCAAAGGGGCTTGCCACCCAGAGCATTCCATCCGGCCCGAGTTCGATATTGTCGGGGGTCGGCAGGGTCGCAAGAATCCGCCGGTCGCCGAGTTCGCCTGTTTCGGGATCGACCGCAAAGCTCAGGATACGGCTTTGCATGATTTCTGCGACATACAGCTTTTGGCGTGCTGCATCGAAGGCAATGCCATTTGCGAAGTCGAGGCCCGAAACCACTTCCACCGCGACTGGTTTGGACTGGCCGAGTTCTTCGGGCGCTATCCGCCAGACCGATCCATCGCCGAGCGGTTTGTCTGCGGCTGCGAACATGCGCGCCTCTGACCCTTCGCCGGCTTCGTTCCGGGTCGACTGGGTGAACCAGATCGCGCCTGAAGGATCGCGAACGGCCGAGTTTACGCCGTAGGGATGATCGTAGATCAGCGTGACCTGCTCGGTCTGCGTATCGGCGCGGTAGATGTGTCCGCCGGTAATGTCGGCGACGAGGACATGGCGGCCATCCGGTTCGAAGGCGATGCCGTTCGGGCTGTTCCAAAGGGGGTCGGGCTTCGTCCGGAAACCCGCCGCCGCAAAATCGCCGAACGGACGCTTTGTGCCATCGGCCGCCAGGGTCACGAGGCCGTGTTCCCAGTCTCCGACCAGCAAGCGGCCATCGGGCAACACGACGCCATCCTCGGCGTGGGTGAGCGTGCGGTCCTGGGGGAAAAACTCGAAATCCGTGGCCCGGGGGGTCACGGTTGGTTGGGACTTCAGTTCCACGCGAATGAGGCGCACTTCGACATCGTCGCTGAGGTTGACGGGTGAATGCGGCGCTTCGGGGCCTTTCCAGAGCGTCAGAGGGTAAGTCATTTCCGGCGCTTCGCGGGAGTCGAAAATGACGTTCCCCGCCGTGTCGCGATCGATCCATGGCCCTGCTTGCTGGATATGCAGAACGCTGGGCCAGCGGTGGAAATGCAGCGGCTCCACCTTTCCGGGCGCGAGCGTCACTTCGAGGACGCGGACTTGGTCGTTTTCCAGCAATACCCGGTGGTTGTCCGGTGCCGCGACAGTGGCTTCCAGTTCCTGTGGCCAGGTTGCAGGATCGCCAGTTAGATAATTGACCGCGCCGCTCTTGGCGACTTCTTGCGCGGCCACATTCGAAACGACCAGACAGGCAGCTGTCAGCGATAGGACCGACGCCCTGGCAAGCGTAGAGACGCCGCGCATCATGCCGCTCCTCGTTCTGCCGCGATCGAGGCACGCCACGGTTGCTCATCGATGAAGGGGCGGGACTCTGCCGATTGATGAAGCAACATGCTGACGATGCGCTGCGTCCAGGTGGTCCCCGTCTTCGGCGGCGTACAGATCAGTATGTCGTCTGCACGCAATTCGAAATCGCCCCAGATCCGCGTATCGGTGTGCCAGGTGCGAATGGTGTTCTGTGGTTCTCTTACGAGCATATGGCTTCTTTCGTTTCCGGCTATCGAAGGATGAAAAACGCGGCGGACAGCCCGCTGATCGTCACCACTGCGACGATGTTGAGTGCGCTGATCGCCGCACCGGGGCGTGCGTGTTCAGGCATTGTCTTGCCGATAACAGAGAGGTGATTGAGGACCGCGATCACCGGTGCCGCGAGGAATGCGAGGCTCGTCGCCAAGTCCATCAGCGCGGTGAAATCCGACATCAGCGTGAACAGCACCGCGATGTCGAGCAGCACGACGATGGGAATGACCCTCCGGTAATATCGATCGAATGCAGCAATCTCGGTCCGGTCGGAAATATGCTGGAAGGCCGATGCGGCGATCCGGCATCCGATATCGACGCCGCCCAGCAGCGTGGTCAGCATGACGCTGAGTGCTGCGATCGAAGCCAGGATTGCAGCTGAGTCACCCAGAACAACACGATACAGATCGATGACCTGCGCCGCGAATGCGGGCGCGCTGCTTTCCGGCACAATACCGCCCGGACGCATGTCGCCGGCACCCATGATGCAGAAACACACTGCCAAAATCGCTGTCAGGCCATAACTCGACGCAAATGCCAGCCGCGCATCTGCGATGCGGCTCCCGCCCGCCCCAAACTGCTTCTCGCCCTGTTCCCCGCCTCGCAGATTGCGTTCAACTCTTGCAGTCCACAGCGATTGTGAAACCGAAACTTCGAGCGGGTTCGGCATAAAGCCCGCCAGCGCGATCACGAACAGCACCGCAACAGGGTCCACCATCCACGAGAAATCTGTGAGCGTAGGCCAGGCAACTCGTGGCAGGACGAGCGCGGTTGCGATCACCGTCGAGATAACGAGAAAGCTGAGCAATACACGGTTGATTTTGTCGAGCCACTCGTACCCACCGCGATACAGCAGGCCGGCGACCACCAGCAACAGTATAGCACCGACCACCGGTGTCTGCGCTTCGATCCCGGTTACAGCGATGAACACTCCGGCAGTCGCCGCGGAAACAGCGCCATGAATGATCGGCGTGATCGGCAAGATTGCCAGAGCGAACAGCACCACTGCCCAGCGACCCAGGTGGCGATATCCGGCAAGGATCGAGCGCCCGGTTGCGTGACCGTAATCGACCCCGAAACGAAACGCAGGATATTTGAGCAGGTTGGCGAGCAGGATAACGCCAACCAAGCCCAACCCGTATACGGCCCCCGCCCGAGTCGACTGGACGAGATGCGAGGTACCGATGGCTACACCGGAGAAAAGCAGCGCCGGTCCCAGCAGCTTGGAGAAACTGGCACGCGGTACCGTTCTCGATTGGTAGGGCGCTGCCGAGGTTGTCACGAAGCTGCGTCCATCAACACTACGTCCCAACGATAGGTGGCTGGTGCGGTCGTCTTGGCGACTGTCGCAGCGGCCTGCTCGCCAAGCGGCGCGTAGACGAAGTCCGTCGCATTCTGTTCGGCTTCGTCGTCGAAATACATCTGCGTGACGAGCCGATGCGCGGCACCTTGAATGTCGAAATGGATATGCGGAGTGCGCAGACCCAGCGGCGTATCGTAGAAACGCGGTTTGATCGTCTTGATCCGCCATTCGCCGGAAGGTCCGGTCACGAGCCGGGCAACGCCCTGAAAGTTGGGATCGAGCGCGCCTGTGCTGACGTCGTTCGCATGGGCGTAGCGTCCGGCGTCATTGGCTTGCCAAAGCTCGACCATCGCGCCGCGCATTGGGTTGCCATACCGATCGAGGATGCGTCCGCTAACCTCGATCACATCGCCCAGCGCACGTTCTGAATGACCCTCAAGATGGGTCATGTCGAAATCGTCTTCGCCAGTGTAGCCGGTGGGATAGAAAGGGCCGAGCGCCTGTTCGGGGGTCGGTGCCAGCACTTGCTGGGCGCGCGCTACACCGGTTGCCGCCAGGCCGGCAGTGCAAGCAGCGCCGAGCGCGAAGCGACGGCGCGACATCGAGGGATTGAATTTGGTCATAATATTCTCCTGTCAGCCGCGCGATCAGGCGGCGGGTGAGTTGATCAAAAAACCGAATATCCGCCGTCGACCGGCAAGGTGACACCGGTAACGAAGCGCGCTGCATCGCTGGCCAGGAACACCGCGGCCCCAGCGCATTCGTCGGGTTCGCCCCAGCGCCCCATCGGCGTGCGCGCCAGCAGCATTGTCTGGAAGTCTGCCCAGCCTGGATCGTCGCGGGCGATCTGGGTCATTTCTGTGGCGATCCAGCCGGGCGCGATGGCGTTCACCTGAATGCCGTGCGGGGCCAGCTCGATAGCCATGGATTTCGTCAGCTGGACGACCGCGCCCTTGACGGCGGCATAGGATGGCAAGCCGCCCGCACCGAAAATCGCATACATGCTGGCAAGGTTGATAATCTTGCCGTGACCGCGCGCCCGCATCGATGTGGCGGCAATCTTCGAAAGCAGCATGACCGCGTCGAGATGAGTGGCCACGGCATTATCCCAGCCGTCCTCCGACTGGCCCAGCACGCCGCCGCTAATGTCGGCGCTCCCCGCATTGTTGACGAGGATATCCACCGGCCCCAGCGCCTGTTCGACATGGTTCATTGCAGGGGCGAGCAAGTCCCGGTCGGTCACGTCGAGCGTATCCGCATAGGCAGACACGCCGATGGACTCGATCTCATTTTCGACTGCGGCGTTGCGGTCGCCATCGCGCGCAAGGATCGCCACCGAAGCGCCGCTATGGGCGAGCCCGAGCGCGATAGCGCGTCCGATCCCGCGATTGCCGCCGGTCACGATCGCGACACGGCCAATGAGATCGAAGGACGGTTGGGCGAAGGTCATCTCACGACCCTTCCGGCAGGTCGGAGATGATCTCGCGGTAGACCTTCATCGAACCGTCGGCCTGACGCTTGAACACCATGACCCAATTGCCCCGCTCGGTTGTCACCCCGCCGGTTTCGGGATCGCTGAACTGCCATTCGTAGGTCGCGGAGTAGAGCGCCATGGCGCCGGCTTCGGCGACATCCAGTTCCTCGTTGTCGATCTCCAGATGGAGCGCGGGGTCGGTTACGTGCTGGCGGATCATGGCGAGGTTCTCGTCCCTGTCCACGTTCGGCAGGCCGTGGGACATCACGCGCGTATCGGGCGCGTTCATCGCCAGCGCGCTTTCGGCATCGCGTGCATTATAGGCGGTGACGATGGCACCGACGTTCTGCCTTACTTGCGCCGCGACCTCGGCGCGATCGGGAGACGGGGCGGGGCCGGGTCCGCTACATGCGCTCAGCGCCGCCATGGCCAGCACAGCTGCGGAAAATCGCTTTTTCATGATCGCATTCCTTCGGCATGACGTTCCGTGACAGACCCTGTTCGCCTACCGCCGCGGCCCTGCGGGTTCCCGTCACCGGAGCACGGGTCGCAATTATACTCCGGCGGCGAGACTGGTCGGCGGCGCGTGTTCAATTCACGCCCGGCAATGGGGCTCAATCGTCGTAAATATCGGCAAGGGCCTCGGCGGCCGTGGTCGGGCCGAACACCACCGTGTCCTGGTGGCCGCTCCACAGCGCGTGATTGGCGAATGGTCCCGGCAGCTCCACACCGAGCCTCCCGGCGGCGGCTTCCATCCGCTCGTCTTCATCATCGACCGCGGGCGGATAAATCAGCAGCAGATCCCAGTTTGCGCCCTGAAAATGCATATACATCATCGCCGGCTCCAACCCGGCTTCGGCACGAACCCGCTCGATCAGCGCTTGGGCGCGCAGAGCTTCCTCGTATTTGCCCGGTGCAATCTTCGCCTGGGTTACCGTGTACATCTCGTCGATCGAGGGCGTCTGCGCCATCGCCGGTTGTGCGATGAGGGCCGGCAGGGCGGCCAGTAAAAGCGAGCCCTTAAAAATCCTGGATGTCATTACTCTTCTCCCCCTTCGATCAGGCACATCTTTCCCATGGCCGAGAAGCGCAGCTTTTCGGCAGGGTTCGATTGCGACCTATTGTTGTTTACCGGCTTCCTGATGCGCCCCGGCGGGCAACATCGTCAATCCGCCGAAGCGTCAAAAAAGCGTCAATTCGTGCGTGGATCGCTGGGGATCAGGTCCGGCCAGCCATATTTTTCCCATGCAGCGACCAGTCCGATGCGGTCCGCGAAGTCCATGAAGTCAGGGTGAGTGCGTATCTGCCGGATCGGTTCGATATCGGCCCACAGGCTCATCAGGCCGAACATATTGGCAGGGTGGATTTGCTCGCTGTAGATTTTCATCGCCAATTCGGCATGGCCCATCCAGATCGCCGGAAAGGCGACCGACGGATCGTATGGGTCGGGCATGGTCGCATGCAGCCCGCCGAGCATCTGACAGTAAAGCGCGCGATCCTCTGCCTTGCCGCTGCAGCAGCCATTTGCCGCAATTCGCCAATAGGCGTCTCGCGCCTCGTCCGTCATCGGCTGAGTACCGGCGGGCGGCAGGATCACCGTATTCATCAACAGCCGAGATCGGTAATAGATTTCGGTCCCGGCCTCGTTGTCGCCCGAAAGAGCGATAGCCGTTGCCAACCACATGCCCGGCATTCCCAGATCGACCATGCGCCGGCCTGCGGCAATCGCTTCATCGATATTCCCAAGATTGAAATGCGCGGCGCAGAGCATCGCGTAATTCCGTCCGAATATCGGATCCTGGGCTATCGCGGCTTCGAGATAGGGAAGCGCTTCGTGGGTACGCCCGATATAAAGCAGGAACGACCCAAGGCGAATGGTCACATCGGCATTGTTCGGCTCCAGCCGGTATGCTTCGAAGGCAAAGTCCAGTGCCTTGACGGGGTCTTGCCGGGTCCACTCGTGAATGCCGAGCATGGCATGGGCATGGCCCTGCGTCGGATCGAGCGCGATCGCTTTGTTCGCGCATTCGACCATGCGCCCGGATTCCGCGATCCGTTCGAGGCATGGCGTATAGACGGCCGTGAAAACATGCGCCTCGGCAAGTGCAGTCCAGCATTCGGCGAAGCAGGGATCCAGCTCCAACGCTGACTCAAGCAGTTCGATGGCCTTTTCCAGAACCCCCTCGCCTATGGCACGAAAGGTAAGCGCGCGGCCCTGAAGGTAAAGCGAATATGCCTCGCGGCTTGTGGTCATCCTGCGCCGGGGCAGCGGGGCAGGCTTTATGCCGAGCGCCTTGCACAGACCGCCGATAACATTCCCGCCGATGACTTGCCGCGATCCCAGAATTTCTTCGATGGTCCCGCCGATTTGATCGGACCAGATTTCGGCGCCGGTTTGTCCGTCGATCAGGCGCAAGTTGATCCGGATATTTTCGGCAGAGCGGTGGACCGATCCTTCGATCAGGTTCGAGACGCTGAGCGCCGAGGCAATCTCGGGCAGCGTCTTGCCGCTACTGGCAACGGCGACAACCGAAGTCCGCCCGGCCACAGCCATCTCGGATATTCTTCCCAGGCCTGACGAAAGCTCTTCGACCACGCCCTCGGCCAGGAAGAATTCGCCACCGATCTCATCGAGTTGCTGGAACGGCAGGACGGCGATACGCCTTTTGTCTTCGGCTCGCGGCGCCGCCGGTCGGGCTCGCGCGCGCCAAGCGTCGGAAAGAAGCTTTTGACCTTCGGCATCGCATTCGGTTCTAAGCATGGCCAGCGTGCGCTCGACGGCGATCTGCAAGCGGTTCTCTACATTTTGCCGTTGGACGGCCAGCCATTGCCGGAAGGGATCGCCGAACTCCATTTGGTCCAGCAAAGGCTTGCTCCCGGCCATCGTCAGGATTTCGCAAGCGTCTTCGATGCGCCTGTCTGCCAAGGCGGTTTCAAGCCGGGCCAGGTCGCTCTGTATGGCCATTGCATCGATTGCGATCCTGCTGTGCGAGGTTTGGAGCAAATCGGCACCCTGCGGTGCCAGTGCCTTGCCGAGGCTGAGCAGACATTGCCGGAGGCTAGCGCGCGCTTGCGCTTGAAATCGGCCGGGCCAGAGCAGCTTGCTGACATGATCGCGCTCTATCGCTCCGCCTTGCAAAAGGCATAGAATCGCCAGCAACGCCCGGGCTTTGCGGTTGGGTAGATTAATTGCCGCACCGTCGAAGGTGTTCAGCTCAAAGCCGCCGAAAAGCGAAACCTCGAGCACATGATCTACCTGTGTAGATGCTGTGCTTGAATGTGATGCCATGCCTGTCCCCCAACACCGCCTATATGTGATGTTTTCGCCGATTTATAGATTCTCTCTTGAAGAAGGCATAGCTCAATACCTTTCGAAAACCCCAGCAATCGGGTGCAGACGAATTTTGATCGCTTACATTGCGAGCTTCACCGAATCTGCACGAATACTGCGCGGAAAACTATACGCATTCAGCTCGTCTACACTTGTGAAAATTTGCTTTCGAACTCAGTCTCGTATTCGAGAGCGAGGAAGACTGACAGAACATGTTCGGCAGCTCTGCGCCCCAATCTCGGTCGTAGCGTGCAACGGTAAGAGACCCCAGAAGCAGACGCGAATTACTTCCTGAACCCATGCAGTGCCAACAGCACATCAGATCAAGCTGCAAACTTGATCTTCTTCTCAACCAATGCTGCAAGGTCAGCCGCCGTCATTGGTTTGCCGATCAAATAGCCTTGTGCATAATCGCATTGGATCGACTTCAAAAAAGCCAGGCACTCCTCATCCTCGACGCCTTCGGCGACCACCCGCAAGCCCAGTTCGTGGGCGAGATGAACGGTCGAACGCACCAGCATCGCATCGCCGCTATTGGTGTGTGCGAATTGCACAAAGCTACGGTCGATCTTGAGTTCCGATAATGGCAACTTCTTTAGATAGGACAGGCTTGACCGTCCGGTTCCATAGTCGTCCATCGAGATGGTCACGCCCAGCTCGCGGAATTCCAGCAAGCCTTCGCGCGCGCCTTCCAAATCTTCCAGTTCGGCGGATTCGGTAACTTCGAAGGTGAGGCGATCGCGTGGAACGCCGCTACGTGTTAGTAAAGCACGTGCGCGTTCCACGAATGGTTTAGAGGTTATGAGTTTCGCCGAAATGTTTACTGCTGCACCAATTACCAATCCGCGAGCGCACCAAGCGCTTAAATCCTCGATTGTTCGTCGAAGCACAAAGAGCGTCAGGTCTGTAATGCGGTCGTTTTCCTCAGCCAGCGGTATGAAAACGTCCGGACGTAGAAATCCACGAGTGGGATGTTCCCAGCGAACAAGCGCTTCACCGCTGGCAATGCGGTTATCAACCAGATCGAGCTTGGGCTGATAGAACACTTGCATTTGACCGCTCTCGACCCCTTCATCGAGTTCACCCAAGAGCGAGATTTGCTGCGCCAGCGCTTCGCTTTGAGCGTCCTCGTGATAGCGCCAAATATCATTTTTGTACGTCGCCACGTTTGCCGCATGGGTGGCTCCGTCAATGGTATCGCTATCAGCAATACCGAAGGAAAGAGTTACATCGACACGCTTGCCAGCGACCTCTAACGGGCTTCGCATAATAGCATGCAAGCCGGTCAGTTGATCTTCCAGTTCATATAACTCGAGACCGGGTAACCAAGCCAAGCAGCGGTCATCGATGCGATAGATAATCCCATCGCAGCCAGAAATTTTCAAACGATCAACGATGCGCGTAAACAATGCTGCCAAGTCGCGCTGGCCAACAACTGCTCGCAATGCATCGAATTCCCCGATCATCGCTGTCACAAGCATCCTTTTATGATTATTCTCGAGGCTCTTCTCCAAACAGAGTCGGTTTGGAAGACCACTTTCATGGTCGACCAACTTCGCTTCATTGTGGTGGGCGTATGCGATGCGCACGACTTGAAATGTAGCCGCAAGAATTATCAAAGCGATCGCAGGAGTGACTACCAAGTCGGTATGGAAGAGGGCCCATAGGGCCGTTGGCGCGGTTGCAAACAACACCATACCAATCCCAGTGGAGACTGCTGCTCGGCGATAAATACGACTCAATAGAATATAGAGAGCAAAAATAGCTGCGAACAGCAGTGGGATTTTGTATCCGATGATCGTCGGAGTTCCTGCATAGAGGGTTTCGGCGGCCATCGCTTGCAGTACCGCACCGGGTATTACGCCGTGGCCCGGGACGGGATAGCGATCAAACAGCTCAACTGCGGTCGCGCCTATCAGGATGTCTTTGCCATGAAGGTCGGCGGCATCAAATTTGCCGTCTTCGACCGCCGCGAAACTATGACGCGGAATCGTGCTCGGATCGAGGGCTAGGTTCACTGGAAAGACTTCACCAACTTCACCTGACTGCTTAGCAATCTGCGCGGCCAAAGATGGGCGTGGTACACCCTGTGTAACCGTGCCTAGCGGCATGGTGCGGACCATTCCGTCCTTGTCTGCAAACATTGAAACCGAACCAAGCATTACGTGCTCGCGCAATATGGGAATAGGCAGTGCATCAAGCATCCGCCTTTCGCCATACTCGCCTGCGTCTGTTTCCGCGAATGTAGCCCATTGCGAGAATGTGGGAAGAATGATCTCCGCTTCGGATCGTGCAAGTGCATCTGCAAATGCCTGGTCCGATCCGGGGTCGGAGGCGGCGGAAAAGTCGACATCAAACGCGATCGAGCGCACTCCGGCGGCGTTCAGCCTGTCGACGACCTTGCCATAATGCGTGCGAGGCCAAGGCCAGCGTCGATACTCAGCCATACTGGCTGCGTCCATTTCGACGAGATGAAGCTGACCACTTGCGGATGAGCTGCGCGTCCAAGATGTTGCGCCTCTGAAGTTATCTTCAGCGGCCTTAAGGAGACGGTATTCCGCAGCGGTTGCGGTTGCCAAGACGAGCGCCAGAACGATGGCAATCTGTAAAACGGAATGCAACCATCCCGTATCGCGCACCAGCCTGCTCCACGGGTTGCCGACCAGTGGCCGAATGAGGGTTTGTAGCTTACCATCAGTCAGCATCATTATCGCCGGCACTGAGACAAATACCGATCAAGCAAACGCCGTCACCATTATCGTCGTCGCTATCCCCATCAGCGTCATCGCCGTCGTCAGCGCCATCGTCAGTACTGTCGCCATCGTTTTCGCCGTTATCTTCATCTTCGCCATCGTCTAAGTCGATGCAAACACCAATTAGACACAGCCCGTCACCATTGTTGTCGTCGTCGCCAGTATTTCCATCACCGTCGTCGCCGTCACCATCGTCGCTATCGCCCAAGTCGATACAAACACCGACTAGGCACAGCCCGTCTCCGTCGTTATTGCCGTCATTGTCGCCGTCGTCGTCGTCGTCGCCGTCGCCCTCATCGTCGCCGTCATCGCCGCCGTCGTCGTCGTCATCGCCGTTATTGTTATCGTCAGCGCCGCCTTCGGCACCGCCATCATCATCATCCGTCTCCGGATTAGGTTCGGGCTCCGGCTCCGGCTCGGGCTCTGGTTCAGGGTTGCTGGCGGCAGCCCCATCGTCCTCGCCGGCTTGCTGTGCAACAAACTCGTCCACAACTACTGCATCGAAAACTGCAACTGCTTCGCCGACGATAAAGCCATCGGTCATGTCATCCAGTGACATCGGATCGCTGACAATGACTGCATTAATTTACTGAGTTGCCACCGACGTCGCTCCACCAGGCATTTGACTCGACAACAAACCCCCCGGGCCAGTCGGTTGCGCAGGTACACCTTCCCTTCGCGCTGGCGAGTCGATGACCCGGCGCTCTTCACCTTCAATAACCAGACGCAGACTGTCATCTGCCTCCACCAATGCGACGGAACCCGGAAAGACCAAATCGCGCGCCTCGCCATCCAGCGTCGCCACTTCAACCACTCCTTCGGTGACCTGCAATGTGGCACCTTGAGCGCCGACGGTGATAGCAAAGGTTGTCCCTTTCACCACCGCCGCTAGGTAAGGCGTGTCAACGCCGAAATGCGGATTTTTCTGCTTGCCCACATCAAACAACGCGCTGCCGAAATCCTGGATAACCTGCACTACAGACCGTTCGCCACGGACTGCCGGGATGCGAATCTGCGAATTCGCCCTTAGGGTTACAAACTCACGGCCACGAACCAGTATTGCACTGCTCTTCTCCCCAGTGGTTAGTAAGGTACCTGCGGGGAGCCGAGCGCCACTATAGGCATTTCGCCTGCTATCACCATCGCGGATGACAACATCTCCGCGCGCATCGCTCACGGTCCAAGGGCCGGTCTGGGCATGAACGCTGGTGGTACTTGCAAGAAACGCGAGCGGAGTGAGAGCAATGACAGGTAGGCGCATGAGAATATTCTCCTTCCCATTTGCTTACCTTCCAACGCTGTTCGCTTCCTTACCGCGTATGGTAAACGAGCCGTTGAATTGACACAGTGTTAAGGGTGCAGGGCGTAAAGGACGTTGCATAAATACGACGGGAAACCCGGTTAATGCGTCCGATAATTATTAAACTAGGAATGGTACCAGCAATATTCGCGGCTTGTCCGCTTACAGCGCAAACCGCTCTTGATCGTGTGGATCCCACACAGGAAGAAGAACGCGCGCAAGATGCCGAGCGCGTGCGACCCTCCGTGGATGCACGTATTGGAACAGTACAGCCCGTAGCGAGCATAGCACCCAGCGGGACCTACACAGTCAGCGCCATTATGTTGGTTGGCTTGGTCGCTCTGGAAACCGGTGACTTTGCCGATATTGTGGTAAGCTATGCCGGGCGCGAGTTGAGCGGTGTAGATCTGGTCGATTTGTCAAATGCGATTGCCTCGCGTGCTCGCGCCGAAGGTTATCTGTTTGCAACAGCTGCGATACCGCCTCAACCGCTAGGGCTGGGCATCCTGCGCTTGTCGATCGACGAAGGAGCAATCGATGAAATCAGATTAGAGGGTGAAGACGATCCAGCTATTCGTGCGCAGCTTGCGCCGTTGTTGAATAGCGGCCCTGTGACGTTGGGACGACTCGAGCGCCAAGTGCTGCTAGCCGATGATATCTCAGGCGTCCGTATCCGCCGAACCCGTTACGAACGCGAGGGGGAGCGCGGCGTATTGCTGGTTGAAACTACGCGCGAATATTTCGCCGGGCGTGCTGAAATCACCAATGACGGTTCGGATCCAGTCGGCCCGCTGCGCGCACGGATAGACGTTGACTTGAATGGGCTGATTTCGCCATTCGATGAAGTGGATCTTACATTTTCTACCAATCCGGTAGAGCCAGGCGAACTGCAATTTGCCAGCGCTCGTTATACCGTGACAATAAACAGCGCGGGCACAGAAATTTCAACCTACGGCTCTTATTCCGTCACTCGCCCGGGCTCATTTTTGACAAACCGGGATATTTTCGGTGAATCGACCCGGGTAGGTGTAAGGATTAGCCACCCTGTACTGCGCTCGCGAACTATCCGCGCTTGGGTCCAGGGAACGCTGGAACTGCGAGACCTGCGCCAAGATCGCTTTGGTACGCTTGTACGGCATGACCGCATTCCTGTGGCGCGTGTTGGCATTTACGGCTTGGGAAACTGGGGGAATAACCGTCTTCGTGGACGTATAGAGGTTTCGCAAGGTCTTGATATATTGAACGCCACGCAGCTCGACGATCCGCTAGCTTCACGCGATGATGCAGCGCCTGATTTCACCACGGTGTCCGCATGGGCGGAATATCGCCGCCGATTGGATCACGGGCTTTCAGTGGCGATGGCGGGACGCGGTCAAATATCATCCGAACCACTGTTGATTGCCGAAGATCTCGGTATCGGTGGGCCGCGTTTTCTGCGCGGCTACAACTTCAGCGAACGAACCGGTGATGAAGGTATCATGGGTTTCGGTGAGCTCCGCTATGATTGGCGCAACGCCCTCGGCATACTGCGCCGCGCGCAATTCTACGGTTATGCCGATGGCGGCGTTGTAAGTAATTTGCAGGACGGTCGTGGTGGCGGTTCGCTGGCATCTGCCGGCGGCGGTATCCGCACCGATATAGCTCGTGAACTTGATTTCAACGTAGAATTGGCTGTTCCGCTGACTGGGCCGCGTTTCGATTCCGATGATGAATCCCCACGAGTGAATGTGTCCATGAGCCATACTTTCTGAAGCCAAAGCCACATCTCGCCGTCGGAACCTGAAAACGGACTAACCGCAGACGGCTCGGTTGCGGAATTTTGCATCGAGTCTGCTCCCCGCTTTCATTTAAGATCGGGCCGTTCGTGAACCGCGCGCAAAGTCTACAAACTCGTATCGCTCAGCTGCACAATATCGGTGGTCCACTTGGATCGCTGCTTACGATCAGTTAAAGCCACAGCGGTGAATATTCACTCGTAAGTAGTTATGATGGCCATTTGCTGCATCCAAATGCCTGCTCAGGTGAGAAGTAATGAGGCGGACGCCGGATGGACGCCCGCCTCGGGGGGTGTGCGTACCGACAGTGGGGTAGACGGTACGCGGGGGAGACTCTGAGCGATCAGTTCGCTTCGGGACCTTCTGCCGGAGCGGGTTCGCCGCTGCCGGTTTGGGCTTCGGCACTTCCGGCAATCAGCGCGTTGCCGCTGGCGCTAAACATGCTGGCGGGGAGCGTTCGGGTAATACCGTCCTGCCGGACCACCACCTGCTGAACCTGTCCGCGGCCATCTGCAACGACCTGCTGGACCTTGCCCAGCGAAGCGCCATCGGGCGCAATTACTGGCATGCCGGGTGCGACGCTGGCACTGCCTTGTCCTGCTGAAGCGGCGCTGCCGGCGACAGCAAGCGGAGAACCGATCAGCCCGGCCGATCCTTGACTTTGTGCTGACCCTGCACTGCTGGCACCGCCGCCCATAGAGGCAAGCGCGGGTATTGACGCGCTAGGGGCGGCGCCGCGAGCGGCCGCGCTCGCGCGTCCGGCGGCGGTGGTTGCTAAATTGCTGGTCTGGCCCGCAACCGGTGCAACCGCGCCTGTGACACTGTCGGTGCCGATCAGTTGCGCGTTGGCGCTGCCTTGGCCGCTTGCTGAGCCACTGCCATCGGCCGATGCCATTGATGGGACCGGCAAGTTGGCTAGACTGGCCGTCGAGCCAACCAGCGAGCCATTGGCACTGCGGTCTGCCGAAACGCGTCCGCTGCGCGCATCAGCCGATTGATCGCCGCTGGTCGAGGCCGAGCCATTGGTGGTTCCGCGAACGGTGCGGGTGGTACGATCGATAGTGCCACCGATCGACGTGCCAACCGTGCTGTCCAGCGTGCCGCCTACAGAACCGCCGATCCCGCCGCCAACACCGCCCAGCAACTGGGCCTGCGCCGCCACCGGCATCAGTGCTATTGCACTTCCTGCGAGAATAATCTTTTTCATGTCCGTTTCCTTTGTGTCTTTTTCAGCGAGGCAGAATGGTGTCGTCCATTGCTCGCTCGGAAAGGAAACGGCTGCGGCGAGGGATTTAATTCACAAGGCTTGCCAATTTTCTCATTTTTTCTGTGCGCAGCCGCCGCAAAGCAGGCCGCGGCCGAATACTGGATCTACACCTTTTGCACCAAGATCGCGCGCCTCGGCGTCGAGTCTGCGGCGCCAACTGCCGCCACTCTGTAGCGCCGCGGCCAATCGCGTTGCCACGAGCGGCGTGGCAAAGGACGTACCGCGCAGCCTTGTCCGCTTGCCCTGCGCATCAAGGCCATAGATGTCCGCGCCCGGCGCGGCATAATCGAGATGCAGCGCCCGCCCAGCCTCAATCAGGGCGCGGCCGCGTTTGTCGACCCCGGTCACTGCTACAACGCCGGGATAGGAGGCTGGATAGGCTGGCGGTGCAGCCGGACCATCATTGCCGACAGCGGCCACGACCACCACACCCTTGCGCTGGGTGGCCCCAATCGCTTTCTCGAGCACGGTGTTGCGCGGACCAACAAGGCTGATCGTTATCACGCGGCTACCGCTAGCGACTAGGTAACCCAGCCCCCGGGCGATCGCGAGAGCGTTGCCGCCCGCAGGATCGGTACCGTAAACATCGGCCACGCGAATGCGCGCCGCCCCGGTAGACTTGAGGAGCGAAGCAACCGCCGATCCGTGATTGGATGCGACGGGCGCTCCCTTGGCGAACCCCCTGGTCCGGAGTACCTGCACCGCGGGGCCAGGCGCACCGTCGATCACGCCTATATCTATACTGATTGCGGCAGCGGATTGAGCCATCATCGACATTAGCGTAGCCATGTCGCCTGCTGCTGCGCCCGATTGGAAATGTAGATTATCGGCACTGATCTGCGCAGTTGGGGCAATCTGGCGCGCGAGCGCTTCTGCGTCGGCCAAGCGCAAGCCATCCGGCACACTCAATCGGACAATGGACAGATCCAGGGCCTCGATGCGTTCGTAAGAAAGGACGGCAAAGCCTGCTTGTTGCAATGCGGGCACCTGGACCATGTCCAGCCCGGTCGCAAGCAGTTCGCCGCGGCGCGCCAACTCTCCACGCGCATCTCGTTCCATCGAATCCCGATTGCGACGGAGCAACCGCCCAAGGTTGCGTTCGCGTGCACGCAATAGTGCTGCTGCTTCACGCCGGGCGTTTGCTTCGACATTGCGCAAATTGTCTCGCGCGGCGTCGGTCACTCCGCCTAGCACGCCGCCCGGATCGGGAACCTGGAGACTTGGCAGCGCGATTTGTGCCGTCAGTGGTGCGGCAAGCAGTGCAAGAATGACCATTGCGGCGGGCAGATATCGGCGCATCATTGTCTCATTCCCATTTTTTGTCTTAAGCACGGATTAAACGCACCGCATCGCCCGTTTAATTCACGGAAGGCACAAATTCTGACGTCAGGCTTCGAACAGCAGGTACTCGAATTGTTGCCGCGTTTGCGGCGCTTTGCAATTGGGCTGGCTGGCTCTCCGGCCGATGGCGACGATTTGTGTCAGATGACCATCGAACGCGCCCTCACCCGCCGTGACCAGTGGAAGAAGGATACGCGGCTCGACAGCTGGATGTACCGGATTATGCGCAATATTTTTATCGACGAGAAACGCAGCAGCGCCCGCCGCGCTCAGACCTTTGTTGATGCGGAGGCCAGCCTGTCCATCGGTGCCGACGGCGCGCAAGAATCGGTCGTCGAACTGTCCAATATTGACCGCGCGATGCAGCGTCTGCCAGAAGACCAGCGAGAAGCCGTGTTACTCGTTATGGTCGAAGGCTATGCCTACAAGGAAGCCGCCGAGATCGTCGGCTGTCCGGTTGGCACGCTCAACTCGCGATTGGTGCGCGGGCGTGACGCTTTGCTTGCCTTGTTGGAGCATGCGGCATGAGCGTGAGCGACGAACAGATTGCAGCCTATGCCGATGGCGAATTGGTGGGCAAGGCAAAAACGCAGGTCGAGGCGGCCATAGCTGCCGAGCCGGCGCTTGCCGATAAGGTCGTGGCGCACCGCGCACTCAAAGATAGGCTGGGCGCACATTTCGCACCGATCCTTGCCCATGAACTACCGGGCCAACTTACGGACATGCTCGCACGCGAGCCGAACCCCGAGCGTGTCGATGGTGCGGATGTGGTCAGCTTCGCCGCTGAGCGGCAGAAACGTAGGCTTGCCCCGGTGATCCATAGGTGGGGACCGATAGCGACGGGCGCGATTGCCGCCTCGCTGGTCCTCGCGGTATTCCAGCCATCGCAAAGCGGATCTGCGCCCGAGGGCTATGCCGGAACGCAACTGGCGGCCGCGCTCGATACGCAGCTGGTTGCCACTCAGGACCGCAGCGCGGACACGCGCATTTTGCTGAGCTTCGAGGCGGATGGCGGTACACTATGCCGCGCCTATCGCAGCAACAATCGTGGCGGGATCGCCTGCCGGGAGGAGAGCGGCTGGAAGATCGAGCGCGAATTGGGCATGGGCGACGCGCAATCCTCTGAGTTCCGCCAAGCCGGAAGCGAAGGGGATTTGCTTGCCGCGGCCCAAGAAATGGCGGTCGGCGGCGCGCTCGATGCAGCAGCCGAAGCGGCCGCCAAGGACAGTAACTGGCAGTAGGCCTGCGTGCGCGCGCACACAATATTCCCAGCAACCATCGGCTCACAAAAAAGGGGCCGGTCGAAACCAGCCCCTTCATGCGCCAAATTGGGCAGTAGTCAGAGTACCGTCACGGTGCCCTGGCGATAACCCTTCTTGGCCATCTTCTTGACATAGTCCTCACGCTCGTCGCGCAGTTCAAAAGCGTATTCTTCCCATGCATCGCGAAGGTCGTCGGTTTCGTCCGCTCGGTTGAGATCGCTACGCAGTTCTTTCTGCGCCTCGGTGATGTCGATGCGATAATCGAACCACAGGCTATTCGCGATTCCTGCGATCGGCGAAGCGATTATCTTTTCTTCCTCGCTACGAGCAAGTGCCTCTTCGTACAGCATGGGCAAGGCAGCTTGCGCAGTGGCGGCCAGCGTCAGGGCGCCGAGCGCTACCATCGTGTTGGTCAGTTTCATGTCTCGTCTCCAATTGGTTCCGTCCGGTCCGCTTTGGACCGGTCATCCAGACAACGATCAGAGCTGCGCGCTTAATCCATGAGCCAGCAAAAATTTTGGATCCGGTGGAGGAATCAACATTCGCACAGTCCCTAGACCGGCGAATTTTCCCTCCAGAGTTCTTTCGCGAGAATTATTCCGCACAAACGAGAGCTCAAATTGCAAGAAGGACGGTTTGGCGATCAGGGCAGCTGTTTAGCTTACAGTTCACCTGCGGAACCTGATGAGGATACCATTCCGCTAGCCACTGTCGTGGTCCGATCTAGTGGAGAGAGGGGCGCGAATGGCCGGAAGGAGAACGTCCGATCTTTACGTTGGCAGTGCGGCAAGCGGTCTGTCCCCTCCCGGCGCAAAGGGCGACATCTTGAGCGTTACCTCTTTGGCCATCTGGGCCGAGGAGAAACGCAATGGGATACTCACGTTTTGATGCAGCAACGCGGCATCGTCCAGCTTGGAATGCTGGCAAGAATGTTGGGACGAAGCGTCCACTGACGCAGAAGCAGATATGGGCGATCCGCTTTCATCTCGATCGTGAAGGACGATCGAGGGACAAAGCCCTTTTTTGATCTCGCGGTCGACAGCAAACTCCGGGGCTGCGATCTGGTGAAGATCAAAATTGGCGATGTCGTCGCAGGTGCGGAGATACGAAATCGGGCCACCGTCATTCAACAGAAGACCAATCGGTGCGTGCAATTCGAACTCACGGCGGATGTGCGAGCCACGTTGCTGGCTCGGCTAGAACGTCGGGGTGGTTCAACCAATGACTATCTTTTCCCGAGCCGTGTGGACCACGTCGGCCATATGAGCACGCGACAGTATGCGCGCTTGGTCGATGAATGGGTGACTGGGATCGGACTGCGCAAAGCAGAATGCGGCACGCACTCGCTTCGGCGGACGAAGGCGGCCATGATCTACCGCGCTACCGGCAACATCCGCGCGATCCGGATCCTGCTTGGTCACACGAAGAGAGAAACTACGGTGCGGTATCTCGGCGTCGACGTCGACGACGCATTGCTCTTAGCGGAGCGAACTGAAATCTAACCCAAGAAGCGGTGGCTCGGCAATTCCGATCGACCGCTTCCAGGTCGGCTAGCACATGCGATGATCGGCCAAGATTGGGGTGGGAAGCGGACCGGCTGCTTACGGAGTAGCAAAACTCAATATCTCAAAGGTGAGATCGTACCCTTCAGGAATGCCACCTTGCCAATCGTTACGCACTAGGGTTACCCGCGCGCCGTTCTCCAAGATGTCGAACGGTGTGGCTTCCTCAAGTAGCGGTGCTAGCCTCTCCTGCCATGCCTTATTCAAGGCCTCACCCGCTAATATGAGGGCGTGTTCTGAAAGGAGTGCTCTTGAGGCTTTGTCTGTCTCCGGATTATTGACGTTCAACTTAAGCTTGAGGCGCGAGACGATCTCCGCTGTTCCGTAAACGTAATAGGCTATGTTGTTCGGAAATGACCCTTGACCAGACTGGGTCAGTCTCGACGCGGTCCACCATTCGTCGGGCTCGTAAGCGGCTTCGTGGTAATCGTTCGTACTCAACCCCTCAGCTTCGAGGAACCGGATGGCGGATTGAGGCAACCAGCCGTTCTGCTCGGCGACGACCTGCGGATTCCGTTCCATCTTTTTGATAGTCCGAAGCTTGGCAAAACTTACCTTGATCTCGTCAATATTTGTTGGCGGCTCGGTCGTTATGATCCTGCGCCAGCGTTCCAGAAAGTCCGTGTCTGTGCGAAAAGTAAGAATGGCACGCCATCGCGCAGCGCGCCGGAGACGTGCATCGGGAATGTGAAAAGGCAGGATGCCGAAAATGCGCTCGTACGGTTCATAAACCGTCAGTGCCGCGATGAAGGGCAAGAAAGCCACAGATAATACGGCAGACAAACCGAAGAGACGTAGCGTTTCTAAAGTCAGCAACGTGTCCATCGAAGCGATAGCCTCCCGCACCACGACATAAACGAGAGCCAGCCCCGCGAAAATTTCTACCCATTCTAGCAGCTTGGCCACGGCGTAATGCGTGGGGTCCAGCTTTGCGGTCGCAAATAGCAGATGCAGCACGGTTATTAGCGGTATGATCAGTAACCAGAGCCATAGGCTCAACGCGACCATGTCGGTCAGGAAGATGAAAAGTGTCACGCCCTTACGCGCTACAATCAGCAAGGAGAGAATTGAGGTTTGCTCTTATTCCCGCTGCTTTATTGGAGCGACTGAACTCGCTCTCACAACGGTTCGTATGTCATCTGTGCCACGACGATCAAAAGCACTGACGACGAAAGTCTTCCAGATGCCTCTCAATCAAGTTTCCGTAATGGTTGGGCCCGATGGCGCGGGAGTTCGCCGCTGGCGTGTTTTCCCCATCCCGCTCAGCTGTGAGGAATCACCGGGCCGCTGAAGGGCGAAGGTCTGCTTCTGGGTCGTGAGCGGAACTTCGGCTCTTCGCCTTCGCAACGCTAGAACCGGACATTCCGCAAACGGCCAATGTTCTACCGTGCCCTAAGTTGTTAGTTCTATACCCGTTTTCGGGATGGTTGGACGTACCGGTTGATTGCAAGAAATTGGATGCCTCGCCGTTCAAATTACGGGGCCATACGCGCCCCTGCTCGTCCGGCGTAGAGGCACAGCGGTGGTCGTAATGCTGTATTGTTTGGTCAACTCGTCGGCGCTGACGTTCTATAAAATATATCCCGCAGCTCGGATGCCTTCTCGCTTGGATAGGAACCCGTAAAACCCCATCCACAAGCCGTTAGTCGTTGTAAAACGCTCCTTGCCAATGCCCATAATCCAGGCGGCTTTCTCAGCAGTAGGCCTGACGTTTGTTAGTCTGCGTTGATGCAACCAAATTATCGTTGCTTCGTTAGCGCCTTGAACCAGCTAGCGAATGGAGCGAAACATATGGCCGACCAGTTCAACCTGTCCGAAGGCGGAGCCAATCATCAAAAGCCGAAGGGCAAGGACGATACGATGACCACTGCGCAGGGGCATCCCGTTGCAGACGACCAGAACTGGCTCACTGCGGGCGAGCGCGGCCCACAACTCCTTGAAGACCACATCGCCCGTGAGAAGATTTTTCATTTTGATCACGAGCGCATCCCGGAACGCGTCGTCCACGCCCGCGGTTATGGCGTGCACGGGCATTTCAAACTTACTCGCGCCATTCCTGAATATTCCAGCGCACAGATTTTTAACGAGGAAGGGGCCGAAACGCCCACCTTCACGCGCTTTTCAACAGTGGCCGGGAACAAAGGTTCGCCCGATCTCGCTCGCGATGTGCGCGGCTTCGCCACCAAATTCTATACGCCGCAAGGCAATTGGGATTTGGTTGGCAACAACATTCCGGTGTTCTTCATTCAGGATGCGATCAAGTTCCCCGACCTGATCCACGCCGCCAAGCCTGCGCCTGATCGCGGTTTCCCCCAGGCCCAGACCGCACATGACAATTTCTGGGACTTCATCTCGCTCAGCCCCGAAGCGATGCACATGGTCATGTGGATCATGTCCGACCGGGCAATCCCGCGTAGCTTCCGTTTCATGGAAGGCTTCGGCGTGCACACCTTCCGGCTCGTCAATGCGGAAGGTAAATCGCATTTCGTCAAGTTCCACTGGAAGCCGAAGCTGGGCCTGCAATCGGTCGTCTGGAACGAGGCGCTGAAGGTGAACGGGATGGATCCCGATTTCCATCGCCGCGACATGTGGGATGCAATCGATGCTGGCGACTTCCCGCAATGGGAATTGGGCATCCAGGTGTTCGACGACGATTTCGCCGAGGAGTTCGAATTCGATATCCTCGACGCAACCAAAATTATCCCAGAGGAGCAGGTTCCGGTCGAGATTATTGGTACGCTGACGCTGGATGCCAATGTCGACAACTTCTTCGCTGAGACCGAACAGGTTGCCTTTTGCACGCAGAACATCGTGCCTGGCATCGATTTCACCGACGATCCGCTACTGCAGGGCCGCAATTTCTCCTATCTTGATACGCAGCTCAAGCGGCTCGGTGGCCCCAATTTCACCCATATACCAATCAACGCTCCCAAGTGTCCCGTGCGGCATTTCCAGCAGGACGGGCAGATGGCGATGCACAATCCGAAGGGCCGGGCCAATTACGAACCCAACAGCTGGGGCTCGGGCGATGGCAGTAAGGAGGATCGCGGCCCGCGCGCCAGCCAGGAACGCGGTTTCACCAGCTACGAAGCGCCGGTCGAAGGCCCCAAAATCCGCCGCCGCGGCGAAACTTTCGCCGATCATTACAGCCAGGCCCGTCAGTTCTACATTTCGCAAACGCCGATCGAGCAGACCCACATGGCGAACGCGCTGACGTTCGAGCTGTCCAAGGTCGAACGGATGGATATTCGCACGCGTATGGTTGGTCATTTGCGGCATATTGATGGCGATCTGGCTCAGGAAGTTGCCGACGGGATCGGGCTGGACAAGCTGCCCGAAAAAGTGCCGCTGGCCCGAGAGCCGATAACCGACTTGCCGGAGAGTCCCGCCCTGTCGATCCTCAAGAACGGACCTGGCAGCTTCAAGGGTCGCAAGCTGGGCATCTATATCGCCGAGGGCGGCGATGCTGAGGTCGTGTCCGCTCTGAAGAGTGCGGCGAAGGACGTCGGCGCGATGGTGGAAATTATCGCTCCGCATGTGGCCGGTGCTAAATTATCCGACGGCAAGATGATGGAAGCCGACGAGAAGATCGATGGCGGCCCCTCGGTGGTTTACGATGCGGTTGCGGTTGTGATGGGCGAAGATTCGGCCAAGCGTTTCGCCAAGGACAAGCCGAGCATCGACTTCATCAACGACGCTTTCGCCCACGCCAAGTTCACCGCCTATGTCCCGGCGGTCAGGGCTCTGCTGACGGGCGCGGGCGTATGGGACCGGCGCGATGACGGGTTCATCGATGTATCGTCGGGAAAAACAGCAGCCAAGGATTTTATCGAAACATGCGGCAAGCTGCGGTTCTGGGAACGTGAAAACGTCAAACAAGACTAACGCGATCCAGCTAACTTGATACAGGTTGTCAATGCTGGTTGTGAGCAGACATATGCATTGCATATGTCTGCTCACCGCATTTGATAACTGTCCTGAAAGTGAGCGCCGTAAATAGCTGCTGCATTAAGGTACTGTGCGAACAGATAGGCCGCCCGCCTTCTTTCAGGAGCTTCGGAGCATTCAGTCACTCTCTGCCAAACGTCGATGTTCATCAACGCTTCGTCGCATCTCACTAGCCTGAAGTTGGACTGCCTTACTCGACAAACGAATTTCGCGACTCTGCTGGTAAAAACCGAGCACGAGCCACAAGAAGGCGAGAGGACTGGAAACGCCCCCAAGAAAATCGCCCAACTCATTCAACTTGAGATCCGCTGGATTTTGGCCCTGCGCGACAAGATACAGCAGCAATCCAACTATGTAGAGCGCCGATATCGCGAGTCCGATCTTCGGCAAACGTCGGCGCTCGCTCCGATCGTCGAGGTCAATGATCTTGTCGCTGTTTGCCATGGTCCCACCTTAATGTTTTTCCCTCGGTAACAGTTCGGGAGGTATGCTGGGAAGCAGTTGCTCGCTACTAACGTCCGCTTTCCACACCAGTTCGTATCCCATCCACCCAACGTGAAGTGTGACAGAAGCGTACCAGTCGCTGATGACCCCGTTGCAGTTTTCGATATCGAATGGATAACTGCCAAAGCAGATGTGCTTTCGGTGCGCTTTCTCACCCCTGGCCGTTGGCGATTGATTGGGTGGAATTGTTGGGCCGACCCGTATCACGAGACGCTGAATTCTCGGCGGCAACCTTCTTGCGCCTGACGCGTACGACACACATGAGAAACTTGATCATCGGATTGTTCGGGCTCGCAACAGCAGCCTGTGCACAGATTGCTGGTGAAGATTCATCCGAACCGGCACCTGCGGCATCGCTCGCAGATACTTATGATGCTGGCGATCCCTTAGCGTTATGGCCTCAGCTGGTGGACGGGGCTTCGGCGGGCGAGAATATCGTTTACTCACCTGTCAGTACCGCACAAGCGCTCGGGCTGGTCCATTTGGGAGCGCAAGGAGAGACAGCCCGCCAGATTGAAGCATTTCTTGACATGGGCGTCGGCGATGCCGCCGATCGCGGTTTGGCGGTCCAGCGCGCACGATTTTCTTCAATGGCGGGATCACGTGTGCGCGTGGAAATCAGCAATGCCCTTTTTCTCTCCAACGATTTTAAATTTCGTTCTGCCTACACGGAAGGTGCGAAATCGCTCTACGCGGCAGAAACCATGGCGGTCGATTTTGACGATCGACCCGCACAAGCAGCCGCCGCCATAAATCTCTGGGTAAATCGCGCCACCGAAGGCTTGATCCCGCAAGTAACAGATACTGCCGCAATCAAGCGGGATGCTGCTGCATACCTGATCAATGCAACCTACTTCGAAGGCGCTTGGTCGGACCGCTTCACCAAGATTGAGGATAGCAAATTCTTGTTTGGCGATGGAGAGACAAGGCCCTTCAAACTAATGAGCAGGGAAGGAAATTATGCTACTGCCCAAGGTGGGGGGTGGAAGGCCGTGCGTCTGCCGTATGATGATCAACGATACGCGCTAGATCTGATGTTGCCGACGCAGCGACTTTCTACCTTACCGGTAATATCACCCGCGCGAATTGGTGCGCTGGGGGATGCACTAAGCGCTGCCGACCAAAAACCTATCAGGCCGATCATCCCCCGATTTCAGGCATCAATGCGGCGCGATCTGATCGCACCATTATCAGCCGCAGGCCTATCACTTCCTTTCGACCGTGATCGCGCAGATCTGACGGCCATGATTGAACAAGACGGGCCCCGGCTATTTATCGACGAGGCTTTCCAGATGGCCAAACTGGAAGTGTTCGAAACCGGTACTCGCGCCGCAGCGGCAACAGTCATGGTCCCAGTCCCAGTCAGCGCTCCCCCGCCTTTCGAAGGTGAGGATTTTCGCGTGGACCAACCATTCCTGTTCGCATTGCGCGATCTTGAAACGGGCGCGGTGCTGTTCTTCGGTCGGATCATGAACCCGGAAGCCTATACTGGATCAGCCGATTTGTCCTGATACCCGCTTTTCCGAACATCGAGCTAAATCAGGCCTGGCATGCTTGTCCGATATGATGGGGCCGTTCACCAAATGGCAGGAAAGGCGATGCCGGATTTGCAAAGAGGAACGGCGGCTGCCGGCTCACCAGAACCCAAAGCGTGATGCAAACCTTCGATGGTTGAAAATGCGGTAGCAAATCACCCCTTTCACAGTTCAGCTATCCCTCGATTCCGGCGCGCTCCCTTTCGAGGCTTAACCGCCCCGCCCGCCTGTCTAATGCCTCTTGAATGCGGGACCGCGAATGCCAGGTCCCAGCGACCATCGCACCGAGCGGATCGCGCAGCACGCCGAGATCGTCTACAGGATCGCCCGTCAGTAGGATAAGGTCGGCTGGTGCCCCGGCGGTTGCGGTGCCGGTTCGTCCGCGTTCGCCGATGAAGCGCGCCGCTTCCACCGTCGCGATGGCAAGGATTTGCGCGTTGGTGTATCCGGCTAGCTTGAACGCCGCAAATTCGTCATGGATCGCGTAACCGGGGGTGACAAAAGGGTTTGGGCCATCGGTGCCGATCAGGATATTGGCACCGGCTTCGCGCAGAGCGCTCACAAATGCAGCTTTTTCCACCAGCGAGCGCGCGAAGAACGGACGATCCTCGCCATAGCCCTCAGCGGTTCGTCGCCAGGTCTGTGCCCAGCTTGGCAACAGGCGCGCTTCCGGCCGGGCGAAATAGGCATCGGGATCGGCCGATGCGATGCGGCCATAGGTGATAGCGAAGGTTGGTACAGTCCAACTTCCCGCTTCCGCGGTGGCGCGCGCCAGTTCAGCGAATTTGGCGCGATCGACATTGGCCCATTGTTCGGGCCATGCCTGTTTACGCGTGGGCGCAAAACCTTCCTTCGCCATGGCTTCGGCATAGCCGTCCAGGTGTTCCAGACTATCGACCTTCATAGCGAGCAAAGCATGGATATCGAGGCTGGCCGGCACGTGGGCGTAGATCTTCATGCCCTGTTTTCGTGCTTCGGCGGCGGCGGCGCGAAAGGTTTCCGCATCAAGGTGTTCGTAGAGCTTGACCGCATCGTATCCGCTTTGGCTCTGGCTGCGGACGGCGCCGATCGCCTGTTCCGGATTGCGGGCGCGGATGAAGAAATCATTCGGAAACCCGTCACCGCCATCGATGATCGGGCCGCTCGTCTTCACTCGCGGGGCTATTGATGCCGCGTCATAGGCCGCCTGGTCTCGCCGTGCTGCATTGAGGCTCCCGGTCAGATTGCGGACCAAGGTGATGCCATTGGCGAGGTACACCGCTCCGATATCTTTCTCGTAATAATGTACATGCATGTCGGCCAAGCCGGGCATCAGCACCGCGCCCTGGCCGTCGATCCGCTCACCTGAATAGTCCGGCGGAAGATCGCCTTCGCCCACACTCGCTATGCGCGTGCCTTCGACCACGAGGTAGCCGTCCTCGATAAGCCTCTCGCCTTCCATGGTGCGAATGCGAACGTTTTCGAATGCGATCATGGACGCGTTCTGCGCCATTGTCGGCGTCGCGATGAAAGCGAGGGCGGTAATGCAGAATTTCGTCAAAGTGCGCATAAAGTCGGCTCCGGTTCGGTGGAGCGGTTGTGGAGTAAACCAGCCTAATACCGGCCGGTTTTCGGCGAACGGACACTTAACGCCGGTGAATCAACATAGCTCAGAGGGCCAGTTCCCGTAACAGCCGCGTTCCCGCCCGACTTGAGGTGATGGTCCGCCCATCCGCCAAATGCAGTGTCGTGCGCCCATTGCCTGCTGGCTCGCTACGTTCCACCGCGTCCATGTTGACAAGATGGGAACGATGGGCGCGGAAGAAGCGATCCTGCGGCAATCGAGTCTCAAACTCGGCTAGCGTGGTAGTGGAATAGATTGCGCGGCCCGGGAGGCGCACTTCGGTATAGTCGCCTGCACCCGATATCGTGCTGATCGCCTGTATTGCCACAGTTTCGGCTCCATCTCCGGTCGCGATTAGCAGCATGGAAGCTCGTTCAATGACCTGCTCTCCAGTCGTCTGCTCTTCGGCCCTGCGCAATCGGCGGCTGAGCGAGATCGACAGGCTGGCCAGTGCCGTCAGCGCATAGAAGGTGATCCCCTGAAACATCTGCCAGGCGAAGGCGATGGGAACGAAGGGACGGATAGCGAACCCTTCCGTCAACCAGTCTCCCCGAAGTTCGCGCAGCACCAGAATAGCGACGTACCACACCAAGGCGAACAGCACCGCCAGAGGAACCTGAAGCCCCAGCCCCACGGACGGATTTGCCGTCCAGACATAGCGATCAAGCACAAGATGGGTCAGCCAAGCCAGCCCGATCGCAGGGAGCGTGTTATTGGCGGCCGCGATCGCCGCCCGTGTGAAGCCGTCTTCCGTAGTGAGGTAGAATATCGCCCAATAGCCTGCGAACAATAGCACTGCGCCTACGAACGGAAGCACGCGGACCGGATCGCGAAGGATGTCGAACCTTATCGGCATGACGGCACGATACCCCTAGCGTGCGCAACGGTAAACGCGCGCGTGCTCACGACAGATCGCGAGCTCTACGGATGCGTTATTCAAGGCGTATGCCGCAAGATAAGGACGGATCGCCGAACTCATCCGATGGTCCTCGGCGCTTGTGGCCGCACTTCTGCTTTGATCGAGCCGACACGTAGCCGACCGAACTGGCGAGCTCGTCATCTGTGTCAGCTTGCGCGACACCGCGATCCGACAGCGGTCTGCTTATTTCCGGCCCACGAGCGGTCTTAGTTCAGTCCCGTACTCTCGAGTATGATGTCCGCGACATCGCTGGGCCTGTCCCAGATTGAATAATGACCGCTACCAGTGATGCAGTGGAACGCAGCTTGAGGAAATGCGGCACAGGCGCGCGGCGCTTGGCGTGGAGGGCACAGCCGATCCTTTTCACCCCAGACTATTGTTACGCGGCCAGCTTGCTGTGACGCTGGTCCTGACTGCGCGGGGGTGCTCGCCAAATCTTTGATCAAGGGAACAACAGTAGGCGTCTCTGCGAACGATATGAGTTCCTTTTCGACCATAGCCCGATCGAGCGCCCAAGGGCGGGCCGATAGCTGAGCAAGCAATGCCGTTCGCGAAATCGACGATCCGCTTAGCATTCCCAGTTGGCCCTTCAGTCCGCTCAAGAGTTTTTGCGAAGCGATCAGTGTCCACTTGAAATATGTCCGCTCCCAACCGCGCCAGAAGCCGCCGGGGTTGAGAGCCACGACATTTCCGACACAGCCGCGCCGCGCCATTTCAAGCACCAGTCGCCCGCCTAGTGAAAAACCCACAACGTCGACGTCTCTGAGCGCGTTTTGCTCAATATAGTCTTGCAAGTCGTCGGCCAGACCAGCGAAGGTTCCGCTGTCGGCACGCGCTGCCGTGCCGCCGTGTCCGGGCAAGTCGATGGTGAGGATCTCCCTTTGTCCGGCCAAAAGCGGGACAATCGGTGACCAAGTCTCGCCACTTCCCCCCAGCCCATGAACCAGCAAGAGCTTTGATCCGCTTCCTTGCCTGCTCGCTTCGATTTCGATGTTAGGTGTCATGTCGGTTCACCACTAACCCACAATGCCGGGGATTGCTATCGATTGCGGCTCGGCGATGCACTTCTCGAGCGAAGCACCGCGTTGGAATAGAGTCACTGGCCTAAGGCTTGTCTCGCGCATCCGGTTGTCCGGAAGTGTGTAGTTCGAAACACGCAAGCAGGCCCGCCGCAGAGCGGATTATGGTTAGTCTGATAGGACCTGACGACTTTAGGCGTAGAACGTAGAACGCTTGATTATTCTGCAAGCTATTTCCGCGGGATCCCATAAGGGGAAGACGAAAATCGGCAGTGATTCGGTAGTGATAGGTTTACAAACAAAATTTGGTTTTATGACTTGTAACGATGAGCTGGCGCACCACTTCATAATAACGCCGTTGCGACCGATTGATCGCAGCTCTGTCTGGCGGTGTCTCTTCACAATCGAAATTCTTTTGGTTGGCTTTCCTGAGACAGGAAACACAGTCGCTTTGTCCCGGGGGTTTCGACAGCCAGGCACACGCGATCTGATGGATCTGCGCAATGATCGCATATTTCCTTTTGGTGCACCGTTACCCGGCACAATTTAAACGTCTTTTCAAAGCGATTTATCTTCCGGGCAACCAATACGTTATCCATGTCGACAAAAGTTCTGGCGAAGGGCTTGAACAAGAGATTTCGGCATTCCTCGAACCCTATCAGGGGGTGGAGCTACTCGAATCTCGGGATGCACTCTGGGGCGGTTACAGCCTAGTCGAGGCAGAGCTGAGAGGGATGACCCGGTTGCTCGAAATGGACAGCCGTTGGAGCCATTACATCAACCTTTCCGGACAGGATTTTCCGCTCAAGAGCCAAAATTATATCCGACAGTTTTTCGCCGACAATCCTGGCAAACAGTTTATCCGCGCGCTCAATCAGGCCAAAGAGCGGCCCGACACCATGAACCGTATCAGCCACAAGTTCATAGAGGAACATGGGAAGATGACCGCGACTGGCGTTGCGCGCCCATTCATGGCCGGTGATACGCCGTTCATCGGCACCCAGTGGAAGGCGGTTACCCGCAGCTTTTGCGAATATGTCTGCCACGATCCTCGAGCGGAGCGGTTCAAGGCATTCTACCGCAACAGCTTTATCGCAGACGAGGCGTTCTTCCAGACGGTGATGATGAACAGCGTCGATCACGGAATTGTCATGAACGACGACCTGCGGATGATCGATTGGGTGCCTGATGGCGACATCAAGCTGCGCCCACGTAATTACGATAAAAACGATTTTGCACAATTGCAGCGCAGCAGCGATCTTTTTGCGCGCAAATTTGATGCCGAGCTCAAGACGGAAATCCTTACGTTACTCGAAAGCCACCTGGCATCGCCGGCGGGTGACACATACTGCGTTTCGGCAACGCAGCCGAGAATACCTTTACCGTCGGACGTGACGGAAGTGATTGCCGCGTAAATTAACCCCTGAAAGGAAAAACAATGGCAAAGTCGCAGAAGAAATCAAACCGTGAAATTCGCAAGCCCAAGGCCGAAAAGGTAAAAACCAACGCCTCGAATCCATCTCAGAAAACAGGGGTCGTTCAGGGCCTGGAGCATATGAAATCAGGTCGCGAGAAGTAACAGGCTTTGCCATTCGGACCAGCGCCAAACTAAATGTCACGGAATCTCACCATCTTGTTCTGTTCTTCGTCCCACAACGCCAACAGAAATGGTCCGTACGTCTGGCGCAGTGTGAGGCGATTAACGTTTGCCAGCTCGGGATGAGCGCCAAGTGCCTTGTAGAGGCGATAGAAGGGTATTCGGCTCATCAGATGGTGGATATGATGGATTCCAATGCCCCCGGTGAACCATCGCAACGGGGCCGGGAGATCCAGATAAGAGCTTCCAAGAAGTGCGGAGGTTTTGAATGACCACTCACTACGGGTGTCCCAACGGGCATTTTCGAATTGGTGCTGAATGTAAAACAACCAGACGCCTGTCGTCGCTGCAAAAAGGAGTGTTGGAAGAAACACCAGCAGGGTTGCGGAAATGCCAAACTGCCAAGCGAGAGCGAAAAGCAATAATCCTGTCGCTGCATTCGTAGCCATCGCACTAATCCAGAAGAGCGAGCCAGCCTTCATAAGGCCGATCGGTAAGCGATGTCGGAGCAGGAAGAGGTAGGCTGGGCCGAAGCCCAAAATAGTAAGAGGGTGGCGGTATAACCGGTAGCCAATTTGCTTGAGTGCAGGTAGCGACCGAAACTCGCTCACAGTCAAGGTGTCTACATCTCCAAAGCCGCGAGCATCTAGATTTCCGGTCCCCGCATGATGCAATTCGTGTGATCGCTTCCAGCAATCATAGGGCGTAAGGGTCAGCACCCCTATTGCTCGTCCGATCCAATCATTCTGCTTCTGCCCGGGCATGAACGCGCCGTGCCCGCAGTCGTGCTGGATAATGAACATTCGAAGAAGAAGCAGGCCAGAAAGGGGCGTCAGAAAAAGTGCCCAATTGTGGCCTGCCGACACGGCTGACATCATGAATGCCAGCAAGACCACTAATGGCAGGAATGAGACCGAAAGTTCATACCAGCTTCGCGAAACACTCGGATTTCGATATGCTACAAGGCTTCTCACCAAGCGGTTGATGTCGATTGTGGTCACCGGTTCAACGGTGATGACTTCGTTACGTGTTGCCGGCAATTCATCAACATCGGCTTGAGTTTCAATTATCACGTTCGTCCTTGGGGGCTAAGGGAAGTGGGCATTTGTTGCCTAGGATTGTTCGCCAACACTGATGGCCAGTTTATGGTTCGCCGTCCAAAATTCGGACATTGGGCCAGCTTGCGCTGTGGGCTTACGGGATTTGCATTGATGAGCGATGAAGCAGTGGCCGCAGATCGCGTAAGTGTGTTGAGATTGCTACGCAGTTCCTTCTGCGCTTCGGTGATGTTGATACGATAATCGAACCAAAGGGCATTCTCGATACGCATGATTGGCGAAGCGCTTATCCTGTCTTTTTCGCTGCGGGCACGCTTCTTCGTACAGGATGGGCAAGGCCGCAGCAGCTGTGGCGACCAGTGTCAGCGGGTCAACGGCAATGAAGGTGTTGAGAAGTTTCTTGTCTCGTCTCTAGTCGTTTTATCCGGCGCGCTTCGGACCGGTCACGCACACAACCAGCGGAACTGCGCGTCTAATCAACATCCCAGCAAAATGATCGACCGGACGGAGTAGTTGCCATTCGCGCAGTTTAGCGAACGCCAAGTTTGTCGCTAACATGCCAGCGCATTTTTCCGGCACGGTGCGGCAACTCAGTCCTAAAAACAGCGTTGCGGAACCATTCTATAACAATAACTTATCCTGTATGATTCCCTCCGCCGGATTCGATTGCGCTAACAGCGAATTCTAGGCCGAAGCTCCGCACAAGGTTTGCTCATTGTCGAGGGGCTACGACGAAGATCATTCGCGCGAAGCCCGACAACCTAGTCTACATCTTCAAGCACAAGCGTAGACAGTGCGTCCTCTGAATCATTTTGCCCTAAGTGCTCATAATGCTTCTCGATCATGGCGATGCTCGTGCCCGATAACTGTGCAACGGTGAGTATAGGAAGGCGAGCGCCGATCAGGTCCGTAATGACGCTATGTCGAAGCGTATAGGCACCAACGGCAATCGGTAGATTGGCTGCTTTGGTAGCCTCTTTGATAGGGCGCTTCCACGAAAACCGCAGATTCCCGTTATTCCCACCCTTCACACGGGTGGGGTCGCAGTTTCAATCCTTGCTGTGCCCACCATTTTTGCCGGTCATTGGGTTGCTGCGATGCCTTTGGCGAGCAGGCGGTTTGCGGTTTCGGCAACGGCTTCGGGATCCTCACCCGGCTGTGTCCAGATGGCGTAGCGCAGGCCGAGGAAAACGTTCATTCCCATGATCGCCCAGGCTTCCGCCTCGCCCAGATCGGCGCGGAGTTCGCCGGACTGTTTGCCTGCGGAAAGGCGTTCTGCGATGCGCGCGGCGGTGGTCTCGTAATGGCGGCGATAGCTTTCCGGATCCACGAATTCGGCTTCGTCGATGATCCGGTAGATTTCCTTGTGTTCCTTGGCGAAGGCGAGAAATGCCGACAGGGCTGCCTGTTCGGCGGCGAGAGCGGATTGCGGGTGTTCCAGCGCCTCGCCCGCGCGCACGCGGACGCTGTCGCTGAGATCGCGTACCAGCGCACGGAAGATCGCATCCTTGCTGTCGAAATAGGTGTAGAAGCTGCCCAAGGCCACGCCCGCACGTGCGGTTATCGTACTGATCGAAGCTTCGTGAAAGCCTTTCTCGCCAAACTCACCCGTCGCCGCATCGAGCAGTTTGCGCATGGTTCGGCGCCCGCGATCGGTGCGTGGTGTTTTGGCCGAAGCCTGATCTTGCCCGCTCGCCATAGTATCTCCCCAGCCCCTAGCCCGACCCGCTCGAGCGATGCCCGGCGGTGGCTGCCAAGTTCGCGCTAACCGAGCGACCAAGCCATGACAAGTTAAAACTTGAAAGGTGGTTCAGGTTTCAATAAGGAGGTTTGGAACAGTGTTTGGGAGAGGACACCATGCCGCAATATCGTACGCTTTATACCGCCGCCCTGCTCGCTTCAGGTGCATCGCTTGCGCTCGCCGCGCCCGCCGCCGCGCAGGATGCAGAGCCACAAGATACCCAGCCAGCCGAGGCGCTGAGCGAGGCGATTCCCGGCAATGTCATCGTGGTCACCGCCCGGCGGCGCGAGGAGCGATTGCAGGACGTTCCTCTGTCCGTGACCGCGATCAGCGGCGAGCGGCTGGAGCGCAGTGGCACGCAGGAATTGACCGAAATCGGCCAGGAAGTGCCCAATCTGACCCTGGAGGTCAGCCGCGGCACCAACACGACGCTCACCGCCTTTATTCGCGGCGTGGGGCAGCAGGACCCGGTCGCCGGGTTCGAAGCGGGCGTCGGCCTGTATGTCGATGATGTCTATCTCAACCGTCCGCAGGCCTCTGTGCTGGATATCTACGATGTCGAGCGGATCGAAGTGCTGCGCGGACCGCAAGGCACGCTCTATGGCCGCAACACGATCGGCGGTGCCATCAAGTATGTCACGCGCCGCTTGCCCGACGATGTCTCGCTGAAGATACGCGGGACCTATGGCTCCTATGACCAAGCCGAATTGATCGTCTCCGGCTCCGCGCCGATTTCGGACAGCTTGCGCGTCGGAGCCAGCGCGGCGCGGATTTCGCGCGGTGGCTTTGGTGACAATCTCAACCTGCCGGGCGTGGAGAATTACAACAAGGATGTGTGGGCCGGCCGCGGCACCATCGAATTCGACAATGGCCCGCTATTCGTGCGCCTGTCGGGCGATTACGTGAAGGACGAAAGCGATCCGCGCCAGGGCACCCGGCTTATCCCCGGCCTGTTTACCGGCGCACCGGTGCTGGACGATGTGTTCGACACAAGGGCGGGCCTGAATGTCGTGGAGCAGGAGGTCGAAGCCTATGGCGGGGCGCTCAACGTGGCGCTGCAGGTCAATGACAATATCACGTTGAAATCGATCACCGGCTACCGGGAGGATTCCTCCACCACCCCGATCGATTTCGACAGCCTGCCGGCATCCGATCTGGATGTTCCGGCGATATACGAGAACGAGCAGTTCAGTCAGGAATTCCAGCTATTATACGAAAGCGACCGGCTGAACGGGGTGATCGGTGCCTACTATCTCGACGCGACAGCGTTTACCGCGTTCGACGTGGCGCTGTTCACCACCGGCGATCTGATCGGGCTGCCGGGCCTGAATGCCCAGACGCTCGGTGATGTCGATACCGAAACCTGGTCGATCTTCGGCGATTTCACTTACGATTTCAGCGACCGGCTCGCCGTGTCGCTGGGCGGGCGATACACCAATGACAAGCGTTCCAGCAGAGTGCTGCGGACCACTTTTATCGGCGGGTTTTCCGACCTGTTCGGCCCCTCTGCCGCCATCCCCATCGCGGTCACCAGCGATTTCGACGGTAGCGAAACGTTCAAGGAATTCACCCCCCGCGCATCGATCAGCTTCAAGCCGACGCCGGACCACAATATCTACTTCACCTATTCGCGCGGCTTCAAGGGCGGCGGGTTCGATCCGCGCGGCCAGACCAGCGCCGCGCCCGATCTGGACGGCGACGGGGACGTGGATTTCGACGACCAGTTCGAATTCCTTCGCTTCGCCCCGGAAACGGTCGACAGCTACGAACTGGGCTGGAAAGCGTCGTTGCTGGATAACCGCCTGAATATCTCGGTCGCCGCGTTCAAGGGCGATTATACCGATATCCAGATCCCCGGTTCGATTGGGTTCGACACCACCGGCGACGGCGTGAATGACAGCTTCATCGGGATCACCTCGAACGCTGGCGATGCCGATGTCAACGGCTTCGAATTTGAAGGCAGCGCCCTGGTGGGACGCGATTTTGCCGGCAGCGGCAGCCGCTTTTCCGTGAATTGGGCGCTGGGCTATCTCGATGCGGAGTATAACACCTTCATCGATGCGCTGGGCAACGATGTGGCGGACGAGCGGGTGTTCCAAAACACGCCCGAATTCACCGCCAATGCCGGGTTCGATCTGGGTCTTCCGGCAGCCGGCGGGATGGTCGATCTGCTCGGATCGGTGAGCCTGCGGTCCGATGCCAGCCAGTTTGAAACGCCCAACCCGTTCCTTGATCAGGATGGCTTCGCACTGGTCGATGCGAGCATCGTCTATACCCACGATTCCGACCGCTTTTCCATCGGGCTGCACGGCAAGAACCTGCTCGACAAGGAATATATCGTGGCCGGGTATAATTTCGTTTCCGGCGGAACGGGCGGCGCGCCCTTCGTCCCGACATTGGGCCTCGAAGGTACACTGACCGCTTTCTACGGAGACCCGCGCCGGGTATTCGTTACCGGCGAAATTCGCTTCTGATAGCGTCCATGAAAAAGGCCGGTGAAGCGTCATGCTTCACCGGCCTTTTTCTCATCGCCGAGGCGATCAGGTGGCGGAGGACGCGACCTTCGGCGGGGCCTTTGCCTTGGCCGTCTGCTTGTCCTGATACTTCTTATAGGCATAGCCGCCAGCCGCAACGGCCAGCATTGTGGGTATGCTCAACCGGGCGAGAACTGCGGGAGCGAAGGCACCCAATGCCGCGCCGGTCGTGCCGCCGATCCCGCGAGTGTTCTTTGCTACTTTGCTGCCCAGGGCAGCGCCGATTACCTTACCAATCATGTCAATCTCCTTTGCCCGAACAACGGCTTACCCAGCTAAGGGTTCCGAGATGGGGGGGTTCCGAGATCGGGGGTTCCGAGATTGGCGAGTTTCGCGATCGGCGGGCGGCGCGGTTCGCCTGCGCCTCGCTGGAGAAACTGCGCGGCGCTCGGTCCGCCTCGCCAGTGGCATGGACCACCACATCGCCGGGTGCGACATCGCTGGCGGCGTAGATATCCCAGTTGCGGTGGATGAAATCGGGCGGGCCGAACACCTTCACCGCAATGATATAGCGATCGTCGCGGAACCCGACGAAATGGACCAGTGGAACCGGCTTATCGGCGAGCGGCACGGTATGCCGGATCGCTCGGCTCCTGGCTGCCTTCCAGCGGAACGCCGAACGTGCTGACGTAATCGCCCAGCTGTTCCATGACCTGTCCTTCGCTCAGGCCGAATTCCTCCAGGCTGTAGGTGTGCGGGTGGCGTTTCAGTTCGCGGCTGCGGAGCAGATAATTCTCCATCGCCGGAACTGCCGGATCGATCTCCAGTCCCAGAAAGCCATACACCCGCTCCATCGTTCCGCGCCAGTCGCGCTCCATATCCTCATATTGTACGTCGATCATGCGGTCCGCCGGAATCCCGTCGCGCGCGGCGCGCATCCGTTCGATTTGCAGCCGCGTCTTGCTAAGCCATTCGCCGCCGATCTCGTCCGCATCGGCATGGTCGGAATAGATGATCGTCTGGTTCCAGGCGAGGCTGGCGGCGCTGCCCACCACTTTCAGCGGATCGCGGTGAGTGAAGATCAGCCGTGCATCGGGAAACGCCTCCAGCAAGGCGGGCAGGTCGAGCATGTGCTGCGGGGTCTTGAGAATCCACGGGCGCAGCGAGGAGGCTTGCTGCGACCAGCCGATCAGCCGCAGCAGGTCGGCCATCTGGCCATAAGCGGGCGCGGCATCCGCGCTTTCGCACCAGCGGCCATAGGCGGGCACATGCCACTGCGCCTCGTGCTTCATGCCCCACATCGAATTGACCAGCAGGCCCAGCTCTTCTTCCGGCTCATATGGCCCGGTGGGGTGGATCGAAAGCGTGCGCGGATTGGCCAGCCGCGCCACCTTCATGATCCGCGCTGCCAGCACCGGGCGAAAATCGCGCTTTTTCCCGGCCAGTACCTGCTCGAAATCGGGGCGCGGCACGGGGCTGATCGTCTCGAAGCTGCGCAAATGCGAGAACCGCGTATCGCCCGCGAGCAAGCGATGCAGCCGGGTCGTGCCCGACCGCATCGGGCCGACGATGATCACCGGGTGCGGGATCGGCCGGGCGAGAATTTCGGGATGCCGGGCAAACCACATCTGCGCCCACAGGCGGTCGGTCAGTACCTTGCGAAATTGCTGCATGGCGGAGAATGTGCCTGCCGCGTTCAGCCGCGCTTCTTCGCGCAGCGAATCCAGCAATACCGCGAAAGGTTTTTCGAACCACGGATCACCATAATCGCTCAGCCCCGCACGCCGGGCGGTCGATTCCAGCAGATAATCCTTCTCCAGCCGCGCCGGCTCGACCAGCCCCAGCCGACGTCCGGCGCGGATGCCGCGGTCGACATAATCGATGAACGGGGTGCGCCGCGGGGGCAGGATCGGTTCGCTTGGCAAGGAAAGATGCCCCAAATGGCGGAATTGAAGCGTCATTTGCTGCCAGATCGCCCCCCGACTTGTCCACCCTACTGGACAGGAGGCGCCTGCGATGGGCATAGCGCGCGCCATGCACGATATCCGCCTAATCAGAGACGATCCCGCAGCTTTCGACGCGGCGCTGGCACGGCGCGGACTTGCTCCGGTGGCGGCCGGGATACTGGCGCTGGACGAACAACGCCGCGCGGTGACGACGCGGATGCAGGAGGCGCAGAGCCGCCGTAACGAGGCGTCCAAGGCGATCGGCAAGGCGATGGGTCAGGGCGACACCGAAACTGCCGAGGCGCTGAAGGCCGAGGTGGGACAGCTGAAGCAGACCCTGCCTGCGCTGGAGGACGAAGACCGCAAGCTGGCAGAAGCGTTGCAAGATGCGCTCGCGGTGATCCCCAACCTGCCCGCAGACGATGTTCCGCAGGGCGATGACGAGGCGGGCAATGTCGAGATCGCACGCTGGGGGGAGCAGCCGACATTCGATTTCGAGCCGCAGGAACACGCCGATTTTGCGCCCGCACTCGGTATGGATTTCGAAACTGGAGCGGCTCTGTCTGGCGCGCGCTTCACCTTTTTGCGCGGAGGCATGGCAAGGCTGCACCGCGCGCTCGGCCAGTTCATGCTCGACCGGCAGTCAGGCGAGAACGGCTACACCGAGTGCGCGCCGCCGGTGCTGGTGAACGATGCCGCGATGTATGGCACCGATAAGCTGCCGAAGTTTGCGGAGGACAGCTTTGCAACTGAGCTGTCATTTGACGGCGAAAAAAAGTTGGATGAGATAAATCGGATCATCGGTGAGGCTTACCTCAATGCTCCTCCTGCCATAAACGCACTGTTACCACCAATTGGACAGGTGCTGGAGGAGAAACGAGAGGAACTCATGCGAGCGATGATCAACGACGGTGATAGGCGCCGCTGGCTGATCCCTACTGCCGAAGTCAGCCTGACCGCATCGGTCGCGGGCGATATCATTGATGACGATGCTCTGCCAATGCGCCTCACCGCTCTCACCCCCTGTTTTCGCAGCGAAGCTGGGTCGGCGGGCAAGGACACGCGCGGCTTTATTCGCCAGCACCAGTTCGAGAAGGTCGAGCTGGTATCCGTAGTGCGTCCCGAAGACAGCGAGGCGGAGCATGAGCGGATGACCGAGTGCGCCGAGGGCGTGTTGCAGGCGCTCGGCCTGCCCTATCGCAAGATGCTGCTATGCACCGGAGACATGGGGTTCGGCGCGCGCAAGACCTACGATCTGGAAGTCTGGCTACCCGGCCAGGGCGCCTATCGCGAGATTTCCAGCTGCTCCAACACCGGTGATTTCCAGGCGCGCCGGATGAATGCGCGCTATCGTCCGGCAGGGGAAAAGAAGACCGCCTTTGTCCATACGCTTAACGGCTCCGGCCTCGCCGTCGGCCGCACGCTGGTCGCGGTTATCGAGAATTACCAGCGGGCGGATGGCACGGTGGAGGTGCCGGAAGTGCTGCGCGCCTATATGGGCGGCACCGAGCGATTGGAACCGGCCAGCTGATGCGTATCCTCCTCACCAATGACGATGGCATCCATGCCCCCGGCCTGATCGAACTGGAGAAAATCGCGCGCGAGTTGAGCGACGATATCTGGATCTGCGCGCCGTCGGAGGAGCAATCGGGCGCGGGCCATTCGCTCTCGCTCAACCGCCCCGTGCGCCTGCATCAGCATGGCGAGCGGCGCTTTTCGGTGACCGGTACGCCGACCGATTCCGTCACGCTGGCGATCCGCACGCTGATGGACAATCCGCCCGACGTGATCCTGTCCGGCGTAAACCGCGGCGCCAATCTGGCCGACGACATCACCTATTCGGGCACGGTTTCCGCCGCAATCGAAGGCGCGTTGGCGGGCATTCGCTCGATCGCGCTGAGCCAGGTTTACAATCGCGAGATGCCCGACGAAGACAGCCGCTGGTCGGCAACCAGGCAATGGGGGGTCAAGGTGCTGCGCCCCCTGCTCGATACCCCGCTACCCGAACGCACGCTTATAAATGTAAATTTTCCTCCGCTTACAGGAGATAAAGTTGCAGGGATCCGCGCAGTGCGGCAAGGATTCCATGATTACTCGCGCGGTTCGGTTGTCGAAGGACGTGACCCGCGCGGCCTGAGCTATTACTGGTTCGGCCTCCACCCGATCGAACACACGCTCGATCACGGGACCGACCTGGAAGCGATCGACGAGGGGTATGTTTCGGTGACGCCATTGCAACTGGACCTGACGCATCACGCCTCGCTCGGCGCATTGGGCGAACGTTTCGAACAAGGGAACGGCGAGTGATTCGCCGCGCTGCCGCGCTGGTCCTTTCCATGGTGCTGCTGCTGGCAGCCCCTGCCGCCTTCGCCGATCCGGCCAAGGAAACCGAACATGTGGTGACCGCAGGCGAAACGCTGGGCGGTATCGCCAACCGCGCGGGCGTTCCGCTGGTCGTGATCGCAGAAGCCAACGGGCTGGTGCAGCCCTATAAGGTCAGGCTGGGGCAGAAACTGATCATCCCGCGCCAACGCGTCCATACGGTCAAATCGGGTGAAACCGGGCTGGGTATCGCCAATCGGTACGGCATTGCGCTGACGCAAATTGTGGTGGCCAATGCGCTGGAAGAACCCTTCGATGTCCGCATCGGGCAGCGGCTGATCATCCCTGCCATGGTTACCGCCCCGGTGCGCCGTGCGCCGCAGCCTGCAACCCCCTATTTCCGCGCGCCGCATGATGGCGAGCAGTTGATGGGCTTTGCCATGCGCGAGGACGGATCGGGCCATGACGGGATCGATTATGCGGCCAATCCGCTGGAGATGGTGCGCGCTTCGGCCAGCGGAACCGTGCTGTATGCAGGCACCGAATCCGAACGGTTCGGCGGGCTGGTTGTGCTCGATCACGGCAATGGCTGGCAAAGCGCCTACGGTCATCTCGCCCGGCTGACAGTATCGACCGGCGATGCGGTGAAGGCGGGCGAGCGCATCGGCCTCGCCGGCAGCGAAGGCGCGGCCAGCCGTACCGAATTACATTTCGAGATTCGCCGCGACGGCAAAAAGATCGACCCTGCCGAATTGTTGCAAGGCAGCCGCTCCGAATGAGCGGCAGGCGATCGGACAAGATCGGCCCCAAAATCCCGCGCAAGCGGGTGCGTGGCCCCGGTTTTCAACCGCTGCGCCGCGCGGTGCGCGTGCCGGTTTGGGGCGATCTTGGTATTCGGCTGGGCCTCGCGCTGTTCCTGATTTTTATCGTTATCATGGTCCATTGGTGGGACCGCGAAGGGCTGGTGGATAATCTGGACGGGGAAGTCAGCTTTCTCGACGTCGTCTATTTCACCATGATCTCGATCACCACCACCGGGTTTGGCGATATCGCCCCCATATCGGACCGGGCGCGGCTGGTGGAGGCGGTGATCGTGACCCCGATCCGCTTTGCCGTGTTCTTCATTTTCGTGGGCACGGCCTACAATTTCATTATCAAACGCAGCTGGGAGAAATGGCGCATGGCCCGGATACAGGATCAGCTGAAGGATCACATCGTCGTGCTCGGCTTCGGCGTCTCCGGCTCCGAAGCGGTGGCCGAACTGATCGAACGCGGCACCGATCCGCGCGAGATCGTGGTGATCGACCCGAGCGAGGAGCGCGTTGCCGCTGCCGAAAAGCTCGGCTGCAACGTGCTGGCGGGCGATGCCAGCCGCGACGATACTCTGCGCGCGGTGCGCATTCACAAGGCCACCAATGTGCTGGTTTCGGGCGGGCGCGACGATACCTCGATCCTGATCGTGTTGACCGTGCGCCATCTGGCCCCGCATGTCCCGATCAGCGTGGTGGTGCGCGCCGACGATAATGAGCTGGTCGCGCGTCAGGCGGGGGCCAACAATGTCATCAACCCGGTCCGCTTTACCGGATTGCTGCTGGCCGGCAGTGCCAAGGGCGCCCATATCGCCGATTACATGGCGGACCTGGCCAGCGTGTCGGGCCGGGTGCAACTGGTCGAACGCGAGGTGACCGAGGCGGAATGCGGCTCCTCCATCGAGGAGCTTAGCACCGGCGGGCGCGGGCTTCGCGTCTATCGCAACGGCCGGGCGCTGGGTTTCTGGGAAGCCGAATGCCAGAACCTGCAAACCGGCGATGTGGTGGTCGAGATCGTACCGACCACCAATGGTACGACCCATGGCGACCGGGCCATCGACGACATTATGAACGACGACGCTTGAGCCGGAACGGGCGATGCAGCGCGTCGAGCCGCCTCGCCTGACGCATCAAGGCAACAGCGAGTGCACCACGCCCATCGCGATATAGAATAGCAGCCAGTAACCCGCATCGATGAAGAACAGCGCCTTGCTCTTCTGGCTGAACAGGTAATTGGTCCCCAGCGCCGGAATGATGAACCCCAACGCTACGCCGAAAGCGGTCATCACCTTGGCAAGGAACGACAATTCATAGTCATAGCTGGCGAATGTATGCGCCAGGGTCCAGCTGGCCAGCAACGAGAAGGCGAAAGCACCGCCATAGATCAGCGCCATGGAGCCCTCTTTTACCTGCTCCTCGGTCAGCCCGACGGCACCCATCCAGCGCTTGCCCATGATCGGCCCGTACCAGAGACCACCGACCACAAACCCTGCCGCCGCCGCAAGCACAATGGCCAGCCAGTTCACATCGAACATAAAGATACCCTCCCCCCGGAGACTTTCCGCCCCGTTCGGCAAGTATAGCGCAAAACGTCAATCGGGTGTAGGGGCGCGCGCAATCATGGAAAACACGACAACCCTTCCCCCCCGAGCGATCGAGGATGCCAAGCGCGTCGGCATGGTCAGCCTGGGCTGCCCCAAGGCGCTGGTCGATTCAGAACGCATCCTCACGCGCCTGCGCGCCGATGGCTACGCGATGAGCCCCGACTATGCGGGCGCCGACGTGGTGCTGGTCAACACTTGCGGCTTCCTCGATTCCGCCAAGGAAGAAAGCTTGGCCGCGATCGGCGAAGCGATTGCCGAAAATGGCCGCGTGATCGTGACCGGCTGCATGGGCGACGAGGCCGAGGCCATTCGCGCTGCGCATCCGGCAGTGCTGGCGGTGACTGGAGCGCATCAGTATGAGCAGGTCGTCGAGGCGGTGCATACCCACGCACCGCCGACGCAGGGCCCGTTCGTGGACCTCATCCCCCAGCCCGACATCAAGCTTACCCCGCGCCATTACAGCTATCTCAAGATTTCCGAAGGCTGCAATCACTCCTGCGCCTTCTGCATCATCCCCGATTTGCGCGGGAAGCTCGCCAGCCGCCGGATCGATGCCGTGTTGCGCGAAGCGGAAAAGCTGGTCGCGGCCGGCACGCGCGAATTGCTGGTGATCAGCCAGGATACGTCGGCCTATGGCGTGGATACGCGGCACGAGGAACGCGAGTGGAAGGGCCATCCGGTACGCGCGCACATGACCGATCTCGCCCGCGAACTGGGCCAGCTGCGCGCGCCTGACGGACAAACGCCGTGGACGCGGCTGCATTATGTCTATCCCTATCCGCATGTCGATGCGGTGATCCCGCTGATGGCGGAAGGGCTGCTGACGCCCTATCTCGACATCCCGTTCCAGCACGCTGCCCCTGCGGTGCTCAAGCGCATGAGGCGCCCGGCGAACGAGGCCAAGGTGCTGGCGCGCCTGAAAAACTGGCGCGATATTTGCCCCGATATCGCGGTGCGCAGCAGTTTCGTGGTGGGCTTTCCCGGCGAGACGGAGAATGATTTTCAATACCTCATGGAGTGGCTGCAAGAGGCGCAGCTCGACCGCGTCGGCGCGTTCCGGTTCGAACCGGTCGAAGGCGCGGCGGCCAATGCCCTGCCCGATCCGGTGCCCGAGGAGGTAAAGGAGGAACGCTACGCCCGGCTGATGGAGCTAACTGCCAGGATCAGCGCCGAGAAGCTGGCGGCCAAGGTTGGCCGCACGCTGCCCGTGATCATCGACGAGGTCGGCGAACCGGATGAGGATGGCGATATCGGCGCAACCGGGCGCAGCCAGGCCGACGCACCGGAGATCGACGGGCAGGTATTCCTGCGCGGCGTTTCTGCCAGCCTCGCGCCCGGCGATTTCGTGAATGTGCGGATCGAGGATGCGGACGAGCACGACTTGTTCGGAGCACCCGCCTGAATTAATTTGCGGCGAGGGGCATTTGCGCTGAAACATAACGCGCCCTCACCCATTGGTCCCACATGCCAATAGATATCAAATCAAGCTTCGCCTTCGACCTCGAAGAGCCGACCGACGTGCTGCTGCAATTCGAAGCGGCAATGATCCCCGAACAGCAATTGAGCGACATCTCGACGCAAATGTCGGCAGCCGAGCATGTCGCGCGGGTTCCCGCGCAGGATTCGATCGGCGACCGCCTGTGGGTCCGCGCACAAGGGAGTTTCGAAGTGGAATATACCGCCACCGCCGAGATCAAACGGCAACTGGCCGATCTGGCCAGCTTGGGCGCGGTCGATCCGCACGATATGCCCGGCGAAGTGGTGCCTTATCTGTTTGCCTCGCGCTATTGCCCGGCGCAAAAGTTCCAGTATTTCGCCGATGCCGAATTTGGCGATCTGCGCGGCGGCGAGCGGATCGCTGCGATGGCCGATTGGGTGGCCGAGCGGTTCACCTATGAACCCGGCTCCAGCACCGCCGATACTACCGCGCTCGATAGCCTGGTCGAACGCCGCGGGATCTGCCGCGATTACGCCCATGTGATGGTCACGCTCGCCCGCGCGAGCACGATCCCGGCACGCTATGTCAGCTGCTATGCCCCCGGCGTTACCCCGCCCGATTTCCACGCCGTGGCCGAAGTGTTTCTGGCCGATCCCGAATTGGGCGGTGGAACCTGGCAATTGGTCGATGCGACGCGCATGGCCGAGCCAGCCAATACGGTGAAGATCGGCGTGGGCCGCGATGCCGCCGATGTCAGCTTCCTGACCAGTTTCGGCCCGACACAGTTCCGTGAAAGCAAGGTCGAGGTAACTCACCGCGAAGCGTGATTTGACCCCGGCCAAAGTTTTGCTTGCGCAGCGGGGGTTTCCAACAGATCGAATCTTGTCGATAGGGCGAGCATGCCGTAACGTTTGTTGCATCGCAGCAAGCGCGGCTTGCGCTTAATCCCGGGAACCCGTCCTTCATGAGTTTTACTGCCAATCGCCTGTTGCTGTTCGGCGCCACGGGCGATCTGTCCCAGCGGATGCTGCTGCCCTCGCTTTGCGCATTGGCGGCAGATGGGCTGATTGCGCCCGATCTGAAGATCGTCGGCACCGCGCGCACAGAGATGGACGACGCCGGTTTCCGTGATTTCGCCCGGCAGTCGGTGGAAACATACCTGCCCGCCGAACGGCGCGGCAGCATGGCGGAATTTATGGCGCGGCTGAGCTACCAGCCGCTCGATGCGACCACTCTGGAAGGGTTCGACGATTTGGCCGCCAAGGTCGGCGGCCCGGATGGCGGGGAGGATGACCGGCTGGCGATCTTCCTGTCCACCGCCCCCAGCCTGTTCGAACCGACCATCGAGGGGCTGCGCCATTCCGGGCTTGCGGGCGAGAAAGTACGCATCGGCCTGGAAAAACCGCTCGGCACCGATCTCGCCAGCAGCTGCGAGATTAACGACGCGGTCGCGGCGGCCTTTCCCGAAGACCGGATTTACCGGATCGACCATTATCTGGGCAAGGAGACGGTGCAGAACCTGCTCGCCCTGCGATTTGCCAACCTGATGTTCGAACCGCTGTGGAATGCGGCCCATATCGACCATGTGCAGATCACCGTGGCCGAAACGGTCGGGCTGGAATCGCGCGCCGGCTATTACGATGGCTCGGGCGCGCTGCGCGACATGGTGCAGAACCACATGCTCCAATTGCTGGCGCTGGTCGCGATGGAACCGCCGACCAGCTATGGAGCGACCGCCGTGCGCGACGAGAAGGTCAAGGTGCTGCGCGCGCTGCGGCCGCTGGACGATGGCGAAAGCGTGACCGGCCAGTACCGCGCCGGCGCTATCGGCGGGCAGGCAGTGCCGGGTTATGACGAGGAACTGGGCGAACATTCGACCACCGAAACCTTCGTCGCGCTGAAGGCGCATGTCGATAATTGGCGCTGGAAAGGCGTGCCGTTCTACTTGCGCACCGGCAAGCGGCTGCCCCAGCGCGTGACCGAGATCATCGTGCAGTTCCGCTGCGTACCGCATTCGATCTTTGCCGATGCGTCCGGGCCATCTGCGCCGCGGTTGCAGCCCAACAGGCTGGTGATCGAAATCCAGCCCAAGGAAAACATCCAGCTTTCGCTGATGGCCAAGATGCCGGGGCTCGACCGCGAGGGTATTCGCATGCGCCAGGTTCCGCTGGATATCGCCATGCCCGATGCGTTCACCGGCACCCATCGCCGGATCGCCTATGAAAGGCTGCTGCTCGATCTGGTCGAAGGCGACCAGACGCTGTTCGTGCGCCGCGACGAGGTGGAAGCGCAGTGGGAATGGATCGACGCCATCCGCGCCGGTTGGGCCAAGCAAGGCCTCGAACCGAAGAACTATACCGCCGGCAGCTGGGGTCCGAGTGCCGCGATAGCCCTTGCCGAACGCGACGGAGCAAGCTGGCATGAGTAACCTCAACGATACCATCCACCGCGTGACCCAGCGCGTGATCGAGAACTCGCGCGGCCCCCGCGCCGCCTATCTCGACATGATCGCGCGCGAGGTCGACAACCAGCCTGATCGCCGTGCCATTTCCTGCTCCAACCTGGCTCACGCCTATGCCGGTGCGCAAGAAGACCAGGCCGCGCTGAAATCCCATGCCGGGGCGAATATCGGTATCGTTACCGCCTATAATGACATGCTCAGCGCGCATCAGCCTTATGGCCGCTATCCCGAGCGGCTGAAAATCTACGCTCGCGAAATCGGCGCGACGGCGCAGGTTGCGGGCGGCACGCCGGCAATGTGCGACGGGGTGACGCAGGGGCAGGCGGGGATGGAGCTCAGCCTGTTCAGCCGCGATACCATCGCGATGAGCACGGCGGTCGCGCTGAGCCATGCGATGTATGATGGCGCGCTGATGCTGGGGATTTGCGACAAGATCGTACCCGGCCTGCTGATGGGAGCGCTGCGTTTCGGGCACTTGCCCGCAATCTTCGTACCCAGCGGCCCGATGCCCAGCGGCCTGCCCAACAAGGAAAAACAGCGCGTGCGCCAGCTTTATGCCGAGGGCAAGGCGAGCCGGGCGGACCTGTTGGAAAGCGAAAGCGCATCTTACCATTCGCCGGGCACGTGCACATTCTACGGCACCGCCAATTCCAACCAGATGATGATGGAAATGATGGGTCTGCACCTTCCCGGCGCGGCGTTCATCCAGCCGGGCACGAAATTGCGCCAGGCGCTGGACCGGGAGGCGGTGCACCGGGTGGCCGCCATCGGATTAACCGGAAATGCCTATCGCCCGCTCGGCAAATGCGTGGACGAAAAGGCGATCGTCAACGCCGCCATCGGCCTGTTGGCAACCGGCGGATCGACCAACCATGCGATCCACATCCCCGCAATGGCGCGCGCCGCCGGGGTGCGGATCGACTGGACCGACCTGGCGGAGCTGAGCAGCGCGGTACCGCTGCTTACCCGTGTTTATCCCAACGGATCGGGAGATGTGAACCATTTCCACGATGCCGGCGGGATGGGTTTCGTGATCGGCGAACTGCTCGATGCAGGGCTTGCCCACCGCGATCTGCTCACCGTGGGCGGGGACGATATGGGCGACTATGCGCGCGAGCCTGCGCTGGAAGGCGACGCGCTGACCTGGCGCGATGTGGGCGCCAATGGCGACGAAACCATGCTGCGCAGCGCCTCCGATCCGTTCCAGGCGGATGGCGGGATGCGGCTGGTCGAAGGCAATCTGGGCCGCGCCACGTTCAAGACCAGCGCGGTCGAACCCTCGCGCTATACCATCGAGGCACCCTGCCGCGTGTTCGAAACGCAGATCGCAGTGACCGAGGCGTTCAAGACTGGCGAGCTGGACCGCGACGTGGTGGTGGTGGTGCGCCACCAGGGGCCGCGCGCCAATGGCATGCCCGAACTCCACAGCCTGACCCCGCCGCTGGGAGTGCTGCAGGATCGCGGTTACCGCGTGGCACTGGTCACCGATGGGAGGATGAGCGGGGCGAGCGGCAAGGTTCCAGCCGCGATCCATTGCACGCCAGAGGCACTGGGCGGCGGTCCGCTCTCGCTGTTGCAGGATGGCGACGTGGTGCGGCTCTGCGCCAAGGATGGCACGCTATCCACCACCGCCGACCTTGCCGCGCGCAGCCCCGCGCCAGCTCCTGCACCGGAAGACGGGATGGGGCGCGAACTGTTCGCCATCATGCGTGCGCAGGCCGATGGCGCGGAACAGGGCGCATCGGCAATGCTGGCCGTAGCGGGGCTTTGAGGGCGATGGGGGGCAGACAACTCGTCAGCGTCGATATTGGCGGTACGCATGCACGCTTCGCCATCGCGACTATCGGCGATGACGGGACGCTGGCGCTGGGCGAGCCGGAGACGCTCCACACGAGCGATCACGCCAGTTTCCAGACCGCGTGGGAAGATTTTCGCGAGATGCAGGGCGGCAGCCTGCCCGATGCGGTCAGCATGGCGATTGCCGGACCGGTCGGCGGCGATGTGATCCGCTTTACCAACAATCCGTGGATCATCCGCCCGGCACTGGTGCGCGAAAAGCTGGGCGTGAGAGATTACACCATCGTCAACGATTTCGAAGCGGTCGCCCATGCCGTGGCCCGTGCGCCCGAAGACCAGTTCGTTCACCTTACCGGACCCGACCGGCCGCTCGGCGAAAGCGGCACGATCAGCGTAATCGGCCCGGGCACCGGGCTCGGCGTGGCGCAATTGTGGCGCGATGCGAATGAAGGCGGCGGCTGTGCCTATCACGTGCAGGCGACAGAGGGCGGCCATGTGGATTTTGCACCACTCGATTCGATCGAGGACGCGATCCTTGCCCGGCTGCGCAAGCGACATAACCGCGTATCGGTGGAACGCGTGGTATCGGGCCCGGCGATCGTGGATATTTACGAAACGCTCGCTGCAATGGAAAACCGCGCGATCACAGAACTCAGCGATATCGAGATTTGGACGCGCGGCACTTCGGGAAAAGACAGCCTCGCCGCCGCCGCAGTGGACCGCTTTTGCCTGGCGCTGGGCGCGGCAGCCGGCGATTTTGCGCTGGCCCATGGCGGCTTTGCCGGCGTGGTGATTGCCGGCGGGCTGGGATACCGCATCCGCGACACACTACTCGCTTCCGGCTTTGCCGAACGCTTCCGTTACAAGGGCCGGTTTGCCGAATTGATGGCGACCATCCCGGTAAAACTTATCACTCACCCGCAGCCCGGCCTGTTCGGCGCGGCTGCCGCTTTTGCGAGAGAACATTCATGACAAATATTGCCGATCTTATGCAGACCGCACCGGTCATTCCCGTTCTGGTGGTGGACGAGGTGGCGCAGGCGCGCCCGCTCGCCGAAGCGCTGGTCGGCGGCGGCCTGCGCGTGCTTGAAGTTACCCTGCGCACCGCTGCCGCATTGGATGCCATTCGCGTGATGAAGCAGGTGGAAGGCGCCATTGTGGGCGCTGGCACCGTCACCAACCCGGCAGAGCTGGACGCGGCGCTGGAAGCCGGCAGCGAATTCATCGTCTCGCCCGGCCTGACAGAGCCGCTGGGCCGCGCAGCGGTGGATTCAAAGATCCCGTTCCTTCCGGGCATCGCAAATGCTGGCGACATCATGCGCGGGCTCGATTTGGGTCTGACCCATTTCAAGTTCTTTCCCGCCATGGCGGCCGGCGGGCTCCCCGCGCTGAAGGCGCTGGCGGGGCCGTTCGGCCAATGCCGTTTCTGCCCCACCGGCGGAATATCGGAAGAAACCGCGTCCGAATGGCTCGGTTACGATCCGGTGCTGTGCGTCGGCGGCAGCTGGATCGCGCCGCGCAAATCCTCCGATTACGTCGCCATCGCCAATTCCGCGCGCCGCGCCGCCGGGCTCACCCGATGAAAAACGTCGCCGACCTGACGCAGCGCCTGTCGCAATTGCATTCCAAAACGCAGGAAACGCCGCTGTTCAACCCGGTCTTCCAGCTCTCGCTGGATTTGTCGCGCGACCTGGAAAGCGGCGAATTGTCGCTCGACGAAGCAGAGGCGATGATTGCGGAGCTGGAATGTTCCGCGCTGGAAGGGCGCGCCGGGCGGCTGCGGCGGCTGATTGGCTCGGCCGATCGCGAAACCAACGAGGCCAGTCTGGACGAACAGAGGCCCGCAGCTGCCTTCGCCGAATTCAAGGCGGCGTGGGAACGTCCGCGGCTGCATGCGGTGTTTACTGCGCATCCTACTTTCCTGCTCGGCCCCAACCAGACGCAGGCGCTGACCGCGTCGGCTCAAAGCGCGGATGGCGGCGTGGCCTGCCCTGCCCATGCCGAGCGCCCGGCGATCACCCTGCCTTACGAACATGAGCGCGCGATGGATGCGCTGGCCAATGCGCAGGATGCGCGCGACCGGATCGTGACTCGCCTGCTGGGCCACGCAGCCACGACATGGCCCGAACAATGGCACGATCTTGCCCCCATGCCGTTCCGTTTCGCCAGCTGGGTCGGTTACGACATGGACGGGCGGACCGACATTCGCTGGACCGATTCGATCGGTTTCCGCTTGTCCGAGAAGGCCCAGCGACTGGGCCGCTATGCCGATCAGCTAGCCGCCATCGATGCCGATCATGCGCTGGTTACGACGCTGCGCGATGCCGCCGCGCAAACCCATGAGCGGGCGCAGGACTTCTCTACCGACCTCACCGATCCGGACCGTCTTTCCGCCGCCGCCAACCGATTGACGGCGAACGATCCGCGCAAGCTGCTCACCCTGTCCCCGCTGATCAGCCAGCTGGAAGACGATGCGCGCACCGCCGGAACGGACCGCGCGGTCGCGCTGAAAACGCTGGCCGCTGCCATGCGGACCGATGGGCTGGGCATGGGCCACATTCATTTCCGCGTAAATGCCAAGCAGTTGCACAATGCGATCCGCCGCCGGATCGAAGGCGGCAACTCGCTCGACCTGGAAAGCAAGGGCGCGATGGCGACCTTGCGCACCATGCTGGCCGAAGTCGAACCGCTGCGAGCCAATTTCGGCGCACTTGCAATCGAAAGCAGCACTGCGATCCGGCAATTCCTCGCGATGGCGCAGATCCTGCACCACGTGGATGGCGACACACCGATCCGTATGTTGATCGCCGAATGCGAACAGCCCGCCACGATCCTGGCGGCGCTATATTTCGCCAGGCTGTTCGGCATCGCGGACAAGGTGGACGTGTCGCCATTGTTCGAAACCGAAAGCGCGCTGGAACATGGCGGCCGCTTCCTCGATGCGCTGCTCGAGGAAGAAAGCTATCGCAGCTATGCCAAGGCGCGCGGGCGTATCGCGATCCAGACCGGCTTTTCCGATGCCGGGCGGTTCGTGGGACAGATCCCTGCCAGCCTCGCGATCGAACGGCTGCAGGGCCGGCTGGCGCAGGCGATTGCCGCCAATGGGCTGACCGATTGCGCCGCGCTGATCTTCAACACGCACGGCGAAAGCATGGGCCGCGGCGCGCATCCGGCGGGCTTTGCCGATCGGCTGGACTGGCCGATGTCGCCCTGGGCGCGGCGCCGTTTTGCGCGGGCCGGGGTGGCGCTGGAACCCGAAGTCAGCTTCCAGGGCGGCGATGGCTATTTGTTTTTCGCCAGCCCCGACATCGCCCATGCCACGCTGACCCGCATCGTCGAGGCATCCCCGGCTGCGGTAGAGATCGACGCGCCGAAAGACCCGTTCTACACCCGCACCGATCTCAGCCTGGATTTCTACCGCGCGGTGCGTGCGCATCAGCGCGACCACCTCCACTCGAAAACATATAGCCGCGCGATCACCGCATTCGGGCTGGGCCTGCTGAACGAAACCGGCAGCCGCAAATCGCGCCGCCAGAGCGACCTGGCCGCCGAACGCGAAATGAGCCTGCGCCAGATCCGCGCTATTCCGCATAATTCGATCCTCCAACAGCTCGGCTATCCGGTGAATGTCATCGCCGGGATCGGCAGTGCGGCGGATGGCAATTACGAGGATATCGCAGCCTTGCTGGCCGACAGCCCGCGCGGGCGCGCGATCATGCGGCTGGTCCGCGCATCCAACTCGCTTGCCAGCATAAAGACGGTCGCTGCCTATGGCGAGCTGTTCAATTCCGCCTATTGGGCCAGCCGCCCCTATCGCGGGATGGAAAGCCATCTGTCCGATGCCTGCGAGACGTTGGCCGAGTATCTGACCAAGGATGACCGCACCGGCGTTTTCCGCCGCCTGGCCAGCCGCCTGCGGGTCGACGCGCTGAAGCTGCACCGGCTGTTCGCGCTGCTACCCGAAGAAGAGCCGCTCGCCGACCGGGAGAATGTCCGCCGCCAGATCGGCGCGCTACAGGCGCTGCGGCTCGCGCTGATGCAGCACATGTTTCTCAAAGTGGTATCGATCCCGGTGTTCAGCCGGGCCAACGATATCTCGCGCGACGATGTCCTGGAAATGGTGTTCACCCTGCGCGTGGAGGATGCGCTGGCGCAGTTGCGGCGCGCATTTCCCACCAGCTTCCCCCAGCCCGGCGATTTCGCGCTGGACGAGCCGAGTGATTATCCCGACGGCGATGGGGAAGGATATGCGGCAATCCACCGCGACTATATCGAACCGATCGACCGTGCCCACGGCCTCAGCCTACGCATTTCCACCGCCATCGCCAACCAGTTCGGCGCGCACGGCTAGGTAGACCGGCCCCGGGCGGGCCATTGCCGTAAATTAACGATTGGCCCTGCAGTCAGTCTCGCAAAGGGACGCTGCACGCGCGGCGCTGGCAATCGGCGCGGCGGCACGGCATATTGCAGGAATTATGGCACCGATGATCAAATGGCTCGGCGGCGCAGCAGCCGCAATCGCAATCGCATTCGGCGCAGCCGCCGTGTCCGGACAATGGAACGACGGCGCGGCGCAAGGCCCTGTCCCCACGCTGGAGGACGCCATTCCGGCGGCAGAAAGCATGGCCGCAGGCGCTGACATAACCACCATCGATGTAGACCCGTCGGCGCTGGCTGGCGGTGGCTCCGATGTCGAGGCCGCAGCGGTTCAAGACACACCGACGCTGCAAGCTGCCTTGGCGAGCGATACCGACACCGCCAGCATGCAGCACGCGAGCGACGAGAGATTCGTGGTCAAGCGCATCCTGCCCATCGAAGGGCCGATCAAATATGGCGAATGGCATTGGGATACCGAAGGTGTTCCCGCCGGACCGATCGTGATGACCGTGGACCTCGACGCGCGGGTTATCTCGGTATTCCGGGGCGGTTACGAAATCGGCGCGGCTGCCGTGCTGCTCGGCACGCAGGATCATCCTACCCCGCTCGGCACCTTCCCCATCCGATACAAGATGCGCCACAATGTCAGCGAGAAATACAACAACGCGCCGATGCCCTATTCGATGTTCCTGACCACCGACGGGATCGCCTTGCACGGTTCGGACGTCCAGAACGGCTTTGCCAGCCATGGCTGCATCGGCATGCCAGACGAATTTGCCGCCAAGGTATTCGGCGTGGCGAAAAAGGGCGACAAGGTCATCATCACCCGCGGCGAAACCATGGGGATGGGGGACGCGATTATCTAAGCCGTCTTGCGCTGCGGTTCGCGGCGGCAGAGCGTCAGATCGCCCGAACGTTCGATCAGCACGCCGCCGATATTGCCCTTGCCGGGCTTCCTCTCCAACCGTGCGAGCAGCATCGCCGCTTCCCCGAAGCCGGCCTTGCCGCCCAATTCGGCAATGGCGCGCTGGACCAGCCTGCCATCCAGTTCCATCGTGCCCGTATGCGGGAGCTTGACTGTGTCGCCCTCGGTCGCAGCCTTGGTCGTCCACAGATCCTCCGCCAAACTATCGAGAGCTCTCTCGGCGCTCGCCAGATGGGCGGCGGACTGAGCGAAGGCAAGTGGATCGAGCCAATCCGCGTCAGCCAGTGCTTTGCGAATTCGCACCCGGTCGTACCGGTCGTCCGCATTGCTCGGATCGTCCGCGAATTCGGCATGCGCGCTGGCGACGACCTCGCGCAATTCGGCGCGTCTGAACGATAGGAGCGGACGAATGATCGGCACGGCGCAGCCCTCGAAGGTCGCAAAACCCCGAATGCCCGCCAATCCCGAGAGTCCGCTGCCGCGATTGAGGCGCATCACCAGCGTTTCTGCCTGATCATCGGCATGATGCGCCGTTGCGACCGCGCACAATCCGCGCGCCTCGGCCCACTCGCCCAGCGCTCGATACCGGGCATTGCGCGCTTCTTGCTGCAAATTGCCCGCCGCCAGATCGACCCGCAGCGTTGTGCATTCCACGCCCAGATCATGGCAAAGCCGGGCCACCAGCGCACATTCGTCGGCCGACGCCGCGCGCAGACGGTGATCGACCGTGGCAACTTCGATGGCGATCCCGGCCCGCTTAGCGAGCAACAGCATGGCCATGGAATCGGGGCCGCCCGACACGGCCAGACCCAGCGGCAACGTTGGGTCCTGCATCGGCAGCGCCCGCAGCGCCGCGGCGAACCGCTCGGCTAGCTGCCCCTCGATCGCGGCAAGTTCGGGGCCGACCCCCTTATCAATTGCAATCCACCTTGCCGAGATTGGCCTGATAGCGGTCCGACAGGCGTCCGGCGGCCAGCGCCGGGTACGTTTCGCCAAATTCGGCCAGCGCGATGCAAGCGCGGCTCGTATCGCCCAGCGCGATCATCGATTCACCCAGGAACAGCAAGCTATCCGGGGCGCGGAGAGCGGTTTTGTCCGACTGGTAGTTCTGCAGGAACCACGGGGCCGCTTCACGCGGCTTGCCATCGTCCAGATAGGCGCGGCCCAGCAGGTTGCGGCCATAGGTGGTGCGCGGGTGGTTCGGGTATTTTTCGACGAACAGGCTCAGCTGCTGCTGCGCCTCGGGGTAGAAACCGGCATCCCACAGGCGGAAGCCATAGGAATATTCGTCATCCCCTGCATCATCGGTCTGCGGTTTGGCGATCTGCTGCACGGCCGCCAACCGGTCGGCGCTCGGCCCGGCAGGCTGCGCCGGAGTCTGCGCGGTTGGTGCAGGCGTCGAAGCCGCGTTCGAAGCACCGCCGGTCATAGCGGCCAGGTTGGTTTGCGAGGCTGCCGGGGCGGGCGTTGCCGACCCTTCGGCCATCGCCGCGCCCGATGTCACTTCCAGCGCCGCCAGCCGCGTGTTCAATTCGCGCAAGGAATTGGAGTTTTCTTCCGTCTGCGCGGTCAGCGATTGCAGCGAGACTTCCAACGCATCGAGCCGGGCGAGGATATCGGTAACTGCAGTGGTGGAAGGGGTCGCGCGGTTGGTGGTGACAGCTTGCGAACCAGTAATTTCCGGTTCGAAAAACCGGCCCGAACCGCCGGGGAATACCCGCCGCTGCAAGGCGCGCACTTCGGCCTCAAGCTTGCGCACGCGCGCTTCGCTGTCATCCTGCGCCAACGCGGGCGCAGCCGTCGTTGCAATGGCGACCAGCGCAAAGCTGCCCATCATACTCTGCCAGATCCGGGCTCTACTCACACGCAAACTCCTGTTTCCTGTCCATAGGGTGCATTGGTGCCTCCTGCGGCCCGAATGGTGGCTGAACACCCCGCCCGCAATAGTGGCAAATGCGTGATTCCTTGTCGAGAGCGCGGGCAGCGATTGCGGGGTATACGGATCGGCCCCGGCCGGTTGCGCCCTGCCATTTGACCCTGTTCAGCAGCGCCGTGCGATCGCTCTGCTTACTCTGCGCCGGCAACCGCCCTGTCGGATTGCGCAGCGCCGGTAGCCGCTGAAGCCTCCTGATTCGCTTCGATACGCTGTAGCAATGCTGGCGCGGTCAGATCGACATCGCTTAAAATCTCATCTTCTTGGGATAGCTTCCCGATCCGCTCTCCGCCGATCGTCACGTCGAGCGCAGCTGGCCAGCCGGTGCGAAGCTGGGGCTGATCCGCATCTGCCGGGACCGTATACCGCTCGCCCAGATCCATCTGTTTCTCCATCAGCGGAACGCCGGTATCGGCATAGTCCGCATCGTAGAAGCGCACCCAGACCCCGTCGCGCGTCGCCGTAAATGTAACTGGCGCAGCTGCCGTTACGGCAGGCTCAGCCAGCCCCGCAGCGTCTTCGCCAGTCGCCGACGCGATCATCTCGGCTTCCTCGTCCGCCAGGATCGATGCGGGGCCGGAGCCCGGCGCGATAGCGCTGCGATAAAAGGCGAACAGGCCCGCCACCAGCAGCAAAGCGGCAAACAGGCCGAACCATGCCAGGCGGCGCGAGGGAACGCGCGCCGGATCGCCCGGCTCAAACTTGTCGGCCCGCGCTGCGGCGGCATATTCGCGCGTACCCAGTTCGGCGCGGACGGCTTCGGCAATTTCTCGCTCGTCCAGCCCCACGGCCTTGGCGTAATTGCGTGAAAACCCGACGGCATAGGTGCGCGCGGGCAAGTCTTCGAAGCGCCCTTCGTCGATCAACGCAAGGTGGCGTTCCGGAATGCGGGTTTCGGCGGCCACTTGCGACAAGCCAAGGCCAGCTGCTTCGCGCGCGCGGCGCAAACGATCACCCACGCCTTCCAGCGGTAGCTCGGCATTGTCGCTCACGCCGTCCACGTCCTCAAAATCATGCTCCGCTGCGCCCATGTCCCGACCCATCCCGTCCCGAAAATCAGATTCTTTTGATTGCCCCCAACCAACGCTTTGGCGGCTTTCGAGTCAAGCGCCGCAATCTCCCGCCAGCCACCGCTGGACGCAATTCCTGCTGAAACAGGGCGGATCGGCCAGTTTTAGTCGGTATCGATGCCTCGTTCAGCCGCCCAGGCCTGCAATGCAGTACGCATTCTGGGTGGCGGGCTGACCAGCCAGCCATCCATGGCCGCGGTAATCTCGGCCAGATCGACCTTGCGCACCAGTTCCTTGATCGGACCGACCGAAACCGGCGTGATCGACAAGCGGCGATAGCCAAGCCCCAGCAGCGCCAGCGCCTCCAGGCGCCGCCCCCCCATCTCGCCGCATACGCCCAGATCGGTGTTGGTGCCGATGGTCGCTTTCGCAATGCGTGAGAGGAACCGCAGGATCGAAGGGCTGAGCCAGTCATACCGCTCCGCCAGCTTGGGATTCGCGCGGTCTGCGGCGAACAGGAACTGCGTGAGATCGTTGGTGCCGACCGACAGGAAATCCAGCTTTGGCACCAGCAGGTCGAGAACTTCGGCAATCGAGGGAACCTCCACCATTGCGCCGTAACTGATGGAATCGGGCAGCAGCTTCTTGCGCGTACGCAGGAAATCGAGCTGCTTTTCGAACACCGCCTTGGCCGCTTCGAATTCCCAAACTTCCGAAACCATCGGAAACATTACGTTGAGATCGCGCCCCGCCGATGCTTCCAGTAAGGCGCGCGCCTGCGCCTTGAGCAGCCCCTGGCGTTCCAGAGCGAGACGCAGTGCGCGCCAACCCATCGCCGGATTTTCATCCTGCACTCCGTTTTCCGACTGGAGATAGGGCACGGCCTTGTCCCCGCCGATATCCACCGTGCGGAAGATCACCGGCTTGTCGCCCGCCCCGTCCAGCACGTCGCGGTAAAGCCGGGTCTGGCGTTCGCGCTGCGGCAGGGTGGCGGAAACCAGGAACTGGAATTCGGTGCGGAACAGGCCGATCCCATCCGCGCCAACCAGTTGCAATTGCGACACGTCGTCGCGCAGCCCCGCATTCATCAGCACCTGAATGCGCGTACCGCAGCGGGTAAAGGGTTCCACATCGCGCAATTTGGCATAGATCGCCTGTTTCTTGCGCGACAGGGCGAAGCGCCCTTCAAACGCCTGGATCGTGGCGGCGGCAGGACGCATGGTGGCCCGCCCATTATCGGCGTCGAGCAGGATTTCATCGCCCTCGCGCACGATCCCGCGCAGGCCGCGCACCCGGCCCAGAACCGGCACGCCCATTGCCCGCGCCACGATCACGACATGTGCGGTGAGCGAGCCTTCTTCCAGCACCACGCCTTTCAATCGGCGGCGATCATATTCCAGCAATTCCGCCGGACCGAGATTCTTGGCGATCAGGATGGTGTCCTGGCGCAGGCCTTGCGTGGCCGCCGTGCCCAACTGGCCGGAGACGATCCGCAGCAGGCGATTCGCCAGATCTTCCAGATCGTGCATCCGGTCGGCCAGCAGCGGATCGTCGATCTCGCGCATGCGCATCCGGGTGCGCTGCTGGACCCGCTCGATCGCTGCTTCCGCAGTCAGGCCGGAATCGATCGCCTCGTTGATGCGGCGGCCCCAGCCCTCGTCATAGGCGAACATCTTGTAGGTCTTGAGCACTTCCTCGTGCTCGCCGCCGCCCGAACCCACGCCGCCGAACTCGGCCTGTGCGGCCATCTCGTCGATCTGTTCGCGCATCCGGTCGAAGGCGCGATAGACGCGTTGGCGCTCGGCCTCGATATCGTCGGCCATGACCTGGGTGATTTCGATGCGCGGCTGGTGAAACACGGCGTGGCCCGAAGCCAGCCCTTTGACCAGCGTCAGCCCTTCGGCGACATACGGCCCGCTCAGCACCCCGCTCAGACCCAGGCTTTCCGCCTCGTCTACCAGCTCGGCATTGGCGATCATTTCGGACAGCACCATCGCGGTGGTCTGCAACGCCTCGATCTCGATATCCGCATATCGCCGGGGATCGACATGCTGGACGCACAGCGCGCCGACCGCCCGTTCGTGATAGACGATCGGCACGCCGGCAAAGCTGTGAAACTTGTCCTCGCCGGTTTCGGGCCGGTACAGGAAATCGGGGTGCGCCTTGGCCTCGGCCAGGTTCAGCGTTTCGATATTAGCAGCGATCGTGCCGGTCAGGCCTTCACCCATCGCCAGACGGGTGACGTGCACCGCGCTCTGGTTGAGGCCGCGGGTGGCGAACAATTCCAGCATCCCCTCGCGCAGGAGGTAGATCGAGCAGACCTCGCTATCGAGGCTTTCGCCGATGATCTGGACCACGCGGTCCAGCTTGCCCTGCGCGTGCATCCGGGTGGCCATCACCTCGTGCAATTGCGTGAGGATCGATCGGGCGGCAGCAGTGGCGGTCATGCGAGCAGCCTATAGCAGGATGTAGCTTTCCGCGAATGCAGGAAATGTTGAGGTTTTAAAAAGCCGGCTTCAATGAGCGGCGATTTCTTCCTTCAATCGCAGTTTCTGGCGTTTGAGCTTCTTGATCGTCACTTCGTCTGGCGCAGGGCGGGACATTTCCTGATGCAGTCGGCTTTCCAACCCGGCATGTTTTGTCTGAAGCGCGGCGACGTGGGACGATTCCATCTAGCTCTCCTGTTCTGCAAACGGGAGCGACTCGTCTTCGCGGACGAACCGCTCGATACACATACAACCATAGTAGGCGCGCCTTGCGAAGTGCGAATTCTCGCGTAAGCGGTAGGTAACGGTTTTTGCACGATAGAATGTTCCGGAAGGGCCCGCGATGAACGAACAGGAATTGCGCAAACGGCTTTCCATCCTGCTGACGGAACACCGCGACCTCGACGCAGCAATTGCTGCCCTGACGCTGGGCGGCAGCGGCGATCAACTGCAGATCGCGCGGCTGAAAAAGCGCAAATTGCGTCTGCGCGACCAGATTGCCGAGGTCGAGGACCAGCTGATCCCCGATATCATCGCCTGACAGCTGCGGCATAGAGCGGCTGACCGGACAGTTGGGCAGCCCTTCGGATAGACGATTTTTGTCTCGCAAAGGGACAGTCCCATATCGGTAAGTCAAACTGTCCACACCCACCTTTGCGCCGGGCGTCCGGCAGTCTAGCAGGAAGGTCATGAAGCCGACCGCCAATATCAGTCACGCCATTATCGAGGCGCTGTATGAACAGGCTTTGATATTGGCCGACGAGGTGCGCGCCGCATTCGCGCTGCAGCCGCCCTGCGAGCGCGAGCAGGTGCCGCAGGACGATCCGCTGCGGCTTGCCCGGTCCGAGGAAGGTCTGCGCACCACCACCCGCATGATGCATGTGCTCGCCTGGTTGCTGAATCAGCGCGCCTATCTGGCGGGCGACATGACCGAATTTCAGCTGCGACGCCATGGCGCGCTGCCGGAGGACCGGCCATCCGATCCGGATATGGTCATGCTGCTGGATATCACGGCGCAGGAACTGGTCGAGGAGACCGAAGCGATGCACAGCCGCATCCACCGGCTCGACCGCGCCTGGCGCGAACGCTTCGAAATGCAGCCGCCCGCGATCATGCGGCTGCGCGAAAGGCTGGGCTTCGCCGTGATTGCCGAGCGGCGGCGACATGAGCGCGAAGAGGGAATGTCCTCGCGCCGCTGATCGCCCGTGGTTCGAAAGCTAGGCCGCTGCGAGAGCCTTGCGCCATCTTGCCAGGCGTTCTTGACGCGCGGCATCTTCCATAGCCGGCTCGAACCGCGCAATTCCGCCGCGCATGGCCTGCGATGCAGTCTCCAGCGAGGAATGCAGGCCGGCCCCGACTGCCGCCAGCATCGCTGCACCCAGCGCGGTGGTTTCCACGAAATCGGGCCGCTCTACCGGCAATCCGAGGAAATCGGCGAGATCCTGCGCCATCCAGTCATTCGCGCTCATCCCGCCATCGATCCGCAGCGTTTCCCACCGCGCGCCATCGGCGGCGAACGCTTCGGCGAGATCGTGCGTCTGGTGCGCCATCGCCTCCAGCGCAGCGCGGGCGATTTGCGGCTTGCCGCTGGCAAAGCTGAGCCCCGCGATCACGCCGCGCGCTTCGCTGCGCCAATGCGGCGCGCCCAAGCCCGCCAGCGCGGGAACGATCACCACCTCGCCGCTGCTGTCGACACTGCGCGCCAATGCCTCGGTTTCGGCGGCGCTGCCGATGATGCCGAGTGAATCGCGCAGCCATTGGACCAGGCTTCCCGCGACGAACACCGATCCCTCGATCGCGTAAACCCGCTGCCCCTCCTCCTGATACAGCACCGTACCGAGCAGGCGGTGCTGCGAGCGCGGAATTTCGCTGCCTTTATTGGTCAGCACGAACGCCCCGGTGCCGTAAGTCGCCTTGGTCTCCCCGAAAGACAGGCAACCTTGTCCGATAGTCGCCGATTGCTGGTCGCCCGCCAGCCCGGCAATCGGAATCTCCCGTCCCAGCCACTCCGCCTTTGCAGCCGCAAGCTGGCCGTGATTATCGACCACGCGCGGCAGCGCATCAAGCGGCACGCCGAACAATTCGCACAACCCCTCGTCGAACCCGGCGCCGTCCAGCGGCAGCAGCAGCGTGCGGCTGGCATTGCTGGCATCGGTGATATGTGCGCCCGAAAGCTTGTAGGTCAGCCAGCTTTCCACCGTGCCGAATGCCAGACCCCCCGACCTCGCCGCATTCGCCACGGCCGGATCGTTATCCAGCATCCAGCGCATCTTGGTAGCGGAGAAATACGGGTCCAGCAGCAGGCCGGTGCTGGCCTGCACCGCTTCCTCGTGCCCCGCATCCTTCAACTGGCCGCAGAACTCCGCCGTGCGCCGATCCTGCCATACGATCGCACGGCTGAGCGGCCGACCCGTCTCGCGGTTCCACGCCACCACCGTTTCGCGCTGGTTGGTGATGCCGATAGCGGCGATGGCGCTTGCCTTGCCCTCCGCCACTTCGCGCGCGCATGCCAGCGTCTTGTCCCAAATCTCGGCTGCATCGTGCTCCACCCATCCGGGCCGGGGATAATGCTGCGTCAGCTCGCGCTGGGCCACTTCCAGCAACTTGCCATCGGGCGCGAACAGCATGGCGCGGGTCGAAGTGGTTCCAGCATCGAGGACGAGGATCGTTTGTGTCATAGCGCGTGGACATGCGCCAGGCGGGGCCCCATATGCAAGCCATGGCAGGACCACCGCCCAAACCATGGCCCACCGGCCTATCCGAACAGCTCGAGCCGCTGGTTCGCCGCGTGCTCGCGCCCAACCCCTCCCCCTATACCTATACCGGCACGCAGACCTACATTGTCGGCGGGCGCGAGGGCGTGGCGGTGATCGATCCGGGACCGGACGAGGGCGATCACGTCGCTGCCATCGAGAGCGCGGTGGACGGCGCGCCGATATTGGCGATCATGTGTACCCACACTCACCGCGACCATTCCCCCGCGGCAGCGCCGCTGGCCGCCAGGAACAGCGCCCCGATCGTCGGCTGCGCGCCGTTGATCATCAGGACCGACCGGCCGCGCGCCGATGCGCCGTTCGACCAGTCCTATGCCCCCGACCGGGTGATGGAGGATGGCGAGGCGATGAGCGGGCCGGGCTGGACATTGAGGGCCGTGCACACGCCGGGCCACACGTCCAACCATCTGTGCTTCGCGCTGGAAGAATCGGGCGCGCTGTTTACCGGCGATCACATCATGGGCTGGTCCACCAGCGTGATCGTCCCGCCCGATGGCGATATGTCCGATTACATGGCGAGCCTGCAGAAACTCTACGAGCGCGAGGACAGCGTGTTCTACCCGGCCCACGGTCCGCAAGTGGACAGGCCGCGCCAGCTGGTGCGCGGAATGATCGGCCACCGCCGCCAGCGTGAGGCGCAGATATTGCGGCTGATGGGCGAGCAGCCGCGCGCCATTCCGGCCTTCATTCCGGCAATGTACAAGGGGCTGGACGAGCGGTTGATACCCGCTGCCGAAATGAGCGTGGAGGCACATCTGATCGATCTGGAACAGCGCGGGCTGGCCGCACGTTCTGCCAGTGACACAGGGGATATATGGCAAACGAATTGAAAACTTCCGAGCATGGCACCGACACGCTGGCCCCGTCTCCGCGCGCCGAAAAGCCGCTTGCCCGTATTCAGGCGGTGCCGTGGCTGATCGTGATTTTGCTGCTGGCGGCGACCGCATGGCTCGGCTGGCGAGCCTTCGGGCCGAGCGAGTTGGGCGATCCGCTGGCTACCAGCCTGGTCGCGTTCGAGGAGCAGAACGAGCTGACCGTCTTCAGCGCGCAGCTTGCGCCGGTGGTATCGAGCACCGACAGCCGCTTCTTCGGCGCGATAGAAAGCCGCCAGATCGCGGTGATCCCCGCCCGGGTGGATTACAAGGTCGATCTGAGCGTGGTCGATGCCAGCCGATTGACCTGGGACGAGGCGGAAGAAACGCTGCGCGTCCAATTGCCCGCGCTCGCAGTCGGCCGCCCCAATCTGGATGAGGCGCAGGCGCAATATCTGCGCGAAGGCATCTGGATCAGCCGCGATGCGCAGGACAAGCTCACCCGCGAAAACACCCGCACCGCCGAGCGTCTGGCCACCCAGCAGGCAGCCAATCCGGTGTTGATGAACCTGGCCCGCAGCGCCGCGCGCACCGCGATCGGCCAGAATCTCGCGATCCCGCTGGAAGTGGCAGGTTATGGCGATGTGACGGTGTATGTTCGTTTCGATGGAGAGCCTGCACCGGCCGAGCTGCGCTAAGGCGGATTGACGCCGCCGCACCTTGTTGAATAGTATCGCCCGTCATTCGGGTTGCCTCATTGCCGATCGGGGAGGATCGCATGGCGACGACTGCTGCAACTGGCGCAGGACAAGCAAGGCCGAAACCACAGACGCCGTTCGCTCGGGATAACCGGTTCTACAACCGCCTTACCATCGCGCTGTCGGTAGTGATCCTGCTGGCATTCGCCCTGTTCAATATGGCCGGGCTGACAGATTGGAGCGGCGCGCCCAGCGTCACTTACGTCCATGCAGCAGTGATGATCGTGTGGCTAGCGCTGTTTGCGGCGCAAGGTTTGCTCGGCGCGGGCCGACACATGCGCTGGCACCGCCCATTGGGCTGGGCCGGGGCGGGGCTGGCGGCAGTGGTCGTGATTACCGGACTGGCTACCGGCATGGCCACCGTGGCAACTGGCCGGACGCCGCCATTCTTCTCCGATGCCTATTTCCTCTCGCTTACCACGGTCCAGCCGGTGCTGTTCGGCCTCATATTTGCCGCTGCAATCGCGCTGCGCCGCAAGACCGACTGGCACCGCCGGTTGATGCTCGGATCGCTGCTGCTGATTGCAGAGCCCGCCTTCGGGCGGTTGATTCCGCTGATCCTGGTCCCTGCTTTGGGCGGGCCGGAAGCGGGCATGGCAAGCCTGCTCGAGATGCGCGAATGGATACCGCTGATGGAGCTGACGCTGCAACTGGCGTTGCTGGCGCTGGCGATGCGGCATGATGCGCGGCTGCACGGCGCGGTCCACCGAGCACATTTATGGACGCTCGGTGCGCTGATCGCTTTGCCCACGATCAACAAGCTGCTGGAAGCCGTGCCAGCCTACGCCGCCTATGCCGGGTCGCTCGCTGCCGGTTGAAAGGAGCGATTGCGCGGCACCGATCTCGCCCCATATCGTTAGCTATGCTGCAAACAGCTGCGGCTTGCCAAGCAGCGCTGCACCATGCGAGGGAGCGACGCGATGACTATCGAGACCAAACCGCCACAGGGCGAAGACCTGCTCCATGAAATCGACCGCCTGCGCAAGGAGCGTAACGCGGTGATCCTGGCGCATTATTACCAGACGCCCGATATTCAGGATATCGCCGATTTCGTCGGGGATTCGCTCCAGCTAAGCCAGATGGCGGCAGAAACCGATGCCGATGTGATCGCCTTTTGCGGGGTCAAGTTCATGGCCGATACCGCCAAGATCCTCAGCCCGGAAAAGATCGTGGTGCTGCCCGATATGGATGCCGGCTGCAGCCTGGAAGACAGCTGCCCGCCCGACAAGTTCCGCGCCTTTCGCGAAGCGCATCCCGATCATATCGCGCTGACCTACATCAACTGCTCGACCGAGGTTAAGGCGCTGTCCGACGTGATCGTGACCAGTTCCAGCGCGGAGACGATCCTGCAACAGATCCCGGCGGATCAGAAGATCATTTTCGGGCCCGACCGCCATCTGGGCGGCTATCTCTCGCGCAAATTCGACCGCGAGATGCTGCTGTGGCCGGGCGTGTGCATCGTCCATGAAGCTTTTTCCGAAACCGAGCTGATCAAGCTGAAACAGCAACATCCCGATGCGCCCATCGCCGCGCACCCCGAATGTCCGCCGACCATCATCGATCATGCCGATTATGTCGGTTCGACCAGCGGTATCCTGCAATTTGCCGAGACGTTCGAGGGCGATACGCTGATCGTGGCGACCGAGCCACATATCATCCACCAGATGGAAAAGGCGTTGCCGAACAAGAACTTCATCGGCGCGCCGGGTGCGGATGGCAATTGCAGCTGCAACATCTGCCCCTACATGGCGCTCAATACGATGGAGAAACTCTACGTCGCCCTGCGCGATCTGGAGCCCCGGATCGAGATCGAGGAAGACCTCCGGCTCGCCGCCAAGAAAAGCCTCGACCGGATGCTGGAACTGGCCAGCGGCACGGTCGGGCAAGGCGATCTGGGCTGATCGGCGTGCCGGGTATTTCGCGCTCGGCAACAATCCGGTCCGTGCCGCGTTGTCTTGAGATGAACATACCGAACCCCCGCCGATGATCACCCGCCAATGATCACCCGCCTGCGCGCCCTGTGGGCCTCCATCAATGCCAGTTACTGGTTCTACCCCGCCCTGTTCAGCATCCTCGCGCTGGTGCTGGCTTTCGGATCGGTCTGGGCTGACCGCGCGGGCCATGCGGAATTTCTGCGCGATGTGAAATGGCTGGAGCTCGCCCGGCCTCAAGGTGCCTCCAACATGCTGACGGTGATGGCCGGCTCGATGATCGGGGTGGCCTCCACCGTGTTCTCGATCACTATCGCCGCGGTGGCCTATGCCAGCGGCAATTACGGCCCGCGCCTGTTGACCAATTTCATGGAGGACAAGGGCAACCAGTTCTCGCTCGCCACCTTCATCGCGACCTTCGTTTTTTCGCTGACGGTGCTGGGCTTTGTGCGCACGGGCGAGGAACAGGCGCTGTTCGCATCGGTCGGAAACGAGGCGGGCATCCCTGGCTTCGTGCCGCAATTATCGCTGCTGATCGCCTATGTACTGATGAGTCTTTCGGTCGCGGTGCTGGTATTCTTCCTCAACCATATCCCCGCCTCGATCCGGATCAACACCGTGCTGGAGGGTATCGGCAAGCGTCTGATCGGCCATATCCAGCGCAACTATCCGGACAAGAATACCGGGCGAGTGGAACACCAGTCACCCGAAGGCAAGGCCGTGTGCGCTACCGGCAACGGCTACATCCAGATCATCGATTACGAGGGGCTGCATTCCATTGCCGACCGGGTGGATGGCCGGATCAAGCTGGCGGTGCGCACCGGTGCGTTCGTCCATTCGGACATGGCGTTGGCCTATTGGGCGGGCGATAATCCACCCGACGATTGCGGCGATGAAGTGCGCGACTGCTTTGCGCTGGGCGGAATGCGCACGCCGGGGCAGGACATCCATTTCCTGATCGACGAGCTGGTCGAAATCGGCCTGCGCGCTCTTTCGCCCGGCATCAACGATCCCTTCACCGCCATCACCGCGATGCATTGGCTGGGCGCTGCTACCTCCGAATTGGGCGGGCGGGACCTCACGCGCAAATTCGGTGGGGCCGAAAATGCCAATAACGACCGGCTGGTGCTGCTCGACGATGATTTCGACCACTATGTGGCGCGCGGATTCGGCACGTTGCGCAGCGGCACGGCGACCAGCCCGGCAGCCGCCAGCGTCGAGCTGGAAGTTCTGTACGACATTTCGGTCACTCTGGACGATGAGAGCCGCCATGCCGATCTGCTGCGCGAGGGCGACCGGTTGATGGAGCAGGCGCGCGAACATCTGGCCGGGCCCAGTCTGCAGGAACTGGAAGCGGAACATGTGGTGTTCTCGCAAAAGATGCGCGGCGGATAGCAGGCTTTAGCGGCCCTGCCTGCTTCGCGCGACCGCCAGCGCGGTACCCAGCAGGATCATACCCAATATGTCGAGCACGCTCAGCACCTCGCCGAATGCGCTCCACCCGATCAGCGCAGCCATCGCAGGCTGGGTGAGCAAGGCGAGCCCGATAATCAGCGGCGGAAAGTGGCGCAGCGAAAAGACCAGCAAGCCCTGTCCGATAATCTGGCTGGTCACGAACAATGCCACCAGCGGTGTCCACCCGGACAGCGTCATTGGCGGCCATACCGGCTCCCCGTTCAACAGCGCGATACCCAGCATGATCGGCGCGCCTGCCAGACAGACCCAGACCAGCAGGCTCCAGCTGCCCAGCGTGGCGCGGGCGCGTTGCAGGATCAGCAGATATACGGCGTAGAACATCCCGGCGATCAGGCAGAACAGGTCGCCCACCAGGCTTTGGGTGCTGATCTCCAGCGATCCGCCCAACAGGATCGCCGCCCCGGTCAACGCGAAGATTATCGCCAGCCATTCACCGCCGCGCGGCAAGCGTCGCCCGATCACGAAACCCCACACCAACAGTACCAGGCTGCCCGAATTGCCGAACAGGGTCGCGTTGCCCAGCCGCGTCATTTCGATCCCGATATGCCAGCTGGCCAGGTCCAGCGCGAAAGCTGCGCCCGCCAGCGCGACGATCCATTTCACCGCGCGCGGCACTGCCCAGACCGCTTCCCCGCTGCCGCGCGCGAACAGCAGCAGGAAGGGCAGCGCCAGAAACAATCGCCAGAACCCCGCTGCGACCGGTCCGCTTTCGGCCAGCCGCACGAAATATGGCCCGGTGGCGAGCGCCATGTTTCCCGCCAGCAGCGCGGCCAGCAGCCACCATTGCCGGCCGGACGGGCCGCTGGCGAAGCCGCGGTCAACACCCCCTTTTTCGGAGGAAACAGATGCTGTCTCCCGCTCCATCGCAGGGCGTGCTAGACGCTGCGCCGCATTGCGCGAAGACAATTCTGCCGCGCGCCAATTCGAAGGGGAAGACCTTGCACGATTCGTTGTTCCAGCCGCTTGATCTCGGCGCGATCCATGCGCCCAACCGTATCCTGATGGCACCGCTCACCCGCGGGCGGGCCAACATGCCCGGCTCGGTCCCGGGTGAGATGAACGCGACCTATTACCGACAGCGCGCCGGCGCAGGACTGATCATCAGCGAAGCGACCGGGATCAGCCAGGAAGGGCTCGGCTGGCCCGCGGCGCCAGGGATCTGGAGCGACGGACAGGTCGAGGGCTGGAAGCTGGTGACCGATGCGGTGCACGCCGATGGCGGCCGAATCGTGCTGCAGATGTGGCATATGGGCCGCTTGGTGCATGCCGATTTCCTCGGCGGCAAACCGCCGGTGTCCGCCAGCGCAACCACCGCGCCGGGCCATGCGCATACTTTCGAAGGGCGCAAGGACAATTCCCCTGCGCGCGCCCTGCGGCTGGAAGAAATCCCCCGCGTGATAGAGGATTATCGCCATGCCGCCGCCAATGCGAAGAAAGCGGGGTTCGACGGGGTCCAGCTGCACGGCGCGAATGGTTATCTGATCGACCAGTTCCTGCGCGATTCGACCAATCTGCGCGAAGACGAATATGGTGGCCCCCCGGAAAACCGTGCGCGGCTGCTGCGCGAAGTGCTGGAGGCGCTGATCGGCGAATGGGGTGCGGACCGCGTATCGGTGCGCCTGTCACCCAATGGCGAGACGCAGGGCTGTGACGATAGCGATCCGGCGGCGACTTTCAGCGCTGCCGCCAAAGTCGTCGAAGACCTCAAGCTGGGCTTCCTCGAACTGCGCGAACCGGGGCCGGAAGGCACTTTTGGCCAGACCGATGTACCCAAGCAAAGCCCGATGATCCGCGAGATCTATTCCGGCCCGCTGGTGCTAAATTCCGATTACGACGCGGCCAGCGCGGCGGCCGATGTGGCCAGTGGCAAATGCGATGCGGTCAGCTTCGGGCGGCCCTATATCTCCAACCCCGATCTGGCGGAAAGAATTGCGCAGGACGCGCCGTTCGCGCCAAATGTCGATGTGCCGAAAAGCTGGTACCTGCCGGGACCGGCGGGCTATATCGATTATCCCACGCTTGAGGAGGAACAGGCCGAAGCAGCGGAGTAATTACTCCGCTTCGCTGTCCCCTTCTTCGGCCCTGGGACCGCCATCATCATCGCTATCGCTTTGCCCGCTCAGCGGCGGGGATTGCGAGCGGATGGTGTCGAGCGGCAACATCTCGTCGCTGATCGTGCCGCCCAGCACTTCGCCCTTGGCGGTGCGCGAATCGTTTGATTCGGTGGGGGCTTCCACCTCGGGCTCTTCACCGCAGGCTGCCAGCAGCAACAGGGCCGGAATGGCGGCCAATGCGGAAATTCGTGCGTTCATGGCTTTGCGCCTACCTTGTCCAGCGCCGCGAAGAATTCTCCGGCGCGGGCGAGCAATGCCTCATCCCAGACCTTTGGCGCAACCGGCTTGCCCAGTTTCTCGAGGCTGGTGACGCCATATTCGGCGATGCCGCAGGGCACGATGCCCGCGAAATGAGAGAGGTCGGGCGAGAGGTTCACCGAAAACCCGTGCATCGTGACCCAGCGCCGCACGCGCACCCCGATCGCACCGATCTTGGCTTCTTTCCCGTCCACGTCGCAAGTCCAGATGCCGATACGCTCATCCGCACGCCAGCTTTCCACACCCAGATCACCCAAAGTCGCGATTACCCATCCCTCCAGCGCATGGACGAAATTGCGCACATCGCGCCCGCGCGCGGCGAGGTTCGCCAGGACATAGCCGACCCGCTGTCCCGGCCCATGATAGGTATAGCGCCCGCCGCGCCCGGCCTCGACCACTTCGAAACGCGGATCGAGCAGCTCGCCCTGCCCCGCGCTGGTGCCGGCAGTATAGACCGGCGGGTGTTCCAGCAGCCACAGCAATTCACGCTGCTCGCCCGCCTGGATCGCGCTGTTGCGCGCGTCCATTTCGGCCAGCGCCTCGCGATAGGGCACTTGCCCCTCGCTCACGCGCAATTCGACGGAATCCGGTAGGCTATCGACCATCTGCATTGCGTGGCGCACCCCCACAGGCTTATCAAGGGGCAGATATCTACTCCGGGGGAGCAAGCACATGAAATTCGATATGAGCCGCGCGTGGAACGAAGCGATGGCCATCCTGCGCGCCAATGGCGGGCTGATGGCGGTAATCGCGGGGTTGTTCGTTTTCCTGCCCAATCTGGCGATGACCATGCTCGCGCCGGCAACCATGTCCGGCCCGCCGATGGAAGGCGATGAGACACCCGAACAGATGCTGGAGATCATGGGCGGCTTCTATGGCGAGGTCGGACCGTGGATGTTGGCCCTGTCGATCATCGGCCTGATCGGATCGCTGGCGATGTATGCGCTGGTCACGACCGCCCGGCCCACCGTGGGGGAGGCACTGAAAACCGGGCTGCTGGCCTTCGTTCCCGCAATCCTCGCACAGATTCTGATGGGGGTCGCAGTGGGCGTGGTTGGCGCGGTGCTGATCGGGCTGCCATTCGTTATCGGCCTTCCCGCATTGGCAGTGCTGACCATTCCGATCTTCGCGGTGCTGCTGATCTATATCATCGTGAAACTAACGCTGACATCGCCGGTGATCGTGATCGAAGGGGTTCGCAACCCCATCGCCGCATTGCAGCGCAGCTGGCGGCTGACGAAGGGCAACAGCCTGCGCCTGTTCGGCTTCTATTTCATTCTGCTGATCTGTATCTTTGTGGTGATGGCCGTGTTCGCCATGTTCTCCAGCCTGTTTATCGCCTTGCTGGGCGAAGGCACTGCCGGATTGCTGGTGGCGGGGATTCTGAACGGCGTGATCAGCGCGGCCTTCGCCGTGCTGGGGGTCGGGATTCTGTCAGCTGTCCATCGTCAATTGGCAGGACCGACGCCGCAAACGGTCAGCGAAACGTTCGAGTGATGCCGGGGGGCGAGGTTCAGCCAGCCTCGTCCTTCCAGCCCCAGAACAGGCGGCAGGGCAGCACGTTGAGCGCCTCGAACCCCTGCTCGATCCGGGCGAAGTGCTTCGCCATGTAATCGCGTGCCTTGGCGCTGAACTGATAGACCAGGAATGCCCCGCCAGGGCGCAGCACGCGGTGCGTTGCGGCGGCAATCTCCGGACCGACTCCTTCGGGCAGGGTCGAGAATGGCAAGCCCGACAGCACGTAATCGGCATGGCCGTGGCCGTGTGCCGCCACGATCCGCTCCACGTCCTCCGCCGAACCGAGCACCGCTGTGAAGCGGCTGTCTGCAATGGTGCGGTTGAGGTAGTCCACGTAAAGCGGGTTGGTATCGATCACGATCAGCGCGCCATCCCCGCGCAGTCTTTCCAGCACCGGGTAACAGAATGTACCCACGCCCGGCCCATATTCCACGAACAACTTGCACTCGGCCCAGTTCACCGGCTCCAGCATCTTGGCGATGGTGAAGCGGGAGGAGGGGATGATCGATCCGACCATCTTGGGGTGCTGCAGGAACCCGCGGAAGAAAACGCTCCACTGGTCGAGGTAACGGCCCAGGCTGCGGCGCGGGGCGGGCCGCGAACCGGCGGCTAACTCGTTAGGATTGGTCAAGATTATGGCCCTGATCGGCTGCCGCGCCGGGCGCGGCGGGAGGAGGAGTTGAGCGCAAGGCTTCGCAAATTCAGCGACGTGTTGCAAGCATCGCGCTCTAGGCGTAGCGCGTTTTGCCATGGCTGACGCCGATCCCTCCCGCCCGGCAATCGCCCCCGAAAACGAGCCGGCACCCGGCAGCTCTGCCTCTATTTCGTCGAACATCTCGCGCGGCCGGATGAGCTTGCTGTTCACCGTGATGCTGGTGACGGCGGCTGGCAATACGGCAATGCAATCGGTGATGCCCTCCATCGGCACCGCGCTCGGCGTAAACGATGTTTGGATTTCGCTCGCCTATAGCTGGTCGGCGCTATTGTGGGTTGCCTGCGCGCCGATCTGGGCACGGCGGAGCGACCGGCGCGGACGCAAGCAGATGATGGCGCTGGGCATGATCGGTTTTGCGGTGTCGATGGCGCTGTGCGGCGCGGTGCTGTGGTTCGGCCTGCGCGGATTGATCACTGCGGGACTTACGCTGGGATTGTTCGCCGCGGCACGTTCGCTTTACGGATTGCTGGGCAGCGCGGCACCGCCCGCCGTGCAGGCCTATGTCGCCAGCCGCACAGCGCGCAGCGAGCGGACTAAGGCGCTTTCTCTGATATCGTCCAGCTTCGGGCTCGGCACGGTGATCGGCCCGGCGCTGGCACCGCTGCTGGTGTTTCCGCTGCTCGGACTGGTTGGCCCGTTCGTCGCCTTCGCCCTGTTCGCCATCGCCGCGCTGGCGGTGCTGTGGTGGTTCCTGCCCAATGACGAGCCGCAATTCGCCGCGCGCGGAATGGCCTATGATGCACCCTTCGGCAGCGGTTCGAGCGCGCGCCATAATAATGAGCAAGGGGGCGACGAAGCAGAAGACGATGAGCCCGCGCCGGACAAGCTGCGCTGGACGGACAAGCGGATCCGCCCGTGGCTGGTGGCCGGATTGCTGGGCGGCCATGCCCATGCGATGATCCTGGGGATTGCGGGCTTCCTGGTGCTGGACCGGCTGGGGCTGCGCGACGATCCTGCGCTGGGCGCTGGCCCGGTCGGCATCGTGTTGATGAGCGGCGCATTCGCCACGCTGCTGGCGCAATGGGGCCTGATCCCGACATTCCATATGGGGCCGCGCGCGAGCACTCTGTGGGGCATTTTCATCGCGGCTGCCGGGGTGGTGATGTTCGCCATTGCCGGGGAACTGCACGGTATTGCGCTCGGCTTCGCCATCGCCTCGCTCGGCTTCGGCCTGTTCCGCCCCGGCTTCGTTGCCGGAGCCTCTTTGGCGGTATCACGCGCCGAGCAGGGTCAGATTTCCGGCGTGGTCGCGTCGATCAATGGCGCCGCCTTCATCTTCGCGCCGGCCATCGGCGTATGGCTGTATAATGCCACCGACCTGACCGGCTGGGTGATCATCGTGGCGCTGCTGCTGGCGGTGGCGGTGATCGGCTGGCGCGGATTACAAAGCGACGAGGCGCTGACGCAGCACGCCGGCTAGAGGATTTCCTCGACCGTTTCCTCGGGACGGCACAGGCGCACGCCCTTGTCGGTTTCCACCAGCGGCCGGTTTATCAGGATCGGATCGGCCATCATCGCGTCCAGCACCGTGTCGGCATCGGCATCGGGCAGGCCGCGCTCTTCGGCATCGGTGCCGCGCAGACGTAACCCCTCGGCAGGGGTCATCCCGGCATCCTTGTAAAGCTGCGCCAGCTTCTCACGGCTCGGCGGGGTCTTGAGATATTGCACTACCTCCAGCTCCACGTCATCGCGCCCTTCCAATATCGCCAGCGTGTTGCGCGATGTGCCGCATTTCGGGTTGTGCCAGATGGTCGCCTTCATAACTCGTCTCCGCAGATAAAAATGTCACACCGGCCTTTAGCTGGCGAAGAAATTTCCCGAAAGCGCGAAAGCAGGGTTGCAAGTGAGAATAATTCGCAATAGCACGAAAATCACTGTCGCGAACGATTCTCAATTAGGATATTTATGACCCGCAAATCCCTCCATGCTGCCCTGCTTGCCAGCGCCGCGATGTCCTTCGCCGCCCCAGCCTTCGCTGCCGAGGAAATCGCTGCCGATGGCGACCTGCAGCGTGAATATCTGCCGACCGATATTATTGTGACCGGCCAGCGTGCCGATGGGTACAATGCCGAAGACGGCTCCACTGCCACCAAGACGCCCACTGCGCTGATCGATGTTCCCCAATCCGTCGCGGTGATCACCGAAGACCAGCTGGAAGACCAGTCGATCCGCCAGTTGCAGGATGCGCTGCGCTATGTCCCAGGCATTTCGATCGAAACCGGCGAAGGACACCGCGACGAAGTGTTCATTCGCGGTCAGGAAACCACCGCCGATTTCTATCTCGACGGGCTGCGCGACGATGCGCAATATTACCGTTCGCTCTACAATATCGCGCGGGTCGAAGTGCTGAAGGGCGCCAATGCGCTGATTTTCGGGCGCGGCGGCGGTGGCGGGGTGATCAACCGCGTCTCCAAGCGCGCCGACCTGACCCAGCAATTCGGCAATTTCGATGCCTCGGTCGATACGTTTGGCGCGTTTGCGCTAAGCGGCGATGTGAACGCGCTGCTGGGCGATGCGGTCGGCGCCCGGATCAACGCCACTTACGAGGAATTCGATAATCACCGCGACTTTTACGAAGGGCGCTTCATCGGTATTTCGCCGACGATCACCGCCGATCTCGGCCCCGCAACCCGGTTGACCGCAACTTACAGCTATGATGACGATAGCCGTGTGACCGATCGCGGCGTGCCGTCCTTCGGCGGCGAGCCGCTGATGGGTTTCGACGATACTTTCTTCGGCGATCCCGACTTCAACGATTCCCGCGCCAAGGTACATATCGGCCGCACGCGGATCGATCACGAATTCTCCGCCGAATGGTCGGCCAACGCCTCGGTCCAATATGCCGATTACGACAAGCTTTACGCCAATATCCTACCGCGCGGGACCGATGGCAGCACGGTCGAATTCTCCGGCTATCAGGATTTCACCCAGCGCCAGAACCTGATCGGCCAAGCCAATCTGGTGGGTGAGATAGAAACCGGCGCGGTGGGCCACACGCTGCTGGCAGGGGTGGAATTCAGCACGCAGGATACCAGCAATGGGCGCAGCAACGCGCAGTTTGCCGACGGTATGGGCGGCTTCACCAGCCGCGCGACCGTGCCGCTGGCCGAAGTGATCACCCTGCCCGCAGTCTCGCTGACCGCACCGGTGCGTGCCCGCGATAGCGAGCTGAACGTGTTTTCGGCCTATTTGCAGGACCAGATATCTTTTGCCGATGACATGGTGCAGATCATTGGCGGCCTGCGCTTCGACCGGTTCGATCTCGATACGGTGGACCTGCTGACCGGCACGCCCGGCAGCCGGGTGGACGAGGAAGTCAGCCCGCGCTTCGGCCTGGTGGTCAAGCCCGTGCCTACCGTATCGCTCTATGCCAGCTATGCGGAAAGCTTCCTGCCGCAGGCGGGCGACCAGTTCCTGATCGTTTCGCCGACCGACAGCGCCTTCGCACCGGAGAAATTCACCAATTACGAAGTGGGCGCAAAATGGTCGCCCCGCCCGGACCTGTTCGCCACCGCCGCCATCTTCCGGCTCGACCGTTCGAACACCCGCGCTGCGGACCCCAATAACACCGGGCTGACCGTGCTGACCGGCGAAAGCCGTGCCGAGGGGATCGAGCTAAACGTGGTCGGCACCATCGTGCCGGGATGGCAGGCCAATATCGGCTACACCTATCTCGATGGAGAGATCACCTCCGACAGCAATTTCGCCGCTGCAGGCACTCGGTTGCAGCAATTGCCCGAACACCAATTTACCGCATGGAACCATGTCGAACTGACCGACAAGCTCGGCGTGGGTCTCGGCCTGCTCTACCGCGACGAGCAATTCGCCAGCTTCAGCAACGATGTGGTGCTGCCCGATTACTTCCGGGTCGATGCGGCGGTGTTTTACGAAGTGAGCGAGCGAATCGCGTTGCAGGTGAATATCGAAAACCTGTTCGACGAGGAATATTACCCGTCGGCGCATGGCGACAACAATATCCAGCCGGCCGAGCCGTTTCACGCGCGCTTCGGAGTGCGGATCGGGTTCTAGCCCTGCAAGACGCTCGTTTTATGCTCTCGCTCCTCGGATCGAACGGATCACTATCAAGTCACCCGTTCGTACTGAGGAGTGAAGCCGAACACTGAATGTCTCGAAGGACAGTCCGGCCTATTCGACCTCGCGGATCGCCGGAACCTCGCGCGCTGCGTCCTCGACGCTGATCCCCGGCGCGGGGGCGGCGCCGATGGTTTCCACCCGCCGCGCGGCGCGTCCGGCGCGCTGGATGGCGTTTACCAGCCGGGGATAGACGCCGCAGCGGCACAGATTGGGAATCGCTTCCTCGATCTGCTGCTTGGTAGGATTGGCGTTCTTCGCGATCAGCGCGGCAGCGGCCATCGCCATGCCCGGCGTGCAAAATCCGCACTGGATGGCTTGTTCCGCCACCAGCGCCTGCTGCACCGGGTGCGAACGGTCGCGCGCCAGCCCCTCGATCGTGGTGACGAAGCGTCCCTCGGCCTCGGTCAGGGTGATCAGGCAGGATCGCAGCGCCTCGCCATCGACCAGCACCATGCACGCGCCGCAGTCGCCCACGCCGCAGCCATATTTGGTGCCGGTAAGGTTGGCCGCATCGCGCAGAGCCCACAGCAGCGGGGTCTCCGGCTCCATGTCGAATTCGACCGGCCGATTATTGACCGTCAGGCGCGACATTCAGCTTGGTTCCCGGCAGAAGCTCAGCTGCGCCAGCTATCGTCGATCCGGTCGATCTTGCGCTTCCATGCCTCGAAATCGAACAGTCCGGCACCGCCCTGCCCCTGCATAACGCTGAGGTCGCGCTGATGCACATCGACCACGTCCTGCGTGACGATATTGGCCGAGCCCTGGCTTAACGTGGCGACCTGAATTTCACAGGCGCGCTGCAAGGCCCACATTTTCAGGAACATGCCCTGGATGGTCTTGTCCATCACGACCGGGCCGTGATTGCGCAGCATCAGGATGGTGTGATTGCCGAGATTTTCCAGCAACCGCTCGCCCTCCTCCGAGCGAACCGTGACGCCTTCGAAATCGTGATAGCCGATATTGCCGACAAAATTGCAGGCATAGAAGTTCGACGGGATCAGCCCGTCCTTGTGGCTGCACACCGCCATCGTTTCGGTGGTGTGGACGTGGCAGATCGCATTCGCCCGCTCCCCCGCATGTTCGTGGAAATAGGCGTGCTGGGTGAAGCCCGCCTTGTTCACCATATAGGGCGACCCGCCGACATTGTTGCCCTCGACATCGATCTTCACCAGATTGCTGGCGGTCACCTCGTCATACATCAGCCCGAACGGATTTATCAGGAAGGTGTTGTCCTCGTCCGGGATTTTCAGCGAGATGTGGTTGTAGATCGCCTCCGACCAGCCAAGATGATCGAATATCCGGTAACACGCCGCCAAATCCAGCCGGGCCTGCCATTCGGCTTCGCTGCAATTGTCCTTCACATTTTCGGGCTGCTTGATCTGGGTGGCCATCGCAAAACTCTCCATCGTCTTCGTTTGACGGTCATTATCGCATAGGCGGCGGGGCGCGCACAAGCCGCTATGCAGCGCCCCCTCTCGCAGCTAGGGCGCATCGCCATGAGCAAGGGTGCCAAATTGACGCGCGGGTCGATCCGCGGGCACCTGATCCAGCAGACCGCACCGATGATCGTGGGCGTTGCCGCGATCATGTCGATCGGATTGGTCGATGCCTATTTCATCGGCCAGCTGGGCAGTGAAGAGCTGGCGGCGATCGGCTTCATCTTCCCGATCAGCGTGGCGCTGACCAGCCTTGGGGTGGGTGTTTCGGTCGGGATCAATTCGGTCGTCGCGCGGGCGCTGGGTGCGGGCGAAGCCGACCGGGCGAAACGGCGCGGCAGTTTCGGGATCGTGCTCGCCACTCTGCTCGGCCTGGCGATGGGCGCCCTGCTGTTTCTGGCGCTGGACCCGCTATTTACGCTGATGCAGGCCGATGCGCGGATGCTGCCGTTGATCCGAACCTATATGCAGCCCTTCGCACTCGGCTTTCCGCTGCTGATGGTGATCATGGGCGTGAACGGCGTGCTGCGCGGCCAGGGAGAGGCGAAGCGAACCTCGCTCGTCTCGATCACCTATGCCGCCGCCAATTGGGTGCTCGATCCTATCTTGATCACCGGGGCGTTCGGGTTCGAGGGGCTGGGTATTGTCGGCGCGGCCTATGCCACGCTTGCCGGGTGGGCCGTGGGGCTGACGCTGGGATTCTGGCTGCTGTCGAAAACCGCCATCCCTTTCAGTCTGGGCAAGGCGATGCGCACCGAATGGACCGGATCGCTCAAGGCAATTTCGCGGGTTGCCGGGCCTGCGGCGTTTTCCAACGCGATCAACCCGATCGGGCTTTCGGTGCTGACGGCATTGGTGGCGGTGGAGGGACAGGACGCCGTGGCGGGGTTCGGCGCGGCCGGACGGCTGCAAAGCTTTGCGGTGGTCCCGCTGCTCGGCCTGTCGGGCGCAATCGGCGCGATCGTCGGCCAGAATTGGGGCGCGGGCGCGCCGGACCGATCGCGGCTGGCCATGCTGGAGGCCGGCGGGTTCGCGGTGACCTATGGATTGCTGCTGGCGGTGGTACTGTTTTTCAGCGCGGAATGGTTTGCAGGCTTCTTCAGCCAGGATCCTGCCGTGATCGGCCAGTTTGCCAGCTATCTGCGGATCGCCGCTTGGGGATATGCCGGTTACGGCGTGCTGATCGTCGCCAATGGCGCGCTGAACGCGGTCGATAAATCGGGCTGGGCCTTGTTCCAGAGCTTTGCCCGGGTGTTCCTGGTGATGATGCCCTTCGCGTGGCTCGCGCGCGGAACATGGGGAGCCGAAGCGATCTACGCCGCCGAACTCGCGGCTAATGTGTTCGGAGGCACGGCGGCGGCATTGATCGTATGGCGAGTGCTGCGGCGAAAACCGCAGCAGGCCCAACCCTCGCGCCCGGCGGAACCTGCTGCCTGACCAGCGCGCCGCATTTGCTTCTGTGCCTCCATGATTACGGAATCGTATCGCGCCACGCTATAGCCCTGTTAACGAGGCTGCGTTATGGGCGGTTCTGCAAGAGATCTCGGAGCCCTCGAAAATGCGCGTAGCCTTGGCCGAAGACGATGCCGACATTGCCGAGCACATGCAGTCTGCCATCGCGCAGACCGGGATCGTTTGCGACCTGTTTATCGATGGCAAGGCGCTGCAAACCGGCCTGAAACGCACCACTTACGATGCGGTACTGGTCGATTGGAACATGCCGCCCCCCACCGGGATCGAAGTGATCCGCTGGGCGCATGAGTCGATGGACGCGCCCCCGCCCTTCATCATGATGACCAGCCGGTCCGATCCCGACGATATCGTTTCCGCGTTGGAAGCAGGCGCTGCGGATTACATCGTCAAGCCGGAAAATACCGCTGTTGTCGTGGCCCGGCTGAAATCCGCCGCCCGGCGCGGTAAGGGTCCGGAGAAGGACCGCATGGTCGAATTCGGCCAGTACCGGTTCGACCGGCTGGAACAGACCGCAACGCTGGCCGGCGATCAGATCAAGCTGACGGCCAAGGAATTTGCGCTCGCCCTAATCCTGTTCGACAACCGCGACCGCCCCCTTTCGCGCAGCTACCTGCTTGGCGAAGTCTGGGGCAGCAGCGATCAGGTGGAAACGCGCACGCTGGACATGCATGTCAGCCGGGTGCGCTCCAAATTGTCGCTCAGGCCGGAAAATGGCTATGTCATCCAGTCGGTGTTCGGCTTCGGCTACCGGCTGGAGGGTTTCGAGGGGAAGGCACTGGAATGACACGCAAACGCATGACGCAGATATTGGTGCAATCGGTTTCCGGGGGCGCTGCAGCGGCTTTGCTGGCAGGCTGCGCCGTGTCCGGGCCGCCGCGTTTCTCCAATGAAGGCGCAGGGCTTCCCGAAGGCGCGCTGGTAATGATCGAAGGTTCGGGCAGTGCCAGCCCGCTGGAACCGCAGCTGGCCTCCGCATTGGAGCGCGCCTTGACCGAGCGCGGCTTCCGCGTGGCGGACCAGGCAGGCTACGTCATCCGCTATTCGCTTGCCGAGCGGCCTGCGCGGGTCGCGCTGGCGCGGGAAAACGAATTCGGCAGCGTGGATTACGTATCCTATGCGCGCACAGGTCTGCTGCTCGACCGCTGCGAGGCACAGCGGCTGCGGGTCAATGTCGTGGCCTACGATCTGGCGGAGAGCACTGCCGCTTACCGGGGCGCGGCGGAATTCAACGACTGCAATTTCGAGCGCACGCAGTTCGACGAGCTGGCGCAAGAGATTGCCCAGCGCGCAGCGCGCTGACCCTTCAGACCAGCGGAAATTCCAGCGTAAAGCGCGTGCCTTCCTGCGGCGCGGTTTCGACATGGATGGGCGCGCCATGGCGCTCCATCGCTTCGCCCACGAATGCGAGCCCCAGTCCCACACTTGGCCCCGCGCCCGCCTGATCTTCCACCCCGAAGCGCGCAAACGGATTTCGTGCCCGCGATGGCGGCAGGCCCGGCCCACTATCGGCCACCGACAGCCATGCCATCTGCGCCTTTGGATCGGCTTCTACCGTGACCTCGATCTGCGCACCCTCGGGCGAATATTTGATGGCATTGCTGATCAGATTATCGACCGTGCGCGACAAAATGCCTGGATCGCCATTGATGAAGGCAGGCTCCTCGCCCACGTCCTGCGCGATGGAAATGCCCCGTGCGCTGGCCGCCGGATAGGCCCGGTCGGCCGCTTCCAGCGCCAGGGAAGCGAGGTCGATTTCCTGCAATTTGAGCTTGGCCTGCGATACCCGCGCGAGCTGGACGAAATCGTCGGCCAGTTTCAGCGTCTGCTCCGCCTGCCCGCGCACCCGCGACAAGCGTTCCTTTTCCGGCATGGGCGGCGCATTCTCACCGGTCATGCCGATAATCGCGACTTGCGGGCTGCGCATGTCGTGGCTGAGGAATTCGAGCATCTGGCGGCGCTCGACCTCTGCCCGGCGGATCGCCGCAATCAGCCAGGAAACGCGGTTCATCTGGCGGTCTGCGGCATCGAACCCCCCAATGTCGGCGGGCTTGCTACGCGGGGCCAAAGCGCCCAACCGCTCGCCTTCGCGCCGCAGGAACGCCATCATGGACACCAGCCGCCGCCAACTCCACAGCGGGTAGGACAGTGCAATCGCCAGCAAGGCTGCACCCGGCGCGAACCACACTCCGGTGGTGATCGGCAGGACCAGTGCCGCGCCCAGCACCAGTGCCGCCAGCGAGGCCGCATATAGCAGCGTATAGCGCGGCCGCAGCGCCCAGAAACCGAGGAACAGCGCGATTACCACCGCCATCGCGATCAGTCCCGACATCGACGGGCCGAGCGGCGTGACAAAGCGATCGGCGATCAACGCGCCCAGCAGATTGGCCTGGATTTCCACCCCGGACATCGCGCCCCCGGCCCGCTCCGGCACGGGGTAGCTATCGCCCAGCCCTTGCGCGCTTGCCCCGATCAGAACGAGTTTTCCTTGCAATAGCTCGCCCGGAAACGACCCATCGACCAAGGCTGCGGCGGGAATGGTCGGATAGGCACCGCCCGGGCGCAGCGGGATGATCGGCACCTGATGCCTGCCGATCGCGATCGCAGCCGGATCTTCGCCGAAAGCCTGACGATAGGAGGCCACCATCAGATGCGGGTAATCGCTACCGGCTGCCTCGCGCGCAAGTTCCAGCCGCCGCACCGCACCGTCATTGTCGAATTCCGCCGCCACATGGCCGAGCGTGGCTGCCGCATCGGCAAGTTCCGGGATCGGGAAAATGGGCACCGAACCGCTATCGGCATTGGGCGCGGGCACGAAGGTGAAGGGAAGTACGGCATTGTCCGCCGATGCAAGCGCTCCTGCCAGCGCCGCATCGCTCGCCGGATCGGACGGTTCGGTAAACAATATGTCGAGCACGGCCAGCCTTGCCCCAGCATTCGACAGCGTTTCGACCATTCTCGCATGCCGCTCGCGCGGCCAGGGCCAGGAACCGATCGCCGCCAGGCTGGCATCGTCTATCGCTACGATGACGATGCGCGGGTCCGGCTCGTCCGCCACCATCCAGCCGGTCGCAATATCAAGCAATTGCAAATCGACCCGCTCGGTAATCTCCTCGCTCGCCGCCCATGCGGCCAGCGAGGCGGCCAGCAGCAGCGCGATCAGCCATTCGGTGAACAGCCGCAGCTGGATACCGCGATCCCCCTTTTGCACTGCCCCCACCGATCCTGCCGCCGGTCCGCTGGCGGACGCCGAGCCGCTCAAGGCGAGACGGTCAGCTTTTGCGGGGAAGCGGGGGCGGAAACGATGCCTTCAGGAGCGATACGCAGCGCGGTAACTTGCCAGAAATATGTGCCGGGCGGCAGATCGGTCAGCACCAATTCGCGCTGACGCATACCCAGCTCTGCCACCAGAGGCCGGTCTTCGCGGTCCTCCCGCCACAGCTTGAAGTCATACAGGGCGGTGTCCTCGCCTTGCGGCCGCCAGGCGAATTTGAACCCGTTGCCGAGCGGGCTTTCCTCCACGCTGGCCACCACGCCGACGCGCTGGCGGCGGAACGAGTAAGCCTCGGCAAACCCTTCCAGACCGCTTTCGGCAATCGCCATGCTGCGCACGAAATACGTCCCGTTGCCGATATCTTCGAAACTGGCTTCGGGCCGGTCGGTCACATCCTGTGCCACCACGTCGAGGAAACCGGCATCGCGGGCAACCTGGACGCGGTATCCGCTGGCGCCCGACACCGGTGCGATGGCGAAAGTCACTTCGGTATCGGTCTGGACCCGGCCGGGATCGACGATAGTAGGCGCAGGCAATAATTGTTCGGGCGGAAGCAGGCCCGATGGCTTGGCTACGTTGCCGAAACCTTCTTCCAGCGGCCGCGAGGTTTCGCCGCCGGCCAGCTGAACCGTGCCTTCCACCACTTCGGTGCCCGAAGTGATCTCATCGGCATCGTGGAAAATACGGAAGGTTGTTCCGCGCACAGCGGTAACCGCCACCGGAGTGCGCACCCGCCAGCGGTCGCCATCGCGCTTGGGCGTGGGGCTGAAAGTTGCGCGCCCATTGGCCAGCGCGAACAGCACATCCAGCCGGTCATTGATCAGATAACGCCTGGCCCGGACCAGCCGGACGGCGGTTTGCGATGGCAGGCTGACCGTATCTCCGCCCGTGGCAGCCAGCGTCACGAAGCCGCGCGGGCCGGTCCGCACGGTCGATCCTTCATCGACCACCAGCCCCACGCTCGCCCCCTTCGGCGCGCCAGATCCCTCTATACGGACCGGTCCGGTAAAGCTGTCCACCCGCAATTCCACAGGCGTGCTGCGCAGCAGGCGTACGGGAATGGCCATAGTGCTGGCGATCCGCAGACGGTTGGGATTGGCGATGCGGTTGATCCGCTGCACTTCGCGCCAGTCGTCCGCCTTGCGAAAATAGGTACGCGAGAGGCCGATCAGCGTGTCGCCCGGCTTTACCCGATATGCGATCCGCTCATCGGCATCCTGCGACTGGGCGGCAAGGGGGCCGGACCAGATGCCCAGCGCGAAAGCCATCAGGATGATCGCCCAACCGGCAATGCCCAGCCGGCTCTGTGTTCCGGTTTGCTGTTTCATGGCTATCCTCCCATTGCGCCCCAGTTGCGCTGTTACTGCGTTCGGCGAGGCAGGGCGATGCCGTCTCCTGCCGATTTCACCGCTTTTCTAGCGCAAGGCCGAACCGCTCGCCACGTATGGGGCTGAGGTATTTACACCAGTTTACGCCACTTTTCCGCGCGATTGGGCCATAAGCTTCGTGTCGACGCGCATTTCAAGGGTCGCACTTGATTGCCCCCCGCAATCCCGGTGCGCCGACACGAAAATCGGTGACGGACAAGGCTCCGTGCGTCACCGTGATCCGGGCGGACGATAACGCCCCAATTGCGGATCCCCCACGGGACACGGCAAAGAGACCAGAACTCGCCGGAAGCAAGCAAGGCGGTCCGTCCGGGTCCTTTTCTGTCATGGAAAAGGCCCGGACCGGCGGATCATTCCCACCAATATGGTGCGCGCTTCGCGTCGCCGGTTTCCACCTCGTTCATTGTCGCGGCATCGTAGAGCCTGCCGCCGAGCATCACCTGCGCGATATCGTCGGAATTGCGAATATCGGCGGTCGGATCCGCGGTGAGCACGATCAGATCGGCCAGCTTGCCGACTTCCAGGCTGCCGATATCGCGCTGCATCCCGAGCGATCCGGCCGCCTCTATCGTGCCCGCGCGCAGTGCCTGAACCGGGGTCATGCCGCCGCGCACGAAGCTCCACAGTTCCCAATGTGCGGCGATGCCGGGCTGCTGGCCATGCGCACCGATGGACACTTTCACGCCCCGGTCGGCCAGCTTGGCCGCCTCGCGCGCGGCATCGTCATCGACGAAGGCCCATTCCGGCGCCTTGGTCCGGCGCGCGGTTGCAGCCAGCAATTGCTGCGGCGGGGTGTGGACCAGCAGCGGGTTGTCGAACACGTCGGTCGCCTGCCGCCAATAGGGATCACCCGCCAGCCCGCCATAGGTGACCGCCAGCGTGGGAGTGTAATTGGACTGCGACTGGCCGAAGAATTGCAGCACGTCTTCATACATCACATTGACGGGGACATTGTGCTCAATGGTGGAATTGCCATCCGCCACCAAATTCATATCCATCCCGAACAGCGAACCGCCCTCGGCCACCACCAGCATGTTTTCCGCCGCCGCAGCGCGTGCGACCATCTGGCGCTGCTCGCGCCGGGGCTGGTTGTAGTTCTTGACCGAAACACCCCCCTGCGACTTGATCCGGCGAACATGGGCCAGCGCGTCTTCATAAGTGTCGATCCGCGCATAGACCGACGGCGATTTCGCGCCGTAAATTATCTCGCCGGTCGAGAAGGTGCGCGGAGCGAGCGATTGTCCCGCCCGTTGACGCTCTGCCGAGGCGAAGATCATGCTCGCCCGGCTGGAGGGATCATGCGCCGTGGTCGTCCCCATCGCGAGCTGCTGGACCTGCACCCAGTTCTGCTGCGGGATTAAATCGCCAACCCCTTGCGGGCCGTGGGCGTGGGCATCGACCAGGCCGGGCATGATGGTGCGCCCGGCCGCGTCGATCTGCCGGCGATCACCAGTCACGATCACATCGTCCGCTGCACCGACTGCAGTGATCCGGTCACCATCGATCAGGATGGTGCCGTTCTCGATTATCCCGGCTCCCTCGCCTGCCATCGTTAGGATACGCGCGCCGATAATTGCAATCTTGCCGCTGGGTCTATCCGCGCGCTGCGTCATCGCCAGCGAGATGCCGGTGCTGGGCGGGGTGAACTCGGGATCGTCCTCCTCACGCGGGGCATCGGGGAACAGCGCGTTTAGCGGTGCGGAATAGAGCGTCGGTCCCATCGACCAGTGCAACGCATTGCCGCCTCGCGACCAGCCGATATAGTCGGCTCCGCCCTGCGATACGCGAGTAACGGGCAGCGGCCCGCCCTTCTCGCTCACGGTGACCGCCTGTCCGCCGGGCATGAGCGGCATTGCGAAGACCTCGTAATTCTGGCGGAAGGCGAGGAATTCGCCGCTGGGCGAGACGCGGAAATCATTTGCCAACTCGCCCTGCGCATGGACCCGGCGTGCCTCGCCGGCAAGATCGGTGGAGATCAGTTGCAGCGCACCATCCTCGCTGCCGATCATGAACAGCCGGTCATTGGCAGCGCCGAATTGTGGAGAACCAAGCCCGCGCGCGACCAGTTCGGGTGTGCCGCCGCTCGCCGCCACGCGGTAGCTGCCGGGGTTTTCGCTATATTCCGGTGCGGTCAGATAGCCGCCGCTGCGTTTCTCGAAAACGATGGTGCGGCCATCGGGAGAGAAACGCGGTTCGGCGTAATGGCCCGGCTGAGCGGTGACCACGCGCTCGCTACGGCCATTGGCGCCGGTCACCACGATTTGTCCCAGTCCATCGTCGCTCCAGCGGACAAAGGCGATATTGCGTCCATCGCGGCTGAAGCTGGGCCACAGCTCCAGCGTATCGCCGCCGCCCGAAGTCAGACGCTTGGCAGAGCCGCCGCCGGCAGGTTTGGTATAAAGCTTGCCCAGCGTTTCGAACACGACCGTGCGCCCATCGGGCGAGACGGTGGCAAACCGCGGGATGGACGTGGTGAAGCTGTCCGGCGCCACCTCGATTGCTGGATGCGGTGCATCGGCCACGCCGCGTGTATCGTCGATCGCAAAGGGGATTTCCGCAGCGCCCGTTCCATCCGCATTCACTCGGCGCAGCTTGCCGCCCGCCCAGAACAGGATCGCAGCCGAGTCGGGCGTCCAGTCCATATTCGGATAGACACCGGTGACCGCCCAGGTTTCCTGCACGTCGAGATCGAGATCGCCATAGATCATGCGCTCCCGGCCCGAGGCGATATCCTTCACCCATAGCTGCGACTGATCCTTGTCGCGCCGCACGAAAGCGATGCTCTGCCCGTCGGGTGAGGGGGTGGGGCGCACCGCGCCGCCATAGCCGCTGACCGCCGTGGTCGTTTCGCCCGTGGCCAACTCGTAACGCTCGATGGCGAAGATACCCTGCGTGGAATCCTGCGCATATTCGAAGATCGGGCCGGGGGTGGTGTTGCGGGTGAAGTAGACCGCTTCACCATCGGCGGCATAGATCGGTTCGCCCAATTCCTTCTGATGGTTTTCATTGGGCCGCTCGACCAGCTTGACGCCGCCACCGCCCGATACGTGGTAAAGCCAGACCTCGCCCGTGCCGAGCGAACGACCGGTGGTGAAATGTTTCTTGGCGACGATGTAGCGTCCATCCGGCGACCAGCTGGGCTGGTTGAGCAGGCGGAAATCCTCCTTGGTCAGCTGGCGCATATCGCTGCCATCGCGGTTCATCAGCCAGATATTGTCGCCCCCGCCCCGGTCCGAGGTAAAGGCGATCCGCCGTCCATCGGGGCTGAAGCGCGGCTGCACTTCCCAGGCCAGCCCCTCGGCGATCCGCGTCGGCGTGCCGCCGGTGGCCGGCATGGTGTAGATGTCGCCCAGCAGCGAAAAAGCGATGGTCCGCCCGTCGGGCGACAGGTCCAGATCCATCCACGTGCCCTCATCGGTGCGTATGGGAACCTGGCGAATCGTCGCGCCGGGAGGGGCGTTGACGTCCCATTTGTCGCTGTCTTCCTCAGTGTCGGCCTTGGCGGCGAGGTCCACATCCTGCCCGCTATTCGTGACCGGCAATTCCTCGCGATCGGGCTGCGGCGCGATCACCTCATCCTCGGGCGCTTCGGTCTCCTCGACCGGCGGCTGAGCCTGCGGCTGGGCAAAAGCTGCATTGGCGATAAACAGGCTGGCGAGGATTGGTGCGACCGTGAACTTCATAAGTGTCTCCCTTTGCGGGGACTTTATGACAGGCCGGCGCGCTCGAACAAGCCCGACTCTGTCGCAACGCCGCATGGCAGTGCGGCTAGCGCTCCAGCCAGACGGTGCGGATCACCTCGCCTGCTTGGGCAGATGCAGAAGCGGGCAAGCGGCGGATCAAGCAATCGGCATCGAGGAAGGGCGAGATCAGCGAGCTGTCCTGCCGGTCCAGTGCGCTGACCTGACGGGTTCCATCGGTGCCGACCGAAAGCCGCGCTCGCAGGAAATTTTCGCGTGGGCCGTTGGCGCGCAGGCTGTCGGTCAGCACGGCGGGCTGCTCGGCCAGTCGCTCCGCGCCCGACAGCAGCGCGCGCAGGAACAGCTGAGCGCAGACGAAGGCGGAAGCCGGGTTGCCGGGCAAACCCAAGACCAGCTGGCTTCCCTTGGCCGCGAACCATGTCGGCTTGCCCGGTTTGACCGCGATCTTGCGGAAAATCGGGGCGAACCCGGCATCGGTGAATGCGGCGAACATATGATCGTGATCGCCGACCGATGCCCCGCCGATGGGCACGATAATATCGGCATCGCTGGCACGCTCTATATGCTCGGCAATATCTTCCGGTGAGTCGCGCGCGATGCCCAGATCGATCGGCTCTGCCCCCCATTTCCGCAGCAACGCGGCCAAGCCATAATAGTTCGATGCAATAATTTCCCCGCCGCCCGGATCGCTGCCCGGCGCGCGAAGTTCATCGCCATTGGCAAGGATCGCCACCCGGGTTCGGCGGCGGACGGGCACAGCCGCATGATCGGCCGCAGCGGCCACGGCGATCTGTGCCGGGCCGAGGCGCATACCAGCGCGCAGCAACACATCGCCGGCCGAGAAATCGCCGCCCGCCGCGCGAATATGGGCGCGGCTCGCTTGCGTCTGGTCGAGCAAGATCTGGTCGCCCTCGCGCGTTACATCTTCCTGGATAACGATGTGGTCGGCGCCCTGGGGAACCACGCTGCCGGTAAAAATCCGTACCGCTTCGCCCGGCCCGGCCGAACCGGGAAACGGGGTCCCCGCCGGTGCCTCTCCGATTACCTGCAGCCGCGTGCCCTGCCCAGCCAAGTCGGCGAACCGCACGGCGTAGCCATCCATCGCGGAGCCGGCATGCGGCGGAAGCGTGACGCGGGCGCTGACATCTTCCGCAAGTTCGCGGTTCAGCGCCCGGTCAAGCCCAACCCGGTCGGTCGGCAGGTCAAGCCGATGCCGGGCCAGCACCGCCAGCGCCTCGTCGACCGAAATCATCCTCCCGTCAGCGCCATTGTCCTTGCGACAGCCGGCGCAGCGCCGCGCTCGATCGCGAAATGGTGTCGCTCCGGCTTGGCCAGCAGTGCCTGGTCGAGAGCAGCATGGATAGGCGCGTTGTCCGATGGATGCTCGCGCAGCAGGGCGCGCAAGTCCACGTGATCGTCCTGCCCCAGGCACATATAGATACGTCCGGTGCAGGTTACCCGCAGCCGGTTGCATCCGGCGCAGAAATTATTGGTCAGCGGAGTGATGAAACCGATCCGTCCGCCGGTCTCGGCCACGCTGGCATAGCGGGCCGGGCCGCCCAGCGTATCCTTGTCCGCCTCGTCCACCAACGTATAGCGGTTCTCCAGTTCCTCACGCAGGGCGGGCAACGGAATATATTGGTCCACCCGGTCTTCGCCCGTCTCGCCCAGTGGCATCACCTCGATCAGCGTAAGTTCCATGCCCCGTCCGTGAGCCCATTCCATGATGCTCGGGATCTCGCGAACATTGCCGTGTTTCAGCGCGACGGTGTTGATTTTCACCGACAGCCCCGCCGCCTGCGCCGCATCGACCCCGCGCAGTACCGCGGGCAGCGAACCGCGCCTTGTTATCCGGGCGAAATTGTCCGGATCGAGGCTGTCGAGCGAGATATTCACCCGCCGCACACCGGCCCTGACCAGGTCTGCCGCATGATGTTCCAGCCGGGTCGCATTGGTGGTGAGCGTCAACTCGTCCAGGCCCTCGCCCAGCTTCTGGCCCAGCCCGGCGAACAGCTTGACCACGTCGCGCCGCACCAGCGGTTCTCCGCCGGTCACGCGGATTTTTCGCACCCCGCGCGCGATGAAGATGCCGCATAGGCGCTCCAGCTCCTCCAGCGTCAGCAGCTCTTTCTTCGGCAGGAAATCGGGCCGCTCCGCCATGCAATAGGTGCAGCGCAGATCGCAGCGATCGGTGACCGACAGCCGCAGATAGGTAATTTGCCGTCCAAACGGATCGATCAGTGCGCCATCGCTCATATCATCGCCTCTGATCGAACCGCCGCCCCACCAGGGCCGCGGCGATGTTTGTTTTCTGCACGTCGGTCGTGCCGCCCGCAATGCCCCAGGCATAGGCATCGCGCAGCCGCTGTTCCATGGGATATTCCTTGGAATAACCATAGCCGCCCATCAGCTGCATTCCATCCGAAGCGACTTCGCGCACCATCTGGTTAGAAAAGCATTTCGCCGTCGAGGATTCCAGGGCGGTCGGCAGGCCGTCCTGCGCATTCACCGCCGCGCGGTGGATCAGCAGGCGCGATGCCTCCACCTTCATCGCCATATCGGCAAGCCGCAATTGCACCGCCTGGAAATCCACCAGCGGTTTGCCGAATTGCTCGCGCTCCTGCACGTAAGCCAGCGCATCTTCCAGCGCACCCGCCGCGATGCCCAGCCCCATGGTGGCATTGCCGCAGCGTTCCAGCCCGAAGGCGCTCATCAACCGGCCAAAGCCGCCTGCCGGGACAATCACATTGCCCCGCGGCACACGTACATCGTCGAGGAAAATGTCGCAGGAGGGGATGCCGCGAAAGCCCATAAGCTCTTCGGGCTTGCCGAAGCTCAGCCCCGCGCGCTCCTTCTCCACCAGCACAGCGCCGATACCCTTGGCTCCGGGCGCATCGGACATCCGGCAATAGACGATGTAATAATCCGAATGTCCCGCACCGCTGCACCAGCGTTTCTGGCCGTTGAGTACGATATCCTCGCCATCTTCCCGCCCGGTTGTAGTCAGGTCGGTCAGCGCCGTGCCGGCCCCCGGTTCGGACATGGACACCGCGACGATGGCCTCGCCTCGCACGACTTCGGGGATGATCCGAGCCTTCAATTGATCGCTGCCGAAATGTTCGATTGTGCGGACCGGGCCGGTCAGGGCTTCGAACACCGGCCAGGCAACAGCCGCGCTGATCTGCGCGAATTCCTCCAGCACCAGCAGAGCCTCCAGATGGCCTAGCCCCAGCCCGCCATATTCCTCCGGCAAATTCACGCCAAGGAAGCCCATTTCGCCATAGCGGCGGCGCATATCGTCAGGCAATGGCGCGGCATCGCGCTCCATCTGGCGGGCAAGTTCGGGCAGTTCGGCCCGGGCAAATTTGCGCGCAGTGTCTTGCAGTTCGCGTTGCTGTTCGGTGAGGGTGAAATTCATTGCCGCACCCTGTCTCTTGCCCGCTTGCCGCGCAAGTGGCACCTCCGATTTCAGACCATATGGGGGCACTATCTTGAACGAAATCGCGGGCAATACGCCGGTCATTATCGGTGTTGGGCAATATGCAGAACGGGTGGGGGAGCCAGGCTATGGCGCGCTATCGCCGATGGATATTGCGGGCCAGGCGCTGCGTGCGGCGGTGGCGGATTGTCGGGCAAGCGGCGACGTCCCGGCGGCCATCGATACGATCGCCGCCATTCGGCAATTCGAGATTTCCTATGCGTCGGCGCAGGCACCGTTCGGCAAGGCGGACAACCCTCCGCGCGCCATCGCCCGCCGCATCGGTGCCGACCCGGCGCGTGCGATATTGGAACATACTGGCGGACAGGGTCCGCAAAAGCTGGTCGGCGAACTGGCCGAAGCTATTGCTGCCGGAACCAGCGATTGCGCGGTGGTGGCCGGTTCGGAAGCCTTTTCGACCATGCTTTCGCTGCTCAAATCGGGTGAAACCGCCGATTGGGCTGAGGAGATCGGCGGATCGATAGAGGACCGGCCCTATGCGTTGGAAGGGCTGATCGATCCGGCTGCCATGGCCAACGGCCTGAACTCCCCGATCCCGCTCTATGCCCTGTTCGAAAATGCCCGGCGCGCACATTTGGGAGCGTCGCTGGAGGATTACCGGCTGCGGATGGGCGAATTATTTGCGCCCTTCACGCAGGTCGCTGCTGCCAACCCTTACGCGGCCGCGCCGACCGCCCGCAGTGCAGAGCAGCTCGCTCAGGTCACCGAACGCAACCGCATCGTGGCCGAACCCTTCCCCCGCATGGTGATCGCACGCGACCAGGTAAACCAGGGCGCCGCGATCATCCTGGCCTCCGCCGCAAAAGCCCGAGAGCTGGGCGTTCCCGAAGATCGCTGGGTGCACATCCATGCCAGCGCCGATGCGAAGGAAGCACCTGCATTGACGCGGGCCGATCTGGCGAAAAGTCCAGCCTCGATCGCTTCGGCCGAAACTGCGCTGGATATTGCGGGACGGACCATGGCCGATATCGCTTACATAGATTTCTACAGCTGTTTTCCGATTGCGGTGTTCAACCAGACCGATCATTTCGGGTTGGCATCGGACGATCCTCGCGGGTTCACCTTGACCGGCGGGCTGCCCTATTTTGGCGGAGCCGGGAACAACTACTCCGCCCACGCCATCGCGGAGGCGGTTGGCCGGTTGCGCGCGAATCGCGGTTCGGCGGCGCTGGTGGGGGCCAATGGCGGTTATCTCAGCAAATATTCCACAGGCATTTATTCTACGCAGCCCGCCGACTGGTCGCGCAGCCGGCGACTGAGCCTTCCGGATGCGTGTGCATCCGTCGAGGTGCCGACAATGTTCGATGGCAGAGCCGTGATCGAAAGCTTCACCATGATGCCGGGCAAAGATGGCGGAAAGGCAATGGTCGCTGCGCGAACCTACGAAGGCGCGCGTATCGCGGCGGTGGCTGCTCCTGGCGATAAGGACACAATTGCCGCAATAAATGAGCGCGAGCCTATCGGCCGGGAGATCGCCGTGACCAGCGCAGACAAAGGCCGCAACCACTTCACCTTCGCGTAACAAAAAGGGGGCGGACCTTCCGGCCCGCCCCCTTTCCATCAAAGCTATTTTGCTCAGCTAGACGGCAGCGTTGCGCTTCACCGTGATCACCTGCGGATAGGTGAATTCCTGCAGGCCTTCCTTGCCATATTCCGCGCCGAAGCCCGATTGCTTGTGGCCACCGAAAGGCTGAAAGGGGTTGAGATATAGCGATTCGTTGATCCATACGGTGCCGGTTTCCATCCGTTCGGCGATGCGCTGACCATTGTCCGTATCCTTAGTCCAGACCGATCCCGCCAGGCCGTATTCCGACGCGTTGGCGCGGCTCACCGCCTCGTCCTCATTGGCGAATTTCATCAGTGGCATGACCGGGCCAAATTGCTCTTCGGCAACGATCCGCGCGTCTTCGGGCGGATTGTCGAGGATGGTGATCGGCACATAATAGCCGCTGCCCGAGGGATCGTTATCCTCGCCGCCGACCAGAAATTTGTAGCCCTGCTCCTTGGCATCCTGGATCAATTCCTTGACCCGTTCGAACTGCTTCTTGTTCTGGATCGGCCCGACACCGGTGCCTTGCTGGCTGCCATCGCCAACGGTCACGCCCTTGGCATATTCAGCAATCGCCTTGCTCAGATCGTCATAGATATCCTCGTGGATATAGATCCGCTTGGCCGCCACGCAGATTTGTCCCGCATTCTGGAAACTGGCCCAGAACAGTTGCTCTGCAACCTTTTCGACATCGGCATCGGGCAGGACGATCGAGGCATCGTTTCCGCCAAGTTCCAGCGTGATACGCTTGAGATCCTTGCTCGCCCCTTCCATGATCTTCTTGCCTGTCTCGGTGGAGCCGGTGAAAGTGATCTTGTCGATATCGGGATGCTCGGTGATCAGGGGGCCAAGCTCATCGGGACCGGTGATGATATTGACCACGCCAGCAGGAGCGGCTTCGGCAATCAGCTCGGCGATCCGCAGCGTAGTGAGCGGGGTGAACGGGCTGGGCTTCAACACGATGGTGCAGCCCGACAGCATGGCCGGAACGATTTTCTGCATCGCCATCATCACCGGAAAGTTCCACGGCACGATGCCGCCGACCACGCCCACCGGCACGCGCCGGCTACGGACCAGGCGTTGTTCGGAATCCTCGAGGATTTCCTCTTCCAGATCGAGCGTCGCCTGAGCGCCGGCCATCATCGATGCGCCGATGATCTCGCCCTTGGCCTGTGCGTGGGGTTTGCCTTGCTCGCTGGTCAGCAGGCGGAACAACTCGTCGCTGTTTTCCTTGATGATGGCGGAGATTTTCTGGATCGCGGCGCGGCGTTCGTCGATCGGGGTTTTCGACCAGGTCGGGAAGGCACGGCGCGCGGCAGCTACTGAGCGGTCGAGCTCTTCCTTGCCGCAAGCCGGCACCCGGCCGATGACCTCTTCATTCGCCGGATTGACCACATCGAGCCATTGGCCATTATCGACCATCTCACCGTCGATCAGATTCTTGTAATCGGTTGCCATCGTGCATTCTCCCAAAGGTTGGTTCGCTTTGCCGAGAATACTACGCCAGCGCAGCCTCCGCGTCGAATGCATTTTGTTTCGCCACGGATCGCCGGCCACCCCCGGGCCGGAACGCAAAAAGGCCCCGCAGCACGAAGCTGCGGGGCCTTTTTAAGTGGTTGCGGGGGTTGGATTTGAACCAACGACCTTCAGGTTATGAGCCTGACGAGCTACCGGACTGCTCCACCCCGCGTCACCATGGTCTGCAGCGCACGAAAAAATCGGCGGGGCAGATGCGAAAACAGGGCCAACCTGAAAGGCCAGCCCTGTTTTCGACAAAATGAATGGGTTTGCATCCCTTGCAATCGCTGGCTTCAATGCCTGGCGGCGACCTACTCTTCCAGTGCTTGAGCACTAGTACCATCGGCGCTGTCCGGTTTCACGGCCGAGTTCGAGATGGGATCGGGTGGGGCACGGACGCTATGACCACCAAGCAATGGGGCCAGCGAATGTAAGGGTCTAAATCGATGCGAGCTGTTTTATAGGCGTCGTTTCTGGCTGCGATGATCGTCCGCACACTATCGCTGACGGTACTGCAAGTGCAGCCCTGTCGTTGATGGTGTGGAATTCTCAAGCGCGATCAGAGTTATTAGGACCGGTTAGCTTCACGCATTACTGCGCTTCCACACCCGGCCTATCAACGTGATGGTCTATCACGACTCGAAGATTGCTTATCTCAAGGGAGGCTTCCCGCTTAGATGCTTTCAGCGGTTATCCCGTCCATGCATAGCTACCCAGCGGCACGCCTGGCGGCATGACTGGTACACCAGAGGCATGTTCACCCCGGTCCTCTCGTACTAGGGGCAACTCCTTTCAACAATCGACGCCCACGGCAGATAGGGACCAAACTGTCTCGCGACGTTCTGAACCCAGCTCACGTACCACTTTAATTGGCGA